>Ga0208736_1000296_pt1 | contig 15019 bp, 15 predicted proteins | sample AntDryMetagUQ255_FD_188090 | JGI IMG/M metagenome (GOLD analysis project Ga0208736, IMG submission 188090) | Polar desert microbial communities from Antarctic Dry Valleys - UQ255 (SPAdes) | ecosystem: Environmental > Terrestrial > Soil > Desert | place: Antarctic Dry Valleys | collected 2008-12-31 | reverse complement strand
AAAAAAATTGTTGTTAAGAAAATAGCAAACAAACGGCTATCTTCCAAACTTTGCGGTTCGGTTTTTAAGATTGAATTTTACTGGCTTTAAAAAAGTGGAGGCTTCAGACTTAACCGCAACACAAGCTGAAATTGCTGCCGTTGCTCGATTCCTCGTCTAGCGGAGTTCACAACTCAAACCTTGTGCGGAGTCTGAAGCCGTATGTGATTTAGGATTTCAAATTGAAACAATCTGAAATCCTAAATCGTTCTGGCGGAAAGGGTGGGATTCGAACCCACGGAACCCTTTTGAGGTTCACTACATTTCCAATGTAGCCAATTCAACCGCTCTTGCACCCTTCCAAATAATTTATTTTTCACCAATCAAAAATCCAAAATCAAGTGGCGGAGAGGGTGGGATTTGAACCCACGGTACCGTTTCCGGCACTCCGATTTTCGAGACCGGTGCACTAAGCCACTATGCGACCTCTCCGCAAATATAAATCTGCTTTTATATTGTTTTGGCGTCTCTTTTAGCGCGAAAAAAGTTACGCATTAACTTTCGACAATCTTCCGCCAACACGCCGGAAGTGATTTCGATTTGATGATTCAAAGAACTGCTGTTGCAAAGCTGAAAAACACTTTCGACCGCGCCGAAACGCTCGTCTCGCGCTCCAAAAATAAGCCTTTTGACTCGTGCGTTGACGAGGGCGCCCGCGCACATCGCGCAAGGTTCTATCGTCGTATAAAGCGAAGTTTCCGTCAACCGATAATTGCCGATTTCCTGCGCGGCGCGGCGCAAAACTAAAATCTCCGCATGCGCCGTCGGGTCAGAATCCGTGATAGTTTGATTTCCGCAGGCAGCAAGCAGTTTGCCGTTTTTGTCAATCAAACATGCCCCAATCGGAACTTCACCTGAGTTCTCCGCTGCGACCGCAGCTTCAATCGCCTTCCGCATCCAAAATTCGTCCTGCTCAAACATCAGAAATCATTTTAGCTGATAAAAAGCTCAAACAAAAAATATAGGCATCCGAAATCAAACTGTCAAGGTGGACGAAGAGGTTAAAAATCACTTTCAACACCTTAAATTTCTTGCTTTCAAAGCCTGAAAGTGGTAAATCTTATCTGGAGCAAAACGCACCCGCGCTGCTCATCGTCCGCATCTTTCCCAGGCAAAGAGCTATGAAAAACGAAGTTCGGTTTGAACGCGAATCTACCTCCGATTCAACCGAAGAGAACAACCAGTCAGGAAACGGAAACGCCGATTTTTTATCACTCGCCGAAGAGGTGCGCGCCCGCAGCCAGAAACCGAAAACCACGCCGCTGCAAATGCCGCAGAAGCTCGCGCCCGCCGAATTCAACACGGCGATGGTGCATTTTTACCGCGGTGAGGTTCAACGTTCTAACGTCTGGCGCACACGGCTCGACACAACAACAAACTGGGCGGTTATCACCGCCGGCGCGACGCTTTCTTTCGTTTTCAGTTCGCCCGACAATCCACATTTCGCCATTCCGATAAATACGATTCTTGTTTCGATTTTTCTTTTTATGGAAGCGCGTCGTTATCGTTATTACGAGGTCTGGGCAAACCGCGTGCGTATTCTTGAAACCGGTTATTTCGCGCCGATGCTCTCGCATCAGACGATGCCGCCGGACAAAGAATGGGCGGAACATATTTCGGCGGATTTGCTCACGCCGCATTTTACCATCAGCGAATGGGAAGCGGTAGGCAGACGACTTCGCAGCAACTATTTGTGGATTTTTGTTCTTCTGGCGTTGAGTTGGGCATTAAAAGTTTATCTACATCCGTTTCCCGCGCCGAACTCCGACACATTTATCAACCGCGCCCAAGTCGGTCTGGTTCCCGGCTGGCTGGTGATTACAGTCGGTTTTGTTTTCAACACGATGATGTTTTTCTTCGCCCTCGGCACGATAAAACTGCGCGACGCTTCGAGCGAAGTTCTTCCGCTCGAAAGTTTCGAATGGCATCCGCTCCGCCAGGTTTCCGACTGGGCGGGAACAAATCTGAAACGCCGTGACCCGATTCGCCGCGCCAAAAAAGCCCGCCAGCGCGTTCGCTCGATTCACACGACCGAAACATAAACAAAAATTTTCGATTTTATTCTAGCTTACCGAGCATTAACAATTTGCAGAAAGGCACTTCTTATTTTTTAACCAATCATTTTTTGCTTGTGTCGCCGGCGAATATGAATATAATACCGTCATTCAAAAAGTTTGGCGTAAAGATTTAGCATCCTTCTTCAAACAAAACAATCGTATGAAGACAAGTAATATTCTTTTAGTTTCAATCGTTACGGGTTTATTTTCTCTAACTCTGTTGACGCTTGCTCAAGAATCCAAAATCAAGTCGGTAGAGTTTAAAAAAGTCGTCGAAAATCAATTAAAAACTTCTTACCGGACGAGTTTGGAAAAAATTTGTCCGGTTGATTCCGACCCGACTGCCGAACGTATTTTTAAAGAATACGGCGCGATTTTCATCTCTAGCGGTACGATGCTGCCGGGAAAGTGTATTTTCACCAGCGATGCGGAATTACAGAATTATCAGGTGCGCGTGAAAAGCGAAACGGCGAACATCGGCGGCGTACAGATTCAATTGCAAAAGTCGGCGATGGAAGCATTTCTCAATGCGCGGCGGGAAGCGGCGACAAAAAATCTGCAAATCTCGCCGCGCGGTGGTTCGATTGCCGCTAAACGCTCGTTTCAAGATACGGTTCGTTTGTGGAATTCACGTTTTTCTCCGGCTCTCACGCACTGGGTCGGTCAGCGAAAAATCACTTCCAAAGAAGCCGCCGCCGCGAGAATTTCTGATATTCGTGAACAGGTTAAGAAAGTTTTGGAATGGGAAAAAAAAGGTTTGTTTTTCAGCAAAGATTTGACCAAATCAATTCTTTTTTCAGTTGCCGCCCCCGGTGCTTCACAGCATAATTTCATGCTCGCCCTCGATGTCGAGCAATTCGCCAACAAGGATGTCAGAAAAATCCTTGCCGAAAACGGATGGTTTCAGACTGTGAAAAGCGATATGCCGCATTTTACTTATCTTGGAGTGAGAGAAAGTGAATTACCGGCTTTAGGACTTAAATCGGTGAATGTCGGTGCGCAAAACTTTTGGATTCCGAATTATGCGGATGAAGAATAAATCATCTCAGTAAAATGTTTTGGATTTGTAAAAATAAAAGTGCCGGGTTTTCCTACAGTTAAAAACCCGGCACTTTTTTGATTTGTTCCGTTTATTATTTCATTCCCAAAGCCGCCGGATAACCTTTTCCTTTAAGCGCGGCGATGTCAAATGAAATTTCTTTCTTGCCTTTGATGTTACGGGTAACACTCGCATCCTTGGTATTTGAATTGTTTTTCGAGTTTAAATTGTTCGTGTTAGTTATATTGGAGTTAGCGAAATTACTGTTGGAGCCGCCATTGCCTTCAACCGGATTGCCGCTCGCATTAATAGCCATCTGCTTCAAGCCCACCAGAATTTTCTCGCGTTCCGGCGCCGCCAAAGTGTCCAAAGAAACGCCGTAAGCCTGCAAAACGCGTTGTAGATTTTCCTCCATATTCGTGCCTCGCTCATAAACGTCGCGGTAGATTTTCAGCTTCCCGTCCTCGACGACAATCGTTTCGTAACGCAGCTCGACCGGAATTGGCTTGTCCAGTTTGACGTTCTTTGTTTCAGTTTTCTGTTTTTCGTAATTTTTTACGTCTTCGGCAGTTAGAGAGAGACCTGAAATCTTCGCCAATTCTAAAGTAAAATCCTGCACTTGCGGATTAGTCAAACCCACGCAGCCGTGCGATGCGAATCCGCCGAGTCGAGCCGGTGATTTTCCGCCGTGAATCAGCGAAGGCAAACCGATTGGAATTTTAATCGGACCCAAAGGATTTAATTTATCTCCGGCGGCAACGGTTTTTCCGGCTTCGACTTTACCTTTTACCCAAGGCTCGTCAGGCGGTGTCCAGGTCGGGTTGAAGATAATCGTGTCCGCCTTCCGCATTCCGCTTGGCAGCGGAAATTCGGGATAGCCGATACCGATTTTGTAAGATTTGACGAGTTTGCCTTCCTGAAAAACATCCATCCGGTATGCCGGAGCATTGACGACGATACGCGTGTCGGTCGGCACAGAATTCGGTGCGGCAGTCGAACTATTGTCGTTGGTTGCCGTTTCGCCGTTCGACCAGCGCTCGCGCACAAAGTCGAAAAACTGCACCGTTTTTTGTTCGCCCAGCATTTCCCGAATCTGCCGTCCAGCACGCTCCATCGCGGCACGGGTCGAACGCGGATTCCCATCGTTCGCTTCGTCTTCATTCAAATTCGTTACCGCTTCGCGCGACAATCTTTTCAAGTTATCAATCTGCTCGTCAGTCAACTGAATTTTCGATTTTAACTCGCCTGCGAAACTCTCGTCCGCGCCGAACATCGCGTCGAGAACCGGCAAGGTAATAGGCATTTTCGCCGCCATTTCTTTATTTTCGACCGGCGCGTTCGTCGGCGCGATATTCGTGTTGGCGACCACTGTGTTGGAGTTAACGGCGACGTTGACATTAGTTGATGTTGACGGCGGCACTTCGCAGCCGATCGAAAACAAAATCACGCCAACCAATAGAACGGCGGCGGACACTTTGGCAAGACCCATTTTTTTTATTTGAAAATTCATTTTTTGTTGTAAATCTATCGTCTTCATTTAATACGTTCTCTTCAAAACCACTCGGCACAAAGCAAAATTTATGCCTCGAATGCAAATCGTTTCAGAAGAATGAATTTTGTTCAGAGTTGCCAAGGACGTGTGATTTAGCGGGGAAATTCGATGCCGTCTTCCAAAAGAGGATACGGATTTATATCAGTGCCTTCCCAATATTGTTGTCCGTCGGTGATAGTAGCAATAGTGAAATGCAGATGAAAATTGCCCGCGCCCGCGTTTCCCGAATCGCCGACGTAACCAATGACCGTTCCGCGGGTGACGAAATCTTTTTCCTTGAGATTATCGGCGCGTTTTTGCAGATGCGCGTAATAATAAACAAACCGGCGGTCGCCGCTGTATTGGTAAATCGTGATGCCGCCGCGCTCGCTGTCAAAAAATTTGGCGATTTCCCCGTCGGCGACGGCGACGACCGGCGTGCCGGGCGCAGCCATAATATCAATTGCATTGTGAACGCGCCCTTCGGAACGAGCGTCATTAAAAGTATTCTGAAGCTGTTCGCGCTTGATTCCGGCTACTGGGATCATCAAGGCGTTCGGAGCGGCGGGCGTGTTATTATTTACTGCCTGATTAACATTATTTTCAACCGGCGTTGGCGCAGGAGTCGGAGGTTCGATTGATGGAATTGGCAGAACCGTCGGAACGGGCGTTTGCTCGGTCGGGTCGCCGACCTTTACGACATCGTTTTGCGACGCGTTGAGATAAGGATTAACGAATTTTTCGAACACGTAAAGTATCGCCAGCGCGTGAACACCCAGCAAATATAAAATCAGAAAAAGTTTTTTGATTGTTCCGAAAAGTCTTTTCACTTTCCGCATTCTAGGTCTTTAGGACAATCACGGCAAGAAAAATTTTACAAATAACCGATCTATCAATTGTCCGGCGGGGACGGCAAAAAATTTATGATGAACAAAAGCATAGAAAACAAACGTGAATCGCGCCTATTTAAAGCTCATCTGCCGACAAACTTCAAAATTCCGAGAGATGTCATCGGACAAAGAATTTTCAGAGAATACGGAGCATTATTCGTCGCCGGCGGCGGAGCGGTTGCACCGAACGCGGCAATTTTCAAATCGGAAGCGGAAGTTGAAGAGTTTCAAGCGAGCGTTTCAACCGCCAGAGAAATCGTTGGCGGTTACGACATTGAACTACAAAAAGCGGCAATGGAATCACTGAAAAACGCTATTAAAGAAGCTGCTCAAGTTGACTTGACCCTCACGCCGCGCGGCGCGGACGCGGCGAAAAGAAATTACGCCGGAACGGTCGAATTATGGGCAAGCCGCGTCAATCCGGGCTTAGAACACTGGATTGAGCAAGGGAAACTCGATGAAAAGCGAGCGGCAAAAATTCGCGCTCTGTCGCCGTCCGAGCAAGTGCCGGAAATTTTCAAACTCGAATCAAACGGAATATTTTTCAGTAAAAATTTATCGAAATCAATCATCTTTTCGGTCGCGCCGCCGGGAACTTCGCAGCATCTTTCGATGCTGGCTTTGGACGTTTCCGAACACGACGATTCGAGAGTGCGCGAGATATTAGCCAATCACGGTTGGTTTCAAACGGTCGTTTCGGATTTGCCGCATTTTACATTTTTGGGTGTTTCTGAAAACCAGTTGTCTGGTTTGGGTTTGAAAAAAGTTTCCGACGGCGGGCGTTCTTTTTGGTTGCCGGATTTATAAACAAAGAAATTCAGCCACAGAGAAACGCAGAGTTTACAAAGATTTTTATGGTTGATCTTAAAAATTGATTTTTTCTCTGCTTTTCTCTGTGTTCTCTGTGGCTGAATTATTGTCCTGTAAGTTTCTTGCCGCCCGCCAGATTTTCGGCAGTGACAAGATTTTCTGTGAAAAAGTCGTTGAAGCGCGGCGCGAGAAAACATCGTAATTCTGCCGTTCGATTTCGTCTAAAATGCGGCTGTAAATTCTGGCAGCCAGCAAAACCGTAAAACGCGAATCTTTTTCGAGCAGAGCAATTCCCTTTTCCCCTTTTCGATAGAAATCTCTGGCGCGGGTGATTTGAAATTTCATCATTTCGACGAAATTCTCGTTCATTTCGCCCGCGAAAATTTGTTTCTCCGAAACATTGAACCTTTTCAAATCCTCCTGCGGCAAATAAATTCTACCCATTGCCGCATCTTCTTTGACATCGCGCAAGATGTTCGTGAGTTGCATCGCAATGCCCATCGCTTCGGCATAGTGAAGCGCGGATTTGTCAGAATAGCCCAAAATTTCTGACGACATCAAACCGACGGTCGAAGCCACGCGGTAGCAATAGATATAAAGTTCGTCGAAAGTTTTGTAGCGTTTGATGTGCGTGTCCATCAAAACGCCCTGCATTAATTCGAGCGGCAAATTTTGCGGAATTTTGTAAGTTTTCAGCAAATCGCTCCAGGCGGTGAAAACCGAGTTTTGGTCTTCGTTATTTTCTGCGCCTTCAGCCGATTGCTTTCCGCCCGCGTAAACCTGATCAAGTTTACGCTTCCATTTCTCGACGGCTCTGACGGCTTCACTTTCGCCGCCGTCGCCGATTTCGTCAATCGCGTCGTCAACGTGGCGGCAAAAAGCGTAGATTGGATAAACGGCTCGGCGTTTCGGTTTCGGCAGGAATTTGGCGGCAAAGTAAAAACTTTTAGCGTGAATTTTGGTGACGTTCTCGCAGTATTTATAAGCTGATTCAATTTCATTCGACATTCGGATTCGCTTTATTTAAGTTTTCCTTTCTGCTAAATAATCGGTCAGTTGAATCAAACAAGTTCGGGCTTCGCTAGAGGGGAAATTTTCAATCAAAATTCGTTTGGCTTCTTCGATTATCGTTTTCAATTTTAACTGCGCCGCATTTTGCTCCTGAATCGCGTAAGTTTTACTTTCCGTGAAAATCGCGCCGTCTTCCTCTAAATCAATTAAATCGTCGGAAAGCTGGTAAGCGTCGCCGAGGAGTTCGGCAAAGCGCGAAAGCTGCGCCAGCTCGAGATAATTCGCGCCCGCCAGAATCGCGCCGACGCGTAATGCCAAACGCATCAAAGCCGATGTTTTCAGATTTCTGACCGATTCGGATTCATAATCCGTTCTGTCGCTCGCGCCCGCGCCTTTCGCCAACGCCAAATCAACCGACTGCCCGCCGACCATTCCCGACGCGCCGACGCATTCGACGATTTCGGCGTGCGCCGTCATCGCGCGTTCAGGCATTCCCGTATGATTAACGAAAACCAAGCCGTAAGCGGCGTTGAGAAATCCGATGCCGACCAGAACCGCCAGACCTTCGCTAAATTCTCCGTGCAACGATTTTTTCCCGCGCCGCTCAAACGCGTTGTCCATACACGGCAAATCGTCGAAAATGAGCGAACTCGTATGAACAAACTCGACCGCGCACGCCGATGGAATCATCAAATCCGTTTTCCCGCCAACGAGTTCCGCGCCGAGTAAAGTCAGCACGGGGCGCAATCTTTTCCCGCCCGAAAACAAAGCATACTCGAGCGCCTCATTAAATTTCGTTTCGATGTTCGCGGGCGCAAGCGGCAAATGTTCGCGCAGGGCGTTTTCGATTTGCGGTTTGTGCCGTTCGACGTATTGCCACAATTCTGTAAATTTTTCCGTTTGTTTTTCCATTAACAGCCCGTGATCGAGAAAGCCGCTACTTTTTCTACCAATTTCCCCTTTTTAGCTTTTGAGGAAAGAAATAGATTTTTATATTCGACGTTATCGTGAAAATACAAGTCGAAATAGAAATCGGGTTTGTTGTCTCGATCTAAATCTCCAACAAAATATACACTTCCCAAATAATCTCCTTCCTCAAAACTCTTTAAAGAATGTATGACTTGTGATTTGCCATCACCTTCAAGGATTAACGAAATAATGTTTTCGCCTTTTTTATTAACGCCGCTTTTAACACGAAGATTATATTTTGTTCCGTCGAAATCGTATTCTTGAACAAAATTTTTCTTTAAAGAGCTTGCATCGCTATATTTATCTTCTGCCAAATTATTTATGTTCATCCAAAACAAACTCTTGATCTCGCCTTCCGTGAGTTTATTCGGGCTTTTTACCAAGAATAACGGTTTACTAACTTCATTCACACTCACACTTTTCCCAGTTTTCTGGTTCGGCTCATCAATTATGGGGTCATTGACGCGCTTAACGATGATTTTGGTCGAACGCAGAATATATCTGTTGCCTTGCCTAAATAATCCCAGCCAAATTTCTCCAGTTTTTGCGTTGATTTCATCGCCGTGAAACCCCTCACCCGTCTCCAAAAGTTTTGTCTTAAATTTCGATTCGTAATCTTTTTCCCAATCGTTGTTTTCTTCAACTACTTCCGGTTCAGATTTAACTTCGATCTTCGGCGAGGAAAAATTCACCTGATTGACTTGAACAGTTTTAATTTCCTCAGCCCTATTTTCCATTTTCGGAATCACATAGAAAGCAGTGATGCCGAACAAAAATGTAAGTAAAAAGATACTAATAAATGTTTTCGTAATTTTCATTTCCTTCCCTCTAATTCTTTTCGGAAAAATTCATAAGCGCGGTTTGATAACTCTGAAGTTATAGTGATTCGAAACGGATGTTTGGCGACGAAATTTGGAACTCGTTTGATATTCGCGCCTAATTTTTCCAAACCTTCGGCTGTTTTTTCATCTGAAAACTCTTCCGTCCCGAATTTTTCCGCCGCGCGTTTGAATGCGCCGCGCAGACGGTCGAGCGCGAGTTCCCTATCGGCGAGAACTTTGCCGCGCGACTGAAATTCGCCCAGAGCGTAGAGCAAAATCCGCTCGACATCGAGCGCGACTGTGCTGGTTTCAAATAAACTCGGCTGTTGCATCATTTCCTTTGTGCTTCCGACATCTTAACATAAATTATATTCGCCGCCGCGAAAAATTCCAGACGGTTTTTATCGGCGTTCGAGTGTGTTAATCTACCGAATAATTCGATATGTCCCAAAATACAAAATTTCGCGTCGGGCTGGGCGTTTGCGGCGGCATTGCCGCTTACAAAGCAATTGAAGTTCTGCGCCTTTTGCAGAAATCAAACTGCGAAGTTCGCGTGGCGATGACAAGGCACGCGACCGAATTCGTTCAGCCGCTGACGTTTCGCGCTCTGACGGAAAATTACGTTCTGGTTGACGATTATGCGGCAGAAAATCCCGACCCGATTGCTCACATCAACTTTTCGCAAACGATAGATTTGCTGCTCGTCGTTCCGGCGACGGCGAACGTCATCGCCAAGTTTGCGAACGGTATCGCCGACGATTTTTTATCTTCAACCTATCTGGCTTCACACGCGCCTGTTTTAATTGCGCCCGCGATGAACACGACGATGTGGGAACACGCGGCGACGCAAAGAAACATCGAGCAATTAAAATCAGACGGCGTTTTTTTCGTCGAGCCGATTGCGGGCGAATTGGCTTGCAAAACCGTCGGCACGGGAAAGCTGGAAGATGTCGAAAACATCGTCGCGCAAGCCTTACATTTGCTAAATTCAAAATCCACAATCCAAAATTCAAAGGCAGATTTGTCCGGTGAAAACATTTTAATCACCGTCGGCGGCACGCGTGAAGCGATTGATCCGGTGCGATTTATTTCCAATCATTCGTCGGGCAAAATGGGTTTCGCCGTCGCGGAAGCGGCGCGGCGGCGCGGCGCGGAAGTCTCGGTCGTGTGCGGCGTAACGAGCGTCGAACCGCCGGAAAATATAAATGTAATTCGGGCGATTTCGGCTGAGGAAATGTTTCAAGCGGTGATGAAGGAATTGCCCAAAGCGACAATTTTTGTCGGAGCGGCGGCGGTTGCCGATTATCGTCCGTCGGAAAGAGCTGCGTCGAAGATTAAAAAATCCGAAGACGTTTTGACCTTGGCACTTACGAAAACGCCCGACATTTTAGCGAATGTTTCAGCGAATCGGCACGACGGTCTGCTGGTAATCGGATTCGCGGCGGAAACCGAAAATGTTTTAGATTACGCGCGATCCAAAATGGAAAAGAAAAATCTCGATTTGATTGTGGCGAACGACATCACGAAAGACGGTGCGGGATTTAACAGCGATACGAACATCGCTACGATTTTGAACGCTGAATATCAAATTGAGCTTCCGCTGATGTCAAAGTCCGCGATGGCAGACAAAGTTTTGGACGAAGTGATAATGTTGAGACAAAAGGCAGATAACAAAAGGCAAAAGTGAATTCAGAAATCTCGACATTATTGGCTGATATAAAAGAGCAGATTTTATATTTGCGGGAACTCGGCGCGGAAAATTTAACAGTCGAATTGCCGGAAATTTCTTTTATTTCAAAGTCCAAAATCCAAAGTTCACAATCGGAGATTTCGCAGGAGCGGTTAGAACGATTTGTCCCGGCGGATTTTGAACTGCCGAAAATCGAACCGGCGAAACCGAAAGTTTCAAACGTCGAAAATACTTCGGCGCGTCAAAGTTTGCTCGAATCAACCAAATTATCGCGTCTGCCGAGTTTGCCGAAAAGAAATTCTTTTTCAACCAATCAAAAAACAGAACCAGCGAGGGAAGTGGAAATGCCGAAAACAATTATTGACGAAACACCGCCTTTATTCGGCGACTTCAAACAAACTTTGCCCGAATCCAATGAGACGATTGAAGATATTCGGCTCGACATCGGCAATTGCGTGCGCTGTCCGCTGCACGAAGGGCGGACGAAAATTGTTCACAGCACGGGAAATTTCGCGGCGGATTTGATGTTCGTCGGCGAAGCACCGGGCGCGAATGAAGACGCGGAAGGCGTGCCGTTTGTCGGACGCGCCGGAGAACTTTTGAATAAAATTATCGCATCAATCGGACTCAAGCGTGAAGACGTTTTGGTCGGCAATGTCAATCGCTGCCGTCCGCCGGGCAACCGCACGCCGACGCTGCCCGAAGCGCATACTTGCCGTCCGTTTCTCAAACGTGAAATCGCTGTTGTTCGTCCGAAAGTTGTCGTCGTTTTGGGCAATACGGCAACGCAGAATCTGCTCGACACAAAAGTCGGCATCACAAAACTGCGCGGCGAATTTCAGGACTATTTCGGCATCAGCGTAATGCCAACTTTTCACCCGGCGTATCTGTTGCGCGACCCAAGCAAAAAGCGTGAGGTTTGGGAAGATATGAAAAAGGTGCGCGACTTTTTGAATAAAACATAAAACATTTTTAATAATTTCGGGAGATAAACAAATGAAGAAATTACTGACCGCATTATTCGTTTTTTCGATGGCAACCGTCAACATTTTCGCCGTTGATATGAGCGCGGAAATCAATTCCGCGACCGAAAAAATCTTGCCGCAAGTTGTCGAATGGCGCAGGCATCTGCATCAATACCCAGAACTCGGCAACCGTGAATTCAAAACCGCCGAGTTTATTGAAAAACGTCTGCGCGGACTCGGGTTGGAGGTTCGCACGAAAGTTGCCAAAACCGGCGTGGTCGGAATTCTGAAAGGTGATTTGCCGGGCGCGACCATCGGTTTGCGAGCCGATATGGACGGCTTGCCGGTGACCGAGCGGGTAAATATACCGTTCGCGTCAAAAGAAAAAACCGAATATAACGGGCAGCAAGTCGGCGTGATGCACGCCTGCGGACACGATTCGCACGTCGCAATGCTTTTGGGAACGGCTGATGTTTTGTCGAAAATGAAAAGCAAGCTGCGCGGAACCGTCGTTTTTATTTTTCAGCCTGCCGAAGAAGGTCCGCCCGCCGGTGAAGAAGGCGGCGCGGCTTTGATGGTCAAAGAAGGCGTGATGGACAATCCGAAAATTGACGCGATTTTCGGGATTCATATTAACGCGCAAACCGAAATCGGCAAAATAAGATATAAATCCGGCTCGTTTATGGCGGCGGCTGACTGGTTCACGATTAAAGTCAAAGGCAAGCAAACGCACGGCTCGACTCCCTGGACGGGCGTTGACCCGATTGCCGTTTCCAGCCAGATTATCGGCGGATTGCAGATGATTGTTTCGCGCCAATCGGAACTGACAAAAGCTCCGGTCGTTATTACTATCGGTAAAATTAACGGCGGCGTTCGGGAAAACATCATTCCTGAAGAAATGACGATGGCTGGAACGATTCGCACACTCGACGATGCAATGCAAAAGGACGTTCACGAACGAATCAAAATGACAGCGCAGAAAATCGCCGAAAGTATGGGCGCGACCGCAGAGGTTTCGATTGAGACGAAAACTTTGGTGACTTACAACACGCCCGAACTCGTCAAACAGACGCTGCCGACACTTGAAAAAGCAATCGGCAAAGACAATGTTTATGAAACCGAATGGACGACGGGTGCGGAAGATTTTTCATACTACCGCCTGAAAGCGCCAGCATTTTTCTTCAACGTCGGCGGAATGCCGGCGGGCAAAAACGTTAAAGATGCTGCGCCGCATCACACGCCGGATTTTTTCATTGACGACAGCCGCCTCGATGTCGGCATCAAGGCATTCTGCAATATCGTTTTCGATTATCAACCAACGGCGAAAGCGGCTAGGAATTCAAGCGCTAAAATCGCCGCCGAAGTTTTAAGCGGGCAAATTCCGGTTGAGAATTATTACGCCGCGCAGTTTTTTGAACAGCCGTTTCAGCCGTTCAAAATCGAAAGCGTGTTGAAATTCTAATTTTTGTCCGGCAAGAAACTTTAAATATTTCTACGTTTGCAAAAACGTTTCGAGCGAGAATTCTTGAAATGATGAAAAATAACAAACGCGAGCGCAAAGTTTTAGAAGAAACGCAGGAAATTATCGAGCGGCGGTGTGTTTGAAAACAGTTACAAAAAATTGAGCAGGAAAAGAACCAAAAAATTATTTCCGAAAAATTAAATGCAAAATGATTTGTTCAACGGCAGTTGGAATTTGAATGAGCCGAACGAAACGCTCGACGAAATCAAACGGGAGATGATTGACAAGGCGAAATCAATTCCCGAACTGCAAAATCGTTTTTTCGTTTTCTCGCAGGGCGAAGCGAACGCGACGATTGCCGTCGTCGGCGAATCGCCGGGTCCGCCCGACGCCGATGCGGAGAAACCGTTTCAAGGTCCGACGGGCGATTTGTTAAATCGAATCCTAGCATCTATCGGACTCAATCGCGCCAACACATATCTGACCAACATCGTCAAATATATTTCCGCCGGAGATGAAATTACGCCCGAATTGATGAAGTTTTTCGCGCCATTCGTCTGGCGCGAACTTGCCGTTGTAAAACCGAAAGTCGTTTTGCTGCTGGGAAACACGCCGACCAAATCTTTGCTCAATACAAAACAGCCGATTTCAAAAGTGCGGGGAGAATTTCACGAATTAAACGGTTTGACGTTTATGCCGACTTTTAACCCGGCGTATCTTTTGCGCGACCCGACAAAGAAGCGCGAGGTTTGGGAAGATATTAAAAAAGTAAAAAGTTTTTTGGACAGTCAATAATTTTAGCCGCCGATGACACAGAGTTTGTTAGGATTGATTTTCTCTAAAAACTCGGTGTTCTTTGTGGCTAGATCCTGAAATTATGCAGCCCGAAATTATTTCATCTGAAGAAATTTACAACGGTAAAATTTTCGATGTAACGCTCGACCGCATCCGCGAAGGCGAAATCGAATACGAACGCGAAATCGTTTCGCACGACGGCAGCGCGGTAATCATTCCCGTTTATGCAGATAAAACCATCGCTTTGGTCAAACAGTATCGTCACGCCGCCGGTAAATATCTATGGGAAATTCCCGCCGGTTCTTTAGAAAAAGGTGAAAACCCGGAAGAAGGTGCAAGGCGCGAACTTGAAGAAGAAGTCGGCGCGGCGGCGGGCAAGTTGGAATTGCTTTCTGAATTTTACGTCTCGCCCGGTTTTTTATCGGAAAAAATGTTTGTTTTCCTGGCGACCGATTTGACGGAAACCGCACAAAATCTTGAAGAAGATGAGCTAATCGAAATCGAAAAATTTACGTTTGAGCGGGCGTTTGAAATGATTCGCCAAAATGAAATCGAAGACGCGAAAACGATAATCGGTCTAATTCTGGCGGGCGCAAGATTTGGATTTAACCCGTAAAAGTCTAGAGCAAACGCATCTAAATTTTATTGAAAATAAAGGCTTTATTAATATTTGCAATGATTTAGCCATTGAAAAAGATTGCTTTTTAGTAGTTTTCTAGCAAAAAAGGTTGTTTGTTTTTTCACTCTATACGGTTAAGGCTTCACTAAAAGCCCTCGCGTTATTTGGCTTTGAGCATACTTTGCTGACAAATAATTTAGATGCGTTTGCCCTAGTAAAAGTCTTTTACTGCTTGACGCTAAAATCTTTTTTCGATATTCTTATCGTTCGCGTTTTGGCGAATATATTAGACAGTTAAGACTATTATGAGTACTTATTTTC
>Ga0208736_1000295_pt1 | contig 15067 bp, 13 predicted proteins | sample AntDryMetagUQ255_FD_188090 | JGI IMG/M metagenome (GOLD analysis project Ga0208736, IMG submission 188090) | Polar desert microbial communities from Antarctic Dry Valleys - UQ255 (SPAdes) | ecosystem: Environmental > Terrestrial > Soil > Desert | place: Antarctic Dry Valleys | collected 2008-12-31 | reverse complement strand
CCCCCCGCCGCTCTGGCGCCGGCGGCGCGCGGACCGGCGCTCGCAGAGGCGCAGAGGCCTCGGTCGACGGCTCGAACTAGACCTTGGCGACGGCCGGTCTGCCGCCGCGGCGCTCCGAGTACCGCGTCGCCCTACTCGCCAACCGACCGGTTGCCGAACATCAGCACCTTGCGCTCGAGATCGAACCAGACCTGTGGGCTGTCGCGCAGAAGGCTTTTCAGGACGTCGATGTCCTCGGCCGTCGGCCGGATCACATACTCCTCGGCGCCGTGGTCGAGCACGAGCTGCACGGTGAAGACGCCTTCCACGCCGGGTGCGTTCTCGGTCCAGGTCGGCTGGTAGTCGGTTACCTCGCGGACCCTGATCTGGGCGGGGGTGATCTCGGGCTCGGCTTCCATCGCTGCGTCTCCTCGGTCGGGTTGCGGCGAGCCTGCCCGTCGTGGGAGGCCTGAAACGCGCCCGGCGCGTCTCCGGGCTCAGTAGCCGAGCGCGAACCTCGCCTCTTCGCTCATCATCTCGGGCGTCCACGGCGGGCTGAAGACCATCTTCGGCGTCACCCGCTCGACGTCGTCGAGCTCGCCGACGTACTCCTGCATCTGGTCGGTGACCTGCGGGCCGATGGGACAACCGGGGGTGGTGAGGGTGAAGGTGATGAAGACCTCCGAGTCCTCGACCACCACCTCGTAGACCAGCCCGAGCTCCATGAAGTCGAGTCCGAGCTCGGGATCGATGACGTTGGTGAGGGCCTCTTCGACCTGTTCCACGGAAGGCATGGCCCAATCGTAGTCGGTCGGCCTCGGCGGGCCGCGGCGCCGAGGTCGAGCGGTAGCCTCAGGCCATGCGCTGGGTACTCGTCGTCGCCGCCTTCATCGTCGTCCCGCTCGCCGAGCTGTGGGCGATCCTCTCCGTGGGAGACGCCATCGGGGTCCTGCCCACCATCGCCATCCTGCTGGTCGACTCGATCCTCGGAAGCCTCCTCCTGCGCTCCCAGGGACGCGGCGCGTGGCGGCGCTTCGTCGAGGCGCTGCAGACCGGCCGCGTACCGAGCCGCGAGCTCGCCGACGGCCTGCTCATCGTGGTCGGCGGGGCGCTCCTGCTCACCCCCGGCTTCCTGACCGACGTGGCGGGCGTGCTCCTGCTCATCCCCCCCACGCGCGCCCTCGCTCGGCGCGGGCTCGAGCGGACGATCGCGCGACGGCTGAGCGCGGGGCTCGCCGGTGCTGCGCGTGACGCGAGGTCGGAGCCCGGAGCCCGGAGCCGCGGCGCGGGCTACGACGTCGAGGGGACGGCGACCGAGCACGACGGCGCACCCACTCACGGCGGGCCGCGCCGGATCAGGCGGTGAGCGGCCCGGCGATCTCGGCCGCCTTCTTCGATCCCCAGGGGGACGTCCACGCCAGCCTGCGCTCGGGCATGGGGATCATCTTTCGCGGTGAGAGGCCCGAGATCGTCGATGAGCCTCCCGAGCTCGCCCGAGACGGCGCCGGGTGGAGTCTGCGGATCGCCCGCGAGGTCGAGCTCACCTTCGAGCCCGTCTCGGAGGAGGGAAGCCTCGGCGGATCGACGGCCCGGCTGTGCCGAGTCCGCGGCCGGGTGGGCCAGGACGCGCTGGACTGCCTTGGCACCGTGACCGAGACGACACAGGCGCCGGCCTGGGACGAGCTCGACGCCACCCGCTCGATCTCTGCCATCTTCGACGCCGCGCACGCTCTGGTCCTGTTCGCCCGGCGCCCGCGCGGCGCCCGCGGACACGGCGAGGAGGAGCTGACCGGCTGGCTGCTCGAGGACGGCGTCCTGCACGGGATCGAGGACGCCCGCCTCTCGACGATCTACGACGGCGAGGGTCGTCAGCGCAGCTCGGGCCTCGAGCTGTGGCTGCCGGGTGAGGACTTTCCCCGGCGCGCGGCCGGCGAGGCGCGGGCCGGGCTCTCGCTCGCGCTCGAGGGGCTGATCGTGCACGCCGCGGTATTCGGCTGGCGCATGGAGGGTCGCGACGGAGTCGGGGCCTACGAGCTCTCGGTCCGCGACGAGGGAGGCGTGGCGGCGTGAACGGGGTGGGGAGCTCGAGCAACAACCGGCGGGCGGTCATCTGCGACTTCGGCGGAGTCCTCACGAGCCCCCTGCTCGGCGGCTTCGTCGCGGTCCAGGAGCGCTCGGGGGCGAGCGTCGAGGAGCTCTCCGCAGCGATGGCGAGCGTGGCCCTGGCCAGGGGACGCCACCCGCTGTTCGATCTCGAGATGGGGCTGATCCCCGAAGCGGAGTTCCTGCGCTTGCTCGAGGACGAGCTCGCGGGCGACGTCACGCTGAACGGCTTCCGCGACGTCTTCTTCTCGGCGCTCCACCCCAACCGGGCGATGATCGACTACATGGCCGAGCTGCGCGGGCGCGGCCTGCGGATGGCCATCCTCACCAACAACGTGCGCGAGTGGGAGGCGCTGTGGCGCGCGAAGCTGCCTCAGCTCGACCGGACGTTCGAGGTCGTCGTGGACTCCGCGTGGGTGGGGATGCGCAAGCCGGACCCCCAGATCTACCGGCTGACCGTCGAGCGGCTCGGGGACGGGCTGCGCGCCGAGGAGTGCGTCTTCGTCGACGACACCGACGCGAACTGCGAGACCGCGCGGTCGCTCGGGATGCAGGCGGTGCACTTCCTGGAGACCGATCAGGCGGTGGCCGAGGTCGAGGCGGCGCTCGGGGCGAGCTGAGCAAGCCCGGCCTCGCGCGGCGCTCCTCAGTCGGCGATGGCGGCGCGGGCCAGGATCTTCGTCGGCCTGATCCGGACGAGCAGCTCGCCCTCGACGGCGTTGCGCCGGCCGAACTCCTCGGCGCGGTCGGCGCCCATGTAGCGACCCCCGAGGCGGGTGGCCCAGCGGAGCAGCTCGTCGGGGTCCTCCGTGACCTCCGCCTCGCCCTCGACCATGACGTAGGCGAACGGCGAATCCTCGTCGTCGACGCACAGGCACACGCGCGGGTCACGGAGGATGTTGCGGCCCTTGACGGTGTCGGCGCCGGTCGTCAGCAGAACCTCGTCACCGTCGAGCAGGAACCAGATCGGCACGACGTGCGGGCGGCCGTCCCGGCGTATCGTGGCCAGCTTCCCGGTACGGGTTCCCTCGAGCAGGAAGGCGCGGCGTTCGTCGTCGGACATCTCGTGCATGGGGTGGTCCTACCGCGTCGCGCGGCGCGTCGAACCTCGCGTGGCGGTGCCGGCAAGCCGCTCGACCGCGTCTTAGATCTCAGCCAGGAGCTTCGCCTTCTGAACGTCGAACTCGGCCTGGGTGAGTACGCCCCGGTCGCGCATGTCGGCCAGCTTCGCGCGGCGGTGGGATCGGGTCGGCGTCCTGCTCACCACTCGGCGGTGGCTGAGGGCCTCGGTGCCGGGCACATGCGACACGCCAACGTCCGGGCCCCGGTCCACCCCGGGCGCGCCCGGGGCCTGCCTGCCCGCGGGGCCCGCCGGCGAGCGCGTCGCGCCGGGCCTACGTGCTCTGCTCGGCCTCCCGCTCGGCGGCGTCCCAGTCGATCGCCACGCGCTGAGGGTCCTCGCGATCGACCTTGCACGGCAACGCCATGCCGTGGCCGAGCGTGGCCCGACTCGAGACGAAGTACTGGTCCTCGATCTCGTAGGGTGACACCCCTCCACGTATATCTGGAGGGTGAAGCCCATGTTGAAGAGGGCCGCACCACGCGCGGGCGTCGTCATCGCGACGATGACCGCGGCCGGGAAGGCGCTTTTCCGGCCTGCGCTGGCGCCACCCGCTCGAGCGGCGCTGAGCGCGGGCTTCGCCGTGATGACCGGCGACACACATCCGTGGTGCCGGCACAGCGCATCGACACACCGGTCGCGGACCGGTGACCGGCGAGCGGACGCGCGGGGTCAGGTGGCCGGTGGCCGGATCGCGTCGGGACCGCAGATGACGGTGACGCGGTAGGCGACGCCGAGTGGCAGGTTGGCGACAGCGGTCACAGCCACGTAGACCCAGCAGCGCGCCGCTGTCCTGGGGGTCCTGGCCCAACCCGGCGCCCACTTCAAGGAGGTGGGAGAACTCGGACGTGCCCTGCACCGCCGCGCTCGCCTGGATCTGAGCATTGCCGGTCGCTCCCGCCTCGTATACGTGGCTGTCCAGCAGCCAGAATGGTGTCGTGATCTGCGCAGTCGCACCCCGGCTCATCACCATCGCGCCCGTGATCTGCGGCCGATCTCCGTACCAGACGGTGCCCGCGTAGTCGGTCCGGCGCCGCTGGTCGCCCGTCACCGGATCGGCGACGACCGTGTCGATGCGCTGCGCCGGCATCGGGTGGATCATCTCGCCGCTCATCGCAGCGAAGACGTTAGACGGCCGGTCAGCGGATTGTCCCGGTCGGTGCCTTGTCTCCGTCACGCGCCGGCCCGCGCCGCGCGTGCGACGGCCGCTCGTCTCTCGCCAGCCGGAGCGGAGCCATCCCGACCGATGTGATCACCTTGCTGATCGATCCTGGCCCTGTCGCGCCGTCCTGAGAGTCCGAAAAGCAAGCTCAGCGCGGACGCAGGGAGCGAAGTGTGCTCCTGCACACGAGCTCCCGAGGACAACGCTGAGCGCCGCTTTGTAGGGCTCTCAGTTCTCGGAGCCGAGGCGGTCCCAGCAGTACAGCTCGACCGCCTCCGAAGCCAGCGCCATCGTCCGCTCCGCCGAGAGCCACGGCAGCACTGTGTCGAGCGCCTGCTCCTCGCCCATGCCGGCGTCGAAGGCCTCGTCGCCGCGGAAGCCGGCGGCGATCTTGAGCGCCTCGCGGCGATGCTCGCCGAGGCTCGCGAACGCACCTACCAGGAACTCCTTGGTGGCCACCGGTCGGCCGACGTCGAGCGAGGCGTGCCATGCCGCGAGCATCGACAGGTCGTCGTCGTCAAGGTCCTCGATGGCCTGCGCGTAGTGGTTCTCGAGCTCGTCGTCGGGGATCTCGTCGACCCACGCGTGGACCACTCCGCCCAGCAGCTGGCGACGCGCCTCGCGGCCGACCGACTCGGCGACGACTCGAATCGCTTGCTCGGGCTCGATGAAGCAGAGGGGCATCCGGTCTTGGTCTCCGATGGTCGCGGGATGGTGCTGCCGAGCCAGCCTAAGGCGCTGCGCGGACGGAAGCTCAGGCGCGCCTCAGGCCGCGGCGAGGCGGGCACCGGTCCGCTCCGGCGGCCATGAGCAGAGAGCGGCGCGACCGGGGCAGCCCCGGCACAGATCCGTCCCCGGGGTCGCGCTCGGCTCGTGCTGACCGGCCACGAGCTCGCCCACCAGCGCGCCCAGGCGCGTTTCGAGCCGACCGCTATCGGAGGCCTCGTAGGCGGCGAGCACGGGCTCGTGCGGACGGTCGAGAAAGACGTGCGCGACCTCGACCCGATCGGCGCCGCCGCGCAGTCCCGCGAGCGCGTACACCAGCCGCTGGGTCGCGTAGGCCTCAGCGCAGAGGGCCTCGAGGTCGACGCCGGGGCTGATCCGGTCGGTCTTGTAGTCGACGACGAGGGCGCTCGGCCCCTCGGCGCAGTACGCGTCGATCACGCCCTCGACGAGCACCGAGCGGGCGCTGCCCTCGGCGGCCTCGATCTCGAACGGGAAGGTGAAGGGCAGCTCCCGGCGCAGCGTCCGCGCTCGCGCCATGCGTGCGCTCAGCGGTGAGCCGAGGAAGCCGCCGACCAGACGGGTGAGCTCGTCTACCTCGCCCTCGGTGGCCGCGGCGCCCCCCGCGCGCAGGCGCGCGGCGACGTGCTCAGCGCGCGGTGCCACCGGCCGGCGAGGGTCGCTGCGCTCTAGCAGCTCGTGGGCGACCGATCCGCGGGTGAGCGCGCTGAGGGCGCTCGCGGCGCCCTCCCGTGGGGTGGAGTGTGCGGCCCCGGTCGGCTCGCCCTCGGGGCAGAGACGGAGCCTGCGCTCGAGGTAGAAGCGGTAGCCGCAGCGGCGATAGCTCTCGAGCGCCGAGTAGCTGATCCGCGTCACCTGGTCGGCGCCCGGCGCGGCGAGCGCCCGCGGGCGAGCCTGGCCGAGTGGGTGCGGAACGCCGTCCGTCGAGCCGGGCGTACCGGGGGTACCGGGGGTACCGGGCGTACCGGGCGAAGCTTCGTGCATCGGCGAAGCGGTGTTCGGGTCCGCTCTCGACGCGCCGGGCGCCGGCCCCACGGGGCGCCCGGCCGGCGCCCGGGTCGCCTCGAGCGGCACCCGATCCGCCGGCGGGAGCACCTCCCCGAGGTTCGCCGGTGAGAGCACGCGCCACGCCACCGCGGCCTGACGTCCCTCCCACGAGCGCACGCATCTTCCCTCGCGCTCGCCCGAGCGATGGGCCTGGCGGAGCTCGGGCACGAGCGCGGGCGCGAGCCAATCCATGGCGGGGGCACGACCGGTGCTCCGGGCGCTTTCGAGGTCGAGAGCACCGCTGACGATCAGGCGTTGCTCGGCTCGGGTCGCCGCCACCCAGAGCAGCCGTCGCTCCTCGGCGCGCTCCGCCCGGGCGGCCTCCTCCGCGAGGGCGCGCGCGTCGAGGGCGTCGAGGGCGCCGCCGTCGGGATCGGGGAGTCGTAAGCCGACGCGACCGTCGGCGGATACGCGCAGGAGCGGCGTGTCGCCGAGCTCGCCGCGACCGAGGTCGCCGACGCACACGAGCGGGAACTCGAGCCCCTTGGCGGCATGGATGGTCATGAGGCGGACGGCCTCGATGCCCTCGCCCTCGAGCGGGGCCTCGCCCTCGCGGACGGCGGCGACGCCGCGGCGGTCGATCGAGTCGAGGAATCCGCGTAGGTCGCGTCCCTCCGCGGCCTCGAACTCCCGCGCGAGGCGCTTGAGCTTGCGGACGTTGGCCATGCGACGCTCGCCGCCCGGGAGCGCGAGCACCGCGCGGTCGTAGCCAGAGGCGGTGACCGCCCGCTCCACGAGGTCCGGCAGCGACCGGCGCGGCGCCTCGCGGCGCTCGTCGGTCAGGCGCCGGACGAAGCCCCGGAGGCGATCGCGGTCGGCTTCGGGCACCGCGGACGCGAGCGCGCTGGCCTCGCCGTGGTCGTCGTGGGTCCCGAACCCCCTCTCGAGCGCAGACCACAGGGGGCGGCCTCGCCCGGCCTGGAGCCGCAGCAGGGCGAGCGCGTCGAGCGAGGCGCCGACGAACGGCGAGGCGAGCACCGAGATCAGCGCCTCCTCGTCGCGCGGGTTGGCGAGGGTCGCGAGGTAGGCGCGCAGATCGCAGACCTGCTGAGCGCTCCAATAGCCACCCCCGCCCGCGACGTAGGTGGGCAGCCCGCGCTCGGCCAGCGCCTGCTCGTAGCGGTTCACGTCGGTCCAGGAGCGCAGCAGCAGGGCGACCTCGGCGGGGGCGAAGTCGCCGCGGGCCAGCAGCTCGTCCACGCGCCCCGCCAGCAGGCGGGCCTCGGCCGCGCGCCAGGCCGGCGCGCCGTGCATGGCCGCGCCGAAGGGGTCGTTCTCCGAGCCGAGCGCTTCCGCCCAGCGGCCGTTGTCGCGGTCGACAGCGAGCAGCTCGACCCGCGGCGCGGTGCCGCCCTGCGCGGCGGCGTGCAGGGGTGTGAACCCCTCGCCGAAGCTCGCCTCGAAGGCGGCGTTGAGCACGTCGAGGATCTCGGCGCGAGCCCGGAAGCTGGCGCTGAGGCGGACCTCCCGCCCGGTCGTGACCGCCGCCCGGCGCCGCTCGGCAAACACACCTACGTCGGCGCCCCGGAAGCCGTAGATCGACTGGAGCTCGTCACCGACGGTGAAGAGGTTGCCGTCGGCGACGAGATCGACGATCTCGCTCTGGAGACGGTTCGTGTCCTGGAGCTCGTCCACGAGAACGTGGTCGAAGCGCTCGCGGGTGCGCTCGCGCAGCCCCGGCCGGCCGCGCAGCAGGTCGCGGGCGAGCAGCTCGAGATCGTCGAAGTCGAGCGCCGAGCGCTCGGTCTTCAGCTGTGCGTAGCGGCGACCGTAGAGGCGCAGGAGCTCGTCGACGAGCCAAAGGTCGTCGAGGGCGCGAGTACGGCCGCAGAGCTCGAGGCAGGCCGCATGCGCCTCCTCGAGCTCGTCGAAGACGGCGCCTCGCAGCGCTCGCGCGTTGCCGCGGCGCACCCCCAGCCCTGCGAGCTCGAGCGGGTCGAGGAGGCCGTCCGGCTCGAGGCGGTCGAGCGCCCCCGCGCAGCGATCGAGGCGGTCGACGGCGGCGCGCACCTGGGCGACGGGCTCGGCCTCGGCGGCCAGGCTCTGGCTGCCCGTCCGCACCGCGCCCGCGAGCCGCTCGTGCGCCTGCCTGAGCTGGTCCGCGGGCGGGCGCGGGGGCCGAGGTAGGGCGGGCTCGCGACGGCCGCGACCGCGCATCTGAGCGTGCACGGTCCGAAGCGCCCCGGCGAGGCGGTCGGGGCCGTGGGCGGCGACGAGCTCGACGCGACGCGCATCCTCGGGCGGACCGAGGAAGTCCTCGAGGGCGGAGTCGAAGGCGTGGGCGGCGATGCGCTCGGCCTCGTGCTCGGCCAGCACGCGGTACTCGGGATCGAGACCCGCGCTGAGCGCGTTGGCCCGCAGCAGCCGTGAGCAGAAGCCGTGGATGGTGGAGATCCAGGCCGAGTCGACGGCGCGGGCGTGGTCGCGCTCGCCGGCGTCCACGAAGCGCGCGCGAATGCGGGTCCGTAGCTCGGCCGCCGCCTTCTCGGTGAAGGTGATGGCGAGCATCCGCTCGACGCCCACCTCGTCCTCCAGCACGGCGCGCACGAAACGCTCGACGAGCACACGGGTCTTACCGGTGCCGGCGCCGGCGTGGACGAACAGCGGCCCGTCGCGGCGCTCGACCGCCTTGCGCTGCTCGTTCGTGAGTCCCGACGCCTCGGGGGCGACCTGCTCCTCGAGGAGCGAGAACAGGGAGAGCGTGGTCACGCCTGCTCCTCGCGGCAGATCGACGGGTAGCGGCAGCCGCCGGCGGGCGAGCAGCGCTCGGGACAGGGGGCGACGTCCCCGGAGCGCAGGCGGGCGGCCACCTCGCCCACGCGGGCGCGGGCGGCCGCGAGGACCGCCTCCACGGACCCCTCGTCGCGGACGTCCGAGCGGCTGACGAGCGCACCCACGGCCTCGGCCTCGTCATCGCGCACGACGCCGCGCGCCGGCCCCTTGCCGGCGAGCGAGACGTAGAGGCCGCCGGCGGGATCGAGGCCGAGCAGCTCGCGCACGGCGAGCATGTAGATCGAGAGCTGGAGGTCGTCGTCCGCCTCCCAGGCCGCGACGCCGGTGACCCGGGCGCCGGCCTTGTAGTCGCGCACGAGTGCCCGGTCACCGAGCGTGTCGACACGGTCGATGCGCCCGCGCAGGCGCACCCCTTCGGGCTCGAGCTCGAGCGGGGCGAGGCCCTCGTCCTCGCCGTCGTTCTCGGCCCCCAGCCCGAAGGCCAGCTCGAGGTGGCGTGGCTCGAAGCTGCCGCCGGCGGCGGCCTCGCGTCGCAGATGGCGCAGAAGGTCGCGCTCGAGGCGGCTTCGAGCCGCCCGCAGACGTGCCGCGCGCGGGGAGATGCGGTGCTCCTCTCCCACCTCCTCGAGGGCCTCGCGGAGGATCGTCTCGGCCTCGGCCAGCGTGGCGGGCGTAACGCGCGCCGACCCCGTGCGCCGGCGCAGCCGCTCGAGGGTGAGCCGGAGCACGTCGTGGGCGTAGCGGCCGCGCACGAGCGCTTCGGGGTCGGGCTCGAGCGCCGTCGGCCGCACCAGCTTCTCGACGAGCCACCGGACGCCGCAGCCGGCGAAGGACTCGAGCTCCCTGGCCGAGAAGTCCCGGCGCGCCGCCAGCTCGGCCAGCAGCGTGGCGGCGCTGAGTCCGGCGGGCCCTGACGGCCCGCGCCGCGGCCCACGCGCGGCCAGCGCCCGCTCGTGCTCGCGCTCGGTCGGGGCCCGCTCCGGCGCCCAGGTGAGGTCGGCCAGCGTGCGGCGAGCGGCCGCGGTGTCGAGCGCGTCGGCGGGAAAGAGCTCGCGCACGTCGTCGAGGAAGGAGGAGGGGGCCTGCGGCGCTCCCTCCTCGTCGGTCACCCGCGAGCTCAGCACCAGCCGCCGCTCGGCCCGCGAGACGCACGCGTAGAACAGCAGACGCTCGCGGTCGAGCTCGTCCTCGCGGACGGGCAGCGCGAGGCCTCCGGCGACGCTGACCTCGCGGCGCAGCTCGTCGGAGAGGAAAGGCTCGGGGGCAGGGCGGCGCGGGAACTCCCCCTCCTGAAGGCCGAGGACGAGCACGACGGCGAAGCGGCGCGCCCGGATGGCCTCGGGCGCCGCGACCCGCACGCGCTCCGACGAGGGCGGGTCGCCGAGGCGGACCGGCGCCCCGGCCAGCAGCTCGGCGAGGGCGTCGGGCTCGAGCGGCCGTCCGACACCGCAGGAGGCGAGCGCGGCGACATCGGCCAGCGCGGCGCGAGCGGTGCGCAGAACCGCCGCATCCTCGGCCTCCCGCGAGGAGAGAAGGTGCGCGCGGCGCGTGTAGGGTCCCGTAAAGAGCCGCTCGAGCCGCCCGTCGAGCTCCTCGAGCAGCCGCGGACCGCCACCCACGGCGCGCAGCCGGTCGATCTCCGCGAGTGGCCAGCGGCGCTCCTCCCAGAGCTCGCGGGCCGCGCCCGCGCTCTCGATCCCCGCTCGGCGGAGCTCCGCCTCGAGCTCGTCCGCGAGGTGCGGTGAGTGCAGGCGGCCCGGCGTCCTCAGATAGGCGACGAGGTCGTCGGCCGAGCCCGCGCCGGACGCGCAGCGCAGCAGAGAGAGGAGTCCGTGCCCGAGCGCGGTGTGGCCGAGCGGCACCGTGCGCTCGAGGGAGAACGGGATGCCGTAGGCCTCGTAGACCTCCTCGAGCAGGCTCGCGTAGCCCGCGGGATCGCGCACGACGACGGCGACCTCCCCCGGCGAGACCCCTGTCCGCAGCGCGTTCAGCACCTCCGCGCCGGAGAGCTCCACCTCGGCGCGCTGGCCTCCGGCGAGGTGGAGGCGGACGGCGTCGCCCGGCCCGAGGGCGGTCTTCACCGAGCCGGAGAGGATCGCGCCATCCGTGGCGAAGCCCGCGGCGGTGACCTCGGAGGCGACGGCGATCGAGGCGCCCGCGGTCCCGGCTGGCTCCGTCGTCGTCGCCGTTCCGAACAGGCGTCGCTCGACCAGGGACAGGGCCATTCGGGCCTCGAGGGCGTAGTGCGCGCTGCTCGCCGACAGCTCGACGTGCTCCTCGGCGAGCTCCGAGAGCAGCGCGAACGCCGAGGCCGTGGCGCGAAAGGCGAGGCGGCCCCGCTCGAAGGGCAGCGACACCGTCACCTCCGCCCCGACCCGGTGCGCCAGAGTCTCGAGCGCATCGAGCTCGAGCGACGTGAAGTCGTCGAAGCCGTAGACGAACACCGGGCTGGCGCCGAAGCCACGGGGCTCGCGGCGGAGGGCGTCGAGGCTGCGGCGCGCGAAGAGCTCGTCGTCGACGAGGCCGGCCCGGGCGAGTGCGCCGCCGTAGGCGTCGTACACGTTCGCGAGGTCTTCGGCGTAGGAGCGCCGGGGCCCGTCCCCGGCCCAGGCGACGAGCGCGCGACGCAGGCGGGGAGGGTCGACCATCGCACCGCCGAGCTCGGCCACGAAGCGGCTCGCCGCGCGCGCGAAGCCCGGCCCTCGCGCCGACGAGCCGAGCGCGCGCAGCGACGTGTGCCGCACCGCCCAGGCGACGAGCAGCTCGCGGGCCAGGGGCGTCGCCCTTGGCGCGGCCGCGAGCTCCGGATCGACGCGGGTCGCGATGAGCTCGAGCAGACCGGCGAAGCGGACCACGCGCACCCCAAGGACGGCTCCGGCCTCGGCGAGCTCGCGCCGGATGTGCTCGACGTCCTCGAGCCGGGGGACGACGAGGATCGGATCGTCGTCCAGGCGAGCGCGAAAGGCGTGCAGGATCTCTCCGGCCTTGCCGGAGTTAGCGGGCCCGGTGACGAGCTTGAGCGCCATCGTCCGAGGTATAGACCCGCGATCCGACGGCACGACCGGAGGCGGTGCGCTCAGACGCCGCGCACCTGGGCGGGCCGGCGCGCGCCCGCGCCAACGGCGCGAGCTACACGGCGAGCAGGCTCCGGCGGGCCGCGTCCGCGAGGGCCTCGGCATAGCGACGAGCCGGCAGCATCGTCGGCGCGTCGAGGAGATCCCAGCCTGTGCCCGGCCGGAAGACCCACCGCGCGATGCGCAGCCGGTCTCCGTCGATGCGCTCCACGCGGAGCTCGTCGCGGAGCTCGCCCGAGCGGCCCGGGCTCGCGCCGTGCCCGCTCGCGCCGGCCTCGGGGGCGGGGTCGACCGCGCGGAACGGCGCGGGCTCCGGCGGAACGTCGGCGAGCGCGCGGCCCAGCTCCTCGTGCTCGGTGGGTTCGAGCGCCCGGGCGCCGGCCGCGTCGGCGATCAGCCTCGACACGTCGCGGGCCGCCAGCACGGGCGCGGCCGGCCGAAGCTGCCCGGCCGACCACTCGGCGAGCCGCAGCCCGCCCGGGACGCGTTCGAGGCGAACCTCGTAGGTCTCCCCGTCCCGCTCGTAGGGCCCGACGGAGGCGGAGGGGCCGCCGCGGAAGGTTACGGCGCCGCGCGAGGGGCCCCTGCGCCCGGAGCTTGCGGGGCGTGTGCCTCCAGAGCGCGGGGCACCGGTCGTCCCCGCCGCGGCTCGGCTCGTCGAGCGTCCCCCTCCGCGCTCCGAGCCGGTCGAGTCGAGGACCGTCCCGCGGGAGCAGATCGGGCAGTCGGCCGTGAAGCGGTTGTGACGGCAGAAGAGCGAGACCACGCTCCCGAGGCTATCCGGGCGAGACGCGGCGACTGCGAAGATCTCGCCCGTGCGCACCGTCGTCGTCTCCGACCTGCACCTGGGCCTGCGGGCCGGCAACGACGTGGCCCGCCGGCCCGAGCTGCGCGCGCGTCTCGTCGAGATCGTGAGGGGCGCCGACCGCCTCGTGCTGCTCGGCGACATCCTCGAGCTGCGCGAGCGGTCCCTCGACTCCGCGATGGAGATCGCCCGACCACTGTTCGAGGAACTGGCAGGGGCGCTCGGCACGGGCGAGATGCTGCTGGTCCCGGGAAACCACGACCACGCCATCCTCGCCCCGCTCGCGGCGTCGGCAGGAGGCCCAGGGGCTCTGCGCTCCCTCGAGAACCGGCTGCGTCCCGCGCCGGATCATCCGCTCGCTCGCCTCGCCCGCGACCTCTCGCCCGCTCGGCTCGAGTTCGCCTACCCGGGCTTGTGGCTCGATCGCGGCGTCTACGCAACGCACGGCCACTACATGGACGCCCACTCACCGGTCCCGATGGTCGAGTGCCTCGCGATCGCCATCTCGGCCCGCCTCAGAGGCGGTCGCCCGCGACCCGGAAGCACTCCAGCCGACTACGAGCGGGTGCTCTCGCCGGTCTACCGCGTCTCGACGCGTATCGGCCGCGGCCAGGCCGTCGGTCGCGGCGGCGCCGGTGACATCTCGATTCGGCTCTACGAGCGCCTGGTGCGCCGGGCGCCCGAGGGAACGGCAGGCGACGGGGTCGGCGCCGCCCGACGTGAGGCGAGCGGCTCACCAGCCCCGGCGGCGACTCGAACAGCGGCGCGCCAGCGCGCCGACCTCAGCGACCGGCTGCTCAGGGCGGCCGTGCCACGGGCGGTCGCCGGGCTCAATCTCCTCGGCCTCGGTCCCTTCGACCCCGACATCTCGGGTCACGCCCTCCGCCGGGCCGGCCTGCGGGCGATGGCCGAGGTCGTCATGCGGCTCGACATCGAGGCCGACCACGTGATCTTCGGACACACCCACCGCCCCGGTCCGTTGCCGCACGACCTCGAGGAGTGGACGCTCGCCGCGCGCGGCGGCCGGCCGCCGACGCGGCTCGTGAACACGGGCAGCTGGGTCTACTCACCGCTCTTCCTGGCCACGCAGCCGAGCGACAGTCCGTACTGGCCGGGCCGCTGCGTGGTGGTCGAGGATGGTCGCCCGCCCGAGCTCCTGCACCCGCTGGCCGACTCCGGGCACGAGGAGCTAGCGCGGGCGCGCTGAGTCGTCCGTCAGTCGCGGCGCAGCCCGAGTAGGCCTAGGCCGGCCGCGAGCGATACCCCGGCGAGCGAGGCGAGAAGGAGCACGGGAAAACCGGTGCGGGCCAAGGTGACGTCGCGGACGGAGGTCTGACTGTCGCTCCCCCCCTGGGTCTCGCTGTTCGAGACGGCCGAGGCGTCTGCGGAGTCGGTCGAAAGCTCTTGGTCAATGTGGTCTCCGACATCATCCGCGTCGGGCGGCAGCCCGACGTCGCCCGGGGTCGGGCCAGCAGTCTCGGGTCCGTCTTCGGGCGGAAGGCCGATGTCGGGGGGGGTCGGGCCGGCGTCTGTCGGCTCGTCGCCGGTGGGGTTGTTGATCTCCGGCGGAGTTGGTCCGGCGTCGTAGCTCCCCCCGCCCGGCTTGCCGGTCGAATCGGCGGCTAAGGTGACACCGGTGGGAATGATCGCTACGAGAGCGCAAAGCGCCGAGAGCGCAGCAGCAAGTCGGCGGCACGAGGTATGTGAGGACATGGCCTTTCTCCTGGGTGAGTGGTTGATGGACGCCGGCATGGGGGAGACACTCAAGTCAGCGGCCTGAGCCCGCTTCTGCTGAGGGCCTTGGCGCGTCCGGGCGCGAGAAGTCCAAGAAGCGGTTGCCGCTCCATCCGATGTTCCAGTGTCCACGGAGCCACTCGCCCGGCTCGGTCAGAGTGTCGAAGTACGTGTCCTTCCCGCAGTCGAAAACCGCATTATCGCACCGTCTGACGCTGTAGTTGCTCTTGTCACCGCCGTCCGCGTAGCACATCAAGTCGAGACCATCGTTGCAGTGCCACTTATCGCCGGATGAGCGCGGAGCCGCGTACTGGACCGCGCCCATGTTATGTCCGTTCTCGTGCATCCCGACCCGCCAGTTCCAGCAGATCCTCGTGCCGATGTTGCCCCAGACGACGGCGTAGAACGGCCTGACATTGTGGCGGTTACTTGCCGACTTGGTGTCGTCCCCTTCGATGTTGCCGAGTCCACAACCCCGTTCGACCGGATCGTCGTACCAGACCAGATACTTGCCCTGCCGGGAGTCGTGGCCGGCCCTCTTGAGATCTGCCTGAATGATTGACCAG
>Ga0208736_1000294_pt1 | contig 15080 bp, 13 predicted proteins | sample AntDryMetagUQ255_FD_188090 | JGI IMG/M metagenome (GOLD analysis project Ga0208736, IMG submission 188090) | Polar desert microbial communities from Antarctic Dry Valleys - UQ255 (SPAdes) | ecosystem: Environmental > Terrestrial > Soil > Desert | place: Antarctic Dry Valleys | collected 2008-12-31 | reverse complement strand
GGCCGCGGGCCCGCGTCCGGCGCCCCCCAGCGCGCTCACCGTCCAGACCGTCGCCGGTGACCCGCGGCTGTCGTGGACCGCGCCCGAAAGTGGAGGCGTGAGCTTCTACCGCATCTACCGCGACGGCAGCGCGGTGGGCTACGCCGACCGTTACGACCGCGCCTCCGGCGACGCGACCACGTACACCGATGTCAGCGCCGGCGTGGGCACCCACCAGTACTGGGTCACCGCCGTCAGCAGCTCCTTCAACGAGTCGCTTCCGATCGGACCGGTGACATGGCCCCCAAGCTGAGCGACGAACGCGGGGTGACCCTGATCGAGCTGCTGGTGGTGATCTCGCTGTCGATCGGCGTGCTCACCGCCACGCTGACGACGTTCGACAACTTCATCCGTTCCGATCGCGACAACAACGCGCGCAACGACACGGCGCAGCTCGCCCGCGAGGCGCTCGACGTGCAGGCGCGCCAGCTGCGCAACCTCGCCAAGCGTGTGGCGAGTCCCGTCATCGACGCCATGTCGCCCTACGACCTCATCTTCCAGACCAACGATCCCCAGCGCACCTGGGTGCGCTATTGCCTCAGCACGTCGTCGCCGGCCTCGCCCGCTCGCGGGCAGCTGTGGGTGGCGTCGCTGGCGGTGCCCAGCGCCACGACCCCGTCGTCGGTCAGTGCCGACATGCGAAACGCATGCCCGGGTACCGGCTGGACGACCACCGGCATGGTCTCCGACTACGTGACCAACCAGCGCGCGGGGATGGATCGCCCGCTGTTCTCGTACACATGCTCCTCGGGCACCACCTGCACCGACGACCCGAGCACGTACGACCAGGTCGTCGCCATCACGGCGCAGACGATCCTCGACACGACGCCCGACGCGGCGCCGGCGGAGCTCGCGGTCACCAGCAGCGTCTACCTGCGCAACCAGAACCAGCCGCCGGTGGCGAGCTTCCAGGCCACGCCGTCGTCCGCCTCGCGCACCGTCACGCTGAACGCCTCGGGCTCGACCGACTTCGAGGGCCGCACGCTGGCCTACTACTGGTTCAAGCAGCAGATGCCGGCTACGGCGAGCATCGACTGCGCGCATCCGGACCCGGTCGATCAGGGCCCCGACCTGCCGCGGACGCTCTGGGGCGCCGGCACGGTGTACATCGGCTCGGGCATCACGCTCACACACACGTTCCCGTCCTCGGACGGAGTCGCGAACAGCTCGCGCACGATCGGCCTCGTCGTCTGCGATCCGGGCGACCGGTTCCCCACCGGCGGGGTGCTGACGCACCCCGTCCAGATTCCGAGCTGAGGCGCCACGATGAGACAACACGACCTGCGCGGCGAAGACGGCTCGCTCCTGATCGTGGCGATCCTGCTGATGTCGGTCATGCTCAGCATCGCCGTGTCGTCGTTTGCGTTCGTCGACGGCCAGCAGCAGCGCGCGACCGAGCAGCGCCAGCGCGAGACCGCGCTGAACCTCGCCGAAGGCGTCCTCTATGCCCAAGGCTTCGCGCTCGCCCGCAACTGGCCTGGCAACCTCGCCGACGGCAACGCGATGCCGACGGCCTGTAGCTCCTCCTCGTCAGTCGTCACCCCGTGCCCGGACCCCCGCACCCTGGCCGCCGCCAACTCCTCGTCTCCGGCGTCGGCGAACTTCACGAACGCCGACGCATCGCAGGATGTCACCTGGACGACGCGCATCCGCGACAACGGCGGCCCGCTCACGGATGCGTTCGACGTCACTCAGATGAACTCGACGCAGACGACCGGTGCGGTGCCCTGCCCGGGCCCGTGCAAGTGGGACGCCAACGGCGACCTCAAGCTCTGGGTCCAGGCGCAGGCAATCGTGCGCGGGCGGCCGCGCAACCTGGTCGCGCTGCTCAAGCGCGAGGAGTTCGCGGAGTCCTTCGGCGCGAACAACGCGGTCACGGCGGGCAGCTTCGAGACGACGAACAGCGGCAACAAGGCGATCATCGACGTGGCGGGCTCGCAGGTGGTCGTCCGCTGCCCGGTGGGACCGGGTTGCACGGACTACGACACGACGAAGGGCCAGGTCCAGCCGGCTCCGGTCAGCATCCCCGAAACTCCGCGGGCGATGACGTCCGCTCAGCTCGAGCGATTCAAGGCGGCGGCGCAGAGCGCGAATCCCTCGACGTACTACACGTCATGCCCGACTACGTACGCCGGGAGGGTGGTCTTCGTTGACCTTCCTGCGGCGGCGACCACCTGCACTGACTCCAATTCGGCGACATACAACTCGGCCGCCAAGCCCGGCATCCTCATCGTGGCGCGCGGCAAGCTCTCCATGAAGAGCACCTTCTACGGCCTCGTCTACATGGTCAACGGGCCGGGCGACGAGCTGGACACGTCGGACACCGTCCTGACCGTCGCGGCCAACGGCCAGATCATCGGCGGCCTCGCCATCGACGGCCTGCGGGGGCGTCTGGTGGCGGGACAGGCCAGCGGCAACCTCGCGACGATCAAGTTCGATCCGAACGCGTTCAACTCGCTGGTGAGCTTCGGCACGGCGGGCCTCGTGCAGAACACCTGGCGCGAACTGCCGCCGGTATCGGGTACGGCATGACCCACGAAGTCGACGCTCCATTTATGAGACTTTCGCCGACCAGCGACGACCGCGTGCGTATTTCGCCGCCGGGGGCCGATAGGAGCGGTATGCGCCGGGCGCGGTCCACCACCCTTGTCGGCCTGACCATCGAGCCAGGGCGGATCGCGGCCGCCCGCGTGAGCGTCAACGGCTCGCTGTGCATCGAGGACGGCGGCTGGGCCGAGCTCGAGCCCAGCATCGTGCGCGACGGCGAGGTGGCCGAGCCCGAGACGCTGGCCCAGGCGCTGCGCGAGCTGTGGGCACAGCACCCAGGGCTCGACAAGAAGCTGCGCATCGGTGTCGCCAACTCGCGGATCGTCGTGCGGACGCTGCTGCTGCCCCCGATCACCGATCCCAAGCAGTTGGCCGCCGCCGTCAACTTCCAGGCCGCCGACGCGATCCCGATGCCGGTCGCCGACGCCGTCCTGGACTACCACGACGTCGGGAAGGTCGACACACCCGACGGCCCGCGCCAGCGCATCATCCTCGTCGCCGCCCGCCGGGACATGATCAACGAGGTCCTGACGGCCGTGCGCGCGGCCGGGCTGAAGCCCGCGGCGATCGACCTGTCGGCGTTCGGGATGATCCGCGCGCTGCAGCGCCAGCGGCGCGAAAGCGACGGGCCGGAGCTCTTCGTGTCCGTCGGCGGCCTCACGAACCTGGCGATCTCCGATCGCGGCATCTGCGGGTTCACCCGCGTCGCCGGCGGTGGCCTGGAGAGCCTTGCGGTCGATCTTGCGGCGCGCTGGGAGCTCACGACGGCACAGGCACGCACGTGGATCTCCAAGGTCGGTCTCGAGGGCGATCTCAGCCAGATGGCCGGCGACGCGAAGATCGCCGCCGACGCACGCGAGATCCTCACCGTTGGCGTCCGGCGCATCGCCACCGAGATACGCGCCTCACTGGACTTCCAGCAGGGCCGGGTCGAGGACGGCTCCGCCGTGCAACGTGTCGTCCTCACCGGCCCAGCCGTCGCGGTCGACGGCTTCGGGGCCGCTCTTCAGACAGAGCTGGGGCTCGAGGTGGAGGCCCGCGTCGTGACGAGCACGGACGACCTGAACCTCGGCCCGCTCGACGCCGGCTGTCTCAGCGTGGCCGCGGGGCTGGCCGTCGAGAGCGTGGTGGCGCCGGCATGAGAGCCGTCAACCTGATCCCATCGGACGCGTCGCATGGCGACCGCGCCCGCGTCTCCATCTCCGACGGTCTCGGCGCCTACGTCGTCGTGGCGGTGCTCGCCGTGATGGTGCTGATGACCGGCGCCTGGGCGATGACCAAGGGCCAGCTCGCCGAGAAGCGTGTCGAGTTGGCGCGCGTCGAGGCGGACGCGACCGCGGCGGAGGCGAAAGCGCAGTCGCTGACGCCGTACACGGAGTTCGCAGCGCTGCGCCAGGCCCGCATCGACACTGTCGGCGGGCTGCTCGACGGTCGCATCGACTGGTCGCGGACCCTGCGTGACATCGGCCGGAGCATCCCCAGGAACGTCTCGATCACGTCGCTGGTCGCAACGGCCTCTAGCGACTCGCAGGTCGAGGGCGGGGGCAGCGGTCAGTCCCTGCGCGGAGCATCGACGGGGCCCGCGCTCGACCTCGTGGGCTGCGCGCGCACGCAGGCCCAGGTCGCCGACCTCCTGATCGCGTTGCGCGCCATCGACGGCGTCGAGCGCGTGAGCCTCGCGACCTCGGAGAAGAGCGACTCGTCCTCGGCGAACGAGACGGAATGCAGGGCGACCGACCAGATGCCCCAGTTCTCGCTGACGATCGCATATGAGCCGCCTGTCGTCGCCGCGGCCACCGCTTCCGCCCCGGCGGTTGGCGCGACCCCCGCGACCCCCGCGGCGCCCGCCGCGGGCGGGACGGATGAGCCCGAATGAGCCTCAACCCCCGCGCCCTGCTCGGTCTGCTGCCGGTCGTCGTGATCCTGGGCGGCCTCTGGTTCATGCTGCTGGCGCCGACGCGCGCTGAGGTAAGCGCCACGCAGGCCCAGGTACTGGAGGCCACGTCACGACGTGACGCCGCCGTCGCGACGGCGGCCGCCGCCGAACAGGCGCGTGTCCGCTACCCGCGCGACTACGCGAGCGTGGCGCGGCTGGCGCAGGCGGTGCCGCCCGACGAGGACGTCGCCGCCCTCCTTCGGGGGCTCGATTCGCTCGCACGCTCCCACAAGCTCGACATTCGCACGATCGCGCTGAGCGAAGCCGAGGCGAAGGAGCCCGCTCCGGCCGCCGCGCCAGCGGACCCAGCGAGCGGGGGGGAGGCCAAGGCGCAGGACGGCGCCGCCTCCGCTCCGGCAGCCAAGCCGCAAGCCCCGGCGGGAACGGACGCGCCGGCCGGAACGGACGCACCAGCCGGAACGGACGCGGCCGCCGACGGCGCCGCCGCCGCCCAAGCGCCCGCGGGCACGGCCGTCGGCACGGCCGGCCTTCTGGCGATGCCGTTCACCTTCACGGCCGAGGGAAGCTACATGCCCCTGCAGCGCTTCCTCAAGGCACTTCACGCGAGGGCCAAGCACGCGAATGGTCACATCAAGGTCGATGGTCGCCTGCTCACGATCGACGGGTTCTCCTTTGTCGCGGGTCGCGACGGCTTTCCGCAGCTCGGCGCACTCGTCAGCGCGACGGCCTACCTCGAGCCCGATCCCGGCGGGGTCATCGACCGATCGACGCCGCGTGGTCCCGCGAGCGCTCTCGCGAGCGCGGCGGTCGCGCCGCTGCCCAGCGTGGGGGCGGCCGGATGAACCGCCTGCTCGACCCCGTCCGGGCGATCGTCGCCGACCTCGTCCGCAAGCGCCTCTGGCCGGTCGCGCTGGTGCTCGTGATCGCCCTCGTGGCGGTCCCGGCGCTGATCGCCTCGTCGTCATCCGAGGCGCCCTCGGGGACGGCCGCCGTCACGCCGACCCCGCCGGCGCCGGCGCCCGCGCCCGCGACGGCGCCCGCGGAGGCGACATCGGAGTCTGATGCCGAACGCGGCGGCCGTGTCCGCGACCCGTTCTTCGATCCTCCGGCAATGCCCGGCGAGAGCAAGGGGCAGGAATCCGGCGCTGCGAGCGCCGACGCACCGGCGAAGGCCGTCGCGAAGGAGCCCGGGGCAACGAAGCCCGAGGCGAAGGCGAAGGCCGACGCTCCCACAAAGGCCGGCGCTCCCACGAAGGCCCGCGCTCCCACGAAGGCCACCCCCAACGCTCCGGCGCAGGAGGCGCGGCCGACCCCCCCGCCCGCGACCGGCCGCAGTGCGCCGGTCCTCGGCACCCATTACCGCACCGCGGCCCGGGTGGGCTCGGCCGCAGGCGCGACCACCCGCCCGCTCGCGCGCCTGACGCCGATCGGACGTCGCAGCGACCCGGCCGCGCTGTACCTCGGCGTGATGAAGGTCGGCACGCCGTACGCCGTCTTCGTGCTCGGCCGCCATTCGACGTCCGACGGGGAGGCGACGTGCGCCGCCGACACGCACTGCCGGATCATGGGCCTGCTGCCCGGCGACTCCGAGACCATCACGGTTCGCAGGACCGACGGTCGCCCGGCTCGCCGCATCGTCCTGCGCGTGGCGTCGGTCAGGCGGGTCCGGACAAGCGCGGCCACGGCTCGCACGATGCGAGCGAAGGTCCACCCGTACGGTCGTACGGCAATGAGGGCCATGTCGCGCAGCAACGTGGTCGCCGGGGCGCTCGGCCGCCTGGGATACCGCCGCGGCTCGGGGTTGCTGTACTCGGTCGCGGCGGCAGACGCCCTGGAGAAGGCCACGGGGTAGCGCCACATAGACTGCGCACCGCTATGGCGCTGCGCTTCGTCACCGCCGGGGAGTCACACGGTCCCGGCCTCACCTGCATCGTGGAGGGACTGCCCGCGGGCCTGGCCCTCAACGAGGACCTGCTCAACCGCGACATGGCGCGCCGTCAGCTCGGCCACGGGCGCGGCGGGCGCATGAAGATCGAGCGCGACCGCGCCGAGGTGACCGCCGGCGTGCGCCATGGGCGCACGCTGGGCGGCCCGATCGCGCTGCAGATCGCCAACCGCGACTACGCCAACTGGGAGGAGCGGATGAACCCCTGGCCGGTCGAGGCGAGCGTCCCCGAGGTCCATCTGCCGCGGCCCGGGCACGCCGACCTCGTCGGCACGCAGAAGTACGGCTTCTCCGACGTGCGCAACGTGCTCGAGCGCGCCAGCGCGCGCGAGACGGCGGCGCGCGTCGCCGGCGGCGCGCTGGCCCGGGCATTCCTGCGCGCGGTCGGCGTCGAGATCCGCTCGCACGTCATCCAGATCGGCAGCGTGTTGGCGCCGGAGCGCGACGTCGCGCTCACCGTCACCGACTTCGAGGGCGTCGACGACGACCCCGTCCGCTGCCTGGATCGCGACGCCAGCCGCGCGATGGTCGGGCACATCAACGCTCAGCGCAAGGCCAACGAGTCGATCGGCGGCGTCTTCGAGGTCATCGCCTTCGGCGTCGTGCCGGGGCTCGGCTCGCACGTCTCCTGGGAGGAGCGCCTCGACGGCCGCCTGGCCGCCGCGCTGTGCTCGATCCAGGCGATCAAGGGCGTCGGGCTGGGGGAGGGCTTCGACCTCGCCGGCAAGCCGGGCTCCGAGGCGCACGACGAGATCTTCTGGTCGCAGGAGCGCGGCTACCACCGCGAGACCAACCACGCGGGAGGACTCGAAGGCGGCATGACCAACGGCGACCCGGTCTACGTGCGCGCCGCGATGAAGCCGCTGCCGACGCTGACCAAGCCGCTGCGCTCCGTGGACATCGCTACGAAGGAGCCGGCCCAGGCGCTGCGCGAGCGCACGGATTCCTGCACCGTGCCGGCGGCGGGGGTCGTCGGCGAGTCGATGGTCGCCTTCGTGCTCGCCGAGGCCTACCGCGCGAAGTTCGGCGGCGACCACATCGATGACGTGACCGCAGCGGTCGAGGCCTACCGCGCGCGCATCGACTGGCGCTCCTAGCGCCGCGCCATGGCGCTCGTCTTCGTAGGGTTCATGGGCGCCGGCAAGTCCTCGGCGCTCGACGAGGTACTCGACACCGACAAGCTCGTCGAGGATCAGCTCGAGATGCCGATCGCGTCGTTCTTCGCGGCGTTCGGCGAGCAGAAGTTCCGCCGGCGCGAGGAGCCGATCGTGCTGCGCGCACTGCGGTCAGGGGCGCCCGCCATCGCCTTGGGCGGCGGGAGCGTGCTCTCGCCGACCGTGCGCGAGGCGCTGCGCGGGCACACGGTGGTCTGGCTGGACATCTCCGACGAGACGGCGTGGGCGCGGGCGGCCGGCGACGACCGCCCGCTGGCGGCCGACCGGGATGCGTTCTGCGCGCTGCACGCGGAGCGCCGCCCGCTCTACGCCTCGATCGCCGACGCCTTTTTGCCGGAGGGCGACCGCCTCGTGCGCCGGGCCGAGCCGGCGTTGAAGGCGTTGGCCCAGGCGCCGCCTCAGACGAAGCTCGTGTGGGCGGTGGCGGGCGGGTCGGAGTACCCGGTGTTCGTCGGGCGCGGGCTGATCGGCGGCCTGCCGCGGCCGGGGCGGCGCGCCTTCGTCGTGACGGATTGCAACGTGGGCGCTCTGTACGGGGCGGCGCTGCGCGACACGCACCGCACGATCACGATCCCGGCCGGCGAGGAGCACAAGACGCTGCCCGTCGCCGAGCGTGTGTGGCGCGAGCTCGCCGCGGAGGGGATGGGGCGCGACGACCATCTCGTCGCGCTGGGCGGAGGGGTCGTGGGCGATCTCGCGGGCTTCTGCGCGTCGGCCTACCAGCGCGGCGTGCCGATCGTCCAGGTGCCGACGACGATCGTGGCGCAGGTCGACTCGGCCTACGGCGGCAAGACCGGCGTCGACCTGCCAGAGGCGAAGAACTACGTCGGCGCCTACCACCAGCCGGCGGCGGTCATCACCGACGTCGACACGCTCGCCACGCTGCCCGCCGAGGAGACGGCGTCCGGCTACGCGGAGGTCGTCAAGACGGCGCTGATCGCCGGCGGGGGGCTGTGGGAGCGTGTCGCGGCTGGTGCGACGGTCGACGAGCGCGTGGTGCTCGACTGCGCGCGCACGAAGATCGCGGTCGTGGCGTCCGACGAGCGCGACGGCGGTGCGCGCCAGCTGCTCAACCTCGGCCACACGATCGGCCACGCGATCGAGACCGTGACCGGCTACACGCGCTACCGCCACGGCGAGGCCGTCGCGTTGGGGCTGATCGCGGCACTGCGGCTCTCAGGGGCGGATGACCTGCGCGCCCAGGTCGCCGAGCTGCTCGCCGCCGGCGGGCTGCCGACGACGCTGGCCGGCGACATCGACCCGGCGACGGTGGTCGCGGCGACGAAGCTCGACAAGAAGCGCGTGGGCGACCGGGTGCCGTTCGTGCTCGTGCGCGCGCCGGGCGACGTGGTGTTCGGCCAGCGGGTGGCGACGGATGACGTGCTGGCGGCGGTGGCGGAGCTGGCTGGGGGCTGAGTGCTCTGCAGGCGTTGATGCCGTTCAGCCACGTCATCGCCTCATAGCCGCCGACCCCGATCGTCCACCGCGGTGAGACCTTCATGAGGACCGGCCCACGCGAAGGCCGCGAGGCCGCATCCTGCTTGGGGTGATCACGTCCACAGGAGGCATCAACCCGATGCGCAAGTTCCTCTTCGTCCTGGCCCTGACCGCCGCCGTCGCCGGCGTCGCGGTGCCCGCCACCGCCAAGAACGCCAAGCACCACGCCAAGCCGACCGGCGAGCAGTGCATCCAGCGCGCCCAGGCCGCCAACCTCTCGCAGGCCGGCACCGCCGCCGCGACCGCCGCCTGCACGACGTACGCCGGCACCGTGGCCGACGCGCGCACCACGCTGAGGGCGGCGCGGGCCACCAAGCGCGCCGCAATGCAGGCCGCCAAGGCCGAGTTCCGCGCCGACCGCACGGCCGCTGCCACGCAGTCGGCCGATCAGCGCAAGGCCGCGATGAAGGCCGCGCGCGCCGAGCGCCGTGCCGCGACCCGCACCGCCCGCCAGACGTTCAAGGCGGCGCACAAGGCCTACCACGCGACCGTCAAGGCGGCCAAGCAGACCCTGCGCACAGAGCTGCGCGCCGCTCGCGCCGGCTGACCGATCACCGCTGGGGCGGCTGCCGCCGGGCAGCCGCCCGCCCCCTGCGTGACACGCTCGACGCGGCGCCGTGCCAGAGTGCGCCGGACATGCCCATCGGTCACAACAACCGCATCTATGTCATGCACGGCGTCAACCTCGACCAGCTCGGGCGCCGCGACCCCGCCCACTACGGCGGTCTGACGTTCCTGCAGCTCGAGCAGGCGATCGACGCGTTCGCCGTCGAGCTCGGCCTCAACGCCCGCTTCTTTCAGACCAACCACGAGGGCGAGTTCGTCGAGGAGCTGCATCGCCTCGTCGACCTCGCCGACGCCGCGATCATCAACGCCGGCGCCTGGTCGCACTACTCGCGCGCGATCGGGGACGCCCTGCAGTTCGCGGGCGTGCCGGCCGTCGAGGTCCACCTGTCCGACGTGATGGCGCGCGAGCCGTGGCGTCACGTCTCGGTCCTCGGCGACGGCTGCGTCGCCACCGTCGCGGGCAAGGGCGTCGACGGCTACCGCGAGGCGCTCGCCGCCCTCAAGCGCGAGCTGTCGCTGTGAGCGCCCGCCGCGCCGCGCTGCAGGCGAAGATCGCCGAGCGCGAGCTCGACGCGCTGCTCGTCACGAACCTCGTCAACGTGCGCTGGCTGACGGGTTTCGACGGCTCGAACGCCGCGGTCGTCCTGGGTCCAGATCAGCCCGGGCGCTTCATCACCGACTTCCGCTACCTCACGCAGTCCGCCGAGCAGCTCGATCCCGAGTGGGACCGCGAGATCGCCACCGACCTGCTCAAGCGCGCGGTCGAGGGCCTGCCCGCCCAGCCGCTGAAGCTCGGCGTCGACGACGGCCACCTGACCGTCCGCCAGCACGCCCAGCTCGCCGAGCTGGTCGCCGAGCGCGAGGTCGAGCTCGTGGCCGCGGGCGGGATCGTGGAGGCGCTGCGCGCCGTCAAGGACCATGCCGAGGTCGAGCTCATCCGCGCCGCGGCGACGCTCGCCGACGAGGCCTTCGAGGAGGTCGTCGGCGCGGGGATCGTCGGCCGCACGGAGCGCGACGTCGCGCTCGACCTCGAGATCGCCATGCGCCGCCGCGGCGCCGAGGGCGTCTCCTTCCCCCCGATCGTCGCCGCCGGCGAGCACGGCGCGCGCCCGCACGCGATCCCGCGCGACGTGGCGATCCCGGAGGCCACCCTCGTCGTCATCGACTGGGGCGCGCAGCTCGACGGCTACGCGTCGGACTGCACGCGCACCGTCGCGACCGGCGAGCTGGACCCGCGCGACGCCGAGATCTACGAGACGGTCCTCGTGGCCCAGGAGGCCGCGCTGCGCGCCGTCCGCGCCGGCCCGACCGGCCGCGAGATCGACGCGGTCGCGCGCACGATCATCGACGACGCCGGGCATGCCGAGCACTTCGGCCACGGCCTCGGCCACGGCGTGGGCATGGAGGTCCACGAAGGCCCGCGCCTGGGCAAGACCGGCGAGGACGCGTTGGCAGCGGGCAACATCGTCACCGTCGAGCCGGGCATCTACGTGCCGGGCGCGATCGGGGTGCGGATCGAGGATCTCGTCGTCGTCACCGAGGACGGGTGCGAGGTGCTCAACGGGCTGCCCAAGGCGCTGCGCGTCGTGACGTAGCCCCGCAGCGGCCGTCTCAAGCAGAACGCCGCACCTGCCGATGGGTTCACGGTGCGAGCGCGTATGAGGACCGAAGGAAGCTGGTGGGCCGCCGCGCTGGCCGGTGTGGCGATCATGAGCTGGCTGACGCTGCAGGGCTTCGCGTGGAACGACTACGACGACGAGGTCTCCGGCGCCTTCCGGGCGCTCATCGCCGGCGACGCATCGGGCTTTCTCGGCCAGTTGCCGGCCTACGGCGGATCACTCGTCCTGCGCGCGCCGTTCGCCGGCGTGGCGGCGGCGCTCGGCGGCGGCGAACTCGCTGTCTACCGCGCCGTATCGATCCCCTGCCTGCTGGCGGTCGCGGTCTTCGCGGTGATCCTCGTACGCCGGCTCGAGGCGCGTGGCCGCTCACGCGGCGTCTGCGCGCTCGTCCTCGGGCTGTGCATCTGCAACCCGATCACGCTCCGCGCGCTGGACATCGGCCATCCCGAGGAGCTGCTGGGCGCGAGCCTGGCGATCGGCGCCGTGCTTGCTGCGGTCGACCGGCGCACGGTCCTAGCCGCCGTTCTGCTCGGCCTCGCAATCGCCTCGAAGTCCTGGGCGGTGCTCGCGATCGGCCCTGTGCTGCTCGCGCTACCCGAGCGCCGCCTGCCGGCCCTCGTCATCGCCGGCGGCGTGACCGTGGCGGTCCTGGCGCCGATCACGCTGGCCGGCGGGCACGACGCCCTCGTCACCGGCGCGAGCACGACCGGCAGCGTCATCTTTCAGCCCTGGCAGGCGTGGTGGTTTCTCGGCGAGAGCGGCCACGTCGTGATTGGTGGCGGCGGCACTCCCAAACCCGACGGATGGCGCGTTCCACCCGAATGGCTGTCGCCTCTCACGCATCCGCTCATCGCGTTCCTCGTCGTGCCGCTGTCGCTCGCCTGGGCGCGCGTGCATCGCGCCGTGCCGCGGTTCGGCGGCGAACAGGTCCTCGTACTGCTGGCGCTCCTGTTCCTGCTGCGCTGCGTACTGGACCCGTGGAACGTCGTCTACTACGAGCTTCCGTTTGTGCTCGCTCTGCTCACATGGGAGGTGCTGTGCCGGCCCGAGCGCCCGCCGGTCCTCGCGCTCACCGCCACCGCAGCCGCATGGATCACCTTGCAGAGCGCGCAGGAATGGCTCAGTCCCGACTTGCAGAGCATCGCGTTTCTCGCATGGTCGTTGCCACTGGCGGCCTACCTCGCGCGTGTGGCGTTCTGGCCGGGCGCAGCCGCCGAACGCACGGCACCGGCGCCTGCCGCGCCGCCGCCGCCCGCTGCCCTCAGCCGCGCCTGAAACGTGCCCAAAACACGGCTCGGACAGCCGTTGCGACCCGGACTGGCATCGGATATAGCTTGCCGACGTCGTCCAACACGGAGGTAGCGTGGCCCCAGCAGCAGAGCATTTCGATGCCGTCGTCGTCGGCTCCGGGTTCGGAGGAGCGGTCACCGCCTACCGCCTGGCCGAGGCCGGTCACAGCGTGTGCCTGCTCGAGCGCGGCAAGGCGTTTGCGCCGAACTCCTTCCCGCGTTCGCCGCTGGGGATGAAGACCCAGTTCTGGGACCCCAGCGAGGGCCTGCACGGGATGTTCAACCTGTGGAGCTTCGACAACATCGACGCGATCTGCGCAAGCGGGCTGGGCGGCGGCTCGCTGATCTACGCCAACGTGCTGCTGCGCAAGGACGAGGAGTGGTTCGTCAGGGAGGAGCCCGGCCACGGCTCCTGGAAGGACGGCCATGAGTACTGGCCGGTGACGCGCGCCGATCTGGACCCGCACTACGACCGCGTCGAGCGGATGATGAACGTCCAGAAGTACCCGCTCGACCAGGCGCCCTACGACAGGACGCTCAAGACGCTGGCCTTTCGCGACGCGGCGCAGAAGCTGGGGCTGGACTGGAACCTCGTCAATCTCGCGGTGACGTTCGCCAACGACGGCGATCCGGCGATGGTCGGCGAGCCGATCAAGGAGGCCCGGCCGAACATCCACGGTCGCACGCGGCTGACGTGCAAGCTCACCGGTGAGTGCGACCTGGGCTGCAACCACGGCTCGAAGAACAGCCTGGACTACACGTACATCACGGCCGCCTGGCACGCCGGCGCCGACATCCGCACGCGTCACGAGGTGCGCGCCTTCGAGCCACGCGAGGGCGGCGGCTACATGCTGGACTACGTCATCCACGACGAGGCGTCGGAGGGCACGAGGACCGATACGAGCCGCCTGGATCGCCACACGGTCTCCTGCGATCGGCTGATCCTGTCGGCCGGCACGCTCGGCACGACGTATCTGCTGCTGAAGAACCGGGCCGCCTTCCCGGCGATCAGCCGAGCGCTGGGCACCCGCTTCGGCGGCAACGGCGACCTGCTGACGTTCGCCCGCCACTGCACGACCGCCGGCCCCGACGGCCGGAAGATCCCCAACGTCATGGACGCGGCGCACGCGCCGGTCATCACGAGCGCGATCCGGGTGCCCGACGAGATGGACTCCAACGGCATGGCCGGCGAGCGCGGCTTCTACCTCGAGGACGCCGGCCAGCCCGAGTTTGTGTCCTGGATGCTGCAGCTGCTCGACGCTCCGCGCTCGGCGTGGGAGCTCATCCCCAAGCTGCCCAAGCTCGCGGGCAACTTCATCACCCATCGCGACACCGACATCGGCGGCACGATCCCGTCGCTGATCGGCGACTGCGCCGAGTCGGCGGGATTCCTGCCGCTGCTGGGCATGGGCCGCGACGTCCCCGAGGGGATCATGTCGCTGCAGGACGGCGGCCTGAACATCGACTGGAAGAAGAACGGCGCCTCCAAGGAGTACTTCGAGCGCGTGCGCGAGGTCTCCAAGGCAGTCGCCGAGGAGATCGGCGGCGTGTTTCTCGACAACCCGATCTGGCTGCTGAGCCGCGTCGTCACCGTGCACGCGCTCGGCGGCGCGCCGATGGGCCGCGACGACAGCGAGGGCGTCGTCGACCCGTGGGGCCGCGTCTACAACTATCCGGGCCTGCACATCGCCGACGGCTCGGTCATGCCGGGCCCGGTCGGGCCCAACCCGAGCCTGACGATCGCCGGCCTGGCCGACCGCTTCGCCGACGCCATCCTCGAGGACATGAAGGGACCAGCCATGACCGCACCGCCACCGCCGCCGGCCGAGCAGGCCGCTCCGCCACCCTCGGACCAGCCGAGCAGCCAGCATCCCGCCAACCTGGAGTTCACCGAGAAGATGCGCGGCTTCATCACGTTCGGCGAGGACGACTACGACAAGGGCTTTCGCCTCGGCAAGAAGTCCGAGACGAAGTGCATGTTCCACGTCACGGTGCACATGGAGGACGTCGTGCGGTTCATGGAGGACCCCGACCACCAGGGCTCGATCACGGGCCACGTCCAGTGCGACGCGCTCGGCGGCAAGCTGCCGGTCGCACAGGGCTGGTTCAACCTGTTCGTCGACGCCGACGAGGACGGCAAGGAGCGCAAGCTCATGAAGTACCGCCTGCTGATCGAGGACGGCAATGGCCACCCGATCACGCTCAACGGCTTCAAGGAGGTCTGCAACGACCGCGGCTTCGACGTCTGGGACGACACGACGACGCTCTTCACCCACATCCTGTCGGGCCACGTGACGCCCGGCGAGCCTGATACGGAGCGCGTCGCCACCGGCATCCTCAAGGTGCTGCCGGCCGACTTCGCCGTGCAGTGCACGACGTTCCGCGTCGATCCCGCCCACCGCGTCGACGCGATCGGCCGCTTCGGCGCGCTGTTCGCCGGCAGCCTGTGGGAGACGTTCCGCCCCGGCGCGAAGGCCGATCACGACGACCGGGAGCAGAGCTGAC
>Ga0208736_1000292_pt1 | contig 15172 bp, 18 predicted proteins | sample AntDryMetagUQ255_FD_188090 | JGI IMG/M metagenome (GOLD analysis project Ga0208736, IMG submission 188090) | Polar desert microbial communities from Antarctic Dry Valleys - UQ255 (SPAdes) | ecosystem: Environmental > Terrestrial > Soil > Desert | place: Antarctic Dry Valleys | collected 2008-12-31 | reverse complement strand
CGGACCGCCCCGGACGCCGGTCGATCTAGTCGGCCCTAAGAGACCCTCCCGGGTCCTGAGGCTGGGGTTGGCGCGGGCCGGCCTGCTGCTTGCGCCTGAGCAGATCCTCGAGCAATTTACGCGCGTTGCCGAGATCGGTGTTCAAAGCCTCGAGGATCGGCGCGACCGGGTCGGCCTTGGAGGGGATCGCCTTGAGGCTCTTGTTGACCGCCCTCAAACTCTTAAGGGTACGTCTGAGCATCAACGCGATCTTGAGCAGGGACAAAGCGAGCACGAGTACGGTGATCGCTACTACGGCAATGGTTACGACGATGGAAGCGGTCATCGCACTCCTCCCGTGCTGCTACAGGACATTGTCGAGCGCCGCGCCGTAGCGCGACACCTCAGAGCCCGTCTGCCCTACGAGCCTTCGGGTCTCGGGCAGGTCGTCGACCGCATCGAGGAGCGAGACGATCTTCTCGGCTTGCGCCGCGAGCTCGTGTGCCGCTCTCTCGATCTCCCCGACGGGTGCCGCGACCCGCCCGAGTAGCACGACGACTACGGGAACGATCACCAGCAACAGTACGGCGCTGCCGATCCACAGGAGGATCATGGCTCTCTCCTAGCTCGCTTGTCATGATCTAAGGTCCCTAACAGCCGCCGCCGTGCGCGGCTGCTGGTCGTGTCCGCCGTGCGGGCAGAGAGCTGACGCAGCGCGGGCAGGTGACCCGCGAGCACGACACTTGAACGCCGGCCTGTCCTCATCGTTCAGCGCCTCGCGAGCCGCTCGGCCTTGTCGCTCACACCGGGGAGCGCCGCAACGATGGCTCGCAGCCTCGCGTTTATCACCGGCGCGCCCACCTTCAAGATGCCGAGGTCCTTCCCGATTCCGGACACCTCGCTGCCGAGTATGGCGAGCTTCTCGGCGATCGCGCGCAGGCGCCCGGCCAGCAGGTGAAGAAAGAGAGCCAGCACGACCACGAGAGCCACGATCTCGACGAGGGTCAAGATGGTGAGCAGGGTCGTATTCATCGCGTCGCCAAGAACTCGTCGTGAATCAGTGCTTCCTCCTTGATCGCGGTCAGCACCCCTGCCGTCGTCAGGAGGTCGTTGATCTTGACCGTATTGGCCTTGACCGCTCCTCCCGGCTCGACGAGGGAAGCGACGGAGTCATCGATCCCCCGAACGAAGATGTAGAGCGCCGTAAGGAGGCCGATCACCGCGACAAGCACGACGGCCCCGCCGACAAGGGTTGCTACCCAGATACCGGTATACATCTCAACCTCCCAGGACTGCTCGCGCAGCCTTCGCCGCTTCGAGGACACCTGTGGCCGAGGCGTTCACGCCGTCCACCCCATGGAGCGAATTGGTGGATTCACCTATCCGCTCGAGGGAGGCGCGGGCCTCCCGCGCCTCGTTGCGGATCAGGAAGGCGGTAGTGATGAGCGTGCCCACGAGCACCACGACGATTACCACCACGACCAAGCCCAGCGCGATCCCCACGATCCAGCCCGTCATGCTCTCCGTGCCAACAGCACCGTACCCCCCTCTCCTCGTCCACGCCCACGACCTGATAACCCCAACCGACCTGACTCATCGACCATTCGCCTGACCGTGATTCGCTTGGGCGGGTGCGAGCCTAACACGCCGGTGCCGCGCATGCGGCTCGCCCGGCTCCGGCACGGTCCGCGCGTCCGCGCGGCGACCGACCACGGGGATGAGACGCGCAACCTATGGAGGCCTCTGCGCCGACGTCAACGGCCCCGCCGAGGTCGCCACTGGTTGGCCCGCTCGCCACTGGTTGGCCCGCACGCCCTGGGCGGCTGAGTCGGCGGTCTCCGCGATCCTGCGGGCGCGAGTCTCCGGCCGCTTCGCGCTGGCGATCCACTCGAGGATGCCGCGCCGAGCGTGGGAAGCCGGCCCAGTCGCGACGCGCCTCCGGCCGGCGATCCAGGGCGGGCGTAGGTCGTCCGGCTCGATCAGGTTCTCGACGTCGTCGAGCGCGGTCCACGAGCAGTCGGCGCGGGCCGACTCGCCGCCGTCGAGTCCGGAGGGAGTCATCCACCCAGCCGAAGCACAGCGCCTCCTCGACCACGTCGCCGTAGCCACGTGGCGCTCCCCGGCGGCTTGCTTGAAGGTCACGAGCCAGACCCCGGGCGAATCGTCACCGTGCTCGGCGAGCCACGCGCGCCACTCGATCTGGACCTGCTCGTACTCGGCCGCCACGGGACACGGGCGCAGTTCCGGCGGGGCGAGCGCGCCGCGCTACTCGTCTGCCTCTTCGCCGCGCTCGCGAACCTTCTCGGCCAGATCGTCCATCACGCCAGGCTCGCGCAGCGTCGACACGTCGCCGGCCTCGCGGCCCTCGGCGATGTCGCGCAGCAGCCGGCGCATGATCTTCCCCGAGCGCGTCTTCGGCAGGTCGTCGGCCCAGATGATCCGCTTCGGCCGCGCCAGCTTGCCGATCCGATGTGCAACGTGCTCGCGGATCGAGCTCTCGAGGTCGTCGTCGGGCGCGGCGCCGCCCTTGAGGGTCACGAACGCGGTCACCGCCTGTCCCGAGTCCTCGTCCTCCTGACCTATCACCGCCGACTCGGCCACGTGCTCGAACGAGACGATCGCGCTCTCTATCTCGGCGGTCGACATGCGGTGTCCCGACACGTTGATCACGTCGTCGATGCGCCCGAGGATCCAAAAGTAGCCGTCCTCGTCTCTGCGCGCCGCGTCGCCCACGAGGTAGGTCTCGCGGCCGAACTTCTCGAAGTACGTCTCGACGAAGCGGTCGTCCTCGCGATAGAGCGTGCGGAGCATCGACGGCCACGGGCGCTTGAGCACGAGGTAGCCCTGGCCCTCCTGAATCTCCTCGCCGTCCTTGTCGAGCACCGCGGCCTCGATGCCGGGCAACGGCTTCGTGGCCGACCCCGGCTTCGTCGGGGTGAGCCCCGGCAGCGGAGAGATCATGATCCCGCCGGTCTCGGTCTGCCACCAGGTGTCGACGATCGGACATCGCCCGCCGCCGATGACCTTGTGGTACCAGGCCCACGCCTTCGGGTTGATCGGCTCGCCCACCGTCCCGAGCAGGCGCAGCGCCGAGAGGTCATGGCGCTCGGGGTACTCGACGCCCCACTTGATCGCCGCGCGGATGGCCGTCGGCGCGGTGTAGAGGATCGTCACGCCGTAGCGCTCGCAGACCTCCCACCAGGCGTCCTTGTCGGGGTAGTCGGGCGCGCCCTCCCACATCACCGAGGTCGCGCCGTTGAGCATCGGCCCGTAGACGATGTAGGAGTGGCCGGTGACCCAGCCGACGTCGGCCGAGCACCAGAACACGTCCTCCTCGGGCTTGAGGTCGAAGACGACCTTCGTCGTGTGGGCGACGCCGGTGAGGTAGCCGCCGGTCGTGTGCAGGATCCCCTTGGGGCTCGCGGTCGAGCCCGAGGTGTAGAGGATGAAGAGCGGGTGCTCTGAGTCGAGCTCCTCGGCCGGGCACTCGTCGTCGGCCGCCTCGAGCAGCTCGTGGTACCAGAGGTCGCGCCCCTCGGTCATCGCGCAGCCGGCGCCCGTGCGCCCCACGACGACGATCGTCTCCATGTGGTCCAGGTCTCCGATCCCCTCCTCGTCGACCGTCGACTTGACCTCCGCGGTCTTGCCCTTGCGCCGCGCCCCGTCCACGGTGACGAGCGCCTTGGCCTCCGAGACCTTCATGCGCTCGGACACCGACTCGGGCGAGAAGCCGCCGAAGACCACGTTGTGCACGGCGCCGATACGGGCGCACGCGAGCATGGCGATGACGACCTCCGGGATCATGGGCAGGAAGATGCCGACCACGTCCTCGCGGCCGATGCCGCGCTCCTTCAACCCGTTGGCGAGCTTCTGGACGTCGCGCAGGAGGTCGGCATAGGTCCAGTCCTCCTCCTCGCCCTCCTCGCCGCGCCAGTGGAAGGCGACGCGATCGCCGTTGCCGGCCTCGACGTGGCGGTCGAGGCAATTGTGGGAGGCGTTGATCTTCCCGTCGGCGAACCACTTGAAGAAGGGGGCGTTCGAGTTGTCGAGCGACTCGCTGGGATCGGTGAACCAGTAGAGCTCGCGGGCCTGCTCGAGCCAGAAGGCGGCCGGGTCGCGCTCGGCGTCGCGGTGCAGCGAGTCGTCGCGCACGAGCGCGTGGCGTACGAAGTCCTCCGGCGGGTCGAAGCGCTCCTGGTTGAGCAGCGACTGAAGCTCTCCTTCGTGCTCGTCTGCGCCCTTCTCGTCGGTCGCCATGGGCGATGGGCTCCTTTCGGCCGGTGACACGTCTAATCGAGCTCCTTGACGGGGAGCACCTTCTGCCTGAACGTCGCGTTGGTGACGATCGCGAACGACGCGTACCAGCCCGCGAGCGCGGTCACGATCCCGACGAAGCCCCCGATCCGGGTGACGATCTCGGTCCCCGTCACGTCGCCGATGCCGAGCAGGTAGAAGGTCGCGGCCAGCAGCAGGAAGACGATGTTGACCGCTCCTGTGACCTTGAACGAGGCAACGTACATGTAGGTCGTGAAGATCGCCCAGGCGATCAGCGTCCAGCCCATGTACACGGCCAGCTCGGCCTCCGGGATGCGGTCGGCGAAGAACACCTCGAGTAGGGCGAACGAGATCCAGAACGCTCCATATGAGGTGAACGCCGTGGCGCCGAAGGTGTTGCCGGTGCGGAACTCCCACATCCCGGCGAGCAGCTGCGCGAGCCCGCCGTAGGCGAAAGCCAGGCCGAACACCACCGGCTCCCCCGCCTCGGGCAGCAGCCCGGAGTTGAACAGGCTGAGCACGAAGGTCGTGAGCGCGAAGGCTGCGAGCCCGAGGGGGGCCGGATCGGCGGTGATGGGCGCGGTTCGCGTCGGGCGAGGCTCCGATGGGGGCTCGCTCGTCGGCGCGAGGTCGCCGCCGGCCGGTGCGGCGTCGCGGTCGGGCGTGCGCGCGCCGTCGCCGCTCACGGGCCGCGTGGGGACCTCGGAGGGAGTCCGCTCGCTCGTCGGCGCCTGGATCGGAAGCCTCCATGGCGCGGATTGCTCAGGCGCTCCCGGCGCGTGCGGCGCCTCGAGCGGCGGCGATTCGACCGAACGCCGATCGTGGTCGACGTGGCCGTCGCCGTGCCGCACGCCGGGGCCGAGTCGCCGCAGGAGCCCCTGCCGCCTCCGCGGCACTACCTGGTCGCCGCCGGGCCGGCGGTTTCCACGGCTCTGCCGTTGGCGCTCGCGACCTCATCGCCCGGACTGGCCTCGGCCCCCAGACCGGTCTCCGAGCACACGTAGCGCTCGTCGAACGAGCGCTCGGCGGCGACCCAGTCGGTCTCGCCCGGCGCGTCGTGGCTCCGTGTGGCGCTCGCGGAATCGGTCTGTGTCATCCGTCCTCGTCCCAGAGGTCGGGCATACCCTGGCGGGCGGGATTCGATACACACCGGCGCCTGACTGGCAGGTGTGGGAGAATCACGACTTCTTAACATCCCGGTCGCGCCGCTCGGCCGGTCGTCAGAAGTGACCGCCCCAGACAACTCACCCCACTCCGATGAAACGCGGCGACCCGCGCACGAGGCTGCCACGCTCGAGTTCCGCTCGGCCACCAAGCGCTATCCGGGTCAGGAGGAGGCGGCGGTCGACGGGCTCTCGCTGACCGTGCCCGCGGGGGAGATCCTCGTCCTCGTCGGCCCCTCGGGCTGTGGCAAGACCACGGCCATGCGGATGGTCAACCGGATGATCGAGATCACCGAGGGCGACATCCTGCTCGACGGACGCAGCGTGCTCGACCGCTCTCCCCACGAGCTGCGACGCCAGATCGGCTACGTCATCCAGCAGATCGGCCTGTTCCCGCACATGACGGTGGCCGACAACGTCGCCGTCGTCCCGCGCCTGCTCGGCTGGGACCGTGAGCGCACGAACGCGCGCGTGAGGGAGCTGCTCGAGCTCGTCTCGCTCGACGGGGAGACGGGCGAGCGCTACCCGACCCAGCTCTCGGGCGGCCAGCGCCAGCGCGTCGGCGTGGCCCGGGCGCTCGCCGCCGACCCGCCGCTGATGCTCATGGACGAGCCCTTCGGCGCGATCGACCCGATCAACCGCGAGCGGCTCCAGAACGAGTTCCTGCGCCTCCAGGGCGAGCTGCGCAAGACGATCGTCTTCGTCACCCACGACATCGACGAGGCGATCAAGATGGGCGACAAGATCGCCGTCCTGCGCACCGGCGGCAAGCTGGCCCAGTACGCCTCGCCGGCCGAGCTGCTGATGTACCCGGCCGACGAGTTCATCGAGGACTTCGTGGGCGCCGACCGGGCCCTCAAGCGGCTCGCGCTCCAGCGCGTGCGCGACATCGACCTCTGGCGCGCGGCGACCGTCCGCGCCGGCGAGCCGACCGAGGAGGCCCGGCGCAAGGTCGCCGACGCCGACCTCGAGATCCCGCTGCTGGTGGACGAGCAGGGGCGCCCCCAAGGCTGGCTGTCGGAGCGCGGGATGGCCGGCGAGCGGGTGCGGCCCGAGCTGCGCTCGCGCGCCGAGCCGACCGTCGAGCTCGACGACGTGCTCCGCGACGCCCTCGCCGATCTGATCGAGTCCGAGGTCCACTACTCCCCCGTCGTCGACGCGGAGGGCTGCGTGGCCGGCGTGCTCTCGCTCGAGGTCATTTCCCAGACCCTCCAGATCCCACCGGGACAGGTCCGCACCGGTCCCGACCTGGTCGGCCCCGGCGACGAAAAGGTGGCCGGGTCGGCGGGCGCATCGCGGTGAGTGCGCTCGCGCTCCCCCTCGCCCAGCTGGACATCCGCAGCCGCCGCGGCGGCACCTGCCTGTCCGAGGACGGGTTCTGCCCGGACTGGATCGTCGACAACCTCGACCGTTACGTGCAGCCGTTGCTCGAGCACCTCTACCTGACCGTGATCTCGGTGACCGTCGGCTTCGCGATCTCCTTCGCGCTGGCGCTGCTCGCCCACCGCAGCGGATGGCTGACCGCGCCGGTGTCGGCGCTGACCAGCGTCCTCTACACGATCCCGAGCATCGCGCTGTTCCTCATGCTCGTTCCGATCACGGGCCTCACGGCGCTGACCGCGATCATCGCGCTGGTCGCCTACACCCAGGTCTTCCTCTTTCGCAACATCATCAACGGGCTCGTGAACGTCCCCGAGGAGACCAAGGACGCCGCTCGCGGGATGGGACTGACCGAACGACAGGTCCTGTGGAGGGTGGAGATGCCGCTCGCCGTCCCCGAGATCCTGGCCGGGCTGCGTATCGCCACCACGAGCACGGTCAACCTGGCCACGCTCGCCTTCTTCGCCGGAGCGGGCGGCCTCGGCGCCCAGATCTTCCAGGACATCACGTTCCGCTCGAACGTCGTCGTGGCAGGCGGACTGGCGATCCTGCTCGCCGCGGTCTTCGACCTGCTGATCCTCGGCGGTCAGCGCCTGGCCACGCCGTGGCGGAGGGCGGCGGCGACATGAGCGCGCCCATCGCCAGCCTCTTCACCGACGCGCTCGAGTTCATCTTCGTCGCGCGGGAGTCCGTCACCGGCGGCGTGCAGGTCGGAGGCATCGGGGAGATCTCCTCCCTGACCGCCAACCACATGGTTCTGAGCGCCGCCGCCATCGCCATCGCCTGCGTGATCGCGCTGCCGCTCGGACTCTGGCTCGGGCACGTCGGCAAGGGGGAGTTCCTGGCCATCAGCGTCTCGAACATCGGCCGTGCGGTGCCCACGCTCGCGCTGATCGCGTTCTTCATCGCCTTCGTGGGCATCGGCTTCTTCAACGTGCTGCTCGCGTTGATCCTGCTGGCCATCCCGCCCCTGCTGACCAACACCTACGTCGGCGTGCGCGGCGTCTCCCCCGATGCCGTCGACGCCGCGCGCGGCATGGGCATGAGCGAGCCCCAGATCGTGCGCAAGGTCGAGCTGCCGCTGGCCGTCCGCTCGATTTTCGGGGGGCTCCAGCTCTCTGCGGTCAGCGTTGTGGCCACGGCCATCCTCGGCCCGCTCGCGAGCGTCGACACGCTCGGCACACCGATCGTCAGCGTCAACGTGTACGGCCAGGCGGGCCTGCTCGGCGCCGCGTTCGTGGTGGCGGCGCTCGCCATCCTCGTATACGTCCTCTTGACGGCACTTCAGCGTGCCGCCACGCCGGCGGGGCTCAAGGCCTCGGGGCCTTCGCTCCGAGACCGCCTGCGCCGGATCCCGTTCCTCTCCCGACCAAGGAGCACCTAAGCGACATGAGACGTACAAGCAGGATCATCCTCGCGGCCCTCATGGCCGCCATCCTCTCCCTCGCCGTGTCCGCCTGCGGCGGCGGCGGCGGCGGTGGTGGAGGAGGCGGTGGCGGTGGCCAGGCCGAAGGAGGCGGCGCAAAGGCCCAGCAGGCCATCAAGCGCGACTCCGCGAACGCCGGCAAGAAGGTCACCGTCGGCTCGAAGAACTTCCCCGAGCAGCTCGTCTTGGGCGAGATCTACTCGCAGTCGCTCGAGGCGGCGGGCTACGACGTCGAGAAGCAGCTCAACCTCGGGTCCGAGGTGGTCGCCTTCAAGGCGCTCAAGAACGGCGACGTCGACGCCTACCCCGAGTACACGGGCACGGTCCTCACGAACTTCTACAAGGTCGATGCCAAGGACATTCCGAAGGATCCGCAGGCCGCGTTCTCCCAGAGCGAGCAGAAGCTTCGCGGGGACAAGGTCAAGGCTCTGCCGCGTACGCCGTTCGAGAACACCTACCGGCTCGGAGCGACGAAGGAGACCGCGCAGCGCCTCGGCGTGCGCAACACCTCGCAGCTCGCGCCCAAGGCGAAGGACCTGACGATCACCGGGTACCCCGAGTGTCGGCAGCGCCTCGACTGCTACGTCGGCGTGCAGAAGACCTACGGGACCAGGTTCAAGGACTTCGTGGCGAGCGAGTCGACCTACGAGGTGCTCAACCAGAAGGAGGCCGACATCGGCTTCCTGTTCACGACCGACGCCGACCTCGACACGGGCAAGTACGTGACCTTCGAGGACGACAAGAAGCTCTTCCCGCCCTACAACGTCTCGCTCCTGGTCCGCGACGAGGCGGCTCAGCGGCTCGGCCCCGGTGCCCAGCAGGTCGTCGAGCGGATCCAGAAGCCGCTGACCAACGAGGTCATGATCGAGCTGAACTCGCGCGTCAAGCTCGACAAGAAGACGCCCGAGGAGGTGGCCAAGGAGTATCTCCGGGCCGAGGGCTTCGTTCAGTAGCGCCGGAGCAGATTGAGCGGGCGCCCGGGGAACCGCGCCGGGCGCCCCGCGCATCTGAGCCGAGCCGCGTCGGCGGTCACAATGGCCCGGTGCTCGACGCCGACGCCCTGCTCGCCGCCGCGCGCCGCCCGCTCCTGATCGGGGTCGGCGGTGGTGGCGACGTGGCCGCCACCCTGGCGCTGTCCGAGCCGCTCTCGCGGCTGCACGGCGCACGGCCGGTCGTCGGCGGGGTGAGCTGGGAGCGCATCGCCGTCGACCGCCACCCGGGGCCGCGCCGCATCGCCGAGATCGCCGACGTCGCCGAGGAGCTTGCCCCGGCGGTGGTGCTCGCCGGCGCCGAGACGCGGGTCAGCAGGACCGAGGACGGGGAGGAGGTGCGCTTCGCCGAGTCGCGCGCGGCCGAGCTCAGCGGCGAGAGCACCGTCCTCGTCGATCCCTCCGAGGGCCCGCGGGCGGTGGCCGAGGGCCTCGGCGCCGCGATCGAGCGCCTCGACGCCGACCTCCTCGTGCTCGTCGACGTGGGCGGCGACGCGATCGCCCACGGCGACGAGCCGGGCCTCTCCAGTCCGCTCTGCGACGCCATCCTCCTCGCCGCGGGTGCCGAACTGGCCGAGCGCGGCGTGACGGTCCTGGGGGCGATCTTCGGCCCAGGCTGCGATGGCGAGCTCGCCGTGGAGGAGGTGCTGACCCGGGTGGCCGAGATCGCCGCCGGCGGAGGGCTCGCCGGAGCCCGCGCGCTGACCGAGCCCGCCGCCGCGGCGCTCGAGCGGGCGGTCGAGCGGATCCCCACCGAGGCGAGCGCGCTGCCGCTGCGGTGCTTTCGCGGCGAGACCGGCGTGGCCGCCATCCGCGGTGGCCGGCGCCAGGTCGAGCTCTCACCGCTGTGCGCGGTCACCTTCTTCTTCGACGTGCTCGTCGCGGTGGACACCGCGGCGCGGCTCGCCCGGGCGGTGCGCGGCGCCGCGAGCCTCGAGGCGGCCAACGACGTGCTCGGCGACCTCGGGGTGCGGACCGAGCTCGACCTCGAGCGCGAGGCGCTCAGCCCTGGTTCTTGACCGACTGAGTGACGCCCTCGAGGCCCTGCTTGGCGTCGGAGAAGAGCATCATTGTCTTGTCCTGGTCGTAGAAGAGCGGATTGTCGATGCCCGCGAAGCCGGGGCTGAGGCTCCGCTTGACGATCACGACGCGCTTAGCGTGGTCGGCGTTGAGGATCGGCATGCCGGCGATCGGGTTGTCGCCGTCCTCGCGCGCGGTCGGGTTGACCACGTCGTTGGCCCCGACGATGACCACGGCGTCGGTCTCGGCGAACTGGTCGTTGATGTCCTCGAGGTCGAACATCTTCTCGGCGGGGACGTCGGCTTCGGCCAGCAGCACGTTCATGTGGCCCGGCATGCGGCCGGCCACCGGGTGGATGGCGAACTTGACGTCCTTGCCCTGGGCCTCGAGCGTGCGCATCAGGTCCGCAATCGCCCCCTGCGCCTGCGCGACCGCGAGTCCGTAGCCGGGGATGAAGATCACCGAGTCGGCGTCGTAGGCCAGCGTCGCGGCGACGTCGTCCGCCCCGCCGGAGGTCACGGGCTTCTCCTCCCCGTCGCCGGCCGCTGCGCCCGTCCCGGCGGCGGCCACGGCGCCGAAGAGGATCTTCGACAGCGGCCGCCCGAGCGCGTTCGACATCAGGTAGGTGAGGATCGTGCCCGAGGCGCCGACGAGCGCACCGGCGATGATCAGGACCGTGTTGCCGAGCGCCATGCCGGAGGCCGCCGCGGCCACTCCGGTGAAGGCGTTCAGCAACGAGATGACGATCGGCATGTCGGCCCCGCCGATGGGGATCACGAGCAGCACGCCGAGCAGCAACGCCAGCGCGAGCAAGATCCCCGCGAAGAGCACGGGCACCGGCCCTCCGGCCAGCACCGTGACCATGAGCGCGATCGCGAGTACGAACAGCCCGGCGTTGACCACCTTCTGGCCCGGGAAGGTCACCGACCCGCCAAACGCGAGCTCCTCGAGCTTGACGAAGGCGATGACGCTGCCCGCGAAGCTCAGCCCGCCGACGAGGATCGAGAAGAAGATGAACAGAAGAATCACGAGGTTCTCGTCGCCGCCGGCCAGCTGGATCTCGTAGAACTCGGAGAAGCCGATGAGCGCGGCGGCGCCGCCTCCCACGCCGTTGAACGCGGCGACGAACTGGGGCATCGAGGTCATCGGCACGCGCACGGCGATGACGCCGCCGACCGCCGAGCCGAGTCCCACGACGACCGCGATCAGCACCAGCGTGAGCGCTTCGGCGGGGAACTCGAAGAACGTGACCACGAAGGCCACGAACATGCCGACGGCGGCGACCAGGTTGCCCGCGCGGGCGGTCTGGGGCGAGCGCAGGAGGCGGATGCCGAAGATGAACAGCGCCGCCGCGAAGAGATAGACCAGGGTCGTTCCCGTGCTCAGAGCCATGGCCGCAGCCGGTCCTATCCGCGCTTGCGGCGCGAGCCGCCGCGGAACATCTCGAGCATGCGATTGGTCACGATGAACCCGCCGACCACGTTGACCGCCCCGAAGAACACGGCCACCAGGCCCAGCACCTTCGTCAGCGTGTCCTCGGCGGTCAGGACGATGACCAAAGCGCCGACGACCACGATGCCGTGGATGGCGTTCGTGGCCGACATGAGCGGCGTGTGCAGCAGCGTGGGCACGCGCGAGATCAGCTCGAAACCCAGCGCGATGGCCAGCACGAGCACGACGAGCTGAGAGAGGATCTCGGCGGCCACCGGCTCAGGCCTCCGCCTTCTCCGTCGTCTGTCCTAGCGCCTCGCGGGCGCCGTCGTGGCGGACCTCTCCGCCGTGGCAGACCACGGCGCCGGCGGTGATCTCGTCGTCGAAGTCGAGCTGGAGCTCGCCGTCGTCGTCGACGAGGTGGGAGATCAGGTTGACCACGTTGCGCGAGTAGAGCTGGCTGGCGTGGACGGGCATGCCGCTCGGGATGTCGCGCGGGCCGATCACCCGCACCTGGCCGTGCTCGACCGTCTCGCCGGGCGCGGTGAGCTCGCAGTTGCCCCCGGCGTCGGCGGCGAGGTCGATGACCACCGATCCGGGCGGCATGGCCTCGACCATCTCGGTGGTGACCAGGGTCGGCGCGGGGCGGCCGGGGATGAGCGCAGTCGTCACGACCATGTCGGTCTCGGCTAGCTGACCCTTGATCAGCTCGCGGTCGCGGGCCTGCTTGTCCTCAGCCTGCTCGCGGGCGTAGCCGCCGGGCGCGGAGCTCTGCTGCTCGTCGGCCTCCTGGGTCTCGTCCTCGCCGGCGCCGTTCGCACTCGCCTCCTCGCCGCCGCCGGGCGCGATGCCGACCGCGAGCTTGAGCTCGTCCCAGAGCCCGGCGAACCCGGCTCGAGGCTCCTGCCGGGCGGGCGTCTGCTGCGCCGCCGCCGCGGGGCGCTCCTCCTGCTCCTCGAGGAACGTCGCGCCGATGCTCTCGATCTGCTCCTTGACCTCGGGGCGGATGTCGAAGGCGGTCACCTCGGCGCCGAGGCGCTTGGCGGTGGCGATGGCCTGGAGGCCCGCGACCCCCGCTCCGAGGATCAGCACCTTCGCGGCCTTGGTCGTGCCGGCCGCGGTGGTCATCATCGGCAGGTACCGGCCGAGCGAGTCGGCGCCGATGAGCACGCACTTGTAGCCGGCCACCGAGCTCTGCGAGGAGAGGGCATCCATGCTCTGAGCGCGGGCGATGCGCGGCACCGAGTCCATGCTGACGGCGGTCACCCCGCGCTCGGCGAGGCGACCGATCAGCTCGGCGCTCGGGACGGGCGGGAGGAAGCAGAGGACGAGCTGGCCGTCGCGCAGACGTTCGACCTCGGCGTCGCTGGGCGCGCGGACCTTGGCCACGAGGTCGGCCTCCCCGTAGAGCCGCTCGGCGTCGACGACCTCGGCGCCCGCCTCCGCGTAGGCCTCGTCGAGGTTGAAGTCGCGCCCGGCGCCGCTCTCCACGAGGATCTCGAGCCCGCGGTCGCGGAGCTTGGCCACGGTTTCGGGCACGAGCGCGACGCGGCGCTCGCCTTCGACCGTCTCCTGGGGAACTCCCACCTTCACGAGGCGGAGAAGGCTATCGGGAACCCGAGGCGGAGAACCGGCCGCTCGAGGGCTCCGCGCCGGCGCGCGATCCGCGATGCCCGCCGTCGTCGCGCGCGCCCGCCTCGAGCGAGCGCAGCGGAGGGCGCTCCTCGAGCGAGACCTCCCGCAGCTCCATCGCGCCCCGACCCGGAAGGGCGAGCGCGCCGGCACCCCGGGCAGCGTCGACGGCATCGGCTCCGTGGAGGCGACGGGCGGCGGTGCCGAGCACCGCGTAGGCCATCGCCCCGAGGTCGCGCAGCGCCTGATGGCGGTTCTGGCGCGTGCCGAGGTCGACCTGGGCCATGGCCTCGACGCCGACCCGCGAGGCGACGTCGATGATCATCGCTATCTCGACCCCGTACCCCACGGGAAAGGGGATCGACTCGAGCAGCTCGCGCCGGGCCGCCGTCTCCCCGGCCAGCGGCTGGGCGAATCCGGCGAGCTCGGGGACGAACAGGTTGAGCAGGGGCCGTGCCACGAGCTCGGTGACCCGTCCGCCGCCGTCCGGCACAGCCGCCGCGCCGTCGACCTTGAACGGGCGCCGGAAGGCGCCCTTGACGAACTGGACCTCGGGGCGAGCGAAGAGCGGGCCGAGCAGCCCCAGCGGGAAGCGCTCGTCGAAGTCGCGGGTGTCGGTGTCGATGTAGACGACGATCTCGCCCGAGGTCGCGGCGAGACCCCTCCACATGGCGTCGCCCTTGCCGCGCGCCGGGCCGAAGCTCGGCAGGATCTCGGACTCCTGGAGGACGGTCGCGCCCGCTTCGGCGGCGGTCCGGGCCGTTCCGTCGCGCGAGGCGGCCTCGACGACCACGAGCTCGTCGAGGAGACCGGCTCGCTCGAGCGGCGCGAGCGCCGCGATCACCGTCTCGATGGTGTCCGCGACCTCGCGCGCGGGCAGGACGACGGAGACGGTCTCCCGCTTGACGGCCAGCAAGTCGTCGAGATCCCAAGCGTCGGCCGGATAGTCGTTGGACGAGGACCAAGCGGCGAGCGCGAGCTCCCGCTCGAGAAGACTCTGGCCGGATGCTGCTCGGTCGAAGAGGGGCACGGTCATGCGGCGGGCGCGTAGCGGGAGCGTCGATGGCGTGCTTCCCGGGGGTGCGACCAGGTAAAACCGCGAAGCGAGGCCGGCGAGTCTAGATGGTCGAGCCATCCCGACCTCGCGTGCGCCCGCCGACCGCGCGCACGCCTCGGGTCGAGCGCATGCCCGGCGCGCGGCTCGGAACATCTTCCGCGAGCCCTTACGGGAGGAGGAGGAGACCCAGATGGCCGAGGAGCAAGCTGTTGACTCGGCTCTTCAGCCGCTCCAGGGTGGAGCCCTCCTGTTGGACCTGCAAGTCCTTCTCCTGCTCGTCGAAAGGACCTTGTCGGAACGGACTCCGAGGAGGCGAACAAGGGGTCCGACGGGGACGAGCACTCTTCCGCGGAGGGGGACGCGGGTGACGCCGAGGCACAGGGCTCGGACGAGGAGAGCGCCTCAGGCGAGCAGGACACCGAGAGCGCCTCCGGCCAGGGGAGGGCTCCGAGGACGGCGAGGGCGGTGTGAGCACCGATGACGTCGACCTCTCCACGGTGGCCGAAGACGAAGAGACCGCTCGAGCCCAGATCGACAAGATGGAGGAGGAGGGTCCGCCGGAAGACCTCGCGGACTGTCCGACGGGCAAGGCGATGTCCCTCAGCTTCGGAGGCGTCGAGGACGAGGAGGGACCGGCGCGGCAGATGGGTCCCTCGTCCCTCCGTCACCACGCCGACGGCTCGGTCGAGGTACAGGGCGAGAAGGTCGACAACCCCGAGGACTACAAGGCCGAGCAGTCGGTGGGCGACGAAGCCGAGAACCTCGGGTTGGACAAGGGCGCCAAGCGCGAAGCGACGAAGGCGAGGACTCCTCGAGCGAG
>Ga0208736_1000291_pt1 | contig 15205 bp, 12 predicted proteins | sample AntDryMetagUQ255_FD_188090 | JGI IMG/M metagenome (GOLD analysis project Ga0208736, IMG submission 188090) | Polar desert microbial communities from Antarctic Dry Valleys - UQ255 (SPAdes) | ecosystem: Environmental > Terrestrial > Soil > Desert | place: Antarctic Dry Valleys | collected 2008-12-31 | reverse complement strand
GCCTCATAACTTCATATAAAATCATTCCGGTAGCTACAGAAACATTCAGAGATTCAAAATTACCCGCCATTGGAATTTTAAATTTTTCGTCACAAGCGTTTAATAAGGCAGGATAAATGCCTTTTTCTTCGCTACCCATAACAATGGCTGCGGGTTCATTTAGATCTAAGTTGAAAACAGCTTTTTCAGCAATCATTTCACTCCCAAATACTTTGATGCCATTTAAATGCAATTGATCTACTACTTTTATTAAGTTATTTACACGGCAAATTGGAATTTTTTCTAATGCACCGGCTGATGTAGATACGGCATCTTCATTTAAAGCGCCAATGCCTTTATCGGGAATGATAATAGCTTGCACACCTGTACAAAACGCAGTTCTGGCAATCCCACCAATATTCCTTATATCTGTAATTCCATCTAAAATCAAAAACAAAGGAACTTCCCCTTTTTCCACCACCCAGGAAATAATTTCTTGCAGGTCGAGGTACTGAACTTTAGAAATTAATGCTACGCAACCCCCATGATCTGCAACATTAAAGCTGTTCAGTTTTTCAACAGGCACATAGTTAACGGGGATAGCATTTTGCGTAGCGATCTTTCTCATTTCTTCCAGCATATTTCTGTAGCCATTACCCTGCAGGTATAACCTATCTATCAGCTGCCCACCTTGAATGGCCTCAAGAATAGCACGTTTACCAACAATCAATGTATTTTTTTTGGGGCGATATTGCGATCTGAAATTTTTCAAAAACCATTTTTAATATGTTTATCCAAACTAAAACTATGCACCTCCACTATTTTAATAACATCAAATTTTTTTGCTAAAGGATTTAAAATAAAATTATATTCAGAAGGTATAATAACAGATGGGAATTTAATAGCAAGTACATTTAAGTTTAGCAATAATTCAGTACCGAATATTTTGTTTTCTTCCGGAATTGGCATTTCTTGCCAGTTCTTAGGGAGTTCATCCCCGTCAAATTCTCTCCAACTTTTTTCAGGTAATTCATAAACAGTTATTGATAAGGAAGAAGGAATATCCTGGAGACGAACATTTGCGGCATATTCTAAAACACAAAGTGATTTACTTTCTGAAGTATACAAGCATGGTACTCCTATTTTATTCCATCTACCTCCATGTAATTTTGCACCTTCCCCGGTCAATGAGTTTGCAAATTTGGTATTTCCCAAATGATAAACCAACATTAGCTATACACACCATATTCAATACGTCCAATTAAATGTTTTACTTCTTCCATGCCATACAGTGTATCTAATAATTGCAGCGGGGTTACACCACCTAACGCTGTATTAGTTTGCTTCATCCACTGATTAAACCCTTCTTTGTTTTCAAAAACCTGGTAGCCATACGAGTATATGTCGGCAAGTAATAAAAGCCTTTCGCTTGTAGACATGTCAAATTTTGCCTTCCCTTTTTTGTTGTGCAATGTAGCCTTGGCCACTGATAATACCTTAGCGATTGTATCATAATCAAGGCCAGTTTGTTCTTTTAAATTTTCCAGTTCTTCTTTGGATATGCCCTCTTTTATTGCATCAATTTTCTTATAGCTACTCCATTGAAATACTGGGATAACCTTAGTTTTATGCTTTTCAGAAAAAACTTTTTGTAATGGATTTTGTGAACGATAAGCTACTGCTGCTTCTTCTACCTTATTCATAACTCTAATTTTGCACTAAGGTAAGTATATTTTTATACTTTACCCCTATTATATCACAAACATTTACTTACAATAATATTTAGTATTCTTTAAAAATTTAAAGCTTAAATGCTTTTTTCACTTTTGAAACATAATCGAGTTTTTCCCATGTAAACAACTCAACTTTCCTGGTAATAGATTTACCGCCTGGGGTACCAAAAGTTTTTGTAACTACTTCAGGTTTGCGGCCCATGTGCCCGTATGCCGCAGTTTCACTGTAAATGGGGTTACGCAATTTTAAACGCTGCTCGATAAAATAAGGCCGCATATCGAAAATCTCCTGAACTAAATTGCCAATTTCACCATCAGTCATTTCTATATTAGCAGTACCATAGGTATTTATATTTATGCTTGTTGGCTGTGCAACACCAATAGCGTAAGACACCTGCACTAAAATTTCTTCACATACACCTGCTGCTACAAGATTTTTTGCAATGTGGCGTGTTGCGTAAGCGGCTGAACGGTCTACCTTGCTCGGATCCTTACCGCTAAATGCCCCGCCCCCATGCGCGCCTTTACCTCCATAAGTGTCTACAATAATCTTTCGACCTGTTAAACCGGTATCACCATGTGGTCCGCCAATTACAAATTTTCCTGTTGGATTAATATGGTATTTAATATCTGCGGAGAAAAGCTTTGCATATTTTTTATACCTGGCTTTTACGCGTGGAATTAGAACATTAATAATATCTTCTTGAATTTTTTTTAGCATTTTTGGCTCTGTATCAAAATCATCATGTTGAGTAGATACAACAATGGCTTCAATACGAATGGGGCGATTATTATCATCGTACTCCAACGTTACCTGGCTTTTTGCATCAGGGCGCAAATATTTAATCTGTTTGTTTTCTCTACGTAATGCAGCTAATTCCTGCAATAATTTATGTGCAAGATCCAAAGCCAGTGGCATGTAATCATCTGTTTCGCTAATAGCGTAGCCAAACATCATTCCCTGGTCCCCGGCGCCTTGTTCTTCTTTTTTCTTTTTATCTACACCTTGATTAATATCCGAAGATTGTTCGTGAATAGCAGAAAAGATACCACAGGAGTTCGCCTCAAACATATACTCACTCTTTGTATATCCTATTCTACGTATTACACCACGGGTAATTTCCTGAACATCTAAATAAGCCTTTGATTTTACTTCCCCTGCCAAAACAACTTGTCCGGTAGTTACTAAAGTTTCGCAGGCAACTTTTGATTGTGGATCAAAAGCTAAAAAATTGTCTATTAATGCATCAGATATTTGGTCTGCTACTTTGTCGGGATGTCCTTCTGATACACTTTCAGAGGTAAATAGATAAGGCATGAATAATATTTAATAATTGCAGAAAAATCAGGGTGCAAATATAGTATCCCAAAAATGTAATGCTATATCTTATTAAAATTTACGACTAAAGCTTAGAATAGATTATTCGTAGTCGCATACCTAAAGATGGATCAACATAACTGCCACCGGCTAATAACACACGGCCAAATGCAACTCGGGGAAGTATTGACACTTCTCTTTTAGTTGTTGACCCTGTTGTTGTATAAATAATATTTCGCAACGGCGCATATAATCGTAAAATATTATTTGCATCTTTCTTGGTTATAATACTTTGCACATGCCTGGTAATATTAAAACGATAAGTATTATTTGTCCTTAATAAACCGCCAAAGCTGCCAAAATTTACAGAGCCATCAGATGAAGCAGCAATATCATCAAATAATGAATAAGCTGTATCCAAAGAATTAACCTTGTCTAAAAATAAAGCAGGAGGTGCAAGAAATATATCATCCTGCGAAGATGGCAATTTTGTAATTATTAATTCTGCCAGATGAACGATACTATTAGGAAAATTATCTAACTCAGGAATTTTTACAGAAGCAAAAGAACCAGGTTGGCTTTGCAGATAAATTTTATCGTCATCTGCTGTTGCATTACCAAGATAGCTTGCATAGCCGTTAGCAGGCGTACGATTAATAATATTTGCCTGGCCGTTTGTTAAATGAAGAAAATCAGCAGACGTAGTATCAATCACACCGTTTTTGGTTACTTTAAAATAAATGGTCAGTTTTGTTTTAGCCGGGTCAGAAAGGTTGAAATAAGCTAATCCATTTCCTGAAGCATCTGATTTAATTGCCAACCCCCTGAATAACTTAAAAAAAATAGAATCACTATTAAAGCCACCATTCGAAGTCTTTGTAGTATCGTAGGATGCAAAACGTTGGCCAAGTAAATTATCCAAACGAATCCGCAGAACATTCGCAACTTTAACTGTATCCTTTCTTACAAGTGGAATGGAATCATTTAATGAGCTGATGGCAAATGTTTTTGAACCAAGTTGCCCACCAACAGTTTCAAAATTTGGATGATTGAATTTGTAACCCGAATCACTGGTAAATTCAGACGTTTGCGATATTTCAAATACCCTTACTGTTTGCATAGAAATGGAATCGCCATAATTGCCCCGGTATGAAAGTGATAAAATGACAGAATCTATAACAAGGTTAGAATCTTTATTAAAAAAAGGGTAAATCTTTGCAGTGCTTCCAGGAGTATTTGAAGGCACAATATTAAAATACATGCTTGCATTTGTTTGACCAAATTCACGGTCATTGCTGATGTTGCCTAATGCAAAATCATCATTAAATCTAACTTTAGTAGAATCATTAAATAAGACATTATTAGTAACTGTTTTAAAAGAAGCCTCGAATGTATTTACATTGTCTATTGGAGGAATAAGATCATCGCCTAACTGAGTAGCTTCATTTATTTTTTTACAGGAATTGAAAGAATTGAGTATAAAAAATGCAATAAGAGAAGAGAATAAAATCTCATGATATTTCTTCACAATAAAAATTTAATGAGCAGTTTAGAACGACTTTACTTGTTCGCAAGATCGCCATACAACTGTAAATAGTCTGTTAAATCAGACTCAGGATTATATGGCAATGTTTTTTTGCCACGGACTTTCGAAAATTCGTCCATCAAATTTTTATCTACATTATCTGAACCGAAAGTGATAGCATCGGCGTAAGAAGCGCCGCCGCGAAACATGGAAATATTATTACTGTCCTTAAAAATTTCAAGATCCTTTTCTTTTATTGCTGCATGGATCATTGCTTTTTTTACAAGATCACTTCCCAGTTTTTCTTTAAAACTTTGTTGTCCGATAGTGAATATTACTTTGCTATTGGCAAAAACAGGTTCCTTTTTATAAACTGTTTTTAAATAGGCTGGAATCAATCCCGTCATCCATCCGCTGCAGTGTATCACATCAGGCGGCCATCCAAATTTTTTTACAGTTTCTAAAGCTCCCTTACAAAAAAAGACAGTTCTTAATCCATTATCATCATACCATTTTTCTTTTTCATCGGCAAATACAAATTTTCTTTTATATAGGTCTTCATTATCTAAAAAATAAACTTGTAAACGGGCATTGGGCAAAGAAGCTACTTTAATCTGCAAAGGAAAATCCTCATTGTCAACTGATACATTAATGCCGGATAAACGCACTACTTCATGCAAGCGATGACGACGTTCATTTATCGATCCAAAGCGAGGCATGATACAACGCACTTCAAAACCATTATCATTGGCCTTAATTGCTAATTTGTTTACAATCTCTGAAAACTCTGTCAATTCTAAATAAGGCGACATTTCATTAGCAATAAATAAAATTCTTTTCTTTGCTGACATTGTAACCCGTTTTTACGATTTTAAAAGGTTTGCAAAACTAACTATTTATTGGCAATGCTATCGCTCTAACGACCTCAAAGCCTAAACATGATAATTATTAAGCTGGCAAATGACCTTGCTATCTATTTGAAGCAAAAAAAAAATGAAGGAAAGAAAATTGGTTTTGTGCCCACTATGGGAGCCTTGCATGGAGGCCATCTTTCACTAATATCTGAGGCAAAAGAAAATTCATCTTTAGTTGTTTGCAGTATTTTTATTAATCCCACTCAATTTAATAACGAGGAAGATTATAAGTATTATCCCGTTACTACTGAAAAGGATATCCGGCTTTTAATTAATTACAATTGTGACATATTGTTTCTTCCTGGCGTTGAAGAAATATATACAGGTACACCTCTCTCCAAAACATATTCATTGGGTAACCTGGAAAATATATTAGAAGGCTTGTATCGTCCAGGGCATTTCCAGGGAGTTTGCCAGGTCGTTGACAGGTTATTAGAAATTGTTGAACCTGATATTTTATATATTGGCCAAAAAGATTTTCAGCAATGCAAAGTAATTACAAAGCTTGTGGAAACTACATGGAAAAAAAATCACATTAAAATAAACGTTGTGCCTACGGTAAGAGAAGAAAACGGGCTGGCAATGAGCAGTAGAAATATGCGTTTATCAAAAGAGCAACACTTAAATGCAGCAGAAATTTATAAAACGCTTTTTTTTATAAAAAAGAATCTGCATACCGAATTGAATCAATTAAAAAATACGTCTATTAAAAAGTTGGAGGAAAAAGGTTTTGTTGTCGACTACATAGAAATTGCCAATGCAGATGATTTACAGACAGCGCAAAACCTGAACCAACCGTTAGTAGTATTAATTGCCGCATCAATAGACGGAGTACGGCTGATTGATAATGTATTATTGGATTAACATGGTAGCATTTTTCTTTTTATAATATACGATTTGTTGATTTTAGAAATGCTGATATTTACTAATCATCCAATCCTTGAGGCACTTGTAATACAACAATGAAAAAAATTTTTCTAACTATATTCAAATATTTTTTCTTTTTATGTCTGGGGATTTTGTTTGTTTGGCTTACACTAAAAGATATTAAACAGGGCCAGTGGGAACAAATTCAATCATCAATAGCAAACGCAAGACATTGGCTTATTGTACCTGTATTAATAATGATGTTACTAAGCCATTACAGCAGGGCACTTCGCTGGAAAATTTTAATGGAGCCTCTGGGATATTTCCCTTCTACATTTAATACATGGGCCGCTGTAATGATTGGCTATCTTGTAAATGCAGGTGTACCAAGATTAGGGGAAGTGGTAAAATGTACCTTGCTGGCAAAGTATGAAAATGTAAGAGCCGATAAATTGGTAGGCACCATTGTGGTTGAAAGGCTAATTGATCTTGTTTGCCTTCTGATTGTTTTCATTCTGGCTTTGCTATCCCAGGGACACATTATTGGAGATTATACCTTAGACTTGCTACGCAATTTTTTTTATGATAGTACAGGAAATATTTCTTTTAATAAAATTTTTATTACCGCTTTTTCAATAATCACATTTTGTTTTATTTTATATTTTTTGCTAAAAAAATTTGGACATATAGATATTGTATCAAAAATAAAAAATGTTTTAAAAGGGATATGGCACGGTTTAAATAGTATACGGTTAATAAAGCAAAAAGGATTATTTGTATTTCATACTATTTTTATTTGGGTTATGTATTTACTAAGTACCACGGTAGGACTTTATGCTTTAAAGGAAACAGAAAATCTTGGTATTGGCGGGGGGCTTACTACGCTTGCAGTAGGTAGCATAGGCATGATTGTTACACCAGGTGGTATTGGTGCTTATCCGCTTTTTGTTGCTAACTTAATGGGGCTTTATGGCTTAGATATTAAAACCATAGGCACAGCATTAGGATGGCTTTTATGGTCTGTGCAGACCGTGGTTATTTTAGGTGGTGGGCTAATTTTTATAGGATTGTTCTCATATTATAATAAAAAAAGAAAAGCGAATGAGACCGGGAAATAGTATAGCGGGCAAGATTGTAACCATAAAGGAATTACTTCAAAAGCTAAGTGTTTGGCGGTTGTTGAGCAAAACAATTGTTTTTAGTAACGGTTGTTTCGATATTTTACATCCAGGTCATATTGCATCTCTGGTTGAAGCAGCACAACAAGGTGATATATTAATTATCGGGGTAAACGCAGATGCATCAGTTAAAAAAATAAAAGGAATTAACCGGCCAGTGAATAATGAGGATAGCCGCTCCCTTTTATTGGCTTCGTTAGCTATTGCCGATGCTGTAATTATTTTTTCAGAAGATACACCCCTGGAATTAATAAAAATCCTTCAGCCTGATGTGCTGGTTAAAGGTGGCGATTATACAATTGACCAAATTGCCGGCGCAAAAGAGGTAATTGCCGGAGGTGGAAGAGTAATTATTAATCCGCTTGTAAATGGATTTTCAACGACCTCAATTATTCAAAAACTAAAAAAACTTGATGTATAGCAGTAGCTTTATCCAACCTTTACCCTAATAATAATTTATGCCGCAGTCAAAAAGAAAAATAATTCCCCGGGATATAAGCTGGCTTTCCTTTAATGCCCGTGTATTACAGGAGGCAGCCGATCCAGCAGTGCCCTTACGGGAACGCATTCGGTTTTTAGGTATTTTTTCCAACAATTTAGATGAATTTTTCAGAGTTCGGGTAGCAACCCTCAAAAGGATGATGCAATTTGGTCCTAAAGGAAAAATGCATATGGAAATCAATCCGGAAGGAATTTTGGAAGATATTCAAATGACTGTTTTAAATCAGCAGAGTGAATTTAATCGTATTTGGGACGGTATTTTAGGCGAGTTGAATGATGAAAAAATATTTTTGATAACGGAAAAAAATCTAACGAAAGAGCAGGCAGATTTTGTAAGGGATTATTACGATGACGAAGTAAGTCCTAATGTAATTCCTTTAATGATAGAAAGCATTCCTGATTTTCCTTTCCTACGCGACAAATCGATTTACCTCGGTGTGGTTATGTGGAAAAAGGAAAGTGCTTTGCGGCGTAAGTTCTCTGTTATTGAAGTGCCAACACGTTTTACTGCACGATTTATTATATTGCCTTCGCCTGATAACGAGCACCATATTATTTTGTTAGAAGATGTTATCAAATTTAATCTACCGGAAATTTTCAGTTATTTCGGTTATGACCAATACCAGGCCAATATTTTTAAAGTAACCCGCGATGCCGAAATTGATATCGACAACGACATATCTACTACCCTTATTCAAAAATTAGAAAAGGGCCTGAAAAATCGCCGCAAAGGAAAACCTGTTAGATTTGTATATGATAAAGAAATGGACCCTGGATTGTTAGAATATCTAATCCGCAAATTGAATTTGACAAAAAGAGATAATCTCATTCCCGGTGGAAGAATTCATAATTTCCGGCACTTTATGGATTTTCCTAAACAAGTGTTTAATGGAAAAACACAGTATCGAAAGCCCTTAGATCATCCGCTTTTATTGGAGCAGCGTGTAACAGATGTTATTTTGGAAAGAGATATTATGCTTCACTTTCCTTATCATTCTTTTAATGCCGTCATTGATTTAGTTCGTGAAGCAGCAATTGATCCGGACGTGACAGCTATAAAAATTACATGTTATCGCCTTGCACGAAATTCAAAAATTATAAATGCCTTAATTAATGCTGTAAGAAATGGTAAACAAGTAACAGTTATGCTGGAGCTTCGTGCCCGGTTTGATGAAGAAGCCAATCTGGAATGGAAAGAACGTCTTGAAGATGAAGGTGTAAAAGTTTTAATTGGCATTCCAAACATGAAGGTGCATGCTAAAATATGTTTAATAAGGAAAAGATTAAACGATCGTATCATTCATTATGGATTTGTAAGTACAGGAAATTTAAATGAGAGTACCTCAAAGGTATATGCCGACCATTGCCTGTTGACCTCCAATCGGAATATCATGTCTGATGTAAACAGGTTGTTTAATTACATTGAACACTACAAAACCGGCAATCATTTTTTAAAAGCTTGTACTACCATCATTCCAAGCCCTGTATTTGTGCGTCGGGAAATAATGAAATTGATCCAAAACGAAATTAAAGTTGCAAAAAAGGGTAAACAGGCTTCTATCATAGCAAAAATGAATTCCCTTTCTGACGAAGAAATTATTGCCGCTTTATATAATGCTGCAAGGGAAGGTGTTCAAATAAAATTAATTATTCGCGGCGTTTTCTGTATGCTTTCCGAAAATGAAAAGTTTATAAAACCTGTGACAGCCGTCAGCATTGTTGATGAATATCTGGAGCATGCAAGAGTTTGGGTTTTTCATAATGGGGGAAAAGAAAAAGTATTTATATCTTCTGCTGACTGGATGGTAAGAAATTTAGATCACCGTGTGGAAGCATCTTGTCCCATTTTAGATGAACGGTTAAAGCAGGAAATAAAGGATATTTTAAATATTCAACTCCAGGATAATGTAAAGGCCCGTTGGCTCGATAATAATTTAAATAATGACTATGTACGTACAGATGGTGCAATGAATATACGTTCCCAGGTAGAAACCTATAATTATTTACATAGCAAAATCCCTGTTCCTCTTGAAATTAGCAGCGATTGACATTGGCAGTAATGCATGTCGTTTATTAATTGACGATGTGATCGCTGTTGCAAATAATAAAACAGATTTTATTAAGCTGGCATTCGTCAGGGTGCCCCTCCGCCTTGGTTTTGACGTATTTGAAACCGGACGTATTGGCGATATAAAAATTGAAAAGTTTTTAAAAACTATTGAATCTTACAGACTTTTATTAGATGTATACGAAGTAAAGCATTTAAAAGCCTGCGCTACTTCGGCTATGAGGGATGCTTCTAATGCAAAGGAAATATTACAATTGGTAAAGGAAAAAACAGGTATCGGCATTGATGTAATTTCCGGCCAGGATGAAGCAAAATATATTTATGAAAATCATGTTGCAGAAAATTTAAATAGCCAGGAATCTTATTTATATATTGACGTAGGTGGTGGAAGTACAGAGTTAACTTTTTTTAGCGATGGTAAACTTATATGTAAGGAATCATTTGACATTGGCACTATTCGCTTATTAAAAAAGCAGGTTACTGAAAATACCTGGAATGAAATGAAGAATTTTATCCTCACAAAAACAAAAGGATATCATCATGTAACCTGCATTGGCTCTGGGGGAAATATTAATAAAATATTTTCTCTTTCAAAACGTAAGGAAGGGAGGCCGCTTAATGTGGAAATGCTACGAAATTATTATTCAGAATTTAGCAGTATTACATTACAGCAGCGCATGAGTTTATATAATATGCGTGAAGACAGGGCTGATGTAATTGTGCCTGCGTTGCTTGTATTTATTAATGTCATGCGCTGGGCAGAAACAGAAGAAATTTATGTTCCAAAGATTGGATTAGCCGATGGCTTAATACATATATTGTATGACGAAGTGAAAAATCTTAGCGCAGTTTCCTGATTTGAACCACAGTAGAAAGATAGTCCCATAAGGCTTTCACATAGATTATCTATGTGAATATTTCTATTTTTGCTATTTGCTATGTGGTTCAAAAAGCGAAGCGAACAATTCGTAATTTGCTCCAAATTGTAACTATGAGTGTTGCTGCCGAACTAAAACGCATAACTACTGCTACTTTACAAAAAATGAAAGGCAGTAGCAAAAAGATTTCCATGCTCACGGCTTACGATTTTTCTTTCGCCAGGATTATAGATGAATCAGGGATAGATGTAATATTAGTTGGTGATTCTGCATCAAATGTTATGGCTGGTCATGAAACAACTTTGCCTATTACATTAGACCACATGATCTATCATGCATCTTCAGTTATTCGTGGTGCTAAAAGATGCCTGGTTGTAGTTGACCTGCCTTTCGGTTCTTATCAATCGAATAGCGATATTGCTCTTGCTTCAGCCATTAGAATTATGAAAGAAACAGGAGCGCATGCGATTAAATTAGAAGGCGGCGAGGAGGTTTTAGATTCTGTTAAGCGAATTATTTCTGCAGGTATTCCTGTGATGGCTCATTTGGGATTAACACCTCAGTCTATTTATAAATTTGGAAGTTATAATGTAAGAGCAAAGGAAGATACGGAAGCGAAAAAATTAAAACTCGATGCAAAATTGATGGAACAAGCAGGGTGTTTTGCCCTGGTGCTTGAAAAGATACCGGCACTGCTTGCTAAAGAAGTTTCTGAAAGCTTAACCATTCCTACTATTGGTATAGGTGCCGGCAAATATTGCGATGGGCAAGTATTAGTTATGCATGATATGTTAGGAATAAATACCGAATTCAAACCACGTTTTCTTCGCCAATATTTAAACATTACTGAGCAGGCAACAAAGGCAGTTAAACAATATATTGCTGATGTAAAGTCCGGTGGCTTTCCAACAGATGCCGAATCATATTAATTCTTCCTGCTATCAGCCTTTATATTTGCAGCTTTAAAAAGAAATATGCTAAAGCGAGTGCACATTATTTCTCTGTTTATTTTTTTGTTTATTCGTGCGGCTTCTTTTGCACAGGAAAATGAAATTGAATTAGATCCGGTTACTGTCACTTCTTCTCTTCTGCTTACCCAATCGTCTAAAACCGGTCGTAATATTTTAGTTATAAAAGGAGATCAGTTTTTAAATCTGCCTATTAATTCTATAGACGAATTACTGCGTTATGTACCAGGGATGGAGGTACAGGCACGCGGCCCAATGGGCACACAAAGTGATTTTGTTTTACGCGGTGGAACTTTCCAGCAAGTATTAGTAATTGTAGATGGCATTCGTGTAAACGATCCAAATACAGGACATTTCAGTAGTTATATTCCTATTGCACCCGGTGAAATAGATCGGATTGAAATTTTAAAAGGAGGTTCATCAGCTATTTATGGCTCAGATGCAGTTGGTGGTGTTATTCATATAATTACAAAATCATTTAATGCTCGTCCGGAAAAAAAAATAAAACAATTTGCCAGCCAGTTAGCTGTTGGAGAAAATGATCTGATCAATATTAATGCAGGTGGTTTTTACTCTGATGGAAAAACAGCTATTGCCGGAGGTATCTTATCTAACAACACTCAAGGAGAAAAATTAAGAGGAATAAATGGATATTATCATTTAAACACCTTGTCGTTTTCATTACAGCACCATATTAATGACAACTGGCATGTAGCTCTTCGTTCTGCTTATGATAACCGTGATTTCGCCGCACAGAATTTTTACACGGGAATAAAATTGGATACTGCATCAGAGAAAGTAAAAACATTTTGGAACCAATTTAGGATTGCCTTTCAAAAAAATAAAAACAAGGTCTCCATCGATGCTGGTTACAAAACTGTTAATGACGAATTTTTGCTCAATCCTTCAGGTATTGCCAATAGTAACAAATCAAAACTTTGGCAGGTGTTGGGTCTTTATGAACATCATTTTTCAACACAAGCTATTCTAACTTCGGGTGGCCAGATTCAACAAAGGAAAATAAGATCAAATGATCGAGGTGATCATAATGTAAAACAGTTAGCTGGCTTTGCTTCTCTTCAACAATTCATTGGTGAATCATTTACTATGAACCCAGCCATACGTGTTGACTGGAATGAATTAGGCGGAACAGAATTAGTGCCTCAGCTAAACCTTTCTTATCGTATAGCCTACATTCAACTTCGTGGCAGTATTGGTAAAACCATTCGCTATGCTGATTTTACAGAACAATATAACAACTACAATAAACCGCCTTTTGTAAGAAGCGGCAATCGCATTGGCAACCCTGATCTGACTGCGGAACGTTCGGTAAGTTATGAAGCTGGTGTTGATGCGTTTATAAATAATAATTTAAAAATCGGCACTTCTTTTTTCCAAAGAGACTATGATGAATTGATTGATTATGTACTAACACCGTACGACCAGATACCAAGGAGGAGCAATCTTGCAGTTGGCGGCAATTTCTTTTTTGCAAAAAATATAGCGCAGGTAAAAACTACTGGTTTTGAAACAGACTTACAACTCACTAAAAAAATAAGCGATCATCAATCCATCAACACAAACCTTGGCCTGGTTTGGTTAGATTCAAAAAGCGGAGAAACTGCCCCGTCATTATACATATCATCTCATGCTGATTTTCTTACTAATTTCTCCATTCATTATTCAGTAAGATCATTTTCTGTCGGCGTTAATGGTTTATATAAAAAGAGAAAGCCCAATTTTCAAAACGAAACTGCCTCTATTATTTTCGCAAATCTGAGTGAAGATTATTTTGTAACAAATGTAAAAGCAGAGATATTAGTTTATAAAAAACTAATTAGTGTTTTTGCACAGGTAGATAATTTGTTTGATGAAAAATACAGTGATTTGCTAGGCGCTAAAATGCCGGGGCGTTGGGTAATGGGGGGAATAAAAATATCTTTAAATAAATAATCATGCAAGAGGTTTTAAGGCAACTTGGGATACAGCAAAAAAATATAGGAACGTCCACCGGTAACCAATGGATCGCTACGCAAGAAAAAGAAATAATTTCTTACTCACCTGTCGATGGTAAACCGATAGCATCTGTGACCATTTGTGATGATAAGGCGTATGAACAGGTTGTTCAAAAAGCAGGCGAGGCATTTTTGGAATGGCGTATGTACCCTGCTCCAAAACGAGGCGAAATTGTCCGACAGGTTGGAGAAGCTTTACGTAAGTACAAAGAACCATTAGGTAAATTAGTTTCTTACGAAATGGGTAAAAGCCTACAGGAAGGTTATGGCGAAGTACAGGAAATGATTGACATCTGTGATTTTGCAGTGGGTCTTTCCAGGCAGTTGCACGGGTTAACCATGCATAGCGAACGCCCCGGCCATCGTATGTATGAACAATGGCACCCATTAGGAATTATCGGTATTATCTCTGCATTCAATTTTCCGGTAGCCGTATGGAGCTGGAATACTGCATTGGCATGGGTTTGTGGAAATGTTTGTATTTGGAAACCTTCAGAAAAAACACCCTTAAGTGCTATTGCCTGTCAAAATATTGTAGCTGAAGTCTTTAAAAAAAATGCCGTGCCTGAAGGTGTTTCTAATTTGGTAATTGGCGAACGGGAACTGGGCGAAAAATTAGCTAATGATGTGCGCATTCCATTGATTTCTGCAACAGGTTCTACACGCATGGGCAAGGCGGTTGGAGCAGCCGTGGGTGCACGTTTAGGCAGAGCTTTATTAGAACTGGGAGGCAACAACGCTATCATCATTTCAAAAGATGCTGACCTGGAAATTGCCATGGTAGGCAGTCTGTTTGGTGCCGTTGGCACAGCCGGCCAGCGATGCACTACTACTCGCAGGTTAATTATACAGCAGGATATTTACGACGCATTCAGAAATAAGTTAGTCGCTGCGTATACTCAATTACGTATTGGTAACCCACTTGATGAAAATATACACGTAGGGCCGCTGATTGATAAAGATGCTGTTAATATGTATTTGAAAGCAATTGAAAAATGCAAAGCTGAAGGTGGAAAGTTTATTGTTGAAGGCGGCCTGGTAGAAGGAGAAGGTTTTGAAAGTGGATGTTATGTAAAACCTTGCATTGCAGAAGTGAATCGTGAATTATCAGTTGTGCAACATGAAACGTTTGCCCCTATTTTATATTTAATGAAATACAAAACTTTTGAAGAAGCAATTGCCATACAAAATGCTGTGCCGCAAGGTTTATCTTCTTCGGTAATGACATTGAACCTTCGTGAAGCAGAACAATTTTTATCAT
>Ga0208736_1000290_pt1 | contig 15251 bp, 12 predicted proteins | sample AntDryMetagUQ255_FD_188090 | JGI IMG/M metagenome (GOLD analysis project Ga0208736, IMG submission 188090) | Polar desert microbial communities from Antarctic Dry Valleys - UQ255 (SPAdes) | ecosystem: Environmental > Terrestrial > Soil > Desert | place: Antarctic Dry Valleys | collected 2008-12-31 | reverse complement strand
CATATCAGCTATAGGGCGCTTACAAAGGGATTTTTTTGGGAAAGTCCCGAATACGTTGTAGGCATAACGGCACGTATGGTGATATGAGAGGACAGCTAACTAATGGCTGCTTTCCTACTCTATTTTAAGCAGGGAAACAATGGATGACATAGATTATTTAATCAAATCCGGATTTAAAATATCAACACGCCACTTTATCACAAACCTGCAGGGACGTTTTTCATCAATCATTTCCTGTATATGCTACGCTTGCTTTTTAATGATACGATATTGATCTACAGAGTTTTTTTCAACCTTATCAGTGCACTACTATTTTCTGTGCTTGCCAGTTTTGCTTCGTAACGTTTGTCTCCAACAAGGGCTACCATATAAGATGTATTGGGAGGAATTGAACCGAGGTTTTCTGCTACCATTATTAGTTCATTCTCTGCACCAAGTTCTTTTACTGAAATTTTTATTGTATATGCTTTTTCGGTAAGACGGATATTTTTAAAAAGTAATTGATCATTTAAAAAAAGTGAAATCGAATCTCCATCAATTTCTGCATTATCATAAAAACGTAACTCAATCGAATCACCCGACACAGGAATTTCTGTTGTCAGTATTTTTTTGCGGCTGGTAAATTTTTCTTCAATGGTTAGCGTTTTGATTACAGGCTGTTCTTTTTTAATCTCCGGTTCTTTAACATTTGGAATCATTACGACGGCAGGAGAAGGTCTATAAACCGGTTGAGTATTTTTTTCTCCCGGGAATAATTTTTCTGGCATTGTTTGAGCGGGTGTTAATGCAATCAATTCCACACTATCAATTATATCAGGATCATTTGTACCTATCGTATAATTATTAATTACATTGTCCCATTCATCTCTAAAAGACGGGCCTGCAACTTTTGTCAGATCAACAGCGCCTTTGGGGTCATTTGGATTTTCCTTTGCTGTTGCTTTTCCATCAAGATACATTTCACCGCCGCCGGGACAATTAAAATCAGCTACAGAAAGCAAGGGGGTTTTGCCTTTTCCAAAAAGGGTGCTTCCTTTATCTTCTATCAATTGATCGTCCCACCAAACAACACTGTTATTATCTGCATCAAAATATCCTTTAATGCTATAACGCCGGTAATTGTTTGCTGAAGAATAATAATAAGAGCTGCCGGTAAGGCTATCACCCTTTTGAATGATTTTAACTTCTACCTTGTTGTTACCCATTTTACCTTTCCATACGCCTGTAATTTGCTGGGCCTGCAAGGTGTAAGTACAGGAGAAAGTGAGTATAAATGCAAAAATAAAAATGATGTTACGGTTCAAAAAGGGTTTGGGTACTGACATGCAGTGTTAAAACGCAATAGATGAAATAATATTTTGTTTCCAGCTTTTTGTACTTGTATTAAACTTCTGTTGAAAGTTATCAACGTCTATGTTCGAGGGCTATTTGCTGAGAGTTTTAACCTCAGTTGTTGCCTGCAAAATAAGCCTCACTGTTTCTTCTGGAACATTCCAATGTGGCTTTTGGTACACGAACATACTCCGCCTGACCTCCGCTATAACCACCATACAAATCGGTAAAACCAAACAAGCCACCTCCTTTGCCTTTCAATAAATCACCTTCGGGGCCGTATTTATCAGGGTTGGTGTGCTCGCAATTTGGATGATAGCCCTGTTGGCAAAAAAAACATTGTCCGCAGGCGATAACGAAGGGCACTACTACACAGTCGCCTTTTTTGAGTTTTGTTACCTCGGGGCCACCTTCTTCCAATACGCCCATAAATTCATGGCCCTAAACTTTTTGCCTCCTTAGTTCTCGTAAGTATAAAAAGCTCATGATTTGTATTTTTTAGGTCTTATTGCTTATACAGACCCCTCATTTAATTGTTATGGTGTCATTACCACCTTTACACAATCTTCTTCTTTTTCTTTAAAAATTTTATAACCGTGTGCTACTTCGGAAAGCGGTAAACGATGTGTAATGATGTCATCCAATTTCACTTTGCCCTCAACTACATATTTCAGTAAAACATCAATATGTTTATGAGCCGGTGCCTGCCCACCTTTTAAAGTAATTCCTTTATCAAAGAATTGACCGATTGGAAAATTGTCATAGGTAGTTGGATAAACTCCCAATACTGAAACAATACCTCCACGGCGAACAGCACTCATGCAAGCCTCCAGTATTTTAGGAGACCCCTTTTCTAAATTAATAACCGCTTTGGCACGATCAAGCAAACTACGCTCAGGTTCAAAGCCTACCGCCTCTACACAAACATCGGTGCCACGTCCTTCGGTTAAGGCACGTACCTGACTCACTACATCTTTTGAACCATCCTCCCAAAGAATTCCATCACAACCAGCTGTAGCCTTAGCTTTATCTAAACGGTATTGCAGGGTATCAATAACAATTACTTTTGCGGCTCCCCTTAGCCAGGCACTTTTAGCAGCCATTAAACCTACAGGGCCAGCACCAAAAATGGCAACTGATTCTCCGCCTTTTACTTCACCCCAATCAATGCCTGTATAACCGGTTGGAAAAATATCCGTTAGAAATAAAACTTGTTCATCAGTTAAATTATCAGGAACAATCCTTGGCCCATAATCGGCGTAGGGTACTCTTACATATTCTGCCTGGCCTCCATCATAACCACCATACAAATCAGTATAACCAAACAATGCTCCTCCTTTTTCTGTAAGTAATCCACCTTCTGGTCCATAATGATCCGGGTTTGAATTTTCGCAATGTCCCGGGAGATGATGATTACAGAAAAAACAAGTACCGCATGCGATGGGAAAGGGAACTACTACACGATCGCCTCTTTTAAGATTTTTAACTGCAGAACCAGCTTCTTCTACAATACCCATAAACTCATGTCCCAAAGTCATAGGCCGTGGTTGCGGTATTCCTCCTGAATAAATATGAAGATCTGAGCCACAAATAGCCGTTGCTGTTACTTTCAAAATGACATCTCTGTCTTCTATAATCTTGGGATCGTCTACTGTATCATATGATACTTTTCCAGGTCCGTGTATTCTTGCTGCTTTCATACTAATATTTTAATAATTAGAAATATGCAGGCATAAAACACTGCAAATGTTTTATGCCTGCTATGTTTTTTAGAGAAGAGAGAATTAAGAATTTTTGTCTTTGTTCACCGGCTCTGACTGTTTCTTCATTTGATTGGCCAACAATGTATCAGGCGTTACGTTCGCCATAGCTACCTGTGCCTTATTTTTAAATCCTGAAACTACCTTGTCGTCACCTTTCATTAATGCATCATAACCATCTTTTGCAACTTTAGCAGGATCAGCTAATTTGCTTTTATCTTCTACAATTTTTGAATCCTGTGCACCTGCTTTATTAAAAAAGTCTGTATCGGTAGCACCAGGTTGTAGTGCAGTTATGGTAACATCGTAATCTTTTACTTCGCTGATTAAAGCTTCGGTGAGTGAAAGTACATAGGCTTTAGTACCTCCATAGACAGCCTGGTAAGGCGAAGGCAATTCGGACACAACAGAAGCAACCTGCAAAATTTTTCCGCTGTTGCGGGCTATCATGTCTTTTAAAAAATGATAAGTCAGGCGTGTGAATGAAATAATATTTAAGTGAATAATGCGCATCTGGTCTTCCAGGTCGCTTTCTGTAAATAAACCATAAACCCCTTGTCCTGCATCATTGACTAAGATTTCTACATGATATCCCCCGGCCTTTACTTCATCATATAGTTCTGTTGCCGCCTTTTCAATAAATAAATCTTTTGGGATAATCTCTACCCGCACACCATACTGCTGTATAAATTCACGAGCCACTTTTTTTAAATCTTCTTCTGTACGTGCTACCGCAATAATATTATAGCCATCCTGGGCAAATAGTTTAGCTAATTCATAGCCGATACCACTCGTAGCACCGGTAACTAATGCATACATATTTTTATTTTTGTTTTCCATAAAAAATTTTACAGAAGAAAATAATAATAATTATGCCATCAATAAATAGTACCTGATAAGCCCATCATTAAAATATTATTCCACTTCTACTACAATCACCAATCTTAAAAGATAAACGCATATTGATCTATGGCGATGTAAATATGCATGACATAAAAGCAGGTAATTTTATTTAATAGAATTCTGTACAATCCTTTGCTATTTTATTAATACATTCCTATTCATGAATCAACATTCAAAACTATTAAAATCTCTAAAACGTCTTATACTGGTTTATTGTAAGTGCTTGTAGAACTCATAAGGTTAATTGTTGATGTTTCACCACGGTTTTGAAAAATATTCAAAGATTGTTTAAGACTTTTCAATTTAATCGGGGCAATCATTAAAAGATTTCTTTTGAAACAAAATTTCGTTGCTTATCACTTACATTAAAACCTCATGAAAAATAAATTTTATCCAGCACATAAAAGCATTGTAAAAAGCACATCCTTGTTATTGAGCATGGCATGTTTAGTGGTCATTAGTTTTTCGTCTTGTAAAAAAAATATTGATAACGACAACAATGAACCTTATAATAGGATTCAACCAAAAGGCCCTAAACCCGAATGGGCTCCAACCATAACACCGCAAATGCTGACTGTAATAGAAACTTTGGATACCATTGCCCCTATACCTATTTTTAATTTAATGCCGCAGCAGGCAAGGCAGCAACCTTCACCTGCTGATGCAGTTATGAGAGTAATGAGAAATTTCAATATTCCAGTTCCTCCTATGAAAGTGGATACAGTGGGCAGAGATATACCGGTGATGGGAGGTCAAGGGCTGTGTCATAAGCAGCCTTTTTAATTTGCATAAACCTAATCGGTACTTATTTATTTTCTTCTAATGCTTAAATATATTTATAGCGATCAATGAATATTTACATCAACGCGTATATTTATAAATAAAATCAAAATTTATGTTTGGATTAAATAAAGACAATGCGGGTGACCAGGTAAATGAATTGGTGGAAAGGCTAAAAACAGGTGCTGATTTATCAGAAGAACAAGCACAGAAAGTATTAGAAACCATTAAAGAGTTTGTGGTAGAAAAATATCCTATGCTCCAAGGTGCCGTAACCAATCTTTTTGGAAAAAATTAATTAGCACAATCAATTAAAAAAAAATCCCGCCGCAGCGGGATTTTTGTTGTTGTATCCATACCCGTCCAAGGTATATCTTTAGCTGCAGCCCATGCTGTTGCCGCAGTTCAAACATTTATAGCAGGTGCCGCTTCTTATCGTAATATGTCCGCAGGTGTTACAGGCAGGAGCATCGCTTTGCATGCTGCGGGCGGCGCTGCTTAAGGAATCCAGGCCATTCTCTGGTTTTATAATTGTCTTTGATTGCGCTTTGGCTGTTTGGGTATGAGGCAGAATCCTTAAATTAGACAGTTCAGGTATTTTGACCGGCTCGTCCCATGGTTCCGTACCTGTGTTCAGCACTTCTGGTTTGTCTAACACATGTACAAGGTCGGTTCTGCCTAAATATTCATAACCCAGTGCACGGAAAATAAAATCAACTATAGAAGTGGTTGATTTAATATTTGGATGATCCACAAAACCAGCCGGATCGAATTTGGTAAAAACAAATTTTTCAACAAATTCCTCTAATGGCACGCCATATTGCAAACCAATTGAAATGGAAATAGCAAAACAGTTTAGCATACTGCGCATGGTGGCACCTTCCTTCGCCATGTCAATAAATATTTCCCCTACTGTGCCATCAGGGTATTCGCCGGTGCGTAAAAAAACTGCCTGCCCATTAATTTTTGCTTTATAAGTATAGCCCCGGCGCTTAGCTGGTAAAGAACGGCGTTCTACAATACTTGCTAATTGGCGCTTTAGACTTGTATCTGGTGAGGCCTGTACTCGTTTGGTAACTTCTTCCAGTAATTCTTCAATGGTGAGTTTTGCCATGTCAACGATAGAAGAATTGTTGACAGATGATAGTTGACCGTTGACAGCAGTTTCCCTACTGTCATCTGACATCTGTATACTGTCATCTTTTTTCTTTTTCTTATCTGATTTGTTACTTAGCGGCTGAGATAGTTTAGAACCATCTCTATATAAGGCACAAGCTTTTAAACCCAATTGCCAGCTAAGCAAATATGAATCTGCAATCTCATGCACTTCGGCTTCATGCGGCAGGTTAATGGTTTTTGAAATAGCGCCGCTGATAAATGGCTGTGCTGCAGCCATCATGCGAATGTGGCCGTGTGCATGAATAAAACGTTCGCCTTTTTTACCGCATTTATTAGCACAATCAAAAACTGCGAGGTGCTCTTGCTTCAAATATGGAGCACCTTCCACCGTCATAGTTCCGCAGATATAATCATTAGCTGTCTCAATTTGATCATCTGTAAAACCTAATGCTTCCAATAAGCTCCATTCAAAATTGCGATACTGCTCCGGCTTAAAACCTAAACGCAGTAAGCATTCTTCGCCTAATGCGTATACATTAAATACAAAACCAATCTCAAAAGCTGCCGTTACTGCTTTATCTAATTTGGCAATTTCTTCTGCTGTAAAACCTTTCTCACTGAGAGTTTGATGATTAATATGCGGAGCACCTAAGAACGTTCCCGACCCTACTGCATATTTAATAATGCCATTCACTTCTTTTTCATTATACCCCAAATTTTTTAATGCAGCAGGTACGGACTGGTTAATAATTTTAAAATAACCGCCGCCAGAAAGTTTTTTAAATTTCACCAGTGCAAAGTCAGGCTCAACGCCGGTTGTATCACAATCCATTACCAAACCAATCGTTCCGGTTGGTGCAATAACGGTGGCCTGTGCGTTTCTATAACCAAATTTTTCCCCTAATTCTACCGCTTCATCCCAGGCTTTGCAAGCAGCCTTTAATAAATAATCAGGACAATATTTTACTTTTAAACCTTGTGGTTTTATACTCAATCCTTCATATTCATCAGCATCATAGGCTGCCAGGCGATGGTTATGCATAACATGCAACATGAATGGTTTGTTTTCTTCGTAACGTGGAAAGGCACCTAAGGTCTCCGCCATTTCTGCGGATGTTTTATAGGACACACCCGTCATTATTGCTGTTAAAGCACCGCCAATCGCACGTGCCTGTTCACTATCGTAAGGAATGCCACTCACCATTAACATGGTACCCAGGTTAGCATAACCTAAACCCAATGTTCTGTATTCATAACTTAACTGTGCTACTTCTTTGCTGGGGAACTGTGCCATCAGCACAGATATTTCCAATACGGTTGTCCAAAGCCTGCATACATGTTCAAAACCCTCTACATCAAAAGTGCTTTTCTCAATATCGAAAAACTTCATCAGGTTAGCAGAGGCAAGATTACAAGCTGTGTTGTCAAGGAACATATATTCGGAGCATGGATTGGAAGCTCTTATCTCTCCGCCTGCAGGGCATGTATGCCACTCATTGATAGTGGTATTGTATTGGGTACCCGGGTCTGCACAATGCCATGCGGCATATGCAATCTGATTCCATAATTCCCTTGCAGGCAATTTTTTCATTACACGTCCATCGGTACGTGCCGTTAGTTCCCAGTCTTCCTCTTTTTGTAATTTTTCAAAAAAAGAATTAGGAATGCGAACGGAGTTGTTTGAATTTTGCCCACTCACTGTGCGATAAGCTTCCCCTTCGTAATCAGATGCATAACCAGCATCAATTAACGCAGCCACTTTCTTTTCTTCTTCCAGTTTCCAGTTTACAAAACCAACTATTTCCGGATGATCAATATCGAGGCAAACCATTTTTGCCGCACGGCGTGTGGTACCACCACTCTTTATGGCCCCCGCTGCACGGTCCCCAATTTTTAAAAACGACATTAAACCACTTGATGTACCACCGCCACTTAACCTTTCACCTTCTCCCCTAAGATTAGAAAAGTTTGTACCAACACCTGAACCATATTTAAAAATCCTTGCTTCACGAACCCAGAGGTCCATAATGCCACCATCATTTACCAGGTCATCATCCACACTTAGAATAAAACAAGCATGTGGTTGCGGACGTTCATAGGCAGAGGTTGATTTTTTTAATGCTCCATCAGCCTGGTCAACATAATAATGACCCTGTGGCTTTCCCTTTATGCCATAACTTTCGTGAAGGCCGGTATTAAACCATTGAGGCGAATTAGGTACGCACATTTGATTTAAAATGCTGTAAACCAACTCGTCATAAAAAATATCCGCATCTTTTGAAAAAGCAAAATACCCATAGCGCTCGCCCCATACTTTCCAGCAATTTGCCATGCGATGCGCCACCTGTTTAGCCGAAGTTTCTCTACCTAAAGAACCATCGGGTTGGGGCACACCAGCTTTACGAAAATATTTTTGCGCCAGGATATCGGTAGCAATCTGGCTCCAGCCTTTAGGCACTTCTACATTATTCATTTCAAATACTACTTCACCACTTGGGTTGCGAATAACAGAGGTGCGATAGTCGTATTTAAACTGGTCAAATACGGGAACAGTGTCCTTGGTAAATTTGCGGGAAAAGGCTAAGCCTTTGATAGAGGATTTTGTTTTATTCATATCGAAATAAATTTTTGTTGAGTATTAAATATCCGTCCGTAAAAAATTAAGGGGGAAGACGAAACTATGTTTACCTGTTGAAAAACAGAGCCGTTAAATATCAACAGGGTGTGGATAAAACTTATAAGCTAAGCCCATATTGCCATGAATGTTTTTTGAACAAAAAATCCCGTCTTTGCAGATATATTTTTTTGGCAATCAGGTAAAGAATTTTTATTAGCTTTTGTTGCAAGATTATCCTGAGCTTGATGAAGAGTACACCTGTGTTACTACTACCATAATTAATAACGGAACACAAACTGAAAGCCATTAGCAAAAGTTTTTGCATTTTTGCATAATAACCTCCTGAATGAAGATGCCCGTTTATACATCGCTGTTAAAGAAAAAAGAGAATGGAAAAAAATCATTGGCTGTTTTAATCGACCCGGATAATACATCTGCCGATTCTCTTGAACCCATTATTCAACTTTCACAGGATGCAGAGGTGGATTATTTTTTTGTTGGGGGTAGCCTGGTGGTTTCCGATCATTTAGATGAATGTATTCTATTTATAAAAAAGCATTGTAGCATTCCCGTGTTGCTTTTTCCTGGCAGCGCTTCGCAGATCAGCAAACATGCAGATGCCTTATTGTATCTATCATTGATCTCGGGAAGAAACCCGGAGCTATTAATTGGTCAGCATGTTATTTCGGCTCCTTTTGTAAAAAAGAGCGGCCTTGAAATTATATCAACCGGTTATATGGTAGTGGATGGCGGCGCTTCCACAACGGTCTCTTATATCAGTAATGCCACACCCATCCCTGCCGACAAAGCTGATATTGCTTTTTGCACTGCCATGGCCGGAGAAATGCTGGGCATGAAGCTCATTTATATGGATGCAGGCAGCGGGGCTAAGAAAGCCATCAGCGAACCAATGATTGCTGCGGTTGCTCAAAACATAAGCGTTCCCCTTATAGTTGGCGGCGGCATCAGGGATGCAGAAAAAGCGTATCTCAATTGCAAAGCCGGCGCTGATGTGATTGTGGTAGGTAATGCGATAGAAAAAGAACCTTCACTTATTAAGGAAATGGCAACTGCCATACATTCTGTTTTGGTGAAAGTTTAATCTAATTTTTTAGGATTTATATGTAAAGGAGTATCCTTTCCCATAATAATACTATGGCTGGCAATAGCAATCGCTTTAATCATTTCAGTCATGTTTTTTGTATCAATGCGTTGGGCATCATCACAAGGCTGGTGATAACACACGTCATCATCATCGCTGCTCATAATGCTGTGGGCAGGTATTCCTTTTAAGGCAAAATGAAAATTATCTGAGCGTTTGAATAATTGCTTTCTTTCATCCGGTTCGTTTACAATTTTTACTGCGGTGTTACTCAAATTAGTTTTAAAAATTTGTCGCATATTGGAATAAGAAGCTCCGGTAATAAAAAAAGTGTTTTTTCTTTTTGGCCTTGTTATTCCAATCATTTCAATATTAATCATTGCCACTATGCTATCTGCATTCAGGTTATTTACAAATACACCTGATCCAAGAAGACCCAACTCTTCCCCGGAAAATGCACAAAAAATAATTGTTCTTTCGTTGTCGTTTCTTTTGGCAAAATAGTCAGCCAATACTAACAACGCCGTTGTGCCGGATGCATTATCATTTGCACCATTGTAAATGCTGTCATATGATACTGCATCACCTGTTCCCAGGTGATCATAATGTGCAGAGAAGATAACGGCCTCATGGACTAAAGATTTTCCAGGTAATAAACCTATAACATTCAGTAAAACTTTTTGTGGATTATAAAGCCAGGAAGAATCTTCTCTTTCTTTGCCAGTAATTAATTTATTGGTGAAACGCTGAAAAAAAGAAGGAAAGGAAGGAAATTTTTGAAGGCCGCATTTATCAAATTCACCGGCAATAAAATGTGCTGCCTGGTGCAATTGAGGTGTGTAGTTTCCTCTGCCTTTTAAACTATCAGCCGCTAAAAATTGAATGATCCTTTTAACTTCCGTTTCTGAAATGCTATCAGTACTATATTGAGAAAATGCAGAATGAGTTAAAAAAATAAATGAAACACAGATAGCTGCAATTCTTCTCATACCATTTTACTTATTACAGTGAGACGTCAGACGAGAAACGTGAGACATTTGAGCGAAACGACTTCTGTCTTACCTCTCACCTTTCACGTCTCACATACCCCCTACCTCAATTCTTCCACCTTCACTCTTGCCGGTGTGTCTTTACCTGCTATGATTGTTTTACTGCTTTCTGCAATCGCTTTAATAATAGCTGCCATATTTCCGATATCAAGGGTGCTTACTTCATCGCTTGGTTTATGATAATTAGGTTCGCTATCCATTTTAGAAGTGGAAATCGTGTGTGCCGGCACACCTAACCTGGCCAAAGTTGCATTATCAGAACGATAAAATAATTGTTGGTCCGGGTAAGGGTCCGGATGAAATGTAAATGCAGAACCTTGCAGGTTTTGCTGAAGAATTTTTCCCATATCGGTTTTTTCATAACCTGTGATGTAAGCTGAATTTTTTCCCCATTTAGATTCTGTGCCAATCATTTCAATATTAAACATAGCCATTACCATTTTCGGATCGAATTGCTGCGAAAAATATTGCGAGCCAAAGCCCCCGGATTCTTCTGCGGTGAACGTAGCAAACACTAATGTTCTTTCATTATTATTTACTGTATTAAAATAATTCGCCAGCATAATAACGGCAGTTGTTCCGGCTGCATCATCGTTGGCGCCATTATAAATGCTATCGCCATTAACAGGTTTACCAATGCCTATATGGTCATGGTGTGCGGAGAAAATAACATATTCATTTGGTTTGCTTTTACCGTGGATAATACCTACCACATTTGCCAGTTTCGATTGCTCAATAGTATGCTCTGCTTTTATTGTAAATTCTTTGGGCTTGTAGTTTCCTAAAATAAAAACAACGGTATTGTCTGTTTTAAATGACTGCCTTTTTAAACCATTAAGCCTGCTAAAATTCCGGGTAAAACTGGTGTCAACAAAAACAATGGCATTCTTTTTTTCACGCATTATTGATTGAACATTTGTATTAAAATTTTGTCCTGCGTTGATGTATTTTATTTCGTATCCTGATTTTTCATTCACTTTCACCTCTGCCTGCGTAGTGACAACCACTACATTTTTAGGATCCAGTTCTGCATCATCCACTTCAGCTTTTGTAGAAACTTGTTTTGGGCGAACCATTTCAAATGACTGCAAGAAATTATTCTCTTTAAATGGCTGAACGCCTGCTTTTTTAAATTCATCTGCAATAAATTGGGCTGCTTTATCAATGCCAGGCGTACCGGTTTTCCTTCCTTCCATTTCATCCGCAGCTAATACTCTTTCAATCCGCTCTACTTCCTTTACATTAATGATCGCATCTGTTTTTTGAGCATGGCAATAATTGAATGCGATAATTATAATAAACAGGAAAAATTGTTTCATTAGTATTTTTATTTATACAATTTGTGAATGGTGAATGGGCAATTGGCAATACGCAATGGGCAATAGTCAATAATTATAGACGACAGTTCAAAATCAACAGCTTGCTACCAACCATCAACTATCAACTTCTCTATAGGCTCATCATTTCTTTAAACTTCACTGTTTGGCGACGGCTGACTTCAATTTTTTCACCACCCTTTAGTTCCAGCAATAGGCCACCATTAAAGTAAGGTTCAATTTTATCTATCATTCGCAGATTAACAATATGCTTGCGATTAGCACGGAAAAAAGTTTTCTCATCTAACCTTTCTTCCAAAGCATTTAATGATTTTAGAATGAGGGGTTTATTGTTTCCAAAAAAAACCTTTGCATAGTTGCCTACACTTTCAAACAACCGTATCTCATTCAACTTTACAAACCAGCACCTTTCGCCATCTTTCACAAATACCTGGTCTGCATCACTCAGTAAACTTTTATTTTCAGCTGTAATGTGATTATTTGGTGCTATTTCGCTTGCATGCAATTTATGCACTGCATCGGCCAAACGTTTAGGCTCTATTGGCTTTTGTAAATAATCAAGTGCATTTACTTCAAAAGCTTTTAAAGCATACTCATCATAAGCAGTAGTAAAAATAACCTGTGGAGCACGGTCTAATTCTGCTAACAGATCAAATCCTGTTTTACCTGGCATTTGTATATCTAAAAAAATCAGATCGGGATTGTGTGTTTCAATTTTAGTAATGCCCTCTTCTGCATTGGAAGCTTCATCTATAATTTCTATTTCGGGAAATTCTTCTAATAATTTGCGAAGTTCAGTACGAGCCAGGCGTTCATCATCAATAATAATTGCTTTCATAACTAAAGTTTGGTTTGTAGTTCGCTTTGATTATTTACTGTTTAATTTATTTTAATATTCTACGCAGGTATCAGCACTTTTGCTTCTACAATGGTATCTTCTAATTGTTTTATTTCGAAACTGGCTTTATCACCGTATAAAAGTTGCAACCTGTCTTGTGTGCTGGACAGGCCAAAACCGCGTTCTACAAAACTATCTGGGTTGATTTCGTAGGTTGTATTTCCGTTCAATTGACCTGTATTTTGTACCACAAGCATGTGATGATTTTCCTTTATATCCGAAATCACTTTTATCATCCCTCCTTTTATTTGTTTGCTGATGCCATGTTTAATGGCGTTCTCCACTAATGTTTGTAACATCATTGTTGGTACCTGCTGATCCAGTGTATCATCATCAACGTCATACTCAACTTTAAGCCGGTCTTCAAACCGCATATTTTCCAATGCCAAATAATCTTTAACAATTTTCAATTCGGCATTAAAACTTACGGTTTCGCCTTTTTCTAATTTTAAACTGCTTCGTAAAATATTGCTAAGTTCTGTTACAGCGGTACGTGCTCTATCCGGGTTTTCATCTATCAGCGCCCTGATGCTATTTAAGGCATTAAAAATAAAATGCGGATTGATATGTGCTTTTATAGTTTTTAATTCCAGTTCTTTTACCAGTGCTTCCAATTGCAAAGTATCTAATTGTTGCTTACGGCTTTTGGTTACGTAATGGTACATGAAATAGATAAGGTTCCAGATGAAGAGAAGTAAAAAGAATGAAAAAGCGCCACTTAAAACCAAAAGAAAAACATTCTTGTCCAGGTACTCTTTTTCATTCTTATTTAGCCATTCAAACTTTGACAGCAACTGCATATAAAAGAAGGATACTAAAAAAGAAAAAGAAAAAGTAACAATCAAAAACTGGAGTATTTGGTTGTCAAAAGACTTTTGCAGAATGTTAAGTTTTATAATGACAAAGCGCATTAAATGCGTTGCCAATAGCCCAAGCACTACGAAAATGCCTAACCTGCCAAAGAAGATCTGTACATCGTAAGCATCGTTCAGCTTATCAAATGAATAGGCAAAAAAAGTGTTGATAAAAGCAAAACTGCCCCAACCTGACAATTGGAATAACAAATATCTCGAAAGCTTCACACGACTCATAGAAAAGCAAATCTACTGATGGGTAATCAAACCATAACATAGTAAATATACCAGCGGGAGATAAGTTCTACAAATGGAATTGTACCCATAAAAAACAGTAGAAGCCCCTCACGCTTTAATTTTTTTGCCAAATACTTAAACAATTACAAAACGGTTAAGTATTTTGTTATGGCAACCCAACCCTGTGAAAAATAAAAATAACCGTATTCTTCATCCTTTTGTGCTTTTTCTAACTTTATTATTAGCGACTGGTTCTTTTGGCCAGGTGCAAAAAGGGCGTGTAGTTATTAACGAATACATGCCCTGGACATTAAATGGCTGTGGGGCTACCGCAGAATTTATTGAGTTATTAAATTTTGGTCCCGGGCCAATTGATATCGGTTGTTATATTGTAACCGACGGAGATTACTCTATCACTATTCCACCAAATACAATTTTACAACCCGGCCAGTTTTATGTATTGGCAGGGCAAAGTTTTATTCCTACTCCATGTGCTAACATCGATAGCAATATAACGGCAGATTTAAACTGGACTACTTGTAATTGTACCAGTAGTCCCATCCCAACTACAGGTGATGGGCTGTTTACCGATGGGGGAGCTGGAAGCGAACAACTTGTACTATTAGATCCGAATTTAAAAATTGTTGATGCTGTAGTAAGAGATCTGCCAACTGAACCTTCGGCTTTGATCACAACCTCTTCAGTAGGCGGGAACTGTACTCCCAGGGTTTTTGACCTTGATGATATGGTTATTGACTATGAAATTTTAGGTATGTCCACAGGACGGGGAAATAGTTTTGCCAGGAAACTAGATGGCGATTGCGGATGGGTTAAGGATCCTCAGCAAAGCGGGCACGCTACTAACAATACACCCAACGAAACGTCAGACGTTACTTACGAACTTACTTTGCTTACACCAATGAGTTGTAACACTGACGGAGCAATTGCCATTAATGTGGTGGGCGGTGTAGTGAGTGAGATTTTCCCAATGAACTATACGATAGTACATGATGAAAATAATAATGGTATTATAGATTTTGATGATCAATATTTAAGCGGTGTTGACAGTACGCCACGCATTATATATGTGAGCAATATGGGGCCTGGCACCTATCGTATCACCGTTTCTTCTTTACAAAATTGCAATCTCAAAACTTTCAACTTTACTATACTTCCTTGTTATCCCCTTTTGCCTGTTAAGCTTATTTATTTCAAATCAATTAAATCAACAAACCTTGTCCACAGCTTTGAATGGTTTTTGAA
>Ga0208736_1000288_pt1 | contig 15299 bp, 14 predicted proteins | sample AntDryMetagUQ255_FD_188090 | JGI IMG/M metagenome (GOLD analysis project Ga0208736, IMG submission 188090) | Polar desert microbial communities from Antarctic Dry Valleys - UQ255 (SPAdes) | ecosystem: Environmental > Terrestrial > Soil > Desert | place: Antarctic Dry Valleys | collected 2008-12-31 | reverse complement strand
AAATTATAAATGCAGAGATTTTTCCTGTGTTAGTGGGATGTTGTGAATCATAGAACTGTAAAAAACATCGCGCAAGGGATATATGGTGAGTTATGACCTGGCTGTTTAGCCAGCAATTTTGAATTTGCAAAACCTCTTTTTAGAAGCGACTTTGCTCTCGAATAAAAAAGGCGAATTGCTTAACGGATTAAAAGAGGATTCTCATCAAAAAATATAATTCAGCTTTTACATGGCGCAGCATTTGGTAAAGTAAGGATATTTACAGTAATTGATTTGTAAACAGGGCAAGCAACAAAACTATTAAATTAAGGCAAATTAAAATTATGATCGCATCGAACATCAAAGCCGTCGTCGTCACCGTCAGCGATTCGCGCACGGAAGCGACGGACGTTTCGGGCGTGACTTTGGTCGGACTGCTGATCGGCATCGGCGCGGAGATCGTCGAAAAAATCATCACGTCAGACGATTACGAAACGCTGCGCCAAACGCTTTACACATTAACCGAGCGCGACGACGTAAATCTAATCGTCACCACCGGCGGCACCGGCTTGGCGGCGCGCGACAATACGCCCGAAGCGACCCGCGCCGTTATCGAACGGGAAGCCCAGGGAATTGCCGAAGCGATGCGCTACGCGACAATAAAAAATACGCCGCTGGCGATGCTTTCGCGCGGCGTATGCGGAATCCGCAAATCAACTTTGATTATTAATCTGCCCGGCTCGCCGAAGGGCGTGGTTGAATGTTTTGAAGTTATCAAAACGGTTCTGCCGCACGCGATTAATCTTTTGGCGGGAAAGACAAAACATTAAGAGTTTAGCCACGAACAGACACAAAAAAGCACGAAATTAAATCAAATTTTTTTCGTGTCCTTTCGTGTCTGTTCGTGGCTAACTTACTTCTGGATTGATTTCTGAACGAACGCCGAAGCGTCCTCTTTTAATTTTCGCAGAGAATTTTTCTCGATATACATCATATGTCCGGCTTCATAATATGAAACGGAGATGTTTTTTCTCAAAGTCGGGTCGAGATTCATCGCGGCGAGCGTGTATTCGGTGGCGAAATACGGCGTTGCCATATCGTAGTAACCGGACGCGACGAAGATTTTCATATACGGATTTTTTTGCATTGCGCTTTGCAGATTTACTGCCGTATTTGCGTAACCGTTATTGACGTTCCAGTTCCACGGCGCGGAAATTCCGCCGCCGAGAATGTAATATTCCAGATCGGATTTAAAGTTCAAATCACGCCGAACGTAATCATTAAATGCTGCCGTGTACGGCGTGCGAATCGCGTTCATACTCGGATCAGTTTCGGGATTGTCGGTCGCGGCGTTCCGGTCAATGCCGGTAAAACGGCTGTCGAGCCTGCCGGTCGTGCGGCGTTGGGCGCGCAGCAGTTCTTTATTGAACGCGCCTAGATCAACGCGAAAATTGCTTTGTTCGATAAATGATTTGCTCAAACCGGAATAGTTGCTGAATTTCTCCGCCAAACTTTGTCTTTCCGGCGCGCTCATTCGGTCGCTTCGCATTAAGGCAGGCGCGTATTCGTTCATTACCCAATTTTCCGATTCTTCCAAAACCTGTTTCAAAGGTTTGCTCTGCAAATTGGCTGGCAGGCGTTTGTGATACCACGCCGTCGCCGTGTAAGACGGGAAAATTAGCGGGTAAGTGACATCGTTGCCTTCGGCAAAGCGAATCGTCTGAAAATTCAAAACGCTGGAGACGAGCAAAATTCCGTTTAACCCGATTCCGCGCTCGAACAGATGATTCGAGAGTCCGGCGGCGCGAGCCGTGCCATAACTTTCGCCGACCAGAAACAGCGGCGAACTCCAACGCGCTTCTCTTCCCAGATACATTCGGATAAATTCGCCGACCGATTCGACATCGCCGTTGACCGAGAAAAATTTGCTTGCGATTTCCGGTTTCGTTGCCCGCGAATAACCTGTGCCGACCGGATCAATAAAAACTAAATCCGTTTCCGTCAGCCACGTTTGTTCATTATCCAAAAGTTCATACGGCGGCGGCGGCATTAAACCGTCATCAAGCATTTTGACGCGTTTCGGACCGAGCGCGCCCAGATGAAGCCAGACTGATGCCGAGCCGGGACCGCCGTTGAACGAAAACATCAGCGGGCGATTTTTCGCAACGCCCGCGCCGTCCAGGTTGTAAGCCATATAAAAAATCTTGGCTTCCGTCTCGCCCGTCTGCGCGTTGCGAATCGGCATAAAACCGCTCGTAACCGTGTAATTTAACTGCCGATTACCGACGCGAATCGAATGTTTCATGACCGATGGCGACTCGTCCAGCATTTGCAAAATCGGCATCGGCGACGGTCGCGGGGACGGCGTTTGCTGCGGCTGCGTCGTCGCTGCCGGCGGCATTTGGAAAAGAAGAAAAAATGATAGGAAAATTGTTGATAACATATTTTAGATAGAAAGTCGGAATCTGATCGGCAAAATTCCGTTGTTTCATTTAAGAGTCGGATTCGATTCGACTCAATAAATCCGGCTGCTCGCCTTCAAACTTTAAATAACGCTGTCTGTCTTCGTCGGAAAAATTGACATTCATTTGCAGATTTCCGCAGTGGACGCAGGCGTGCGCTGAAATTTCACGCACGCCGATGCCGAAAACGGCTTTCCACATCGAGACTTCAAGCGGTTTAAAGCTGAATTTCATTCCACCCGATTCGTCAAGAATTTTCCCTTCGATTAGGTTTGTGCTGCCGCACGCGATGCAACTCATTTTTGTTTTTTTTGACTGTGACTTTCGCCTTATCTGATTGTTTCGCTGACGATATTTCCGTTAATCATCGTTCCCGTGCAGTGCGTCGTATATTCAAACGGATCGCCGTCATACATTGCCATATCCGCGTCTTTGCCTTTGACGAGCGAGCCGATACGCGAATCGAGACCAAGAATTTTCGCCGCGTCAATCGTCACGGTCGCCAAAGCATCGCGCATCGAAAGACCGTTTGCCGCCGCTGCTCCGGCTTCAAATAAAACGACGCGCGTTTTCGGAACGTAGCTTTCGTAACCGCTTTGCAGCGCGACGACAATTCCCGACGCTTTTAATTTCGACGCGGTCGTCATCGAAAGGCTTTCCAACTCGCCGCCCGCCCGATACATCGTCGGGTGAATGATAACCGGAAAACCCGAAGCCTTAATTTCGTCAATCACCATAAACGCTTCTGCCGCGCCGTCCAAAACGATTTTGATATTGAATTCTTTGGCGATTCGGAGAGCGGTCATAATGTCCTGAGCGCGATGCGCCGTCACCAGCAGCGGAATCTCGCGGCGAAGAACCCGCTGCATCATTGCGCCGCGCAATTCGATTGGCGGTTTCGCGTCGGATTTTTTGTCTTCGTCTTGTTTGCGGACGGCTTCCGATGCTTTGATCAATTCGGCGCGGAGCATCGCGGCTTGTTTAGCGCGCGTGCCGGGCGAGCGTCCGCCGCTAACGTTCGCGCTGTCGCCGATGGTCACGGCAATCATCGCCGTCGGAACAATCGTCGCCGAGTCAGCCGTTTTGCCAACAGTTTTGGCGATCATCGTTTGACCGGATACGAGCGCGCCCGGCGCGTGTCCGGTATGAATTGTCGTTACGCCGAATTCTCTAACCCATTCGATTAATTTTTCCTGCGGGTTATACGAATCAATCGCGCGAAGTTCCGGCTGCATCGGCGAGCTTTGATCGAGTGCCATCTGGTCGTGCGGCTGATTCATATAACCGTTCAGCCCGATGACCGTTCGCGCGTCAATCAAGCCGGGCGTGACGACTTTGGCGGAAATGATGCGGTAATTACTCGGAATTTTAATTTGCGCCGCTGTGCCGACGGCTTCGATTTTTCCATTGTTTACCAAGACCACACCGTTCGTAATCGGCTCGCCTGCCATCGTCCAGACGGTTTCGCCTTTAACGGCAATCTGCCCTTGCGCGGTGATTACAGAAACAAAAATTGAAACCACAGATAGCCACAGATAAACACGGATAGAAAAAAGATTTCTCCCTGCTTTTGCCTTTTTATTTTTTACTTTTGCTCTGAAATTCATTTCCCGCCTCCCAAATCTTCGTCGAAACAATCAATGTGAATTTCTTTATCGTTGCTCGCGCCGTAACCGCCCGTTGCAATCAACAAATCTTTCGGATCATTGCGGTTGAAAACCCGTTTGCCTTCGACCCAAGTTTCCGTAACTTTCGTGTAAACGCTCAGCGGGTCGCCGGACAAAATGATAAAATCCGCGTCTTTGCCGGTTTCGAGTGAGCCGATGCGCGTCTGCAAATCGAGCATAATCGCGTTCGCCATCGTCATTCCGTAAAGTGCCTTTTCTCTGGACATGCCGGCGCGAACCGCGAGTCCGGCAGAGCGCAGAAAATGGCGCGAATCGGTAATGTAATCGTCCGTGTGAAAACCGACGAGCGCGCCGGCTTTCTCTAACGCCGCGCCATTCGTGTAACTTACATCCAACGTTTCGAGCTTTCCGCCCGGCGAGTCAATCAAGATTACCGAAGAGGGAACTTTGGCTTTGGCGATTTCGTCGGCGACTTTCCACGCTTCGGAAACGTGCTGGAGAACGACTTTGAAACCGAACTCTTTTTGCAGACGCAGGACGGTCATAATGTCATCCTGGCGATGAGTGTGGAAATGCACGACTCGCTTTCCGTCGAGTGCTTCGACGAGTGATTCCATCGCCAAATCGCGCGGCGGGAGTTTAGATTTGTCGTTTCCGGCGCGGCGGATTTTCTCCAGATAATCCTGCGCTTTTGTAAATTGCTCGCGGACGAGCGCGGCGGATTTCGAGCGCGTGCCGGGAAAATTGCTGGCACCGGTTCGCAGAGCGTTCGTACCGTTAGCGAATTTAATTCCACCCGCGTAAACACCGTTTTTATCGAAAATCAAAAGGTCGTCAATCGTATTCGCGCCGTCGCGCAATTTCAAATAAAGCGTCTGCCCGCTGTTGAGATGTCCCGAACCGGGCATCACATTAACCGTCGTGATGCCGCCCGATTGGGCGCGCTGGATTCCCGAAGAGCGAACGTTTACCGAATCGAGCAGCCGAACTTCCGGCTGAATCGGGCTTGAGCCGTCCGCGCCCGAACCGTCACCGATATGACTGTGCGAATCAATCAAACCGGGCATAATCGTTTTGCCCTGAACGTCAATCGTCACGACATCCGATGACAATCGAACAGTTCGCGCGTCGCCGACCGCCGTGATTTTTCCATTTTGGATCAGGAGAATTCCTTGTTCAATCGGCTGCCCGACAATCGGAATTATCTTCGCATTGATAAACGCCGTCGGTTTTTCCTGAGCCTCAGTTCGATTAAAGCACAGCAGAAACAAACCGATATAAATCAGAGATTTTTTCATTTTTGGTTTTCCTCTTAAAGTCAGAAAAGAAGTGCAAATCTAAGTTGCAACGAAACCTCGTCGCGTGTCAAGAATTCCGGCAAGATAAAATCTTTTCTCAATAATCTCATTGTCGAGAGAAGGCGTTATTGACTATCGGCTTTTAATTATTCGTTATTTGTGCGAAAGATTTGCCCGGTAAACCGGAGAACAGCGAGCAGCACCAGCGAATAGTTAGCTCGCCCGTTTCTATTCTTGATTCACGATAATTATTTTAATAAATTTGCCGCTTTTTTGAGAAACGCCTTTTTGTTGACGGGCAGCACAACGCAAAATGTCGTGCCGCTTTTGTCGTTTGAAGAAACTTCGATTTTGCCGCCGTGCGCCGTGACGATTCCATAACAGACCGCCAAGCCTAAACCCGTGCCTTTGCCCGGTTGCTTGGTCGTAAAAAATGGGTCGAAAATTTGTTTGAGATTTTTTTGATCAATGCCGCTGCCGCTGTCGGCGATTTCGATTGCAATTTCGCCGTTTGAGTCGGAAGTTTTAATCAGCAGTTCGCCGCCGTCCGGCATCGCGTCACGCGCGTTGAGAAAAAGATTTAGAAAAACCTGCTGCAACTGATCATGGTCGGCGAAAACCTGCGGCAGGTCGCGCGTCAAATCTTTTTTCAGGCGCAAATTTTGAAAAGATTTATCAAAGCTTGCCAGACGCAAACTGGTTTCGATAATTACGTTGACATCGGCTGTGCTTTTGGCGGCGGGACGCACCCGCGCGAAATCCATCATATCTTTTGTCACCTGCGTGATGCGCTGAATCTGCGTGGAAATCAGTTTGAGTTTTTCGCCGGTTTCCTCGTCCAGGTTTTTTTTCGCCTGCATCATTTGGATTAAAGAAGAAATCGAGGCGAGCGGGTTGTTGACTTCGTGCGCGACTCCGGCAGAGAGCGTTCCCATCGCGGCGAGCTTTTCCGTGCGGATGAGCTGCTCGTTTAATTGGCGAAGCTGCTCGATGTCGTTCGCCATTTTGCGGCTCATTTCATTAAAGGATTCAGCGAGCAGACCGATTTCGTCGTTGCTGCTTCGCAAATCCACTTCCGTTCCGTATGCGCCGTTCGTCACCTGAACGGCGGCGACCGTGATGGAAGCGAGCGGGCGCGAAAAAGTCCGCAAGATTAAAAGCACGAGCAAAAGGTTTGGTACGAGCGCGGAAACAATGCTGAAAACCAGATATTTGCGCCACGCTTCAAACGTCATTCCGTCCCGGAAAGCCCACCAGACAATCGGAATTTGAAAGATGATAAAACTTAAAATCGCAACTGAAGCGATGCTCAAAGCGATTTTGTAGGCAATCGGGAAAAGCCGGAATTGATCGAGCGCGGTTTGCAGCGAAAAGAGTTTAAAGTTGGAAATGGCGTAAGCGTAAATCGTCACTCCGGGCAAAACGAAAATCGCGCTGTAAGGCAGAAAATCGTAAATCCCAAAAAACGGGAGAACGATGTTTGCCAGCGTTTTCAAAACGCCGGTGATGCCGACCGCCCAGAGAATCGCGCCGATTTGCTGACCTTTTTGCGCGCCTCGATATTCTCGAAATTTACGAAAAAGAACGATTGCGCCGCAGGCGAAAACAAAATAAACATAACCGACGAAAACGTAAGCGAGCGGCGCGAGGTCTATCTCGAATTGATTATTGATGAATCCGACTTTGCGCCATAAAAGCCCGAACGCAGCGGCGGGAATCAAAATCAAACCCGGCGCGAAAAGGATGGCGGCGCGTCGGCGCGGCGTGCGCGAATTGTCGGGAAACACCCAGGCGAAAACGACCAACGCGCACTGCATTAAAAGCGCGATGATAAAACTCGCCGAAGCCCACCAGCCGGAAGAGACATTAGCGTCGTGAAAATTCCAAAAAATTAAATCCTTAATTGTCCAGAGCGCGAGAAAAGCGATAAAGGCGGCGAATGTTTGATGAGCGCGATTGCGCGGATCAGCGACGAAAACGTAGAAGCCGAGCGCGACCAGCAGAAACAAAGCAAATAAATGGAGCAGCAAAAGCATTTACTTTACGTTTTAGCCCGAAACGGTTGAAAAAGTAAAGCCGGATTATTTGTGTAAATTTAACCGCCGCTGATTTGCCCGGTTAAAAATATCGCCCGTCTGTAAATCCGCCGCATCCTTCCTATTTTCGCTCTTGTAAAACGGATGCTCGGCAGTCGTCTCGATGGTTTGTCCGACCGTCAGCGGACAGCAATTCGAACTGCCTGTCGCCACTTTGTATTTAGCGTCAATCGTCTGCATTTGGCTTTCGGCTTGATATTGATTGTCGGCGAAAATATTTTGGAATCCGTTTCCTGATACTGCACACAATACTCGCGGCGATTGAAAGTTCCGACGAATTCATATTTGACGCTAAATCCGGCAAATGCCTTTTTTAAAGTTTGCGGAATGGTCAGACGTTGAAAAATGCGCGACTGACTTCTTTGAGTCAGAAGCCAAACATGCAGGTTTTATAAGTTTTATTTACTTACAGGAGATTTCGGAAAAATTTAATTGTTGTAAGTTCGATTAAACTATTGAGTCCAGTTTAATCGAACTTTTTTGCAATCACAAATCAAATTTTTCAGTCGAAGATTACAAGCCGAGGATGAAAGCGGAGATGATGAACGTAATGCCGAAGGCAATCGGCAAAAAATGTTTGAGGTCAATTTGGTCGCCTTTTTTCAGCGAACGGTGAAAAAGCGTGAAGACGGGCAAAGCGATGCTTCCGACTAACGCGCCGAGAGCCGCGCCGAAAAACGCGCCGACGACAAAAATAATAATTCCGCCCGCGCCGCCCGCCATCATTCCCCAAAAAATCCCGATGAACGGAAGAGCTAAAATCATTTGCCGCCACGACCATTTTTCAACTTCGCAAACAATTTTTGCGATTAACTTGCCCGAAAAATAACCGACAATTGCCGAAATCAAATTGACGACGGCAACCACGCCGAGAATCCAAAAATCTTCGCTGCGAAAAATTCCTTTTTCAGAAAAAAAACGAATGAACATCGCCAGCGGCGGAAACATTCCGAGCAACAATCCGAAATATGCGAAAGTCTTTTCCGCCGACAGCGGATTTTCCATCAGCGCGGCAGCAGTCTTTTCCTGCTCCGAGCGAAATATACTTTTCTCGCGGGCGGTTTCGGCGTTCGCAGCAAGCAGCGCGTTTAGTCTTTTCTGCGTAAGTTCATTGTCCGGTTCAAAGTTTGCAGGCGCGGCGAGATTGGTTGAGCCGGTGATGGTTTGTGTCTTTCGGGTTTCCATAACTCTTTCTCCGATTTTACGACGTTGAGACGTATTAGAGTTTGCTTTGAACGCGCGAAGATTTCTTCAAGATTGTTTTCCGCTTCGGTGTCATTCAAAAGTCGAACGAGATTGATTGATAAAGATTCGAGCCTCGTTTCGCCGGAATCAGATTCGAGCAGTTGACCGATCAAATAAAAAAAATCTCTTCGCGCCCGGCTTTGATGAAAGGAAAGTCGTGTTCGGTTGCGTCTGTTAAGGCAAATTGAGCCGAGTTCGACATTATTTGTATTTGAAATGCGGAAAATTTCTCGCTTGTATTCGGAGGTTTTCGTCTCATCCGTTTGCGCGGTGAGAGTCAAACCGGCGTAACGCTCGAGCGTTTCACGAAATTCATAAATGGAAATTTCCAGATTGCTTGCCAGCAAAATTTTTTCCATTCCTTTTTGAACCGATGAAATTTCTTTTTGCCGTTTTGAATCCACCAAATGCGTTTCACCGAAATTAAGAACAGATACGTTAATATTCACGCTGCGTTTCAAAAGAAGCAAAGCGAAAGGCACCCAGAAAAGAAAAGTTAGAAATGTTTTAAGCTCAAGCGAGCGCGTATCGGTTCGCATTCGATTTTTTAGAAAATAATACACGCCGAACGGTGCGCCGCAGGCAAAATAAATTATTAAAAGGTCAAGCAGATTCATCACAGATTGGATTGAGCAATGATTATGCCGTCAGCAGGACGCTTATTTCGCCCAGCGGCATTTCATTTGTGAGAACTGTAAAACAAAGGCGGCATAAAAATAATGGAACTAATGCGAGCGATGAATCGTTATAAAGAAATTAGCAAAGCGCAAATTTTTTTATATCGCTTTGCAGATTGCAAACTTTAATTCGAGATAAAAATTAAGTTGCGAAAAGAATTTTATTCATCGTCTGATTGCTGGCACCCAAGTTGCAGTGACAAAAATTGGAAGATCAAATTCAGTCTTATCAGTATCGGATTCATACATAAAGGAAGATTAGAGAAATGACAGCGAAGGCAAAAATAAGAGTTATCAAAAAAAGCGAAGTGAAAGTCGCTGAAACACCCGTCAAAATTGAAAAGAAAAATAATCAGGCAGCGCGTGAAATGGTTTCGACCGTCACCAATTGGGTCAGTGAATTTCAACAGCGTCGTCGTGACGAAACCAAACAAGCCATCGAAAAATTCTTTTCAAATCGTCCGCAAACCAACGGCGTGTAAATTTCCATTGTTCATACGATTTTGATTCGGCGTATTCGATAGTCTTCCAAACATAAATTATAAAGAAGGATAGTCATTTATGACTGTCCTTTTTTGTTGACTGCGATGAACTCAAAATCCAAAAGCCGCTTGGAACTCACGAACGAATTTTTGTGTTAAACTGCTAAAAAGCTTGAAAACATCAAAAAATTATGCAGGGAAAAGTTTGTATCATCACGGGCGCGAGCAGCGGAATTGGACGCGCCGCGGCGCGACTGTTTGCTGAAAACGGCGCGAACGTAATCGCGCTCGGCAGAAATGAAAAAGAATTAAAAATTCTCCGTGACGAGGTTCAAACGGAAAACGGAACATTGAAAATTCAACTCGCCGACGTGCTTGAGGCGACTCAAATCGAAAAAGTCGTTAACGATTCGGTAGAAACCTTCGGTCAAATTGACGTTTTGGTGAATGCGGCGGGCATCATTTTGAACGGTTCAATCGAAAACACGCCGCTTGAAGATTGGGACAAAATGATGAACCTCAATCTCCGCGCGGTTTTTTGTCTGACGCAAAAATGCGTTCCGCATCTTGAGAAAACGAAAGGAAACATCGTCAATGTTTCGAGCGTCGCCGGACTTCGCGCTTTTCCGAATGTTTTGGCTTACTGCGTTTCCAAAGCGGCGATTGATCAACTAACGCGCTGTTCCGCGCTTGAACTCGCCCCGAAAGGCGTTCGCGTCAACGCTGTTAATCCGGGCGTGGTCGTCACCGGTTTGCACAAACGGGGCGGAATGGCGGAGGAAGATTATCAGGATTTTTTGGAACGCTCTAAAGCGACGCATCCGATTGGTCGAGTCGGCGAACCTTCAGAAGTCGCCGAATTGATTTATTATCTCGCATCAGAAAAAGCGGCGTGGATCACCGGCGCGACTTATGAGATTGACGGCGGGCGGGCGCAAACCTGCGCCAGATAACTCGTCTCGGTAAGTTAGAGATGAAACTGCAGCTTTTGCCCAGCACCTTTGACGAAAACGGGACGGCTTCGCCGCGCCAGCATCTTTCGTGTTTCGTCGTTGACGACCAGGTGGCGATTGACGCGGGAAGTTTGGCGATGGGAGCCACAGCCGTTCAGAAAAAACAAATCCGCGACATCGTTCTAACACACGCGCACCTCGACCACATCGCCGGATTGCCGCTTTTCATTGACGATCTGTTTGCCAATTTAGACGCGCCCGTTTGCGTTCACGCTACGCCGGAAGTCATCGAAACGCTTGAGCGCGACATTTTTAACTGGGCGATTTACCCGCGCTTTTCCGAACTTGAAAATGCGAACGGAACAGCAGTGATGAGATACGAGCCTTTCGCCGTCGGCAAAGAGTTCTCTATCAAACACTTGCGCTTCAGAGCCGTCGCGGTCAACCACAAAGTTTCGACCGTCGGATTCATTGTTTCGGACGGACAAATGAAATTTGCCATCAGCGGCGATACGGCGGAAACGAGTAAATTTTGGCAAGTTTTGAACACGGAAGAAAATCTTTCCGCTCTTCTAGTCGAATGCGCTTTTCCCAACGAACTCGAAGAACTGGCGCAGATTTCTCATCACTTGACTCCGAAAACTTTGAAAAAAGAAATCGAAAAATTCAATCGAAAGGAATGCTCGGTTTACGTTATTAATATCAAACCGATGTATCGAGATGAGGTCGTCCGGCAGCTTGGCGGACTGGAGATCGAAAATCTGCAGCTCCTCGAAGTCGGGAGAGTTTACGAATGGTGAAACGCTCTCTGTATTCCTGAAACTAGTTCATCGTGGACGCAGAAGCGAGTTTAGTTGAATAAAACTCGACTAAACTCGCTTCCTTTTCACATTTAACCTATTAACCTTTAAAGGACTTGCAAGCGTTTTCCGCTTCCATCAAAGTCAGCGCGGCGATGCCCCAATTGGTCACCGCGCCGACGATACCAAATTTAAATCGGATATGTTTGAATTCTGCAATTCGCGCCGCAGTTTTTGCTTTTCGCTGTTATCGCTTCTCGATAATTCATTCATCTTTTCCTCCTGATTTTTTATACAATAATCGCCAAGCCAAAAAACCGCCGACCAATCCGCCCGCCGTCAGTAAGATGTTTTTTTCCGTCGGGTGCGTGGACAGCCAAGTGATCGGGTCGCTTTTTAGTTGCTCGTCGGAAAAGCGTCCTTCAACCGTGTCAAAGTTTCCGAGTGGCTCGAACAAACTGCCGGCGTATTCGCCGTCTTGCGCTTCGTCGGATTTTTGTCCGACGAAGCCGATTTTCTCCGTCACCCAATCGGTCACGCGCGGCGAAAATCGTTCGGCGAAAACTACGCCTAAACCCGCGCCGCCCGCGACCAAATCCGTCACGGGATTTTCGGCGGCGTAGAGAATCGCGTCCGAGACGATTTGAGGATGATAAATCGGCGGCACGGGGCGCGGCTTGAACGGCATTTTGTTGCGTCCTTTGTCGTAAATCGGCGTGTTGATAGCGGCGGGCAAAATCTGCGCGACCGAAACGGGAATTTCGTCGTGCGCGAGTTCGACGCGCAATGCCTGAACGAAACCGTTGATGCCGTGTTTCGATGCGCCGTAAGCCGATTGATATGGAACCGTGCGCCACGCTTCGACCGATGAAATATGAATCAACGCGCCGCCCGATTTCTTCAAATAGGGCAGCGCAGCTTTCGCGCCGTAGATTTGCCCCAGCAGATTGACTTCGATCAGGCGCTTATATTCTTCCGGTTCGGTTTGCTCGACCTTCGCAAAAATAAACGCGCCCGCCGAATGAACCCAGGTGTCGAGCCTGCCGAATTTTTCGACGGTCGTGTCCGCCACGTTTTTCACCTGCCCGAAATCCGCCGCGTCCGCGATTTGATAATATGCTTCGCCGCCGCCGGTTTCGATTTCTTCGACCAGTGACTTCAATCCGCTCTCGCTTCGTGCCGCGACGACGACTTTTGCGCCGCGCTTTGCAAAATCCAGCGCGGCAATTCTGCCGATACCGCTTGACGCGCCGAAAACGACGACGACTTGTTCATTGATTGGTTTTAATTTTATTTGCATTTTTCCTTCCATTGTTCGTTAGTTGGTATTTTATTTCTAATTTTGATTGATTGAGAAAAACAAATTATTGATCCGGTTTATCTTTCTCCGCCAGCTTCTTTTGTAAATCCCGAACGGTTCGCGCCATTTCACCCAAACGCCGGAACGCGGCAATCGAGCGCAGCCAATCGCGGTTGTCGAAGGCGGGAATGCCCGATAGGATTTTTCCGTTTTCGACATCGTGACTCGTCGCCGACTTCGCCGTGATGACCGCGTCGTCGCCGACGCGCAGATGTCCGGCGATGCCGACTTGTCCGGCGAGAACAACTCTTTTTCCGATCACCGAACTGCCCGCAAGTCCTGTTTGAGCGCAAACGAGCGCGTCTTCTTCAATCGTACAGGAATGTCCGATTTGCACGAGATTGTCAATCTTCGCGCCGCGTTTAATTCTGGTTTCGCCGACGGACGCGCAATCAATCGCCGTGTTCGCGCCGATTTCCACGTCGTCTTCCAAGACAACATTTCCGGTTTGCGGGATTTTCAGCCAAACCTTATTTTCGTCTTTCGCATAGCCGAAACCGTCCGAGCCGATGGTCGCGTTGTTATGAACGATGCAGTTCGCGCCGATTTCGCAATTTTCACGAATCGCCGCGCCCGCATGAATTACGGAATACGCGCCGATTTTCGCGCCGTCATAAATCGTCACATTCGGATAAATTTTCACGCCGTTCTCGACGACGCAGTTTTTTCCAATCGAAACGAAAGCGTCAATCGAAACGTCCGGGGCGACTTCAGCGGTTTCGTGAATCGAAGATAGAACGTGAATGAACGACGCGAATTCCGGCGCGGGATTGAATAAACGCAAGGCTCGCGTATAAGCCAGATACGGGTCTTGCGCTCGAAGAACAGCGATGTCGGCGCGTTCGATTCGTTCGGTTTCGTTTAAAAAAATCGCGCTCGCCCGCGTGTCTTTGATCTGCGGCGTGTATTTCGGATTTGCCAGAAAAGTGATTTCTCCGCGCCCTGCGATGTCGAGTCCCGCCGCGCCGACGATTTCCAGATCGCCGTCACCGTTTTCGATTACGGAAAAAGTTTTATCTGATAGCGTTGCTAGTTTCATACATTATAAGTTAAAGTTGCTTTGTAAAACTTAACACCAACCCGTGTGGGTCGGCTCATTTTTTCTCACTAACCCAACCTTAATTACAAATTACCAAATTTCAAAAAAGGAAGCATTATGAACGATAAAAACACAATCCAATCCGAGAAAAAATACAGTCTCGAAGAATTTCAGAACGTTGAACGCCGGAGCGCGACCAAAAGCGAATTTTTCGACGGTAAAATTTTAGCGACCGCCGTTTCGAACCGCGCCAATAATTTAATCGCCACCAATACGACGATTGCCATCGGCAGCCGCCTTCAGGGACAGAAGTGCGAAATTTACGTGAATGATATGCGCGTACAGCTCGATGCCAAACATATTTCTTATCCCGATGTCGTAATCGTCAGCGGCGTTCCGGCGTTTCTTAATGATCAATACGATACTTTGCTGAATCCGACCGTCGCGTTCGAGATATTTTCAAAAAATACGAGTTTTCAGGACAAAACCGAAAAGCTCGAATGCTATCTGGCAATGGACAGCATCCGCGAATATCTGCTGATTAAAGAAGACGAAATGCGCGTCGAGCATTATTATAAGCAAAATCCCAAACAATGGATTTACCGCATCTACGACGCGCGGGACGATATTATTTCGATTGAGTCAATCAACTGCAAAATTTCTCTGGCGGAAATTTACGCGCAGATAAAGTTTGGTCAAGCCGAAGTCAAATCGCAATCGGTAAACTAAACAAAATCACAAATGAGAAACGAGAAGTAAGAATTATGAGATTTTAAATCTCATAATTCTTACTTCTCGTTTCTCATTCATAAAAGGTTCACTGGATCAATCTCAACATTTACAATTTTCAAATCGCAAAATTTTTCCTGCGCTTCGTGAATCGCAAAGTCGAGCGTTTCGCGCAGCTTCGTGCGGTTTCGCGCTTTGACTAAAATTTGCAGGCGATGTTCATTTTTAAGTCGCGCCAGCGGCGCGGGCGCGGGACCTAAAACGATACAATTTTTTTCGGAATTTGCCTGGTGGAGACATTCGCGTAGTATTTGCGCGTTGTCGTGCGCGTAATTATAATTCGGATGTTTTATCAAAATCGAAGCGATGGCGACGAACGGCGGATAATTCAGATTTTTCCGAAAGCGGATTTCTTCGGCGTAAAAATCATCGTAATTCTGCATTGAAGCGTGGCGCAGCGCGTAATGTTCGGGATAAAAAGTCTGAATCAAAACGCGCCCGGCAAGATGCCCGCGTCCGGCGCGTCCGGCGACTTGAGTTAAAAGCTGAAA
>Ga0208736_1000286_pt1 | contig 15374 bp, 14 predicted proteins | sample AntDryMetagUQ255_FD_188090 | JGI IMG/M metagenome (GOLD analysis project Ga0208736, IMG submission 188090) | Polar desert microbial communities from Antarctic Dry Valleys - UQ255 (SPAdes) | ecosystem: Environmental > Terrestrial > Soil > Desert | place: Antarctic Dry Valleys | collected 2008-12-31 | reverse complement strand
CCCCGCCGGTCGCGTTAGCGACCCGCGCTCCTAGCGGCGCCGGTTGGCGGAGGGTTCCCCTTCGCTGCTGGTTGAGGCAGCGAGATCGGGAGCGATCGAGATGATTGCCTGCGAGATCGGCGAGTTCGAGCGCGGGCTCCAGGGCCGGTACTTCCGCGACCGAGTCCGGGAGGAGGAGCGCGCGTTGCTCTCCGCGATGGTACGGGGGTATTGCCACGGTTTTTCGCGATCCCGAGTCTCCGCCGCGGGTGCTCCGCGACCCGGGGGACGACTACCTCGTGGCCCTCGCACGCGGACGCAATCGTGACCGGCGACCGCGACCTCCTCGATCACAAGGGGCTCGAACCGCCAGCGGTGACCGCTCACGAGGCGTGTGCATCGCTCGGCCTGCTCGACCGATAGCGAGGTCGCTTCCGCGTCAGGCCGCAGAACGACCTGGTCGCCAGCACCGTCGGTCGACAGGTCCCACGAGGTGGATTCATCCAGCACTCGGCCAGACGGACGCCAGAGTCGGCGGGACCGCCGCCGAAGCATTCCTCGGATCCGGACGGCGACTACCCGCTACGCAGGCTGCTCGCTCGAGTCGGGCCTCGGATAAGGTGAGCGCGTGCAGCATCGCGACGCGCGCGTCCTCTGATCTCCGTGCGCTCCGTGCTGGCCCGCCAAGACGCCCGGCGCGCCATTGTGGTCCTCAGCCTCCTTGCCGGAGTGTTCGCTCTTCGGGCGATCGTAGGCGACCCGGCGATCGGCGTCGGCTTCCTCTACGTGGTGCCCACGCTGCTCGCGGCGCTGTGGTTCGGACGCCTCGCCGGCCTCGCGGTCGGCGCGGTGGGGGCGGGCCTCTTCCTGATCGGGGCGCTCTTCCAGCCTCAGGACAATCTGGTCAGCGCCACGCTGCTCCGGCTCGTCGTCTTCTGCTCGGTCGGGTACGCCTTCGCGTTCCTGAGCAGACGGACACGAATCCTGAGCGGCCGCCTCAACGTCCAGCAGCGAGAGCTGGAGGAGCTGCGGGCGCTGCGTAGCGCGCTCGTCCCGCCGGAGGTGCCCGACCGGCCGGCCGTCGAGCTCGCGACCTGCTTCGTGCCCGCCCAGGAGCGGGTGGCCGGCGACTTCTTCGTCATCAACGAGGGACCGGAGGACGCGACGGTGGTCGTGGTCGGCGACGTGGTCGGCAAGGGCGTCGAGGCCGCTCGCCTTGCGGCCTTCGTCCGGGCGACCCTCGCCGCCTACGCCTCCTACAACGACGACCCCTGCCAGCTGCTCGAGCTCGCCAACGCCGCGCTGGTCGAACGGATCGGAACCTCGGAGAACTTCGTCACGGCGGCGTGCATCGTCTACCGCCCGGCCGACGGTTCGGTCTCGTGGGCCCTCGCCGGACATCCGCCGCCCATGCTGCTCGACGAGGGTAAGCGACTTAACGGGATCTCCCCGGGGCTCCCGCTCGGCCTCGCCGACCGCGTCGAGTGCAGCCGCGGCGAGCGCCGGCTCGACGCCGGAGACGGAGTCCTGCTGTTCACCGACGGCCTCGCGGAGGCCCGCCGCCCCTTTGCCGACATCGTCGCCGCGGGCAGGGCACGGGAGCGGCCGCTACCGGAACTGTTCGGCGACGCGCGAATTGCCGCGGTGCTGGTCGAGCACCACGGCGAGGGGCCGCGCGAGGTTCTGCGGGCGCTGAGGACCGCGGCCGAGCGCTTCACGGCCGGAGACGGCCTGGCCGACGATCTGTGCATGGTTGCGGTGAGGGCCAGGCAGAACGGCCCGTGAATCGGCGGGCGATGCCGTGTCGAGGCATCCCGTCCACTAGACGGATAGCCGACTCAAGGCGCAGGTGACGGCGCCGATAACTGGAGCATAAGCCAGACCACGGTGCTCAGGGCAAACCCGTCGTGAGGCGGGGACGCAAAGCTCAGGAGCTTATCGCTCGGGAAGGATCCCGAACGCGAGCCGGCCGAGTTGCCACCGTAGTCGCCGCGGAGCTGGCACACGTAATCCGACTCCTTAGGAGGGGTTGTTTCATGCTTCAGATGCTCCGCAGGCGCATGTACCGTGAGGAGAAGGGCTTTACGCTCATCGAGCTCCTCGAAGCAGACGGTGCGGCGCACCCGCTTCGACTTCCGCATACTGATGATCGCCGGCCGGCGGCGCTGAGATCGACGATGGTTAGCGGGGCTGAGGGCGGGAGGGATCCCATGCGTGGGGCGACACCGATGGATGACCTGATCGAGCGTCTGCGAGACGCGATCGCTCGCGAGGGGTACGTGGTCGACACCCGGCTCGTTGCCGAGGCGTTGCTTAGACGACGAACCGATCTGGCCGTACTGGCTGCCTCCTCTGCCGTCGAGCGTCGCGCTGCGTCGCCTCCGGCGCATCAGGCGCATCAGGCGAGTGTTCGCCCTCGCAACAGGCAGTCATGCTTGGGTCCCCAAGCGTGACTCGGGTGGTCCCGGCAACGAGAGCCGGAGAGAGTCAGCTTTCTCTGCAGAGCGTGGGTCGAGTCGGTAAACGTGGTGTAGAAGCAGCCTGAGGCGGCCGTGAAGAGCACGGCCACCGCGGGCCCCAGAATCGTCGGTCACGACCAAGCGACTGACGAGAGGAGCACCACGATGGCCGAGGACCGCAGGATGACCGCTTCCCAGGTGGTCGACAAGCTGATGGCATCCGAGCACGCCGATGTGCTGCGCGAGTCGGTGGCGTGGGTGGTCGCCGAGCTCATGGAGGCCGAGGTCTCGACCCAGATCGGCGCGGAGCTCGGCGAGCGCGCCCCGGGCGAGCGCACGAGCCAGCGCAACGGCTACCGCCCGCGCAACTGGTCGACGCGCGCCGGTGAGGTCGAGCTCGCCATCCCGAGACTGCGCACCGGCAGCTACTTCCCGAGCTTCCTCGAGCCGCGCAAGCGCTCGGAGCGGGCGCTCGTCGCCGTCGTGCAGGAGGCCTACGTCAACGGAGTGTCGACCCGCAAGGTCGACCGCCTCGTCGAGCAGCTCGGCGTCGCCGGCATGTCGAAGGATCAGGTCTCGCGGCTGTGCCAGGGCCTCGACGATCAAGTCGCGGCCTTCCGCGAGCGCCCTCTCGAGGGACGACATCCCTACCTGTGGCTCGACGCCAAGGTCGAGCGCGTGCGCGAGCCGGGGCGAGGCGGATCAGGGCCGCGTCGTTGGGGAAGATGCCGACGACGTCCGAGCCCCGGCCGATCTCGCGGTTGACGCGCTCGAGCGGGTTGGTCGAGCGCAGCTTCGACCCAGTGCTCGCGGGGGAAGGCGAAGAAGGCCAGGACGTCGGGCTCGGGCCTCCTCGAGCAGGCGGGCCACCTTCGGCGCCGGGTCCCCGAGGCGCTCCACCACCTCCGCCAGGCGCTCGGAAGCCTCGGCGCCCGAGGCGGCGGCGAAGACCTGGCGGATCGCCGTGGCGATCAACGGCTTGCTGGGCCTTTGCGACGTGGCCGAGCATGTCGCGCAGGAAGTGCACCGTGCAGCGCTGCCAGGGAACCCCGAGCACCTGGGCGATGGCGGCCTTGAGGCCCGGGTGGGCGTCTGAGAGCGTAGAGGCGCACTCCGGCCAGTCCCCGAGCGGCGCAGGCCACGCAGGAACTCGCGCCAGAAGCTCTCGGTCTCTGCCTCCCCGACGTCGAGGCCGATGACCTCGCGGCGTCCGGACTCGTGGACGGCGTAGGCGATCACCAGGCACTTCTGACGCACGCCACCGGAAGCCTGCTCGTCGAGCAGAACGACGAGTGGCTCGTCGGGCGCCGCTACCTGTCAGCGGAGTCGATCGGCCTCGTCCTCGAGGACGAGGCCGATCGCAAGGAGGAGGCCAACCGCTACGAGTGGCCCTGTCCGAGTCAAGTAGCGCTTCGTGGTGTGCACGAGTCGCGCGCGGCCGCCTCGGTCGATCACGATGGTGGAGGGACTACTCCGGAGCCGAGCGCTCGGCGCGCGGACGCCGCGCACGCGAAACGCGCGTTCAGCGCTCGCGGACTGCCGCGCGCATGATCTCGAGTGGCGCCGAGCGCCTCGTCCAGCGCTCAAAGCTGCGCGCGCCCTGGCGGACGAGCACCTCAAGGCCGTCGACGAGGCGAGCGCCCGTCCGCTCGCCCCAGGCCAGGACCGGCGTCACACCGGCCGCGTACACGAGGTCGACGACGACCGCGGGCGGCTCGAGACCTTCGAGGCCGAGCGCGGCGATCGTCTCCTCCTCGCTGCGGTCGGGCTCGAGGCCGACCGACGTGGCGTTGACCACGATCTCCGCCGGTACGGGGCGAGCGACGTGGACGAGGCCGAGCTCGCGGGCGAGGTCGAGTGCTCGTTCGGGCGTGCGGTTCCAGACCGCGACCCGTTCGGCGCCCGCCTCGCGGAGCGCCCAGGCCACGGCCCGCCCCGCGCCTCCCGCCCCGAGCACGAGCGCGGTGCGCCCACGCGGCGAGCTGCCGAGCGCGTCGAGAAAGCCGCCGGCGTCGGTGTTCTCGGCCTCGATTGTCCCGTCGTCCCCGAAGGTCAGCGTGTTGGCGGCGCCGGCTCCGCGGGCGGCGTCGGTGGCGTGGTCGGCGAGCGCGAGGGCGGCGAGCTTGTGCGGGATGGTCACGTTCGCTCCGCGGTAGCCGGAGGCCGGCAGGGCCCGGACGGTCTCCTCGAACAACGCCGGCGCCACTGGGAGCTTGACGTAGAGCCAGTCGAGGCCGAGATCGGCGAACGCGGCGTTGTGCATGGCCGGCGAGCGGCTGTGGGCGACCGGATGGCCGAGGACGCCGGCGAGCGCGGGCACGGCCTCGACGCCCCAGCGGTCTAGCTGGGACAGTCGTCGGGCGACTGGCCTCCGCGCGCCGCGCGCTCGGCGTCGTAGGTCTGGCTGTCGCGGGTGAACTCGTCGATGGTGCGGGAGAACGCGTGCTCACCGCAGGTGTTCGGCTTCACCACGTAGAACAGGAAGTTGCTGCTGGTCGGCTTTGCGGCGGCGCGGATCGACTCGAGGCCGGGGTTGCCGATCGGGCCCGGCGGCAGACCGGCGTTGAGGCGGGTGTTGTAGGGCGAGTCGACGGCGAGCTGCGACTGGGTGAGCGGCCGGTCCCAGTTCTTGGTGGCGAAGCGGGTCGTGGCGTCGATGCCGAGTGGCTCACCCTTGCTCAGGCGGTTGTAGATGACCGAGGCGATCAGCGGTCGCTCGCGGTCGAGCTGCGCCTCGCGCTCGATCATCGACGCGATCACCAGCACTTCGTAGGGAGTGAGGTCCTTGCGCTTGGCCGCGCTCAGGTCGACCCGGCCGAACTCGCGCTTGAAGGCGTCGAGCTGCCGGGCCACGAGGTCGCGGGCGGAGGCGCCGCGGGCAAGCTCATAGGTCGACGGGTAGAGGAAGCCCTCGAGGCTGTCCGCGCTCTTGGCGGCGTAGTCGCTCGGATCGAGGCCCGGCGCGCGGGCGCTGGCCCTCGTGTAGGAACCGTCGAGGCCAGCGTCGTCGATAATCGGCGCGATCTCTCCGCGAGCGCGACCCTCGGGAATGGTCACGTTGACGACGTTGCGGGCCGGGCCCTCGGCCAGCCGGTCGAGGGCGGTGGCGACGCTCATTCCGCTGCGCAGCGTGTAGGTGCCCGGCTTGAGCTCGGAGCCGCGGCCGGAGAAGCGCACGCGGGCGCTGAACACCGCGGCGCTGCGGACCACGCCCCGCTCGTCGAGGATGTCGCCGATCTGCTGCACGCCGGCGCCCTGGGGTATCCGCACGCGCACGGGATCGTCGCCGTCACCCGAGAAGGGCGCCCAGAACCCGACGCCGACCCACACGAGCGCCAGCAGTCCCACGCCGAGCAGGACGGCGAGGAGCCCGCGCCGGCGCGCGTGGCCGGGGTCGCGGCCGGACGACCCGCCGCCGCGGGGAGGTCTGCCCTCGCCACCGAAGCGGCGTCTCGGCACGGTGGGGGCGCCGTCGCGGCCCGGGGAGCGGCCCCTGCCTGGGGCGGGCGCCCGCGGCCGTTCCGGCGCTGCGACCGAGCCTCGCGAGGCCCTCCGGGCGGCCCGCTCGCGCCGTGCCGCCTCCCGGTCGCTCTCTTCGCGGGCCTCGGGTTGGGGCGGGCCTAACGTCGGGCCGAAACGCTCGGGTGAGCTCATCGCGCGATCGCCTCCGGCTTCGATTCGTGTGCGAGCGACGAGGCTCCGCTTCGGCGCGCGAGACTGGCCAGGTAGACCTCGAGCAGGTGGGCGGCGGCGCGCGAGTCGAGCTCGGCCGATCCCCCCGAGCGCCGCGCCTGGAGGGTGGTCAGGCGCTCGTCGTAGAGCTCCACGGGCAGTCCGGTCCGGCCTTCGAGCCGCTCGGCGAAGGCCCGCGCCGCCGCCGCCTGGGCGCCCTCCTCGCCGCGGAGGGTCAGGGGCAGCCCGACCACGACCCGCTCGGCTCCGGCCTCCGAGGCGACGCGCGCGAGCTCCGCGAGCCCGCGCCGGGTCTCGGGTCGCTCGACCGCGGGGCGCGGGGTGGCCAGCGTCCCGGTCGGGTCGGAGAGCGCGACCCCGCAGCGAGCAGATCCGTGGTCCAGGGCGAGGATGCGCATCATCCCGGCTCCGGCTCGGCGACGGGCGTCGTGACCACGGCGAGGACCATGCAGGTGGCGCAGCCTAGCGACCGCTCCGGCGGCTCCCCGAGCTCTTTCCCGGCTCTTAAGACCGACGAAATCCGCTACGAGCGGACGTTTTGTGGTCGCCGCCGCGTCGGGCCCGGCGCTCTACCCGAGCGCTCGCTCGATGGCGAGTCGCGCCGCGGTCAGGGCGTCGGGCAGCTTCTCGGGGTCGCGACCGCCGGCCTGGGCCATGGTGTCGCGCCCGCCGCCGCCGCCGCCGGCCGCCTGCGCAGCGGCGCGGACGACCTCGCCGGCGCGCACGCCGCGCTCGACCGCGGCCGGCGCCACGTTGGCCACGAGGTGGACCCGTCCATCAACTGCGCAGGCGAGCACGACCGCGCTCTCCCCCAGGGTCTGCCTGACCCGGTCGGAGAGCTCGAGCAGCGCCTTGGGGTCGTCGAGCTCGACGAGCTCGGTGACCACGCGCACGCCGCCGATCTCCACGGCGCGGCCCACGAGACCGTGGGCGAGGTCGCGCCCGGACTCGCGGGGACGCCGTTCGAGCTCCGCCACGCGCTCGCTGAGTCGCCGTACGGCGGCCAGCGTGTCGCGCTCGGGTACCCGCAGCAGTCCCGCGATCTCGCGCAGCGCGTCGGTGCGCGCGCGGAAGGCCTCCACTCCCCCAGGCCCGGTGATCGCCTCGATCCGGCGTACGTTCGACGCGCTGGATGTCTCCGTGGTGATGTGGAACAGGCCGACCTCGGTCGTGGCCCCGACGTGGGTGCCGCCGCACAGCTCCCGGGAGACGCTCTCGACCTCGACCATCCGCACCCAGTCGCCGTACTTCTCACCGAAGAGGGCCATCGCCCCGAGGCGCTCGGCCTCGTCGCGGGTGGTCTCGAGCGCGCGAACCGGATGGCCCTCCGAGATCCAGGCCGCCACACGCGCCTCCACGTCGGCCAGCTCGGCAGTGCTCATTCGCTCACCGTGAGTGAAGTCGAAGCGCAGCTTGTCCGGGCCGACGTAGGAGCCGGCCTGGCGCACGTGCGTGCCGAGGCGCTCGCGTAGGGCCGCGTGGAGGAGGTGGGTCGCGGTGTGGTTGGCCATGGTGGCCAGGCGCGTGGAGCGGTCGACGACGGCGCGTACCGCACCGCCGTCCTCGGGCGCCTCCCCGCCACCGTCCTCGGGAGTGAGCTCGAGCGCTTGGTCATCGCCGACGCGGAAGACGCCGGTGACCCGGGGCCGGCGGCCCGACGGGAGCTCGACGAAGCCGGTGTCCGAGACCTGCCCGCCGCCCTCGGGATAGAAGGGGCTCTCCTCGAGCTTGGCCAGCAGCTTGCCGTCGACGCGCTCGAGCGCGCCCATCACCGTCTCGAGCTCAGTGGCCTCGTAGCCGCGGAAGCGGGTCGCGAAGCCGGCGCCACGGGCGAAGTCGATAACGCGCTCGTGGGAGAGGATGTCGGCCGAGCCGCCGCCGGCCCGGGCCACGGCTCGTTCCGACGACTTGAATCCCCGCGCGGACACCCGAGCGCCGGCGCTGGCAGAGGCACTGCCGGTCGCGTGCTTACGCCCCGAGCGAGCGCGCTCGCGCGCGGCGTCCATGAGCTCGGCGAAGCCCGCATCGTCGACCTCCAAGCCCTCGTCGGCCAGCAGCTCGCGGGTCAGCTCGTAGGGAAAGCCGAAGGTGTCGTGCAGGCGAAAGGCGTCCTCGGCGGCGATCCAACTCGTCTCGCCCTCGCGCGCGCGCCGGACGATCTCGCCCAGCAGGCGCTCGCCCTGCTCGAGCGTGCGCAGGAAGGCCTCCTCCTCCGAGCGCGCCCACATGGCGATCGTCTCGGCCTCGCGGCCGAGCTCCGGATACGCGGCACCGGCGATCTCGATCGTGCGCTCGGCCAGCCGCGGCAGGAAGGTCTCCTCGATGCCGAGCACCCGCCCCTGGAGGATCGCCCGGCGCATGATCCGCCGCAGGACGTAGCCGCGCTCCTCGTTCGAGGGGACGACACCGTCGGCGAGCAGGAAGGTCATGCCGCGGCCGTGGTCGGCCAGGATTCGCAGCGCCCGCGTAGTCTCGAAGTCGGCGCCGTGGGAGCGGCCCGAGAGCGCTTCCCCGAGGTCGACCAGCGGTCGAAAGTAGTCGGTCTCGAACACCGAGCCGACGCCTTGACTCAGCATCGCGACCCGGTCGAGCCCCGCCCCCGTGTCAATGTTGCGCGCCGGCAGCGGCTCGAGCCGGCCGTCCTCGAACAGCTCATACTGCATGAAGACGAGGTTCCAGAACTCGATGAAGCGGTCTGTGTCGTCGCCGGGGCGGTCGGAGTCTCGGCCGTAGGCGGCACCGCGGTCGAGGTAGAGCTCCGAGCACGGACCGCACGGGCCGCTCGGCCCGGCCTGCCAGAAGTTGTCTGCGCGCCCGAGGCGGACGATCCGCTCGTCGGGAACGCCGACGGCGCGCCAGACCTCGATGGCCTCCTGGTCGGGGCCGAGGCCGAGGCGGTCGTCGCCCCCGAACACGGTGATCCAGATGTCCTCGGCGCGGAATCCGAAGCCCCGGGTCGAGAGCTCGAGCGCGTACTCGACCGCGCCCGGCTTGAAGTAGTCGCCGATCGAGAAGTTGCCGAGCATCTCGAAGAAGGTGAGGTGACGCGCGGTGGTGCCGACGTTCTCGATGTCGGGGGTGCGAAAGCACTTCTGGCACGAGGCGAGGCGCGGATGGGGCGGGCGCTCGTCGCCGCGGAAGTAGGGCTTGAACGGCTGCATCCCGGCCGTGGTCAGGAGCACCGACGGATCGTGGGCGGAGGGCACGAGCGAGGCCGAGGGCATCCGGCGGTGGTCGCGCTCCTCGAAGAAGGAGAGGTAGGTCTCGCGGATCTCGGCGGTGTTCACGAAGAGATTGTAGGTTCGCGGCGCGCGTCGCGGTCGACCGGCGTGAGTGGTGGCGGACCTCGGCGTGGTGCTCGCCATCACCCCTGGTCGGCGTCATCGGCGTGGCGCTCGTCTCTCTCCCGCTCGACCTCGCCGCTGAGGCCGCCGACAGCGGACCCCTCTACATGTTGGGCACGATGCTGTCCGACGCCCTCATCGCCTCGTCGCTCTGACCGGCACGTTGCTCTTCTTCGACCTCCGGGCGCGCAAGCCCGACACGACGGCGGCGGTTGCCGAGCCGGGTTCGGGCGCGTCCGTCTCGGACCCGTCGGCGCCTCCCGCGACCTGAGCCGGGCCGCGCCCGCGCACACGAACCCCGTCACGCCACCAAGGCTCAGGGATCGACCGCCGCTGCTCGCTCGAGCGCGCTGCGGACCTCGTCGTCCGTGGTCTGGGTGAAGTCGTCGTACCAGACGCTGATGGCCGCCAACGGCTCGGGCGTGGCCACGCAGACGACCTTGTCGACCTCGTCCTCGAGCTCGCGGCAGGTGTCAGGCGCGGCCACGGGCACCCCGAGGACGATCTTCCCCGCCCCGAGGGCGCGCAGCGCGGAGATCGCCGCGCGCATCGTCGATCCGGTGGCGATCCCGTCGTCGACGAGGACGACCGTCCGTCCGGCGACCGCCGGTGCCGGCCGCTCGCCGCGTAGCGCGCGCTCGCGCCGCTCGAGCTCCCGCCCTTCCTCCTGCACGACCTCCTCCACGGCGTCTCGGGACACCTTCGACGCGACGAGAACGCCTGCGTTCATCACCCGTGCGCCGCCCGAGGCGATCGCCCCCATCGCGAGCTCGGGCTGGCCGGGCAGGCCGAGCTTGCGTACGAGGTAGACGTCGAGCGGAGCCCCCAGCGCCGCGGCGACCTCGGCGGCCACGGGCACGCCGCCGCGCGGGAGACCGAGCACGAGCAGACTCGGCTCGTCCGCGAGGTGCCCGAGCCGCGCCGCGAGGCGGCGGCCCGCGTCGCGACGATGACGGAAGATCGGCTTCATTCACGCCGCTCCGGCGCCGGGCGTCCCTACCGCGAGAGCGTGTCGCGCATGTCCTCGAGCGAGCGGCGGATGAGGCGCGAGACGTGCATCTGCGAGAGCCCGACGCGGTCGGCGATCTGGGTCTGGGTCAGCCCCTCCTCGAAGCGCATGCGCAGGATGCGGCGCTCGCGCTCGGGGAGCTCGCCGAGCGCCGGCTCGAGCGAGGCGCGCTCGTCGGCGCGGGCGAACTCCTTGTCCACCTCGCCGATGACCTCCATCAGGTCGAGGTCGTCCTCGGTCCCGGGGCTGGCCGAGAGCGAGACCGGCGAGTAGGCCGAGCCGGCCTCGACGGCCTCGAGCACCTGCTCGGGCGTGGCGTCGAGCTCCTGGGCGAGCTCGGCGATGGTCGGGGAGCGCCCCAGGCGCACGGTCAGCCGCTCGACCGCACCCGACATCTTCACGTTCAGCTCCTGGAGCGCGCGCGGGATGCGGATGGTCCAGCCGCGATCGCGGAAGTGGCGCTTGATCTCGCCGACCACGTTGGGGGTGGCGTAGGTCGTGAGCGCGACCTCGCGGGCCAGCTCGTAGCGATCGATGGCCTTGATCAGGCCGATCGCCCCGACCTGCTCGATGTCCTCGAGCGACTCGCCCCGCCCCGCGTAACGGCGGGCCAGCGAGCGCACGAGCGGTAGGTGGCGCTCGACGAGCGCCTCACGGGCGCTGACGTCGCCGTGGACGTGATAGCGGCGCAGGAGCTCGCGGTCGGGGCTGGCCGAGGGACCGTGAGCCGACGCCGTGGTCATCGCCGCGGTACCCGCTTCTCGAGCCGCACGACGAGCTCTCCCTCAGCGGAGTCGTCGAGCCCGAAGGAGTCGACGACGGTCTCGAGCACGCGGCGCAGCCCGAGCTGGCCCGGAACGGAGGGGCCTTGGAGCGCGGCGGCGATCGTCGCCTCGCGCAGCGGCCCGACGTGAGCCCGCACGCGGTCGGGGGAGAGCTCGAGCGCGAGCTTGACCGAGGGCTGGGCGCCGGCCTCGGCGAGCAGGCGCTCGACCGCGAGCTGGAGGTCGTCGAGCTCCTCGAACCCGAGCCCGAGCCGGTCTGCCACCCCGCCGAGCACGAGCCGGACCACGGGCTCCCACTCCCGCCCGATCGGCGTCTCGAGCTCGACGAGCTCGGTGTCAGGGGTCGTGGGCGCGCTCATCTCAACCTATTGTGGCGCACCCTACGACACGGTCGCCTGCCAGGAGGCAGGCGGTCTGGCCGGGAGCAACCCCCTCGACCGGCTGGGCCAGCGTGAGCGAGAGGTTCGCGTGCGCTCCGCGGCGCGGCGCGCCCTCCACGCGGCACTTCACGGGCACGGATCGGTAGCGGAGCTTGACCGCCTGCACCCGGTCTCCGTCGCGGTGCAGGACGGCGTCTTCGAGCTCCACCGACGTGGTCGCGAGCGCCGAGCGGGGACCGACGGTGACGCGATCGCTCGCCGCGTCCTTGCTGAGGACGTAGAGCGGCTCGGGGGCGGCGAGAGCCAAGCCTCGGCGCTGTCCGACCGTGTAGTCGCGCTGGCCCTCGTGGTGACCGAGGACCTCGCCGGCGAGGGAGACGATCTCGCCGCGCGGTGTGCGCGCGCGGGGCAGGCTCTGCGTCGCTTTGGCGTCTGCGCCCGCTGCGGCCGGCGGTCTCGCGCCCTCACGCGCGCGCAGGAACCCGCGCTTGCCCACGCCCGCGAGAAAGCACAGGTCCTGGCTCTCGGGGCGGTCGGCGACCGGGAGCCCGGCTCGGCGCGCCAGCTCCCGCACCTGCGGCTTGGTCCGCCCCGCGAGCGGGAAGTGCAGGCGACCGAGTGCCTTGGGATCGAGGCGGGCGAGCATGTAGGTCTGATCCTTGTTGGCGTCGGCCGCGGCGGCGAGCAGCGGGCCGTCGTCGTCGCGGGCGATGCGGGCGTAGTGGCCGGTGGCGAGCCGCCCCGCCCCGAGCCGGGTCGCCAACGCGAGCATCTCCTCGAAGCGCACCTGACCGTTACAGCGCACGCACGGGTTGGGCGTCCGCCCGGCCGCGTGCTCGCGCACGAAGTCGTCGACGACCTCGCGGCGGAAGGCCTCGCGCAGGTCGAGGGTGAGATGAGGCAGGCCCATGGCGTGGGCGAGCGCGCGGGCGCCGGAGACCGCCTGGGGCGAGCAGCAGGAGCGCTCGCCGTCGTTGGCCGGGTCCGACCACAGCTCGAGGGTGACCGCGACGACGTCGTCGCCCCCAGCCCGGGCGAGGTGCGCGGCGACGGCGCTGTCGACGCCGCCGCTCATGGCCACGAGCGTACGGTCTGCCGCCGGTGTGAGCTCTGCGTCCGCGGCCGCGGCGGCTCCGAGCGCCCGGTGCAGGGCTTCGGCGGCCAGCGTCGCGGCGTGGCGCTTCGAGGGCGCGAGGCCGCCGAGCGCCGCGGCGACCTCGTCCGCGCCGAAACGCGCGGCCTCGAGCAGGGGCGCGCCCGAAACGAGCTCGACGGCGGCGCTGGCGGCCGCCTGGGCGGCACCGCAGCCGCTCGCGTCGAAGCCAGCGTCGACGATCCGGTCGGCCTTGAGCGCCACCGTGATCCGAACGAGGTCGCCGCACGCCGCGCCACCCGACGCGCCGGTGTGGGGACCGTCGCTCAGCCGTGCTCGCCCCCGTGGGGAGAGCAGGTGGTCCTCGAAGGCCGAGAGCGACATTGAGGGCCGGGCTCCGAGAGGCTGGCGTCGAGTCAAGAGAAGGGGCCCCAGCCTGCCGCTGCCGTCAGGGATTTGAACCTTGCTAGCGCAAGTGGGTGCCCAGCGGAGCGAACCACGGCGCGCCCCTGATCCGGGCTCCCTGTCCCAGTGTGTTGGCTCAAATCAACACGGCTGGCGAACAGGCTCGAGCCGAGGCCAAGACTAGCAAGCAGGGGCCTCCTGCAAACCTTCGCCAGGCGGCGTCCTCGGTCGCTCGCGTGCCGGAGCACGCGTCGCTCCCTGCGTCCTTGCCCGACTCGGTTTTCGAAGGCCTCAGCTTTGATCTGGCGGCGCGATCGGCGGGGGCGCTTGCTCCCCGGCACCCGCCGGCGCGGCCGGTCGAGGTGGGGCTCCCGCCGGCCGCACCCCCAGCTCCCGTAACTGCCTCGCGTCCACCGGCGCCGGTGCTCCCGTCAGCGGATCCGCACCACTCGCCGTCTTCGGAAAGGCGATGACCTCGCGGATCGAGTCGCGGCCGGCGAGCAGCGCGCACAGCCGGTCGAGCCCAAAGGCGATGCCTCCGTGAGGCGGCGCTCCGTAGCGCAGGGCGTCGAGGAGGAAGCCGAAGCGGGCTTGAGCTTCCTCGGGCGGGAGCCCGAGCGCGTCGAATACCTTCGACTGCACGTCGGGGCGGTTGATGCGGATCGAGCCGCCGCCGATCTCGAGTCCGTCCATGACCACGTCGTAGGCGCGCGAACGCCACGAACCGGGATCCGAGTCGAGGTCGGCGGCGCTCGTGTTCAGGCCGGCGCGGGGCGCGACCGGAGCGGTGAAGGGATGGTGCAGCGCGTCCCAGCGGCGCTCGTCCTCGTTCCACTCGAACATCGGGAAGTCGACGACCCAGAGCAGGTCGTGACCGCTCGACGGCGGGGCGAGGACGAGGCGCAGCTCTCCGAGTACGCGCGCCGCGATCGGGGCGGCGTCGGCAACGATCAGGAGAGTGTCGCCCGGCTCGGCCTCGAGCGCTTTCGCCGCACCGGCCATCGCAGGCTCGGAGAGGAACTTGGCCACCGGCGAGCGCCACGCCCCCGAGCCCTCCTCGACAACCGCCCACACGAGTCCCTTCGCCCCGAGCCCTCTCGCCCGCTCGGTCAGCTCGTCGAGGCGGCGGCGGGGCAGCTCGACCGTGCCCGCCGGGACCCGAAAGCCGCGGATCACTCCCCCACCTCCGAGCACCTCGGCGAAGACGCGGAACTCTGACCCCGCGAAGGCCTCGCCGAGGTCGGCGATCTCCATCCCCGGGCGTCGGTCGGGCCGGTCGGTGCCGTAGCGGAGCAGCGCGTCGTCGTAGGAGATCCGGTCGAGCGGGAGCTCGAGATCGACGCCGCCGGTGGCCAGCAGGTCGCGCAGGAGCTCGTCGCAGAGCTCGATCACGTCTTCCTCGTCCACGAACGAGAGCTCCATGTCGAGCTGGGTGAACTCGGGTTGGCGGTCGGCGCGCAGGTCCTCGTCGCGGAAGCAGCGCACGACCTGGTAGTAGCGCTCGAAGCCCGCGACCATGAACAGCTGCTTGAACAGTTGCGGCGACTGCGGCAGCGCGTACCAGTCGCCCGGCTGCATGCGGCTGGGGACGAGGAAGTCACGAGCTCCCTCGGGGGTCGAGCGGGTGAGCATCGGCGTCTCGAGCTCGAGGAAGCCAAGGTCGTCGAGGTGGCGGTGGATGCCCTGCACCACGCGGTGGCGCAGCTCGAAAACCTCCCGCATGTGCTCACGGCGCAGGTCGAGGTAGCGGTAGCGCAACCGCAGCGCCTCGTCGACCGGCGCGTCTTCGTCGATCGCGAACGGCGGGGTCTCGGCGTCGGCGAGCTGCTCGACCACGGCCACGTTGATCTCGACCTCGCCGGTCGGCAGGTTGGGGTTGACCGTCCCCCCCTCGCGGGGAACGAGCTTTCCCGCCACCGTGACCACGTCCTCCGGGCGCAGCGCCTCGGCGGCCGCGTGGGCCTCGGGCGCCTCCTCCGGGCGGAAGACGAGCTGGAGCAGCCCGGTGCGATCACGCAGGTCGATGAAGATGAGCCCGCCGTGGTCGCGGCGACGGTGCACCCAGCCGGCGACGCGCAGGCGCTCGCCCGTGCGGTCGGGCCGCGCGCTGCCGGCCCAGCTGTCGCGCAGGCGGTTGGGGCGGGGCGGCTTCACGCCCGTCGCATGGACCGCGGAGGTGGTTTAGCAATCCGGCTCGCTTCTGCAACCGCGTCGGCGACGTCGGTCG
>Ga0208736_1000285_pt1 | contig 15405 bp, 9 predicted proteins | sample AntDryMetagUQ255_FD_188090 | JGI IMG/M metagenome (GOLD analysis project Ga0208736, IMG submission 188090) | Polar desert microbial communities from Antarctic Dry Valleys - UQ255 (SPAdes) | ecosystem: Environmental > Terrestrial > Soil > Desert | place: Antarctic Dry Valleys | collected 2008-12-31 | reverse complement strand
CACCATCGACGGTTACAATCGTTCCATTCATATAATCGGAAGCAGGTGAGGATAGAAATACAAATGCACCAGCCATGTCTTCTGGTGTTCCCCACCGGTTAGCTGGGATTCTCGATAAAATAGCAGCGCTGCGATCCGCATCTGCCCTAAGTTGAGCTGTATTATCAGTGGCAATATAGCCGGGTGCTACACCATTAACCGTAACTCCATGTTGGGCCCATTCATTAGCGAACGCTTTTAATAAAGAAGAAACAGCACCCTTACTGGCAGCATAACCAGGTACATTAATTCCACCCTGGAAGGAAAGCAGGGAACAGGTGAAAACAATCTTTCCATAACCTTGTTCTACCATTCTTTTTCCAATCTCTCTCGTCAATATAAATTGTGCGTTAAGATTAATATTGATAATGTTGTCCCAATATTCATCCGGGTGTTCAGCAACTGGTTTGCGAAGAATGTGACCCGCATTGTTTATTAGAATGTCAATTTTAGGATGATCTTTTTTTACTTTCTCTATAAAAGCATACAACGATTTTCTGTCAGTAAGATCGCATTGAAAGGCATAAAATTTTTTACCGGCTTTTTCAACAGCTTTTTCTATTTTGCTGTCTGCTTCTAATTTAGAGCTTACTCCAATAATGTCAGCTCCGGATTCAGCCAAAGCCACGGCGACAGACATTCCTATGCCACGGCTGCTGCCCGTTACCAGCGCCAGTTTTCCATCTACCCTGAAATTAACCATGATTTATTTTCTGATAGTTATTGTAATGTTTGTATCGGCACAGGATCCATATCTGTGAATGCCATATTTTCTCCGGCCATGGCCCAGATAAATGAATAGCTGGCAGTGGCACAACCACTGTGAATACTCCAGGCAGGAGAAAGAATAGCCTGCTCATTATTTAAAAAAATATGCCTTGTTTCATGTGGTTCACCCATAAAATGAATAGCCCTTTGTCCTTCCGGAAGATCAAAATAAAAATAAGATTCCATTCTCCTGTCATGCAGATGCGGTGGCATGGTGTTCCAGATGCTGCCCTTTTTAAAATTGGTTACACCTAATACTAATTGGCAACTCTGAATACCATCAGCATGAATATATTTATTAATTACTCTTTCATTATTATTATCAAGGCTGCCCATTTCCGCTGGCAGCGCTTCAGTTGGTTTCATAAATCTCGTTGGTTGCTCTGCATGTGCAGGGCAAGAAAAGAAGATGAATTTCCCAGGGTTATTTTTATCTGTGCTGCTGAAAATTATTTTTTGTTTGCCTTTGCCAATATAAAGACAATCTTGTTTTTCAAGGTCATATTTTCCCTCGTCAACGTTTACACTGCCGTTGCCTCCAATGTTCACAATACCTATTTCGCGGCGGCTTAAAAAATGCTCAGTCTTTAGCTGTTCGTAAGTTTGCAATTGTAAAGATTGATTGACGGGATGGGCAGCGCCGACTATCATGCGGTCATAATGAGTATAAGCACATTCAATTTTATCACTCAGCACCAGGTTTTCAAGTAAAAACTTATTTCGTATTTGTTGCGTCGTATATTTTACAAAATCTTCAGGATGCACCTGGTGGATGATTTTCATTTTTTTATGATTAAATTATTTGATGCTGTTAGCTGTTTGTTTTACAAAACTATTTTCTTCTATCCGCCCGGAATTATTCATTATGTTTCTTTCAAGAAGATGCGCTGCCCTAACCGTATCGTGGTAGCGCAAAAGAATACCTGTCTTATTGCTGCCAGTAAACTCGTTAGAGAAAATAGCGGATTGTTGCACGCCGGTTAAGGTTATTAATGGTATAAAATCAGGTGTATTGCAATTGATTATCTTATTGTGACTGAAAACAAGGGCCGGTCCAAGTGTACTTTCATCATTTCCGCCACGATAAATATTAAGCAAAGTGCCATTTTCATCAGTGAAGCTATTATGCCGGATAACTATTTTTTCAGCATTATAATAACCTTTGTCATCTTTTTCTTCTACCATCATAATTGTATTGCAGTTATTATTTAAAAAAGTGTTGTTGCTGATAACGAAACTATCAGCCACCATATATTTATACGCATACACCAGGTTTTGACAGCCATTTTCTTTACTAAAATCATTGATAGAACAATTTGTAATATTCAGGTTGTAATGGGCAGAGCTGCCACTGCTGTCATTAGAAATAAAGTGAGTTGCTTTTACAGCGTTGCCATTGATATTCATATTATGTAAAGAAAGGTTGCCATTACCGCCGATAATAAATACAGACTGCATATTGCTGGTATTAATAAGAATATTTTTTTTCTTGTCGCTTGTAAACCGAATGGTATTTGTAATAACGAAAGGCCTATCCAATGTATATTCTTTCCCGGTGAGTTTAATGACAGAAGGTTCATTTCGCTCTAATTGTTCATACACCTCCGCTGCTGTTGCGCAATTAACTATAACCATTTTTGCTGCTATCGGTTTATTTAATTTTGAAAACCATTTTGCTCCCGTGCTTTGATATGCCTTAACCTGTATTTTTTTTATTAGTGAAATACCTGGGAAGCCTGCTTTTTGCGAAAGCGTATGTTGAATTCTTTGTTTTGATTTCTGCTGTAATGACTCTGGCAATTGGTAACCTTTTGCATGTAACGAAACAGGAAACGTAAAAAAATCATTTTTTTGTGTGCCAAAAGAAGTTTTAATAAAACCCTTAACAACACCCTGTTTTATTACTTTACTTACTTCGTTATTCATAAATGAAAAACCCTGTATGTCATCATACACGTTATAAATAACACTATCCCGGTTATTATAAAAAAGGTTATTCGCTAAAATTACATTTGCTGGCGGTAAGCTTCTTTCGGTGTCGCTTCCTTCTCCAAAAGAAATGGGTGAACAATTATAAAATGAATTATTCGCAATTACTGCATCTGTTACCTGCACATACCGGTGTGTGGGCGAGTTAGGTATGCCATTCATAATAGCAAGCGGAGAACGAAATTCTGTACCCCGGCACTTATAGAAAAAATTATTCACTACCCACTGACCTTTATTAATTACCCGCACACCACCGGTGCCGGTTTTGTCATTCCCTAAAAAAATATTATTCTCCACTGTGTTATTATCACCGTGGCGCAACACCACGCTGCCCTGGCATTCTTTGAACAAATTATTTTTGATAACATTACTGCCCGATTTGATAGAAACAATCTCCGTTTCTCCATCACAGTTATCAAAATAATTATCGGTGATCTGTGTGTTGGAATTAAATTCAGCATGTTGCGAAACACCCACTCTGATAATTTCGCCGCCATTGGATGCCAGTGGCGGCCTTCTGCCAAAATAATTATTGTCTATTAAATGAAAGTTTTCCCTGCTTCTATCATCATCTAAAATAATGGCAAGCAACACACCGATATTTTTTTTGTCTTTAAAACTGCAATGATCCAGCCGGTTATTTTTTCCATAAAAAGCAACCCAGTTGTTTTCATCCATGCGTTTGGGATTGTTAAAATCATTCACCACACAGTTAGTAACCCTGCAATTGTTTGCCAACTGATCCTTATCAATCCTGAAATTGATAACGGCATCATCACCGGCGTAACCATTTGTAAAATAAAGTCCGTCAACAGTTAAATAGTTACCACCCAGCTTTAATTGCGATGCGCCGGTTATAAAAACTTTTCCGGCTGTTTGCGCTTTGAAGATGATCGGCTTTTCTTTGGTGCCGCTGCAATTGAGCGTTATAGTTACATTTTTCCACTCACCGTCTATAAGAATAATTACATCTCCTGGCTGCGCCTTTTTATTGGCATCATTCAATTCATTAATATTGTTTACTACAATGGTTGAGGCCATTGAAAATAATGTAACTAATAAAAGAAAATTCAGTAAAGCAAATCGTTTCATAAAAATTTATTTGGCTCGCCCGGTCCTTGGCATTAATCTTTGCGATGATTCGCGTATTACAAGTTTGACTTTCAATACTTCTTCCACTTCGTTCATGTCGCCATCATAATGTATCATTTCAATAAAAAGTTTGGCGGCCATCTTTCCCAATTCAAAAGCAGGCTGGTCAACGCTGGAGATGCCCGGCGTTACCAGATTCACAACCGGCTCATTGTTGAAACCCACAAGGCCAATATCCTGTGGCATTTTCAATCCTTTTTCTTTTATAGCCAGCATAGCGCCAATGGCCATGCGGTCGCTAATGGTGAAGATGGCATCAGGCCTCTTTTTCATATTCAGTAAATCCTTTGCCACATTGTAAGCATATTGCTGGTTGAAGTCGCAATAAATAATCAGGTCGTTATCGGGTTTTATTTTGTACTTCTTTAAAGCCTTCAGGTAGCCATCAAGCCGCTGGCTGCTGATCGCAAGATTTTTTGGGCCGGCTAAAATAGCAATTCGTTTATAGCCCTGCTCAATTAAATGTTCGGTTGCCTGAAATCCTCCGTCTTCATTATCAATTCTAACACCTGGCGCTTTCAAAAAAGGAGTAACACGGTCAAATACCACCATGGGCATTCGCTTCTCCTGTATTTTTTTAAAATGGTCAAAAACTTTTGTCTCACTGGAAACAGAAATAATAAAACCATCAACCAAACTTTCAAGCAAGCGTTTTGTGTTTACAATTTCACGGCCAAATGATTCATTGCTTTGGCAAACCATTACAGTATATCCAGCCTCTAATGCCACTTCATCAATACCCTTTACCATGGTTGATAAAACATAATCAAGATTGGGAACTATGACGCCTATATTATGCGTTTGTTTTTGCTTAAGGCTAATAGCAAGCCTGTTGGGCTGATAATTCAATTCTTCGGAAAGGGTCTTTACGGCTTGTTTGGTATCCGCATTTACATCGGGCGCATTTCGCATGGCTCTTGATACAGTTGAAATGGAAATATTTAATTGACGTGCAATGTCTTTAATAGTGGCAGGCTTAATCATACAATTGTTACAATGATTCAAGATCAAAACTAAGATAAGATTCGGTAATTCCGGCAACGATACCGGAAATGCTTCCGGTATTAATTTTTTATATTTCCTCCATCATGTGATAAGCAATATTTTATTTTTGAATTTAATTGTATTGGCTGAAAAATAATTCAACCATTTTCATTTCAACATAGCTTAAAATTTTCGGCATCGTTACCGGGAACGTTATCGGTATTTATTTTACCAGATTTGCATTAAAAATAATCAGTTCACTTTTAAAATCACTTAATATTACAATTGAAAGTTTGCTATAGAATAATGATCTGATCCAATTCCTTTTTCTTTCACAACCCTTCGGCTTATTATTTTTTAGGTTGACTTTTCATTTTATCTGCACCCATCATTCGTTATTAAATTAATCTTCTGCTTACATGTATTCATTAAAAGGAAAAGTTGCCATTGTTACCGGCGGTGCAAGAGATATTGGACGCCAGGCTTCATTAAAATTAGCTGTTGCCGGCGCCAAAGTCTGCATCAATTATCTGGCAAAAAAAGAACTGGCCGATGAAACAGTTCAACTTATAAAAGACGCGGGAGGTGAAGCCATAGCCGTACATGGCGATATGACAAAAGCATCCGATGTAAAAAAAATGGTGGACGAATGCGTTGCTGCTTATGGTAACACTATTCATATTCTTGTTAATGTAGCTGGCGGCTTAATGGGCAGAAAAGTATTGGCCGACCTGGATGAAAAATTTTGGGATGCTGTGATAGAAGTTAATCTGAAATCTGTTTACCTCGTTACTAAACAAGTAGTTCCTCACATGAGTGATGGAGGTGCTATTGTAAATTTTGCTTCTCAGGCTGCGAGAGATGGCGGTGGATTTGGCGCCCTTGCTTATGCCACTGCAAAAGGCGGTGTGCTTACGTTAACAAGAGGTCTTGCAAAAGAATTGGGGCCAAAAGGCATTCGTGTTAATTGCGTTTCTCCTGGAATGATTAACACCACATTTCATAACACGTTTACTAAACCTGAAGTTAGAACAAATGTTGCTGCGGCAACGCCTTTGCGCAGGGAAGGTGAAGCAGGAGAAGTGGGCGACCTGGTTTTGTATTTAGCCTCCGATGCTTCTTCTTTTATCAATGGCGAAAGTGTGGAGATAAACGGCGGAACTTATTTCGCTTGAGCGAAATTGAAAGTTGAAAAACGAAAAATAGAATTTGTATGCGATTGCTGATAGCCATTTTGATGACGATGATGACTGCTTTTTTACAGGCACAGCACCCGGTTACTTTTTTTACAAAAACGGAAGCGGCTGAAGTGAAAAAAAACCTTCATCGATATTCTCTGCTAACGCAATCGTACAATGAAATAAAAAAAGAAGTGGATCAATGGATTGGTAAAGAGGTTGATGTTCCATTTCCCAAAGATCCTGCAGGCGGTTACACGCATGATAAACACAAGGCTAATTATACACTGATGTTTAACAGCGGGGTGTTGCACAATTTAACCGGCGATGCCCGGTATGCAAAATTGGTTAAAGATATTTTGCTGAAATATGCAACACTGAATCCCACATTAAAAAATCATCCGCAGGCAACCAGTACTTCCCCCGGCCGGATTTTCTGGCAGGCCCTCAATGATGCAAATTGGCTTGTATATGCCGGCATGGCTTACGATCTTATTTATAATTCACTAAACACTGCTGAAAGAAAAAAAATAGAGGATGGCGCTTTCAAACCTGAGGTTGATTTTTTTACAAAAGAACTTGCATCCTGGTTTAATCTTATTCATAACCATGCCGTGTGGGCCTGCGCAGGTGTAGGTATTGTTGGCGTAGCCACCGACAATAAAGACTATGTGGACATGGCTTTGTACGGCACTAAAAAAGATGGAAGGAGCGGGTTCATAGCATTGATGAATGGATTGTTTTCTCCCGATGGTTATTATACAGAAGGGCCTTATTATGTTCGTTACGCCATCCTGCCTTATTATGTTTTTGCTACGGCGCTCAACAACTCACAGCCCGGCTTAAAAATATTTGAACATCGAAATCGCATATTGTATAAGGCATTGCTGGCCGGCTTGCAGCAAACAAACATCAACGGCGCTTTCTTTGCAATGAATGATGCCCTGAAAGAAAAAGATTTTACCAGCAATGAGTTGGTTACAGCGGTTGATGTGGCCTGGTATGAATATGGAAAAGACAGCAGTCTCCTGGTTGTTGCTAAAAAACAAAACCGTGTTATCTTAAACAGGGGTGGTGTTTCTATTGCGGCAGCTGTTGCCGGCGGTAAAAATATTCCAGCCTTATATCCCTATCGCTCTGTTGAATATTCCGATGGCATGAAGGGTGATGAGGGTGGCGTTAGCCTGATGAGGATCGGGAAAAAAAATGAACTGACTACTTTAATTTATAAATACACTTCGCATGGACTTTCGCACGGACATTACGATAAACTGAATTACAGCTTATATAACAAGGGCAATGAAATATTAACCGATTATGGTGCTGCCCGTTTTATTGGGGTAGAACAAAAATATGGCGGACGTTATTTACCGGAAACAAAAAATTACGCCGCACAAACCATAGCACACAACACAATTGTGGTAGATGAAAAAAGTCATTTTGACGGGAAAGAAAAAGAAGCAGAAAAATTTCATTCGCAAAAATTGTTCAGTAGTATCAACAATCCAGCCTTGCAGGTAGTGGCTGCCAAAGAAGTGAATGCGTATAAAGATGTGCAGCTTCAACGAACCGTTTACTTATTGCAATTGCCCGATACTAAAAAATTGCTGGTTGATATTTTCAATGCCTCTTCAAATAATGAACACCAGTATGATCTTCCTTTTCATTACAACGGACACCTCATTAGCACTTCAGTTAAATATGAAGCTTACACAAAAAATCAGCAAACGCTGGGTACAAAAAACGGCTACCAGTTTTTATGGAAAGAGGCGGAGGCATGGGCTGCCGATACACTCGTTCAGCTAACTTTTTTAAATCATCAAACCTATTATACTATTTCATCCCTGGCTGATGATTCAGCACAGATATTCTTTGCCAGGTCAGGAGCCAACGACCCGAATTTTAATTTGCGTCACGAGCCTTCTTTCATTATCCGCAAAAAAGGAAAGAACCAAAAATTTGTGAACGTAACTGAGATACATGGAAAATTTGATCCGGTATTTGAGTTTTCCACCAACGCTTATTCATCTGTAAAAAACATAAAACTGTTGCAGCATGATGAACAGTTTTCAGTGGCGGAAATAATGTTGAATAATAATAAATTAATCATCGCTCAAAGTAATAAGGATATTGAAACAAAATCTGTTCACGCCGCGGGAGGATTTGCATGGACGGGTCCTTTTGCAGTTTTTTATGATGGGAAAAAAATGAATTGATCACTAATGTCATGTCGTGAAACTTCAGAAAACTCACCCCGCCATCCGCCTAAGGCGGATGGCTCCCCTTTCTGCAAGCAGAGAGGGGTCACGCAGCTTGCTGTGTGGGCGTGAGTTAAAAAAGTTGCGACATTTTATAGTTGACATATCACTTAGCCACTTATTAATAATGATTTAAACCAAAAGAAATGGAAACAATTGAAACCGTAAAAGTATTTATAAACAATGCTGATATAGCCTGGCAGGAAATGAGTAAAGGTGTAAGGAGAAAAATTATGGCTTATGACGACAAGTTGATGGTGGTGAAAGTGCAGTTTGAAAAGGGCGGTGTGGGTGCGGTACACCAGCATCATCATTCGCAAATAACGCATATAGAAAGCGGCATTTTTGAAGTGGATATTGCAGGTGAAAAAAAAATATTACGGACGGGCGATGCTTTTTACATTCCCTCCAATGTGCTGCATGGCGCGGTTTGCAGGAAGGCAGGTGTATTGATTGATGTTTTCAGTCCCATGCGGGAAGATTTTATTCAACCCTAATTAAAGATTAGCTTCTGTATGAAAATTAAAGGACTTCGCTGGTGGATTATTGGGCTAATAGGCATTGCGACTATTATCAATTACATTGACCGTAGCGCCATCAATATTATGTGGCCCTATATCTACAAAGAATTTGGTATTGCTGATGCAGATAGCAAAAATGCACTGGCTTACATCACTACTTTTTTTATGGTAGCTTATGCAATTGGCCAAACCGTGACGGGTAAAATGATGGATGCTATTGGTACAAGAATAGGAATGACATTATGTATAATTTTTTGGAGTATTTCCATCTCTCTGCATGCTTTAGCCAGGTCGATAACATCGTTCAGTATTTTTCGGGCATTGTTGGGTGTAAGTGAAGCCGGTAACTGGCCCGGCGCCACAAAAAGTAATGCTGAATGGTTTCCTGCAAAAGAAAGGGCCATCGCACAGGGAATTTTTGGTGCAGGCGCTTCTCTTGGTTCGGTGGTAGCCCTGCCGGTTATTGCTTATTCATTTCAAATGACCGGCTGGCAAATGACTTTTTTATACATTGGTTTCCTGGGCTTACTATGGATCATACCCTGGCTTATAATCAATAAGAATACACCTGACAAACACCCCTGGATCACTAAAGAAGAACAGCGTCACATATTCGATATAAATGCGGAAAAATCTAGGGTAAAAGCTGATGTAAATGTGTATTCATGGAAGGCGCTACTGCAATTCAAAAATACATGGGGAATTATCAGTTCCAGATTTTTTATTGACCCGGTATGGTGGATGTTTGTAACCTGGCTGCCCACTTTTTTAAAAGAACAATTTTCATTTGACATTCGGCAGGTAGGAGCATTTGGATGGGTTCCGTATTTATTTGCTGCCATCGGTGGCCTGGCTGGCGGCTTTTATTCTTCTGCCTTAATAAAAAATGGAATGGAAGCAAGCAAAGCAAGAAAAAACGCCATCACCATTGGCTGTGTCATCATGCTGCTCTCTCTTGCCACCACCGCATTTTATATGACGGAGTTGAAAGAACATATAAATATGGCCATCGCCTTGATCAGCGCTACATTGTTTGGTTTTCAGTTTCTTATTAATAACCTGCAAACATTGCCTTCAGATTATTTCAATGGTAAAAATGTAGGAACAGTATCAGGCATGGGCGGCACGACTGCTGTTGCGGGTACCATCTTTCTAACACTATTGGTTCCATCGCTTACAAAAACAAGTTACACAACTTTGTTTGTTCTTGTTGCATTGATGGTTCCATTAGCATGGATCTGTATCACATTTATTTCATCACCTAAAAGGATTGGCGTAAAAACAAATAATTAAAATGCTCTGTATGAAAAATCTGCTGTTGTTTTTTATTGGTTTATCAATTCTTAATTGCCATGCAACAAATACTTTTAAGCAACCAGGCAATCCTGTTGTTTATGCACTTAACATGCAGGCGATGCAAAAAAATAAAACCCGCATTCAGGCAAAAGATAAATTGATACTGCCTGCGTATAAAATGTTGCTGAATGATGCAGACAAAGCGTTGGCTTTTGGCCCTGTGAGTGTGATGGAGAAAAAAAATATTCCGCCAAGCGGTGATAAACATGACTATATGAGTCTGGCGCCATACCACTGGCCCGACCCCAACAAAGCTGATGGGCTTCCTTACATCAGGAAAGACGGACAAACCAATCCTGAAGTAAAAGAATACAAAGACAAAGAATATATGCCAAAGCTTTGCGCAGATGCACACACACTGGCGCTTGCTTATTTTTTTTCCGGTGAAAATAAATATGCTGAACATGCAGCGAAATTGATACGGGTTTGGTTTTTAGATACAGCAACCCGTATGAACCCTAACCTCAATTTTGCCCAAGCCATAAAAGGTGTAAATACAGGAAGAGGCGCCGGCATGATAGACACCAGGCATTTTGTAAAACTGATTGATGCAGCCTCTTTGCTTCAGCAATCTGCATCTTGGGAAGTGAATGATCATAAAGGATTGCAACAATGGTTTGCTGAATTTTTAACCTGGATGCAAACAAGCAAAAATGGGATAGAAGAACTGAATGCACAAAACAATCACGGCGCCTGGTACGATGCACAGCGTTTATCAATGGCATTGTTCACTGAAAATACCGAGCTGGCAAAAAAAATCGTATTGAATGCACAGGAGCGATTAGATAAACAAATGGATGCGCAAGGGAGTTTTCCCAAAGAAATGGAAAGAACCATCTCGCTGCATTATACTGTGTTTGTAATGGAAGCTTTTTTCAACATTGCCCGAATGGCCGAAAAAACAGGAATTGATCTTTGGAATTATAAAAGTCCTTCAGGTAAATCATTAAAAAAAGCATTTGATGTATTGCACCCATACCTGGCAAAAGAAAAAATATGGGAAGGCCCTCAAATAAAACCATTTGAATTTGGAGATGGCTATCCTTTATTAATGGAAGCTGCTACCAGGTTCAATTGCAAACAATGCATGCATGATGTGCAAAAGCTTGCCGGAGAAAAATCTAAACAGTTACGCCTTCATTTATTTTATTAAAAAAATTTGTAAATATTTAAACTGCAATTATGAAAAAGTTACAATGCCTGCTCTTTACACTGATCATTCTGGGTGGTATGGCTGTGGCGCAAAACAAAACCATCACTGGTAAAGTAATCAATCAAACAACTGCAGAACCCTTGCCGGGTGTAAACATCATTGCCGGTAACCAGGGTGCAGGTGTTACTTCAAACGCCGATGGCACTTACTCCATTTCAGTTGGCAGGAGCAACACTACGCTTGTCTTTTCCTATGTTGGATATACCTCTCAAACCATCAGCATTGGCGAAAAAACAGTTATTGATGTTTCATTGATTTCCTCTGCAACAGACCTCGATGAGGTGGTAGTGATTGGTTATGGCACACAAAGAAAATCTCACCTCACAGGCGCCATTTCAAAATTCAGAAATGAAAAGCTGGATGAAACACCCGTATCAAGACTTGACCAGGCTTTGCAGGGAAAAATTGCCGGTGTGCAGATACAAAATATTAGTTCAGAAGCAGGCGCCGATCCTAAAATTCGTGTGAGAGGACTAAGCTCTATCAATGCCGGTGCCAGCCCGCTCATAGTGGTGGATGGTCATCCCGTGCCCGATGGTCTTGCTTATGTTAACATGGCCGATGTGGAGTCGGTGGAGGTATTGAAAGATGCTGCTTCGGCTGCTATTTATGGATCGCGGGGTGCCAGTGGCGTTATTATTGTTACCACGAAAAGCGGCAAAGCAGATAAGCCAAAATATTCATTCAAGTTTTCCAATGGTGCTAAATCGGCGTATGAAAGATACCCGATGATGACTACTTCAGAATATACAAGGATGTTGTTTGATGAAGCAGCCTTGAAAGCAAAAGATCCAAGCATTACACCGCCAACAGGTGCTGGCATAATTGCCAACAATGAAAGAGCAGCGTATATAGTGGAGAATACAATTGTTGGTTACCCAACTGACTGGCAGGATGAAGCCCTTCGTTCCGCTACCGTTCGCAATTTGCAAATGAGTGTTTCGGGTGGCAGCAGGCAAGTAAAATATTTTATTTCCGGTGGATATCAGAAAGACCAGGGGATGATACACCACAGTGAATATGATCGTTTCAGCCTGCGTACAAAATTAGATGCACAGTTAAGCAAACGTATAAAATTCACTTTCAATTTAAACCCTTCTTATATAAAAAGAGAAAGGCCTTCTGTTGGTTATATAGATTTTGTACGTTTCCAATCTTTCCTACCTGTTTATCACACAGCCGCCACGGTTGCGTTTGTAACGCAAGCGCCATTATGGGCAAATATTAAAGTTGGCGATTTTGTACAGGCCCGTCATTTTAATGGAAGAATTTATAGCGGCCTGATGCCAGATGGAACCACTTATACCAGCACCGCAGCACTTGATCCATTTAATACAGCCAACAACACTCCCAAGTCTGTGATGGAAACAAGAAGAATTACTTCCAATGATTACAGGGTGCAAACTTCCGGCGATATGACGATTAATATTTTGCCGGGGCTTGATTTTAAAACACTCGCCAGCACATATATCAATTATACTACCGGCCTTGATTTTTCAAAAAGAAGCTCAAACCGCGATGGCGATGTTAACAGGGGTGTTTATAATAGCCGGCTTTTTATTGATCTTCTGTCGGAAAATACATTTACCTACAATAAAGAAATTAATGATCATTCATTTAATGTGCTGGCTGGTTTCACTGCGCAAAAAACAAAGATCACTGATGAACAAACAACCGGTCTTGATTACCCAAGTGATAACATCACCACGTTGAATACAGCATTGCAGGTTGACCAATCAAAAGAAGCAACATTTAATTTAAAAAACCAGATTGGTTTACTTTCTTACCTCGGACGTGTTAGTTATAGTTACAAGAACAAATATCTTTTTTCCGGCAGCTACCGGGCAGATGGAAGTTCTTATTTTGCGCCGGGTAATAAATGGGGTTCCTTTCCTTCTGTTTCGTTAGGATGGGTGGCTACGCAAGAAAAATTTTTGAATGATATCGGTTGGCTTAACAATCTGAAGTTGAGAGCCAGTTATGGTGCAACAGGCAATAACCGGATAGTGGATTTCGCATTTCTTGATCTTTTATATTCCGCTAATTACCCGTTAGGTTCAGGCACCGGCGCCAGTGTGGTAGGCCTTGTACCTTCAAGGGATATTTTATCGAACCCTGATATTACATGGGAACGTACGTTCCAATACAATAGTGGTTTAGATGTAGCATTGTTCAGAAATGCAGTGGTATTTTCCGTGGATGTTTATCAATCAAAAACGGAAAAATTACTGCAGAAACAATCAACACTGGCTTTTGCCGGTGTGCCACAGTTTTGGAACAACATCGGGAGTTTGCAAAACCGTGGGATAGAGTTTGAGATCACTACAAATAATCTCAGGAAAAAGAATTTTAAATGGACAACGTCCGCCAACATCTCTCATAATAAAAATAAAATACTGGAATTGGGTGAAGAGGCTTTCCTGTTAAACCAGGGAGAACGCACAGAGCTTTATCTGAATAAAGTAGGCGGACCGTTGGTGGAGTTCTTTGGTTATAAAACAGATGGCGTATGGCTATCGCAGGCCGAAATTACGGCTGCACAAGCGGCAGGTCTCAAAAGTAGCTTAAGCAATGTGTTTGTACCCGGTGGTATAAAATTAGTGGACCTTAATGGTGATAAAAAAATTGATGCAAATGACCGTACCGGAATCGGCTCACCTTATCCAAAATTTAATTGGGGCCTCACCAATAATTTTACTTACAGAGCCTTTGACCTCAGCTTTTTGATACAAGGTTCGCAGGGCGGACAGTTAGTGAATGGTGATCCTAACTACAACGAAACAAAAAGGTATAATAGAAATTACAACGCCAACCGCTGGCTCAGCCCCATGTTTCCCGGCGATGGCAAAACGCCTTATTCCACGGTTGGTTTTAATTGGATGCTGACGGATTATGTCGTGGAAGATGCTTCTTACTATGCACTGCGTGAGGTGATTGTTGGTTATACACTTCCGAAAAAAATTGCGAAAACAATTCACCTTAGTTCCATGAGGGTTTACTTTTCAGCACAAAATTTATACTTCCATAATGCCGATAATTACAGAGGTATCAATACAGAAGCCCGTTTTACTACCGGGCCTTATAACACACCATTGATAGATGGTTACCAGCGCGGTGGTTTCCCAATGCCAAAAACAATTTTATTCGGCCTTGATATAAATTTTTAACCAGCAAAAAAAACTATTTATGAAACGTATATATTATATCATCTTGTTAGTTTGCCTGGTTGGATTTTCCGCCTGCAAAAAAACAATTGATCTCTACCCGCAATCAAATCAAAATGCTAATACCTATTACTCCAACTTTGAGGAAGTGAGAACAGGCTTGACAGCTTGTTACAATGGCATGCAACGTTCTTTATTTAATGAATGGCAGTTTACAGAACTGCGTAGCGATAACGCGAAGCAGGGGTCTCCCGGCAGTACAGCATCGGGCAACCGTGACCTGAGTGACCTTGATATGTTTATACCTGCCACCACGCAACAGCAGATATATAATTACTGGCTTGCCACTTACAATAATATCCGCAACACCAATATCGTGCTGGAGAATTTGGGTGTGGTGTATGATCCGGCAAGCGGTGCGTTGACATTTAACTCTATCACTATTCCTATTTCGGAAAACGACCGCAAGCAATTGGCAGGTGAAGCCCTGGTAATTAGAGCCTATCATTATTTTAACCTCGTTCGTTTATTTGGTGGCGTATTCCTGGTCCATAAACCAATTACTGGTCCCGAGGCAAAAACATTAAACCGCGTATCGGTAGCGGATATTTATAAACTGATAGAAGCGGATTTAAAAACAGCTTCTGCCTCTTTAAGCGCCTTAAAGTTTAACCAGGTTGTTGCAGCTAATGTGGGTAGAGCCAGCAGTTGGGCTGCAAAAGGCTTGTTAGGCAAAGTTTATCTAACGTTGAACCGGAAAGCTGATGCCATTGCACAATTACA
>Ga0208736_1000284_pt1 | contig 15463 bp, 9 predicted proteins | sample AntDryMetagUQ255_FD_188090 | JGI IMG/M metagenome (GOLD analysis project Ga0208736, IMG submission 188090) | Polar desert microbial communities from Antarctic Dry Valleys - UQ255 (SPAdes) | ecosystem: Environmental > Terrestrial > Soil > Desert | place: Antarctic Dry Valleys | collected 2008-12-31 | reverse complement strand
CACGGTGGGCCTCGTCGATCGGCTGGCGCATCCGGAGCGTCATACGATCGCCTCCTAAAGCCACGCCTCCTTAGAGTCGACCCTATTCACCGGAGTGCGTGGAGGTAGAGGCGAGACATTTCGGGAGCGAGCGGCTATGAGGAGGCCGTTCGGGGCTATGGGGTTCCCGTTTTTTCGAGGTCGACCCGGATGCCGTACTCCCTTGCCGTGGCCGTCGAAGCCAAGGTTTGGAAACGGGATCGGTCGGTTCATGGAGAGGCGAGGCGGGCGAGTTCGAGGAGGAAGTTCGGATAAATTCCCAATCCTATGGAGATCGCCGCGCTCAAAGCGAGGGGAAACACGATGAAGAAGGAGACTTCTTTGATCGGATTCTTCGACGCCTCTTTGGCGGGTTGGGATGCTTCGTCGTCCTCCCTTTCCTCGGAGCGTCCGAAGAAGATCATGCGGAAGACCCGCAAATAATAGGCGGCACTCAGAAGCGTGCTTATGAGAAGGACGAAGAAGAAGGCGATCTGCCCGGCCTGGATGGTGCCGAGAAAGAGGTACCATTTCGTTATGAACCCGGCGGTCGGCGGGATGCCGACGATGCTTATGGCCCCGACCGCGAACGCCCCCGCCGTCCACGGCATGAGGCGCGCGATGCCACCCATCTCCGAGACTTTCAACGTGCGGGCGGCGATGTATATCGAGCCGGCGCAGAAAAATAGCGTAATCTTGCCGAAGGCGTGGTTGGCGATGTGGAGGATCCCACCCGTCATGCTCTCGGGACTGAGGAGAGCCACGCCAAGCACCATGTACGAAAGCTGGCTGATGGTCGAGTAAGCCAGGATGCCTTTGATGTTGTCCACCGTGAAAGCGTAAAACGAAGCCACCAAAATGGTGAACGAAGCGATAATGGCGGTTACGAACCCGAGGTTCAATTGCCCCATCAACTCCGGCCCGAAGATATCGAGTATCACCCGGAGTATCACGAAGACGCCCACGTTGACGACGGCCACGGCGTGCAAAAGCGCGCTCACGGGGACGGGGGCGACCATCGCGTTCGGCAGCCAGGCGTGGAGGGGCATGATCGCGGCCTTCGCGGCCCCCGCCAGAAACATGAAGTACACGATGACCAAAACCGCCCCGCCCGCCCCGGCGGCGAAGACTCCGCCCGACTGGAAATCGAAAGTGCCGGAGATTATGTACGTCAGGAAAACGGCGGGCAACATGAAGATGATCGAAGCCCCGAGATGGTAAAAGAGATACTTCCGTCCGGCCGCGACGGCCTCCCGCGTCCCCTCGTGCGTCACGAGAGGGTACGTGACGAACGTGAGGATTTCATAGAAGACATACAAAGTGAGGAGGTTTGCGGAGAAGGCGATCCCCATCGTGGCCGCGAGGGTGACGGCGAAGCAAGCGTAAAACCTCGTCTGGTCATGCTCCCCGAGGGCGCGCATGTACCCGATGGAATAAACGACCGTGAGTATCCACAAGAACGAAGCGACGAGGGCGAGCAAAATCCCGAGCGCGTCCACCCGGAACGCGATCGAAACCTGCGGCAAGAACGGGAAGAGGGTGAAGTGGAGGTTGTTCCCGCCGAGTATCGCCGGAACCATCGTGAGGACGACGAAGAACTGGAGCGACGCCGCCCCCAGCGAGCATCCCTCCCGGACGTTCGGGTTGTTCCGGGCCGCGTATATGAGCGCGACCCCCGCCAACGGCACCGCCATCGCCAGGAAAGGCGTGATCGAATTAATCTCCATCTCCCACCCTTCCTTTATTCACGCTCCGCCACCTGAACTTCGTCCTGTGCGAGCTGTCCGGCTGGCCCTTGTTCGATCCTCTCCGCCAGAGCCTCCGTCGAGCCGCCCGTTATGTTTAAAAGGGGAGCGGGGAAGAGGCCGATGCAGAAAATCACCACGACGAGAGCCGCCGCGATGACGGTCTCCCGAGGGCGGAGATCCCGAGCCTCCCGCACCGACTCGCGGGTGACCGGGCCGAAGAACGCCCGCTCATAGTAAACGAAGAAATACCCCGCGCTCAAAATTATCCCGATCACAGCGACGACGGCCAGTGCCCAATGCACGCGGAAGGCTCCGAGGAAGATAAGGAACTCCGCCGGGAACCCGCTCGTTCCGGGCGTCCCGATGCTCGCCAGTCCGACGATGAAGAAGAACACGGCGAGGAGCGGCATGGTCCGCGCCGCCCCCCCGAAGGACGAGAGTTCCCACGACCCGGTCCGCGCATAAAGGAAGCCCGCCAAAAAGAAAAGTCCGGCGCTTGCGATGCCCATGTTCACAAGCATGAGGAGGCCGCCCTGGAAACCTTGCGTACTCAAAGTGAACATCCCCAGCGTGGCGAGTCCCACGTGGCTCACGCTCGAAAAGGCGAGAAGTCGGCGAAGGTTCGGTTGGACGAGTGCGATCAAGGCTCCGTAAATTATCGCGATAAGACCGAGGACGGCTATGAGCCAGAACCATTGGCTCGCCGCCTCGGGCGCGAGCGGGATGGCGAAGCGGATGAAACCGTAAATCCCCATCTTCAACCCGATGAGCATCACGCTCATCCCCACCGGCCCCTCCGAGAACACCGAGGACATCCACGTATGGAACGGGAAGAGCGGCCCCTTCACCGCGAACCCGAAGGCGAGGAGGAAGAAGATCAAAGTCTGAAGCCCCGACGACGCGGGGGTTTCCAGAAGCGCGAGAAAATCGAAGGAATACTCCCCCGTCGCGTTGAAATGGTTCACACCGAGAACTACGATCCCGACGAGCAACGGCGCGGATCCCACAAGCATATACATGACGTACTTAGTCCCGGCGTACTGCCGACGCGGCCCCGTACCCCACATCTTCAAAAGGAAATAGCTCGGCACGAGCATAAGCTCCCAGAACACGAAGAACAAAAGGAGGTCGAGAGAAGCGAAGACCCCGATGGTCGCCGCTTCGAGGCCGAGCAAAGCGATCAAATACCCCCTCGTGAGAAATCTCACCGTACTCCACGAAAGAAGCATCACAAGCACGGTGAGGAAAGCGGTAAGCGGAATAAATAGGACGCTGATCCCATCCACCCCCACGTGATATCCGACCCCGAGGTTCGGCATCCACTCCGCCCGCTCCGCGAACTGGATGTCCGACGTTCCGGGAACAAAACTAAAGACCATCACGAGCGCGACGACGAGCGTCAGCGACGTGCCCCCGAGCGCCACCTTGCGAGCCAGCCCATCGTCCCTGATGAAAGCCAAAATGACCGCGCACAAAACGGGGAGGAGTATGAGCGTGCTTAGTATGGGGAATCCGATCTGCTCGATGGCGAGGATTTCTTCGAGGATCACGACCCACCTCCTTTATGGTAGTGAGTAGGGAGTAGGGAGTAGGGAATCGGGGTGTTCCCGGCTTCCTTTCCTTCGATACCCTCGCCTTCCCGCTCGACGGACTCTCGCCAACCGCTATGGAGACTTCGACGGCGGACGTCTCGATTCTTCGTTTTTTCCGGCTCCCGGCCCCCGAGGCGTCGCGGAGCGGAGCGCGGAGCGACGCGCCTCCCGGCTTCCGGGGAGCGAAGCGATCCAAGCGAATCGTCCGGCTGGCCGGCTGCGAGAGATCCTTGTTGCACGCGACTCTCCAGGGCTTCCAGCGACGGACGCATCCTCTCGACGAACGGGGTGGTGGCGAGGCCGATCCAGAAGATCATACCCCCGAGGGCGAGCGCGATGACCATCTCCCGAAGCCGGAGATCCTTCATTTTGTTTGCGATTCGCTCGTTGGCGTCGCCAAGGAAGGCCCGCTGGAAGTACCACAGGAAATAGGCGGCGGTGAGGAAGATGGCGGAACCGGCGACTATGGACAATGCCCAATGAACCTCGAACGCGCCGATGAGGACGAGGTGTTCCCCGTTGAATCCGCCCGTTCCGGGGAGCCCGACGGTCGCCAGCGCGATGACGAGGAAGGCGACGGTCAGCCACGGAGCGTACAGCGACACGCCGCCGAGCGACGAGAGTTCCGGCGGCCCCACGCGCGTGTTTATGAACCCCGCCACGAAGAACAACCCGGCCCCGGCGACTCCGAAGTTGATCATTTGCAAAAGTCCGCCTTCGAGGCCGTATATGTTCAACGTGAATATGCTCAAAACCACGACCCCCATGTGGCTCACGCTCGCAAACGCGAGAAGCCGACGAAGGTTCGTCTGTATCAGCGCGATCAAGGCTCCATACACGATGCTCACCGCCCCGAGCGCCGCCATGAGCCACAACCACTCCCGCGCCGCCTCCGGCAAAAGTGGAATGATGAACCGGAGCATCCCGTAAGCGCCGAGCTTGATCCCCACGAGGAAAACACTCATCCCCACCACCGGCCCCTCTTCCAATACCTTCGGCATCCACGTGTGCAACGGGAACAAAGGAGCCTTCACCGCGAACCCGATGAACAAAAGGAAGAAGATGATCGTCTGCAAACTCTCCGGCACCGGGACTTCCAGGAGCGCGGCGAAATCGAAAGAGAGAGCCGGCCCCGCGACCATGCTGTAATTGATCGCGAGGAGGACCATCCCCGTGAGCATGAGGGCGCCCCCCGTGAGCATGAAATAGATGTACGAGAGAGCGGCCTCCCGCCTCCGCTCTCCGGTCCCCCATCGAGTGATGAGGAAATACGCCGGAATGAGTTCGAGGACGAAGAAAAGCCAGAACATCACGAGGTCGAGGGAGACGAAGGCACCGATCATGGTCGCCTCCAGCCCGAGCGTCGCCATCAAATAATGCCGGGCGTCCGCCTGAATGGAGTACTCGGCGTAAAGGACGACGAGCAAAGCGAGAAGCGCCGTCACCGGGATGAAGAGGATGCTCACCCCGTCCACGCCAAGATAATAGCCGACCCCGACGCCCGGAAGAGGCCCGAGCCGCTCCACAAACTGCATGTCGGCGGTGCCGATCCTAAAACTGTACGCGAGGAAGGCCGCGAGGATGAGCGTGAGCGTCGCCCCAGCCAGCCCGACCCGGTACGCGAGGCGTTCGTTCTTTACGAAAGCCAACGCCACGGTGAAAGCCACCGGAAGGAAAAGCAAAACGCTCAGTATCGGGAACCCGATCTGCTCCATGGCCGTTATCTCGCTCAGAACCATAGCGCCCTTATCAATATGGCGGAGAGTGAAACTATGATGATCCCCCCGATGACCACCGGGCGCCCGATGACTTCTTCGGTCTTCGTCATGGCGCGTCCGAGGGCGCCGCTCGCCTGCGGCATGCTCACATGCACCCCGGTGAACGTGGCCTTCTCAACCCACGCCGAGAGGGACACCACGCCCTCGGTCATCCGCTCGAGCATGTCCGGCACGCGGTCTATGCTCCTCTCTATGGAGTTCGAGATGTTCCCGCTCAGCCCGGTCAGCCAGCCGAGCAAGCCCGGCGCCCGGCGGATGCCCCTCTCCACGAAATCGGAGGCTCCGCCGCCCACCCTCGTCAACGCGCCGAGGATGCCCGGCGCGCGGCTGACGCCTTCCCTCTCGACCCAGTCCGAGGCGCCGCCGCCCGCCCGAGTCAAAGCCCCGAGGACGCCCGCCGCGCCGCCGAGAGCGGCCTTCTCCTTCTTTTCTTCCTCATCCCACGTCGAGGTCGGCTCGACGGCGGGGCTGATGAGGCGTTGCTCCTCCCACGTCTCCCTCGCCGTCTGAACCCGGCCCGCCGGAGCCTCGACCCCCGTCGCCCGGTCAATGAACGCCGTGTCCACCCGTTCGAGGAGGCGCCCCAGTTTTTTGCTCGTCCGGACGAAGGCCGCCTCGTACATCTCATCCAGCCAGAAACGGTTCAAAGCGAGGTTGTAAATCCCCCGCGTCTTGAAAAAGAGAAGCCCCGGACGCTCCGGCCTGAAACGGTCGAGGTAAAGCGGCGCGAACCAACCGACAACGAGGAGGAGGATCAAAAGCCCGAGCAAAGTCGCGGCGAGCGGAATACTCCCGCCCGGCACCCCCGGTTGCGCGGAAACGACCGGGGCCAGAAACTCCTGAAACCACGTGCCGTCGAGTCCGCCCGGCAGTATTCCGACGACCACCCCGACCCCCGCGACCGCGGCCAGAATCACGAGCGGCTTCACGAACTTCCATGGCGAACCTCGGTGGTTTCCGTGTCCGCCGTGCACGTCTTCGAAGAACGACTCTTGGACCATCCGGCCCGTGGCGAACGCGGCGGCGAACACCGCTATCACTCCGACGGCGAGGAGGATGTACAGACCGCCCGAGAAGGCGCCGAGGGCTTCGCTCTGCCACCACACCGAGACGAAGGGGAGCGCCATAAGCCCCACCGCGCCAACCAGGAACAACTGGTACACGACCGGGACGCTCTGTTTGACCGCGCCCACCTTCCGCGCGTCCGCCCCGCCATGAAGATGATGCAATATCGAAGGCGCAGTAAGGAAAAGGAGCGTCTTGAAGAAAGCGTGCGCCACGAGGTGGAAGATCGCCACCGGATAAGCCCCGAGGCCGCACGCGAGGAACATGAGGCCGAGCTGCGATGTCGTCGAATAAGCCAGAATGCTCTTTATGTCCGTCTGAACGAGGCCGACCATCGCGCCGAACAAGGCCGTCGCCGCCCCGACTATCGCGACCGCGAGCAAAGCGTTCGGGGCGAGGTCGTAGATCACGTGGCTGCGGGCGATCATGTACACGCCCGCCGTCACCATCGTCGCGGCGTGGATGAGCGCGCTCGACGGAGTCGGCCCCTCCATTGCCCGCGCCAGCCACGTCGTGAGCGGCAACTGCGCGGACTTCCCGACCGCCCCCACCAAAAGACACAGCCCGATGGCGGTGAGGGTGGCGGTGTCCGCCGATTCGGCCTGGGAGAAAACCCCTGAAAAGTCCGTCGTCTGGAAGGTGGCGACGATCAGGAAGATCCCGATCAAAAACCCCGCGTCCCCGATGCGGTTCATCACGAATGCCTTTGTCCCGGCCTTCGCCGAAGCGGGCCGCTCGTAGTAATAGCTTATGAGCAAGTACGAGCAAACCCCCACGCTCTCCCACCCGAGGAAGAGAAGCACATAGTTGTTCGCCATCACCAAAACGAGCATCGCGAACACGAACAAAGGCGTCACCGTGAAGAAGCGCGAGAAGCCTCGCTCGTTGTGCATGTAGTTTACGGAGAAAACGGCGATCAAGAACCCTATGCCCGTGGTCACGAGCATCATGACGGCGGAGAGCGAGTCTATGAGGAAGGCGAAGTCCACATTGAGGTCGCCGCTGAACAGCCAGCGATACACGACGACCTCGCGCGGCGCCGGGTCCAAAAGGACCCCGACGAAGACCCACAACGCGCCGAGGAAGGAGAGGAGGATCGCGCCGCACGCCAGCCGGTACACGACGACATAGGAATACCTCTCGCCGAAGAGCGCGTTGATTCCGTTGGCGAGCGCCGCCAAAAGCGGCAGCCCCACGATGAGGACGACGAGAAGCTCGAACACGCTACGACCCTCCTCCGTTACCTAAGATCCGGGCCGGAGGGAGGAAGTCCGTCTTCCCCCGGTACCACTCGAAGGAAGAGTTCACTTCCGGCAGCGGTTTCAGCGGCTCGTCCCATACGACGAAGCCGACGCCGGGGACGAAGATGTGGAACTCCTCCGTCTCCGGGTGCATCGCGATGAGATGCACCCAGGCGTTGTCGAGGAGTTCCTGGATCGCGGGCTGGCGACCGTATATCTCGCCGAGTATCTCGGGTTTCGCGTCCACGACGAGTTGGAGGCGCATCGCCTCGTGGATCTCGACCATCTGCCTCGGAAGTCCGGTGCGGAGGTCGCTCATCGCCCCCTCCATCACCCCGATGAGGCCGGAGACGTTGTGAGGCACCTTTGTGTCGCAGCCATATTTCTGGTTGTCCACCGTGGAGAAATAGTATTCGAGATTTATGCCCGCGCCGACCGGACCGACAGCGAGGAGTATCCTCTCCACGATAGTGCCGTCGGCGTCCTGCGTGGGGTCGTATGAGATGAGGAACGGCCTCCGGTCCAGAAAGAGTCCCTGGGTGATGGACCTTCGCCCGACGACGGCGAAGGCGTTCGTGGCGTGGCCCCACTCCGGTCGAACCTGGCTGAGGTCCACGGAGCGGCCCTCGATGTGGCGAAGCGACTTTTTCGGGGACACATCTTTGGGGGCGGAGGCGAAGCGCCGGCAGCGTTCCTGCGCGGAGCGGGCGCGGGCCTCGTCGAGGTCGGCGGTGAGGCTCTCGAAATCTCCGCGGAGCATCTCCGGGATGTCCTCGATGTCGGAGTATGTATAAAGCTCATTGGCGGTGTTGTGCTGCGAACCGACGAACCATGTGTCGTCGGGGATATCGATCCCGCGCTCGCGGAGGATGGAGCGAACCTCCGGGCGGTTCGCCATCGCGGCGAAGGCGCGGGCGTTCGGCCCGCCGTGCTTTCCGCCGCACGCCCCGCAGTCATGCGCCGACTCGTGGGGGTTGTTGATGCTGGCGGAGCCGTGTCCGCTGAAAAGCACTATCCGGGCGAAGCCGTATGTGAGGCCGAGGTTCCGGAGCATCGTCTCCACCTGGTTTGCCTGCTCTTCCACGACGAACCCGATCTTGTACGCGCCTTCGAGCGCGTGGGTCTCCCCGGCGTCGAGGGCGAGGGCGGTTCGCACCGGCGGGACGACGCGGTGATGCACCTTGTCCGCGATCCTCGAATATTCGCGGGGCGCGAGGATCCTCCCGATCAAAGGCACGCTCTGGAGAATACCGACAAGGTGTATGAGGAAGTACGCCGAGACGGAGTTCCGCTCGGTCTCCCAGTAGGCGTTGTGGAACGTCTCCTCCCACTTCGAGCGCGTATTGTGAGTCTCAAGCCGCTCCGCCTCCTCCGGGCGGCGGACCTCCGATATCTTGTTCACCGGGCTGACGACCGCCGGACAGAGAGGAGTCGTGCCGTGGTCATCCAGAGCCTGATACTGCATCGCGACCCCGAAGAAGCCCGCCGCCCCGAACGTCTCGTACTCCAGGTTTATCTCCTCGAAGTGACGGCGGATGGCCTCTTCGCGCTCGTCAATGCAAAACACGACCTGTGCTTTGGGCCGCGTCTCCCTCGTCTTCCAACGACCCTTCCCCCGGTTGTCGGCGAGCGCGTTGAGAATCTTCTCCCTGTAGTTTCGCTCATAAGCCACGAGCCATACCGGCCCATGCTCCGAAGCCGGAAACCCGTCCACAATCCCCATCAAACGCCCCCGCTCCTCTTCGGAGAGCGACCGGACCTCTTCGCCCGTGAGGCCGAGGAACTGCGCCAGGTGAAAGAGCCGCCACGCATCGCCGCAGACCGCCGACGAGGCGTCGCTCTCGCGGTGCGCCCAGATCATGTCCGCCAGGGTCTGCCAACGCTCGTCCTCGGGGCCGCCGGAGGACGACGGGTCCGCCGCGAGGGTTCGGGCTTGTTCGGCGAGATAGTCGGGGAGGTTCCCTTTTCGCAGCTCGCGGCGAACGAAGAACTCGGACGGGTGGGACTCGAAGTAGTCGCGCAGGCTCTGCGCGCTTCCGTCGAGGCGCCACGTTTCGCCGCAGATTTTCTGGACGAGTAGTGTTTCGTAGAACAGGCGCACCGCGAGGTACTGGATGAGGTCTATCGGCTGCGTCTCCTGGCGGGCGTAGTCCGGGTGGCTCTCGCGCCATTGGATCATGCCCGCCCATCCGGGGAGCTGAATGATCAAACGCCCCAGATAATCCCCCCAATCTTCCTCCCGGACGCCAAGCTCGCGGAGGCGTTGTATGACGGCGTCCCTCGCCAGCGCGGGGAGATGGTGCAGCGCGTCCCGCCAGCCGGGGAGGTCGTCGAACTCGAAGGATCGATCCTTCCCGGCGAGGCTCTTCCAGGCATCGTAAAACCCGAGCGCCCGCCCCGGCAACCGCCACGCCGCCAACCCCTCGTCGAGGAAGGCCGCGCAGCGTTTGATCACGTACTCGTTCACCCGCCCGCTCACGTCCTCGCCGGTGATCTCCTTCAGGAAGTCGCTGTGGGACTTGTCCCGCCCGAGCCGCCCCATCTCCTCCTCGATACTCCGGCTCATGAACTCGCGCATCCGACGGCGAGGATCCCTCCGGCGAAGCTCTTCCATGAGGCCGGGATGTTCCGGTTGCTCCTCCCTCAGAGAAAGGAGGATCTCCAGCGCGGCGAACCCCCTCCGGTTCAGCCCGACCGACCCGAGGTCGTGGAGGACGAGCCAGCAAAGATGGGCCGCCTCCAGCGGGGAAGCCTCATCTTCGAAGCCTCCCTCCAAACGGCCCATCTCGGCATGGACAACGTCCCGGACGGCGTTCCCGAGTTCGTCGGTGAGCGGGATGGGCGGCCCTCCCCACCGCTCCATGTGCCTGAATCGCTCCTCCATCCGCTCCGCCGCGCCGTCCGGGTTCCGCTCCCCGAAATGCTCGGGATCCGTCGTCGAAAGCGGGTCTTCGAGACCATGCGCGGCGAGGCACGCGTCCCAAAGAGAGAGAACCGCATAGGCTTCCGGGTTTTTCTCGAAGTGCGCGGCGATGTCGGAGAAAATCCCGCGCACTCCGAAGTGGCGGCGGGCGAGCGTCTTCACCAGACGCGCCTCGGCGTCGAGCCAGAGACGACGGATTTGTTCACGCTCCGCCTCGTTTACGGGAGCGGCTCCGAACCGGCGGTCTATGCACGCGAGGTAGCCTTCCCGCCGCTCGTCGGGAATTCCCATAGCGCGAAGCCCGGCCTCCGCGCCCCCCGACTTGCCCCGTCCCTCCTCCATCCCGCCCCGGACTTCGGCGCGAAGCCGTCTGGCCGGGTCGAGATTGAGGTGGACTCCCATCCAGTCCGAGAGCGTCCATTCGCGGCCTACGCGCTCCAGACCGCGAGCGAGTTCATCCGATGCCTTCTCCATGATCGCCGCTCGGGTTTCTTCCGGCACGTCGTCGCGGAGGCGGCGGGTCGCGCCGCGTTCGTACACCTCGAAGCGCAGCCGGGCGGGGTCGAGGGGTTCGATGCCGCGGAGGAGATGGACGCGCCGGATCTCCGCGGCCTCGATCCGCCTTTCTCCCACCGCCACACTTTCCTCGGGGAACGGGCGGCTCTCGAAGGCGGCGGCGATGTCGTCGTCCGAAATTCTGCCTCTCGCGTAAAAGCCTCGGAATTGCTCGTTCGGGAGGTATCCCCGGCCACCGAGTATGCGGTGAGCCTCGACCACCGCCTCTTCGAAAGGGAGATGTTGGAGGCCGTGGAGGGTATTGTGGTGGACGAAGGTGGAGATCGGCCCCTGTCCGGCCAGAAGGTGGCTGAAATGGTCCACCTCGTGCTTGAGGTGGTGGCGCATCTCGTTGGTGATGTTGAGGAGCATGTATCCCTTTCTAGCCGAAGAGGGCCGCCATCTGAGTCATCGTCGCGTTCATGAGTCCGAGCGCCACGCCGGGATAGAGGCCGAGGACGAGCATCAAAGCCGCCAGAGGCAATATCACGACGAGTTCGCTCCCCCCGATGTCCTTGAGGCTCGCCCAGCGGGGATCCACATCCCCCATCACCATCCTGCCGATGGTCCGAAGCGAATACGCGGCGGTGAGAAGAACCCCGAGGAGCGCGATGATGATCCACAATCCCCACTCCTGGAAACCGCCCACGAGCACGTGGAACTCGCTCACGAACTGGGCCAGCCCCGGAAGCCCCATCGAAGCCAGGAACGACAGCGAGATGAGAATCGAGAAGACCGGGACGCTCGACATAAGCCCGCTGAAATCCGTCATGTCGCGGGTGTGCGCCCGCTCGTAGATGACGCCCACGAGAAAGAAGAGCGCCGCGGAGATAACGCCGTGCGTCACCATCATCATCACGGCCCCGGTGAACCCGAGGACGTTCAGCGCGGCGATGCCTACCAGCACGAAGCCCATGTGGTCTATGGACGAGAAGGCCACTATGGATTTCAAGTCCGTCTGCCGCCAAGCCAGCAAAGCGCCGTACAAAATGTTTATGAATCCGAGCGCCAGAAGAATCGGCGCGAACCATTCGAGGCCGAGCGGCAAAAGCTCTCCGGCCCGCAAGAGGCCGTATGCCCCCATTTTCAGGAGGAGGCCGGAGAGGACCATGCTCACGGGGGTGGGGGCTTCCACGTGCGCCAGCGGCAGCCAGCCGTGGAGGGGGAAGATGGGGATCTTCACCGCGAACCCGGCGAGGAAGGCGAGGAAGGCGCCCCTCTGGAACGTGTCGGTCCATCCCTCGCGGGACTCGAGAAGCTGGCGCATGTCGAAGGTGCCGGGGTCCGAGTTGAGATAGACGGCGATGATGCCGAGGAGCATGAAGATCGAGCCGACGAGCGTGTAAAGGAAGAAGCTCATCGCCGCCACGTCCTTGCGTGTTCCGCCCCACAAGCCGATCAGGAAGAACATAGGGACGAGGCCAACTTCATAGAACACGTAAAACAGGAACCAATCCTGCGCCACGAAAACCCCGAGCACCGCGAACGCGAGAAGCAAAAACCACGCGAAATAGCCTTTTATCCGCTCTCGTATGAGGCTGAGGGAGGCGACCACCGCCGAGAGAACTACGAGGGTGGTCAAAAGAAGGAGAGGGAACGAGAGGCCGTCGAGGCCGAGGGAGTATGTCATGCCGAGGTCGGGGATCCACTCGAGACGCTCGGTGAACTGGAGTTCGGTCGTGCCTCGGTCGAAGGCGAAGATGAGGCTCCAGCAAAGGAGGAAGGAGATGCCGGCGCATCCGAGCGCGACGGCTTGTATCGCCCTCACCTGCTTTGCGGGCAAAAGCAGTATGACCGCGACGCCGACGAGCGGCAGCCAGACGATCACGCTCAAAATAGGGATGTTGTTCACGACAGACATAAGAAGCTCCTCATCTTCCTCATCTCCTCATCCGGCAAGCGTCCTTTTCTTGTCTTCCAGCAACGCTCTTACCATGTCCCGGATCGAGAGCATGCCCACGACCTCTCCGGCGGCGTCGAGTACGATCAGGTGCCGAAACCCGCGTTCGATCATCGTCCGGGCGGCGTCCACGACGTGCCAGTTCAGGGTGATGGCGACCGCATTGGGGGTCATGTAAGCACCGACCTTCGTACGGGTGGGATCGGCGCCTTCGGCGACCGCCCGGAGCAGGTCTCGCTCGGTGATGATTCCGGGGTCGTCCTCCCCGGAAAGCACCACCGCCGAACCCACGCGGCGCTCCCAAATGCGCCGGGCCGCCTCGGAGAGGCTTTGATCCGGCTCCACAGCGAGGATCTCCTGCCGGGACATAAACGATTCAATGAGCATGAATCGAGTCTACCTCCCTCCTACGCCGGGGTCGGGGTCTTTGGTCCATCCGCGGCCACCGGCGTCCCGCGCCTCGGCGAGAGGGCGTCGTGGCCGGAGGGTTCGAGGTGGTCCATGTTCCGCCACTCGACCTCGCCGCCGTCGTCAGTGTACACCCGCTCGAAGTCGCTGAGACGATCCATCACCGTGTGGTCTATGAAGTGGACACCCGAAAAGTCCATCACCACGTTCTTCCCCTTCGGAAGCGAGTCGAGCCTGCTCCGGATGCCGAGGAAGTTATGGAACCCGAGCGCGCCGGAGAAATGAACCGGAACCGTCCCGTTCTCCGACTCGACGTTCACCTTCGGCTTGAAGACATTGCTCGGCTTCGTCCGCCCGACGACGAACGCGATGATGAACGCCACGACGAGTCCGGTGGCGACGCCGATGAGGAGGTCCGTCAAAAGCACGGTTATCGCGGTGACGGCCATGAAAAGGAACTCCGTTTTGCCGACGTGCCAGGCGTGGCGGAACTCGCTCGGATGCGCCAGGCGGAAGCCGATGACGAGGAGTACGCCCGCCAAAGCCGCGAGTGGAATCTGGCTCAGAAGACCCGGCACCGCGAGTACGAACGCCAGCAGGAAGAAGCCGTGGAAGAAGTTCGACCAGCGGGTCTTCGCGCCCTGCAAGATGTTCGCCTTGCTACGGACGACCTCGGCGATCATGGGCAGGCCGCCGATGCCGCTCGAGAGCGCGTTCCCCACGCCCTTGCCGAGCAACTCCTTGTTCATGTTCGACTGCCGCTTGTACGGGTCTATCTTGTCCACGGCCTCGGCGGTCAGCAGCGACTCCAGGCTCGCCACGAAGACGAAGAGGAGGATCCACTTGATGGAAGTCGCCGTGTATATCTGCGAGAAGTCCGGGAACGCGAACCCGGCGAGAAGCCCGCCCTCGGGCAGCGGCACGAGGAACTGCGTCCCCGTCTCATAACTATTTCCGAAGAGCGAGTACGAGCCGTCGCGGCCAATGCCGAGGCCGATAGCCATCAAAGTGCCGACGATCACCGCCAACAACGGCGCAGGGACGACGCTGGCTATGCGGCCCAGCTTCGGCCAGAAGACCATGATCAAGACCGCCGTTATCCCGATGATCGCCACGTAGGGGTTGGGGTTCAAGATGCTCGGCGGGATCGCCGTGAGGATGTGGAACCCGTGTTCGCGCGGGTTCTCGTTCCCGAATACGATGTGGATCTGCCCCGACATAATTATGAGGCCGATGCCTGCGAGCATCCCGTGGATCACCGAGGAGGCGAAAAAGCCGGTGAGTTTGCCGGCCCTCAAGAACGCCAACCCGATTTGAATCACCCCGGCTACCACGCCGACGGCGAGCGCTAGCTGATAACCCGCCATCGCGTCCCCGCCGCCGAGTTCCTGGACCGCGCCGAGGACTATGACGATCATGCCCGCGGCGGGGCCGTTGATCGTCACGTGCGAGCCGCTTATCAGCGAGACCACCATCCCCGCGATGATCCCGGAGATGATCCCCGCTATCGGCGGAACCCCGGAAGCCAGCGCGATCCCGAGGCACAGCGGGAGAGCGATCAGGAATATGACGAACCCCGAAACCGCGTCGCTCTTCCAGTTCTCGGCCAGCCCCGGCAAAAAGTCCTTCGGCGGCTCCGAACGATCTGGCTCCGGCGGGTCCACTGATACTGGTTGCTGGCCTACCTCATCACCACTCATCCGCTATTCCTCCTCGGATTCGCAACCGCATGACATACATGTCGCCGTCCTCGATCTCTCCGCGAGGACAGCGAAGCGGAGCGCACTCCGTATGGATGGAGATTTGCTGTCCTCATCGACGTAGAGGTTGCCCACCTGGCCGACGTTTCGGGAACCCGAGTCGAAGACGCTCTTCTGGCGCAGTTCTTGGTGCGGGGGCTTGGGATGCTGGTGGCGTTCCAGCCGGTGCAGGTTCATGGGGATCTCCCTTCACTTCGGCGGTGAGGGAGCTCTCCTCACCGCGCTTCTACAGCGTGATCAGGAGCCATCAGGCCGCGAGGGCGGCCGGTTCTCCGCTTCTAAAGGAGCGGAAGGCGGGGTCCATCGCCCGTTCAGGCGCCCATCGGGGCACCTGTGGTTATTGTATCTACCGGGAGTCTGCATAGCAACGGCTCCACGCTCTATTCACCGGAGTGCTTGGAAGGGCCATTCTCCGAAGTCCGCTTGCAGCCTCCTGCATAAACCCGGTTCGTAGGGAGAGTTCAGCATCCTCGGG
>Ga0208736_1000283_pt1 | contig 15522 bp, 11 predicted proteins | sample AntDryMetagUQ255_FD_188090 | JGI IMG/M metagenome (GOLD analysis project Ga0208736, IMG submission 188090) | Polar desert microbial communities from Antarctic Dry Valleys - UQ255 (SPAdes) | ecosystem: Environmental > Terrestrial > Soil > Desert | place: Antarctic Dry Valleys | collected 2008-12-31 | reverse complement strand
AATGAAAAGCTATTAAAACTGATACTATCGGTACGTTGATTTTTTACTTCATTCTTTTCCAGTGCATACCTCAGCCCGGCCCTTATGGAAGCCAGCTTTTTTAGTTGCTTACTTACGTCAATTACAGGACGGATAAAACTTCCTTTTTCAAAACTGTTTGTAAAATTGGTAATGGCAAACTGGTTATTGAATGTCCATCCGTTTTTTACCAGGCTATGCTGTACAATGTTTTGAAAGCCTTTGTAATTATCGCTGCGCTGATAAGTCATAAATTGATAATTGAAAGCATGAGCCAGTTTATCTTTTAAGCCTGTCGAAAAACGAAAGATATTTTCCTTTGCAGGTTGCAGTAAAATAGGTAATCCCCATTCCCGTGTAAATTCAACATACCGCAAACGCTCAATCGGACGAAACTTTGACTGCACATATTCATAATCAAAATTGGAAGTCAACTCAAGCGCCTTTGCTGGCTTGAGCATTATTTTATTCACATATTGAATGCGCCCTGCAATACCCGCATCATCCCCGGAGTTTCGGGTAGAAAATGTATTAGCATCATAATTACTTAAAGCAAATTCTGTTTTAATAATATTGTTCTTATTAAACTGGTAATCCGTTCCAATACTTATTAGCTGATGTTTTTTTGGTGTAACTAATTTCATCACCGGTTCAAAGCTGCCTTGTTTCATTCCACCTGCAGGTTGTATAAAACGAAAAACTTTTCCATTGGCACCATTAAAATCGGGCACATAATTGCCCTGCCCCTGCCCTACTTCTGTAAACGAAAGTGAATACCTCGCCAATAAGGAATCAGTGGAATAGGTATAAAAAGAATCAGTGAAAAACCCATTTGAATAATAACGTTTTTCATACAGGATGCGATCAGTTGAAAACGAATCAATAGCAATGGTGGGATAAAAAGCCTGGTTAACACTATCTCCAATATCAAATAAAAACTGCCTCTGTTTCGGATCTAAAGTTTGATTGATCTGCGAGTTTTTAGCATCGTTATTACTGAATGCAGCAACTTTAAATTTTAATTTATCGGAAACATCTACTCCCTGGAAAAAATAAAGATTAGAATTTAAATAATTACGATCCGCATATTCAAACTCAATTTGTATTCTTGAATCTTTTGTAATTAAACGGCGTGGAGTAAAAGTAATTTCAGCCGTGTTATAATTAATTACATAGTCCTGGTCTTCGCCACGTTGCAATAATTCGCCATCTAAAAAAACTCTTTCTGTTCCGGCTAATACAATAAAAAAGAATTCGTTGTTAGCGCCGCTAAGCCGGTATGGACCCTGGTTTCCTTCCAACCCCTGAAATACATTACGGTTAAATTTTCCTTTGGCTATAGAACCGCTAACCAGTGATGTAGATTGAACAGTAGGAGAAAGCCTGTTGGTTGTTTGAAAAGAAATGCCTTCCAGGCGTTTATAAAAATTGAGGAAGTATAAATTATTTTGCCTTATTTCTATATCGCCTAAATTCAATTGCCAATTTCTTTTTTTAAATTGAAGAAATACCTGGTCAAACTCATTTAACTGTTGCGTGGTTCCATCCGGTTGAATAGGAATATTATTATCTGTGAAAGCGGCAGATATTTCAATACTATCGCCAAGCATTCCATTTAATTGCAAATTCAAATTTGAGTTGATAACAGCATCCTGATTGTTGCCAAAAGAAATACCTCTGCCAAAGCTTCCGTTGTGTTGAATATTTCCAAAATCAATTAAAGATTTGGAAGATGTTTCATTGGCGTTAAAAACATAGGGCTTAATATAAAATTTATTTATCACGCTATCATAACTAATGCGCTGCGTCACCGGGTTCAATTTATAAGGAAAAACCCGGTAGGTTATTGTAACATCAATAGTCTCCGGTTTTAGTTTCCAAAATAAAATAGCACGGACAAAATCCAGGCGGTAAAAACTGTCAGGTACATTTTGAATAGAGAAGGTATTAGGGACGATGCTAAGTGAATCTAAAAAAACACTATCCGATACAGTGCTGATTTGTTTTATTCTTAAAGTAGAAGGATTGATCTTTTGTACCGGTTCCTGGGATTTGACAGCCATAGCAAAAACTGTCAAAAAAGAGAAAACTAATATCCGGCGCAAAAGCTTCAATAGCAAAGGTTTTTCAGGTAGCGTAAATATGATGTTTTTTATTGTTTATACCAATGATTTATTTGTTAAAGGGTTGGAAAGCAAGCATATAAAAAAAGCCCCATCCGGAGCCTTTACAACAAGTTCAATGATTTGGTCATTTTTCTGAAGATAATCCTGCCATTAAATAATCTTTGTGCATGCGGGAAATATTTGTAATAGAAATTTCTTTTGGGCAAACCACTTCACAGGCCCCGGTAAAAGTGCAACTACCGAATTGTTCTTTCTCCATTTGTGCAACCATACTCAGTGCCCTGTTCTTTCGCTCAGGGCCGCCTTGAGGAAGTAGTGCAAGATGTGCAATTTTAGCTGCTGTAAATAAGGAAGCGGATGCATTTTTGCAGGCTGCAACACAAGCACCACAACCAATACAACTGGCTGCACCAAAAGAGGCATCTGCTTTGTCTTTTTCAACTGGTATTGCATTTCCATCCACGGCATTACCGGTATTTACCGAGATAAATCCACCAGCTTGTATGATGCGATCAAAAGCGGAGCGATCCGTCACCAGGTCTTTTATCACCGGGAAACCCTTTGCCCTCCATGGTTCAACCACAATGGTGTCACCATCTTTGAAGGCACGCATGTGTAACTGGCAGGTGGCGGTTGCATGCCAGGGTCCATGCGGACGTCCATTTATATGCATGGAACAGGCACCACAAATTCCCTCGCGGCAATCATGATCAAATGCAATGGGATCTTTTCCTTCAACTATCAGCTTTTCGTTCATTACATCAAACATTTCAAGAAAAGACATCTCTGATGAAATATTTTCTGCTGCAATGGTTTCAAAACTGCCTGCTGCATTTTTGTTTTTTTGACGCCAGACCTTTATGGTCAAATTCATTGTGTAATGTTCCATCCTGGTTATGCCGTCTTTTTATTTCTTAAATAATTAAAATACTCTTTGCCCTTCATTTTACTTCAATTTCTTTAGCAAAGTTTTCAATTTTTTCAAATCAATATTGTTTGCCCCTGTCTCCCGAGGGGAACTTAGATTTAATCTTGTTGACCTGCCGGTTACATAAATCAACTAAAAGAACTGTTTGTAATAAATAAAGTTTTCCGACCTAAGTTCCCCTACCGGGGGACAGGGGGCTACTTATAGCTTCTTTGGCTCGGCTTCACCACATCGTAATTCAATTTTTCCTGGTGCATCTGCCACTCGTGATCGCCTCTATATTCCCAAGCTGCGACATACATAAATTCTGCATCATGCCTTAGTGCTTCTCCCTCTCCCGTCTGGTGTTCTTCTCGAAAATGCCCGCCACAACTTTCGCTCCGGTGCAGTGCATCTTTACACATCAGCTCTCCCAATTCAATAAAATCAGCTACCCTGCCGGCTTTGTCAAGATCAGGATTAAATTCATTTACGACACCTGGTATGCGTACATCAGTCCAAAATTCTTTTTTCAATTCCTGAATTTCAGTGATCGCTTGCTGCAAACCCGAGGCATTACGTGCCATACCGCAATTTTCCCACATGATCTTTCCTAATCGTTTATGCATGCTATCAACGCTTTGTTTACCTTTTATGTCCATTAAGGTTTCAATGCGTTCACGAACTTTATTTTCCGCTGCAACAAAAGCCGGATGATCAGATGAAATTGGCTTCACTGCAATTTCATCTGATAAATAATTTCCAGCGGTGTAAGGAATAACAAAATAACCATCAGCCAAACCTTGCATTAATGCAGAGGCGCCCAACCGGTTGGCACCATGATCACTAAAATTTGCTTCGCCCAATGCATACAAACCCGGAATGGTTGTCATTAATTCATAATCAACCCATAAACCACCCATAGTATAATGCACGGCGGGAAAAATGCGCATGGGAACTTCGTATGGATTTTCACCTGTTATTTTTTCATACATATCAAACAGGTTACCATATTTTTCTTTCACCACTTCTTTGCCAAGTGTTATAATGGTAGGTTCATCAACATTTCCTAAACCACGCTTACTTGCTTCAATGCCGCCATAACGTTGAATGGCCGCTGCATAATCCAGGAAAACAGCCTGTCTTGATGAACCAACACCGTGCCCGGCATCGCAGCGTTCTTTTGCTGCACGTGATGCCACATCTCTTGGTACCAGATTTCCAAATGCAGGATATCTTCTTTCCAAATAATAATCTCTTTCTTCTTCAGGAATATCGGTAGCCTTCCTTGTATCATTTTGTTTTTTAGGAACCCAAATTCTTCCATCGTTACGTAACGATTCTGACATCAATGTCAGCTTCGATTGATGATCTCCACTTACGGGGATACAGGTTGGATGTATTTGTGTAAAACAAGGATTGCCAAATAAAGCCCCTTCTTTGTGAGCTTTCCAAATGGCTGTTGTATTACAGCCCATGGCATTGGTTGACAAATAAAACACATTACCATAGCCCCCGGTACAAAGTAACACGGCATGCCCAAAATGCCGTTCTAATTCACCGGATATCAAATCCCTCGTAATAATTCCTCGTGCCTTTCCGTCGATAGTTACCAATTCGAGCATTTCGTGACGGGTATACATTTTTACGTTGCCTAATGCCACTTGTCTTTCAAGGGCCTGGTACGCACCTATTAATAATTGCTGGCCGGTTTGCCCCGCAGCATAAAACGTACGCTGCACCTGCGTTCCGCCAAACGAGCGGTTACTTAATAAACCGCCATACTCCCTGGCAAAAGGCACACCTTGTGCCACGCATTGATCAATAATATTTGCACTTACTTCGGCCAGGCGATGAACATTGCCTTCTCTTGCCCGGTAATCACCACCTTTGATAGTGTCGTAAAAAAGACGGAAAACAGAGTCGCCGTCATTTTGATAATTTTTAGCTGCATTGATGCCACCTTGTGCAGCAATTGAATGTGCACGGCGTGGGCTATCATGAAAAGTGTAGGCTTTTACTTTATATCCCAATTCTCCCAGGGCAGCCGCTGCTGATGCACCTGCAAGTCCGGTTCCTACAACAATAATTTCAAGCTTTCTTTTGTTAGCAGGATTAACCAGTTTTACATGGCTTTTATAATCTTGCCATTTTTTTTCTAAAGAACCTTCGGGAATTTTTGCATCAAGTAACACCTGTGATTATGGATTTAAATGATTTGAATGATGTTAGTTTCTGAAACCAATGATTGTTTTATTTAAATGATCTGACTAAAACCAACAAGTTTTATGATTTGAATGATTTGAACGATAAAAAGACTAATTCTCAATTTCTATTTCCTAACTCGCAATTCCCTAATTCTTTTTTAACTAATTCAATTCGGGCTTACCCAATTAAAATACATACTGATGGGCATTAAGGCAAATAAAATCGCGACAACAGTTGTAAAACCATAACCAAATACTTTTAACAAACCCAAATATTTTTTGTTGTGTACACCCATAGATCTGAAAGCACTATGAAATCCATGAAATAAATGATAGGCCAATGAAATAACACCAAGCACATAAAGGATCACGACAAGCGGCTGCTGAAATGTTTCATACATCTTTAGAAACAGATTATGAGTTTCTACATTATTATATGTTACCGTTTCCAGTTCATTTGTAATTCTTGATGGTACCCAAAAATGGGATACGTGCATGATCAAAAAAAGAAAGATCAAGGTGCCTAAAATAGCCATGCTCCTACTATACCATTTACTTCCTCTGTTACCTAAACTTGTTTTATAGCCAGTGCCCCTAAGCTTCCTGTTTTTTAATTCAATTACATATCCTTGTACAATGTGAAGTATAAAACCAGCAAAAAGCCCAAATTCTACAATGCGTATCACCAATGCTGCACCCATAAAATGGGCGGCCCGGTTAAACATAGACCCATTATCATTTTTGTTGAAAAAAGGGAGGTCATTAAAAATAGTTGAATTTAAACCTACATGAATAGTTAGGAAAGAGACTAAAAATAATCCCGTAAAAGCCATTACTAATTTTCTACCTACGACAGAAGTGAAGAATTGGGACCATTTCATAAAAGCGTAAGGAAGGTTTGAAAAATTTAGCGCAAAGTTAGGTGGCGACGTTGAAAAACAATGTAACAATTAAATAATTTAAATCACTTACATGGCCAACCGGTGATTCAATTCATTATCTATTTTTTTAAACAAATGAAATGGCTTATAAGTTCGCCAATCGGCAATCTCCATTAGCTCAACGTAGTAATTTATTTTTGCTTTTCTGAAATCGTATTGTGTAGCTTCCGGCATATTTATACAAACTATCCATCCATCTTCATCCATCACTTCTTCATGCCATTCCTGGTAATAATCTTTATCGCTGCTATGATAGTTCAACACATTTTCTGCAATTAAAATGAACTTTGTAATGCCCTCACTTTCAAATTCATCAATTACATCTCTTTTTAAAGTCATGATGTCATTTTCAATCGCATCATTCCATTCGCCGATCAATTCAATTATCACATATTTTTCCTCATAATTAGCTTGTAGCACCTTCATATACAGTGTGCGACTTCCAAATTCATCCCATTGCGGATGGATGTAATAATTGTAAACCGTATGAGTAAATTCAAATTCGGAATATTCCCTTTTGTAAAAAGGCGATCTTGCATCCTCTTCGCTTACATAAATATGACGCCAGTTATAAAAAGGTTCAATGTTGTGCATAAGACCAATTAGCTGATTTGCTAATTAGCTAATGTGCTAATTAGATATCCATTCACAAAAATTTTATTTAAAAAGTTTCAATTAAGTTGTCGCGACTTTTCAATTAGCTAATTTATAATTATCTACAGCTTTCTTGACACTTCCATATTGTAATAAAAGTTCCTTTGCCATTGCATACTCCACTTTCAGTTTATCCATGATCATTTTAGTGCCACGATCAATTATTTTTTCGTTTGTCAATTGCATGTTCACCATTTTATTATCTTCCACCCGTCCTAATTGAATCATAATGGCGGTAGAGATCATGTTCAATATGAGTTTTTGGGAAGTACCGCTTTTCATACGGGTACTGCCGGTTACAAATTCAGGACCAACAGCTACTTCAATAGGAAAATCAGCAACCATTGCCAATGGCGAACCTGGGTTATTGGTGATGGAGCCGGTAATGATTCCTCTTTTTTTACATTCATTTAATGCTCCAATAACATACGGGGTAGTGCCACTGGCGGCAATCCCTATTACTACGTCATTATCATCTACATCGTGTTCTTCAAGGTCTTTCCAGCCCTGCTCCCAGTCATCTTCTGCATTTTCAATAGCCCTTGTTATTGCTTCTTCTCCCCCTGCAATTATCGCCACCACCAAACCTGGAGGCACGCCATAAGTTGGGGGGCATTCACTCGCATCTACAACAGCAAGCCGGCCACTAGTGCCTGCTCCAATATAAAATAATCTTCCGCCGTTAAGCAACTTACCCGTTATTGCAGAAATAAGTTCTGAGATTTGAGGAATTGCATTTTCTACTGCGTGACCAACTGTTTTGTCTTCATTATTAATGTTAATCAAAATTTCATCGACAGTCATTTTCTCAAGGTGGCGGTATTTGCTTGGTTGCTCAGTTATTTTAGTAAATTCTTCCATTAGTTTTTATTACATGAATTTTTAACACGAAATATTTAATACTATACCTAACTCCTGCCATCTGATCTTTTTACTTTTATTTTTAACCTCTATGATATGTAATAAGCCCCGGCATTGGGTTTTTTAAAATAATTCTCAAATCAAATTCATAAGCCTGGCAGAGTTGTTCAATGATGTCTTTAAATCCAAATGCCACACTCCCTACAAAACTGAGAGGATGTTTCCATATTTCTGCATATTTACATAAATGATAAAAGAAAAAATCATGCAACCCGTCTTCAAGGATATTTTCAATCATGTAATGACCGCGATTTTCTGCCAAAAACATGGTAAAACTTGCAAGGTATTTATTTGGTAATGGCTTTTTATAAACATTATCCAGTATTTCAGCCGAAGACGTTACAAATTTTGCATCAAACCTTGCTCTCAGATCTTCATCAAAAGTATTGTACAAATAATATTGAATTACTTTTTTTCCAAGATATGCGCCACTGCCCTCATCGCCCAGGACATAGCCAATGCCGGGACTATTTTTAATAATTTTTTTGCCGTTAAAAAAACAGGAGTTTGAGCCTGTACCCAAAATGCAGGCAACACCTTTATTATGACCGCAAACTGCACGGGCCGCTGCTAAAAGATCTGTGTTCACTTCAATTTTTGAACTGGGATACACTTTTCCTAATGCTTTTTTTACCATCTTGGCATTTTCAATATTCGCACACCCAGTGCCATAATAATAAATTTCATCAGGTTGTATTTCCTTTGCTGTCTTATTTACCTCGCTGCTTACAAGTTCTATAATCTGCTTTTCATTTAAAAAATAAGGACTGATACCCTGTGTAAAAATTGTTTTCCTTTTACCATTGTTTATTAAACACCATTCGGCTTTGGTAGCTCCACTGTCTGCAATTAAAATAACTGGCATTCGTTTAACTTAAAATATTGTTGTAAAATAGATATAGTATTAGCACATTTTATCTAAACCCCTATTTTGCAAACAATTTACAAAGTAATATCAGACGATGAGGAATAAAAAATTACAGGTGTGGCTTCCGTTGGTTTTTTCTTTGGTCATGATCGCCGGAATGTTCTTTGGTTTTAAGCTTCACCAACAGACAGGAAGTGCAAAAGGATTTTTTAAAAAAGATAAAAGAAGTTCTCTGCAGGAAGCCATTGATCTTATAACCAATCGCTACGTTGATTCAATCGGAATTGATTCTTTGCAGGATGGTGCGGTACAACAAATGATGAATCATTTAGATCCTCACTCGGTTTACATACCTGCCTCTAATGTTGGTGATGCAAACGAAGATATTATTGGAAACTTCCAGGGCATTGGTGTGGAGTTCAATATTTTTTCAGACACAGTACACGTTCTTTATGTAGTACCAAACGGTCCAAGTGAAAAAGCCGGCCTTCGCATTGGTGACAAGATCCTAATGGTAAATGATCTATCTATTATAAGTAAAACCTTACCTAGTTCTTCTATTAAATCGATGATAAGAGGTGAAGCCGGCAGCAAAGTAAAATTGACTGTATTTCGTAACAATAGGGCCGAGCTTTTTTATGTTACCCGGGGCACAATTCCCATCCCTTCATTAGACGCAGCTTACATGCTTGACTCGTTAACCGGCTACATTAAACTCAATAAATTTTCAGAATCTACACACAAAGAATTTTTAATTGCTATGGAAAAACTCCAGGCAAGCGGTATGAAAAGCCTTGTATTAGATATAAGAGGTAATGGCGGAGGCTTAATTAACCAGGCAGTTTACATTGCCGATGATTTTTTAGATGGTGATAAACTTATCGTTTACACAGAAGGAACTAATACCCGTAAACGTGAATATAAGGCAGGCAAAGAAGGTATTTTTGAAAAAGGCAAACTAGTGCTGTTGGTAGATGAATTATCTGCAAGCGCCAGTGAAATTTTAGCTGGAGCATTACAAGATCATGATCGTGCAACTATTGTAGGGCGCAGAACCTTTGGTAAGGGATTGGTACAGGAGCAATATGATCTAAGTGATGGTTCAGCCATTCGTTTAACAGTTGCCCGTTATTTTACTCCATCAGGCAGAAGTATTCAAAGACCGTACGACAAGGGAAAGAAAATATATATGGAAGAATTACTGGCCCGCTATCAAAGTGGAGAAATGATGTCAGCGGATTCCATTCATTCCAATAAAGAGAAAGCATTTAAAACCAAAGCAGGTAAAACGGTATATGGTGGCGGTGGTATTACGCCAGATACTTTTGTGCCAATAGATTCAAGTCTTTACATTCATAGCATTACAAAACTATACTTAGATGGCCGGTTCAATAATTTTGTTTATCATTATTATATTGATCATTTGCCCGAATGGAAGAAGTATAAAACCCCAACAGAATTTGCCGCTCGTTATAAAAATACTCCTGATGCCTGGGAGAAGCTGGTGGCTTTTGCAGCTAAAGACAGTATTAACTTAAAAAATATTCCTACAGACGATAAAAGGGAAATAGAAGAAAGAATTAAGGCTTACCTGGCCAGGCTTCGCTGGCGTACGCAAGGATTTTACGAAGTAGCCAATAGCACAGATAATGTGGTAAAACAGGCTTTGAAAACGATATACAAATAAAGTGAGACGTGAAACGTGAGAGGTGAGACGCTTTTGATATTGACGTTCACTTCTGCCGTCTGACGTTTCACTTTTTATTATTCCTGGTCTCTTCTGTTCATCCACTCTTTTTTCTCGACAGCGTAAGAAGCTATTAAACCTAAGCCGCCGCCAATGGCTATCAAAGAAAAATAAATCGCCGGGTTATCACCACTTGTCATATTACGGTCAAGGAAATAAGCTATTAGCAGTCCTAAACCTGCGCCCATAAATAAAAGCCCTGTTTTTAAACTACGGTAAGGAGCCGGGCGATTAGCATATTGTTTTGGATTCATTCCTTTTTCTATCATGGCCATATTTTCTTTTGTCCTTAAGTAAATAATACCAAATATCAAGGCAAATGCTCCTAATGAAGTTAAAATTGGAACTAAAAAAACTGTATTGTCGTGCATAAAATATTTTTTATTAATTATTTTGCCTGTTTCAATATCTGACTAACAATGTTTAACCCAGGTTACAGATAATGGAAACAATTTAAAAACTGAATGACGAATTATAGGACAACGGAAGGAAAATGGAGGTTACAGGTTAGCCGGAAATAGGTATAAGATAATAGGATTAGGCATAGATGTTAGTATTGGGAATCAGGTAATGGAAATTAAGAATTAGGTTTTTATCATTCTAATTCATAATTCCTAAACAAAAGTAACTTGCATAAAATCCCGCTGCGGTAACCAAACACCATAATTAGTAGTCTTATTCCGAGGATGCACACCCAAACAACTGATACAGATATTATCAGCCAGGTGTTGCTGGGCAATCAAAACGCCTATGCAATGCTGGTGGAACGTTATCAGAATTTTGTGTTTACCATTGTATTGCGTTATGTAAAAAGCAGGGAAGATGGAGAAGAAATAGCACAAGATATATTTATCAAAGCCTATCGTTCTTTAAAAGATTTTAAAGGAACGGCTAAATTCAGTACCTGGTTGTACACCATTACCACGACTACCTGCATTACATTTTTACGTAAAAAAAAGCTGGAGATACATTCGTTGGATAATGAAAAAGTGTTTGACATTGCAGATAATATTGATAGTGGCTTGAGAGCTAACATTATTGAACAGAAATCAAGGGTAAATATGGTGAATGAAGCCATCATGCTGTTAACTCCTGACGATGCGCAGATCATTACACTTTTTTATAAAGGAGAACAGACTTTAGAGGAGATTGCTCAAATAATAGGAATTGAATCAAATGCAGTAAAAGTGCGTCTTCACAGAGCAAGAACAAGATTAAAGGAAAAAATGGAAAAGCATTTTACTGTAGAAGCAAGAGATATATATTGACGTCTGTTATTTAATAAACCAGTTAAACAAAGTATGAAGTACGAAGTAAAAGTGGGAAATACAAAGAGAAAAATTAGTATATCTTAATAATTTTAGAATGATTTGTGATCTTGATCAATAAATTATAGTGTATGAAAACAGATAACTCTCCCTTAGCGGATGATGTGATGCAAACGAGGCTTTGGGATTATATTGACGGCCTAAGTGAGCAGAATGAAGGTATAGCTGTTAAAAAGCTGGTTGCTGAAAACTCAGAATGGCGTGCTAAATACCATGAGTTGCTTGAAGTTCACCAAATGATATCGGCTACTGAATTAGAAGCTCCCTCTATGCGTTTTACAAAAAATGTAATGGACGAAATTGCTAAAAATCATATTGCACCCGCTACTAAAAACTATATCAATAATAACATTATCTGGAGTATTGCTTTTTTCTTTATCACACTCATTGTGGGGTTTGTAATATATGGGATCAGCCAGATAGACTGGGCTGCCAGCAGCACAAACGCAACAGGAATTAATTTTTCCCAGGTAGATTTCAGCAAAGTGTTCAACAATACCTTCGTTAATATTTTTATGATGCTGAATATTATATTGGGATTAATGTTGCTGGACAGGTACCTGAATAAAAATAAAAAACAATTTCAACGTTACTGATTTGGTAGCGAGATGGAAAGTGAGACGACTTTAATTTTTTCTTTTACTTTTTACGTTTGGCTTAAAATCAGTTCTTCTTTATAATGTCTTTTTCTGTGTTTTAGATATTTTTCCCTGATTATATCTGCCATAGATTTTTCATAAATCTTACTTTCCAGCCATGATATGATATCCAGGTAAGCGAAAGCACGGGTAGCAAAACGATCCTTCTCCACCCTTTTTAATGTATTTAAAAGTTTTTCAAAAGCTGGTTTTAATTCTTTTATTGATAGATGGAAAGAAGAACGTAAAAAAAAGAAAATGGCTTCTTCCACCATGGTAAGATTTTGCATTTTAGCCATAAAACGATAGACAGATTTAGTCAGGTATTCCAAAATCTCCGTATTGCCTAATTCATAGTGGGCAATGAGGTGAACCAGCCTTGCATAACATTGCAGGTCGTTACGCAGGTCAACTTTCCATTGTATAATTCTTTGCAGGTAATCAATAGAAGTTGAAGGATCGCCACTGCCAAAATATAAATTTGCTATTTTATAATAGAATACAAGTACACGATGCCTGTCAAGGTATAATTCATATTCACTCAGCTTTTCTTCCAGGTAAGGAACAAGTTTAAGGCCTTCTGAAAAACTCCCCAACATAAAATGCTGGTTGATTTTGGCAATATTGAGGTACACAAAACTTTGTATTCGATTATTTGTATGCTGACTTACTGTTTCCGACCGGGTAAATTTTTCGAATCGTTTCAGATCCATCTCAAATTTTTCATAATTGCGAAGATCAAAATGTGCATTTAAAAGATTGTGCATCCCTTTTATATAGCTTGCTGTTTCAAAATTGATCATTGCTGGATGCTCATAAAAAAGATTGACCCATTTTTGTGTGTACCGATAGTACATTAAAAAATCCTGACGTATAAATGAAAACCAGCAATAGCTTTGATATAGATAAAGACGCTCGTAAAACCCGGTCTGCAGAAAAGCAAGGGCAGGAAGATTTTCTTTGAAATATTTTTTTATTCCTTCTTCATCGTTTGCATTTCTGGCATGTCCATTCTTTATATACCAACTGTACAATTGCAAAGCCAGATTAGATAGGGCAGTGATCATCTGCCTCTTATCATTAACTTCATTAGCTTCCATTGATAGCCGGTCAGCCCTGTCTTGCATACTGCGTGTAATATGCAAGGTTTCAATTTTTTTTTCAAGAGAGATAATTTGTATTAAAAAACTGTCCTGGTAAAAAGAAGCAGCTAATTCTTTTATTTTATCCAAAATTTTAAGGCTTTGCATATACAGCCCTTTATTATATAATATCCTTGCATAGTCTAATTGTTCATGTAAAAGAATATCTATGTTTACCTCACTTTTTAATATACGCAGACTTGCCAGTAATTGCCTGTACAAATGCGCCTTTATGTTGGATAGCTGTTGTTTTTTTATGGAAGGCAGCTTTTTTAATAGTTGTCCTTCATCGTAATGTGTCATTCTGCCCATTGCATCAAAAATCTGGATGATCTTCATGTCGCTGTTTGAAGAATTCCTTTGAACATACAATTTGAAATTCCTTTTTTCCGATTTTTCAAGAGAATGAATTAATTGAAAAACCGAATCAGTTGAACGGTTGGGCATCGTAGTTAATTAGAGGTAAAACACATTACTGGCAACAGTTTCGGGTGAAAAATGCTATTTTAAGTATTGTAAATTTAATTTGAAAATAGTTTTTTTGGTCTTTTTTATCTGCCTACTTTCAACCAGGATTTAAAATAGAAATAATTAATAGAGTTTTCCGTTAGGGTGCCCTATTTAAGTTTTCATATAGCAAGCAATCGTTAGAGCCCGCTGTTTCTACAGGGGGCTTCTTTTTTTTTATGTTGAAAGGAAGATTTAAAAAGTCAGAAATAGAAAGTAAAAAAATGTCAATCGGCCTGCTTAATTACTTATTTATTATTTATTGCTTATTGCCTATTGAGCATTGCCAATTACCTTTGTTTTATGCGCCGCTTGTTCGAAATCATCAGCAGTAGTTTTAAGATGGCCTTAGATGAACTTTGGAAAAATAAACTCCGCACTTTTCTTTCCCTTTTTGGAATTACCATTGGCATTTTTTGCATTATCGGTGTTTTGTCTACAGTGCAAAGCCTTGAGCATAACCTCCAAACCGAAATAAAATCTTTAGGTACAAACACCATTTACATTGATAAATGGGAGTATGGCGGCGGGCCGGATAACCCATGGTGGAAATATATAAAACGTCCTTCACCCAAATATTCAGAATTAGGGGCGATAAAAGAAAGAACCCCCACTGCAAAATATGCCGCTTTTAAGATCAATACAAATGATAACGTGGAAGTGGGTGATAACATTTTAAAAGACGTGCGGCTTTATGGCATCAGTGAAGAATTTCCCAGCATACAACCAATGGATATTCAATATGGAAGACTTATGACAGATGGAGAGTTTGACAGGGGAAGCAACACAGTTGTTATTGGAAATGAAGTAGCAGAAAAACTTTTTGGTGAGGTTGAAAGAGCCATTAATAAAGTTATCACTACCCGTGGCAAACAATCTATTGTAATTGGTGTAATAAAAAAACAAGGCAAGCAAATGATGGGAGGATGGGAATTTGATCAAAGTGTAGTTATGCCTTACAGGTATGCACGTACCATTATGGATGAACGCAAGGCTTCCCCCATTATTATGGTGCAGGGTAAAGATAATATTAACAGCAAAGTGCTCAAGGATGACCTGCGTGGTGTAATGCGGTCAGTTCATAAACTAAGCCCAACACAAGATGATGATTTTTCACTCAATGATATTAACGATTTCAGCGATATAATGAGCCAGGCCTTTGTCAGTGTGAATATAGGCGGATGGGCGATAGCTGCACTATCATTGATTGTAGGCATGTTTGGTGTTGCCAATATTATGTTTGTAACAGTAAAGGAAAGGACAGGGCAAATAGGATTAAAAAAAGCAATTGGCGCTAAAAGTGGTGTAATTCTTACAGAATTTTTATTAGAGTCCGCCTTCCTCTGCATCATTGGAGGCTTCATTGGTATTTTACTGGTTTTTGCCCTGACTAAAATTGTAACCATCGTTTTTGATTTTCCCATCTTTATTTCAACCAGCCTGTTATTTATTGCTATTGGCATCTGCATTGCCGTAGGTTTAATAGCTGGCATTATACCAGCCTATCGTGCCTCCAAA
>Ga0208736_1000282_pt1 | contig 15531 bp, 17 predicted proteins | sample AntDryMetagUQ255_FD_188090 | JGI IMG/M metagenome (GOLD analysis project Ga0208736, IMG submission 188090) | Polar desert microbial communities from Antarctic Dry Valleys - UQ255 (SPAdes) | ecosystem: Environmental > Terrestrial > Soil > Desert | place: Antarctic Dry Valleys | collected 2008-12-31 | reverse complement strand
TCGTGCGCGACCGCGCCGGGTTGGGGATCGTGCTCGTCTACGTCTACAAGGAAGCGCCGTTCCTGATCCTGGCCGGGATGGGACAGGGACAGTCGAGCTCCCCGCCGAGCACGTCTGGAGGCTGCCGTCGTCGGTTCCCGCCGCCGACGAGACGGCCTGAGCCGCGAGTCCGTGGTCAGGAGGCTCGGTTGGGCTCGTCGTGGCTCATTGCGCGTGTCAGCGCGTCTCGCGCGGACGCCTCGTCGCGACCCGCGGCGCGCCCCCCGCGAAGCCCGGTGGCGTCGAAGGCCTCGGCCACCCAGCGCGACGCCGCGCGACGCAGCCGCCGCTTGCGGACACGGATTGCCGGCAACGGGTCGCCGACGGCCAAAGCGGCGAGCACTCCGCGCCGGTCCAGGCGTGCCAGACGGTCGGCGCCACCGATAGGACGGCCGTCGACGACGACCTGCGGGACGGTCGACCCACCGGTCAGCTCCTGCAACTGGCGCCGGAACCCCTGGATGCCGTCGCCCGACACGGTCTCGTGCGCCATGCCGCGACGACCGAGCAGTGACGTCGCCCGCGTGCAGTGTGGACAGCCGCTGAGTACGTAGACGGTGATCGGCACGGTCTGGCGAGAGGGCCCCACGTCAGAACGTGATGACCTGGAAGCCATCGGCGACGAGCGCGCGCAGGCTCGGGTGATCCTTGAAATCTGCGACGAACGGCACCCCGGACTGCTCGATCGCATCCTTGACGCCGTAGGCCCGCGCGCAGTACAGGCACGCGCCGCTAACCACGGGGCGCACAGCCTCGAACAGGCGGAAGTACTTCTCGTCGGCGTCGGTCAGCCTCGGCACCCAGGTAACCCCGGCGCCGTCGAACATCAGCCGGACATCGTCGCCGGCCTCCTGGAACTCCTGCGTGGTCGTCAGCGCGTTGGCCATGCGGCCTGTCCCTTCCGGGGTGTCGGGGGCGGCGAGCAGGATGATGGCGATCTTCAGCACGGCTTCTCCTTCAGGAATCGGTCAGGTGACGGCAGCGGGAGCGGTCGATTGTCTCCGTAGGGGCCTCAACGGCTCGGACCCCCACAAAGCCGAGTCGATTCACGAACATCGAACTCCGACGCTCGACGTTCAGCGCACCGTTTCGCAGCGCGGTGGGTGGTCCGCGGCTGCGCGTCGCGCACTCGCTGAGGCAGCATCCTTGACCACGGCGCACGATGCCGCGCTGACGGTCGTCACGCTGGTGGTGCACGAGCGCCAGGCGGTCAGCTGGGTGAGGCGTCTGGCGTCGGGGCGGCGAACCGAGCGCGTCTCATGAGGGTCACAGATCACATGCTCACTCGGACCCATGGGAATCCCCGGACGTGACCGATCGCTACGACCTGGTGATCCTGGGGGGTGGCACCGCGGGGCTCGTCTCGGCGTTCGTCGCCGCCGGCGTCGGCGCGCGCGTGGCCCTCGTCGAACGCGACCGGACCGGCGGTGACTGTCTGTGGACGGGCTGCGTTCCCAGCAAGAGCCTGATCGCGGCCGCGCGCGCGGCGCACCGCATGCGTCATGCCGACGCTGTCGGGCTTGCTCCGGTCGAGCCGGCCATCGACTTCGCCCGGGTCATGGACCGGGTGCACGCCGCGATCGCCGAGATAGAGCCGCACGACTCGCCGGCTCGTTTGCGCGACGCCGGCGTGGAGGTCATCGTCGGCGAAGGGCACTTCGTCGATGGATCGACCATCCAAGCGGACGGCCACCGGCTGCGGTTCGCCTCGGCGATCGTGGCGACCGGCTCAGAGCCCGCCCTCCCGCCGGTCAGCGGCCTGACCGGCGCCGACGTCCTGACGACCGAGAGCGTGTGGGCGCTGCGTGAGCTCCCCGGTCGCCTGGTGGTGCTCGGCGGCGGGCCGATCGGGTGTGAGCTCGGGCAGGCGTTCGCGCGCCTCGGGGCCAGCGTGACGCTCGTCGAGCTCGCCGATCGTCTCCTGCTCAAGGAGGAGCCAGATGCGGGCGCGCTGATCGCCAGGCGTCTGGCTGCAGACGGCGTTGACGTTCGCCTGGGGACGCGTGCGGTCGAAGTGCTGCGTCCGGAGGGCGGCCCCGGCCAACTGGTCCTCGACGCCGATGGCGAGCGCGACACCGTCACCTTCGATCGCGTCCTCGTCGCAGCCGGCCGGCGGCCGCGGACCGCCGCAATCGGACTGGAGGCCGCCCACGTCGAGATCGACCAGCGCGCCGCGATCGTCGTCGACGACCGCCTGCGCACCAGCGCGCCGCGCATCTACGCCGCCGGCGACGTGACGGCGCGGTTGCCCTTCACCCACGTCGCGGCGCACCACGCCCGCGTGGCATCGGTCAACGCCCTGTTCGGCATGCGGCGCACCGTCGATGAGACGATCCCGTGGGTCACGTTCACCGACCCCGAGGTCGCGCACGTGGGGCTCACTCAGGCACAGGCCCGCGAACGCTGGGGCGATCGCACGATCCTCGCGCGCAGCGACTACGCGGCCTTGGACCGCGCGATCACCGAGGGCGAGCCCGAAGGCTTCGCGCTGCTCGTCGCCGACCCCCGCGGACGGCTGGTCGGCGCGACCGTCGCCGCCCCGGGCGCCGGGGAGGCGATCGCCGAGCTCACCGCCCGGGTAGTGGCAGGCGACAAGATCGACGCGCTCTCGACGACGGTCCACGCCTACCCGACCCTGGCCGAGGGCCCGTCACGCGCCGCCGACGAACACCTGCGCCAGAGGTACGCCACCCCGCGCTACCGGGCATTGGCGCGCCCGATCCTGGCGGTGCGCCGGCGGCTGGGACGTCATGTCTGATGCCGACAGTCAGAGAAAGAGCACCCGGGCAGTGGGGGTACGGAGCACGAGGAACCGAATCGCGCCGCGGCAGGTCCAACGCTCCATGACCGCTCACGCCACGTTCAACGGCCAGACCATCGCCGAGAGTGACCACACGATCGTCGTGGAGGGCAATCACTACTTCCCCGCCGACGACGTACGCGACGAGCTGCTTCACGCAACGTCGAGCCGGACGCTGTGCCCGTGGAAGGGGATCGCCAACTACTGGACCGTCGAGGTCGACGGCGAACGCGCCCGGAACGCGGCGTGGGCGTACCGGCGCCCGTGGCCGTTGGCGCGGCGCGTGAAAGGGCGGATCGCGTTCTGCAACGGCGTGGCCGTCCACGCCGACTGACCTGAACCGTCGCGCCCGCCCGACCGAGGAGGTTTCGCATGTCCAACCGGCAGGAGAAGGAGCGCCGCCGCCAAGCGCCTCAGCACACCGACACCGGCCGAAGGATCAGTCATCAGAGGGTCGGCTCGCGGCGCCGGTGAGACGATGCGTTTGACGGTCGCTGCATCACATCGTCAGACCCACGGGGTACGGGAACGATTCGCGACAAGTCGTCGGCCGACCCGATCAGCGTTCAGGGGGCCATGAGAGGGATCGGTTCCTTAGGGCATGAATCGTTCTGTGCGGCTACGGGTCTGATCTCGCGTGCCCCGATGGGATCGCATGCATCGAGATCACCGCTTCGCGCAGCGGGCGATGCCGGATGCGCTGGACGGAACGCTCACCCCGCGCCAGCGCGCGCGCTTCGCGCAGCACGTCGACGAGTGCCCGGAGTGCGGACCGATGCTCCGCGGCCTCATAAGGTTGCGCGCCGTGCTTCGATCGATCGCCACCGACGCATCCGACCCAGACGGCTCCAACCCAGACGGCTCCATCGTCCCTGCGGTTCTGGAGTACCTGCGCACACACCCGAGCGAGCGTTCGCCGATGGCCGGTCGCTCTCCCTGACGGCGCGGATGACGCCGGCCAGCGTGCCGCGACAGTGGCAAGCTGGTGAGCATGCGCCGGGAACTCGGATGAGCCAGGAGAGCCCACCAAGAGTCGATGACGGCGCGCTGGTCGCTCGCGCGAGAGCGGGTGACCGTCTCGCGTTCGAGGAGCTCGTCCGTCTCTACGCCGATCGCCTGCACGCCGTCGTGCGGCGCCTGGTCGACGACCAGCACGAGGCGGAGGAGGTCACCCAGGAGGCATTTCTGCGCGCGTGGCGTGGGATCGCCAAGTTCAAGGCCGACAGCCAGTTCTTCACATGGCTGTACCGGATCGGCGTCAACGAGGCGCACCGTCGGACGTCTCACCGCCGCGCGCCCGTGGCCTCGCTGGAGGAGCAGCTCGTCGAGCCCGCCGACACGCGGCCGGAGCCTCCCCGCCGCCTCGAGCAGGACGACCTGCGCCATGCGCTTGAACGGGCGGTGCAGGGGCTGAAGCCTGACCAACGCGCCCCGCTTGTCCTTCGCGACATCGAGGGGCTGAGCACGGCGGAGGCCGCAGCGATCCTGGACCTGGGCGAGGCGGCGTTCAAGAGCCGCCTGCATCGTGCACGGCTGGCCGTTCGCGACGCGGTGCGCGACTATCTCCCTGAGGACTCCGAGCGATGATGATGCGCGCGGTCCTGCTGCACCCCGTTCGCTTTCACCGCGACCACCGCTTGACGCGTACGCAGGCTTCGGACTACCTGGACGGAGAGCTCGGACCAGACGATCGTGGCCGCATCGAGTCGCACACGCACATGTGCCCTCCGTGCGCGAGATGGATGGCCGGATTGCGGCGCACGGTGTCCGCGCTCGGCAAGTTGCGTGGGACGGAGACGCCCCGCGTCAGTGTCAGCGACGGCGTGCTCGCTCGGCTGCGGGATGAGCCGGACAATGACGGCGGCGCTGCGCCGCCCCCGGTCTGACGAGGCCACCGGGTTACGGTCATCCTCCGCTCGGAACAGATCGTGCGTTGCGGCGAGACCTCACGACCGACGCCGCGACCAACACCGCCACGGCGCCGAGCGACGCCATGAACCCGACCGACCCCGGTTCGGCAATCGAATCGCCAAGCGCCACGAACGCGACGCTACCGGGAACGATTCCGATCGCGGTCCCGACCGCGTGATCGCGGCGGCGCACCGACGACAGCCCAAACGCGTAGTTGAGCGCGTTGAACGGCACGACCGGAAGCAGCCTCAGGCCGATCACCCCTGAGACACCGCGTCGCTGCACCCAGGCGTCGGCACGCAGCACTCGCTCACCAACCAGCCGGCGCGTCCGCTGACGCCCGATGCGCCGCGCTACCTCGAAGGCCCCGACTGCGCCGACGGTCGCGCCCGCTATCACCAGCAGCGAGCCCCACACCGGACCGAACAGCGCTCCGGCGGCGAGCGACGGGATCGTCCCCGGGACCAGGGCGACGGTCAGGAGGGCATATGCGGCGACGAACGCGGCCGGCCCGAACGGCCCGGCGGCTTCCACGAGCGAGCGCAGCTGATCGATCACAAAGCGTTCGACACTGCGTTCGGACGAACGGTTCAGCGATCGCGGGCAGAGGCGGGTGAAGCCGCGGTGCCTCATGTCAGGCTACACTGACATGAATGCTCCCTGCCGCCTCCGTCATCGAGGGTCCGTTCCTGCTCCCGCAGCAGCCGACCGAGCCCGACCTCGTGGCCAAGTACTTCAAGGTGCTGTCTGACCCGGCCCGTGTGCGGGTGCTCGAGCTGTTGAACGAGCGCGGCGAGATGTCGGTCGGCGAGCTGACCCTGAGCCTGGGCCTGGGGCGGACGAACCTGTCCAATCATCTTGCGTGTCTGCGTTGGTGCGGGTTCGTGCACACGCGGCGCGAGCACCGCACGGTGCACTACCGAGTCACCGACCCGCGAGTGAGTGAGTTGCTCGCGCTTGGCCGAGCCCTGCTGGCTGACAACGCTGAACACGTCGCCGCCTGCCGGCGAGTTGACGGGAGGGGATGCTGATGAACCACACCCCGAAGGAGTCTCCGACTGGTCCGAAGGCCGGTCTTGCCACGGCGGGCGTCGGCGTCCTCGCGGTCGTGTGCTGCGCCGGCGCCCCGCTGATCGCCGGTGGGCTCGGAAGCATCGCTGTCGGCGGCCTGCTCGGGGCCGGGGCGGGAGTGCTCACCGTGGTGGTTGTGAGCGCGCTGATCGTCGGACGGATTCGCCACCGACACGCCCGCGCCGTTCCTCACGCCCAGACTCCGGCGGCTCAGCGCCGCGGCGATGGATCGTGAACGCGGCTCGCTACGGCGCCGTGATCATGGGAGCCGGGCCTGCTGGCGAGGTCGCGGCCTCCCGGCTGGACGCCCATCTCGATGCTGCACGACACGGTCGCGCAGTTCCCCACGTTCACCGAGGCCTACCTGAAGGGAGTCGAGAGCCTTGAGCTCTGAACGCCCACGCGAGTCTGCCACGCGCACGGGGCGCCAGACCGCCTTCGACTATGACCTGGCCATCGTCGGGTCGGGAGGCGCAGCGTTCTCCGCGGCAATCACTGCACGCCGCGCCGATCTACGCGTCGTCATGATCGAGCGCGGTACCGTCGGCGGCGCCTGCGTCAACATCGGCTGCATCCCGTCCAAGGCGCTGCTCGCCGCCGCCGAGAGCCGCCACCGCGCCGACAGCGCGCGCTTTCCCGGTGTGCGCACCGCGGGCGGGCCGCTGGACTTCGCCGCGCTTATCGCCGGCAAGGATGCGATCGTCGAGAGACTGCGCCAGCAGAAGTACGTCGACATCGCGGCCCGGCAGGAGATCGAGATCATCGAGGGCGACGCGCACTTCCTCGAGGGTCCGGCACTTGATGTCGACGGCCGGTGGATCGACGCCGCGCACTACCTGCTGGCCACCGGCGCCGAACCAGCGATCCCGGAGATCCCCGGGCTGGCGGACAGCGGGTTCCTGACCTCGACCACGGCCATGGAGCTCGAGGAGTTGCCGGAGTCGCTGGTCGTCATCGGCGGCGGGCCGGTGGCCTTAGAGCAGGCCCAGCTCTTCGCCCACCTCGGCACGCGGGTCACGCTCCTTGTGCGGTCGACGCTGGCGCGCGGCGAGGAGCCCGAGATCGTCGACCGGCTCAAGGCGGCCTTGGCGTCCGAGGGCATCAGGGTCTGCGAGCGCGCCCACATCACGGCGGTCGGTCGGGCCGAGCACGTGGTACACGTCACGACCGACGACGGGCAGGAGTATCGAGCAGCGCATTTGCTCGTCGCCGCAGGGCGCCGACCCCGAACCGGCGGACTGCACCTTGACGACGTCGGGGTTGGCGTCGGCCCGGGCGGCGAGGTCGTCGTCGGCAACGACATGAGCACGAGCAACCCTCGCATCTGGGGTGCGGGCGACGTGACCGGGCACCCGCAGTTCGTCTATGTCGCCGCCAAGCAAGGCGCTCTCGTCGTCGCCAACGCATTCGAGCCGGCGGCACGGCACATCAGCTACCGCTCGATGCCGCGCATCACCTTCACCACCCCGACGATCGCCAGCGTCGGGATGACCCAAGCCCAGGCGGACGAGGTGGGCATGGACTGCGAGTCCCGCCTGGTCGATCTTGCGGACATTCCCCGCGCGATCGTCAGCCGCACGTCGATCGGCGTCGTCAAGCTCATCGCCGAACGCCAGACGGGCCGCATCCTGGGAGTTCACATGCTGGCCGACGGAGCCGGAGACGCGATCCTCGCCGGGGTCTACGCCATCGATGCCGGCATGACCGTCACCGACCTGGCCGAGAGCTGGGATCCGTACCTGACCATCGGCGAGGGGCTTTGTCTCGCCGCTCAGGCCTTCACCCGCGACTTGAACACGCTCTCCTGCTGCGCGGTCTGACGTGACCGCTGAGCTAACGAAGTGTCCGCGCGGGTTTCAAGCTTCGAACCCGCGCGGATCGCTTGAGCGAGAGCAGCGGTAGCGCGGCAGAATCCGGAGGCGGGGCCCCTATCCCGGACCGGCTTATCGCCGTGCGCACCTGGGCCGGTACGCTTCTCGCTTCCGCACATCCCGGGGGGTCCCTGCCAGAGGGGCTGAGAGGGTGCTTCCTAGCGCCGACCCGCCGAACCTGATCCGGGTCATGCCGGCGAAGGGAGAGCTATGCCGCACCGCACGGAGTTCCAGACCGACGCGTCTTGTCGGACGCAGATGCACCTGGCCCGCCAGGGCGTGGTCTCGCCGGAGATGCAGCGCGTCGCCGAGCGGGAGCATCTCGCGCCCGAGCTGGTGCGCGACGAGGTGGCCCGCGGCCGGATGATCATTCCGGCCAACGTCAACCACACGACGCTGGATCCGATGGCCATCGGTCTGAAGGCGCGGGTGAAGATCAACGCGAACATCGGCAACTCGCCGACGAGCTCCTCGCTGGGCGAGGAGGTCGAGAAGCTCCACTTGTCCCAGCGGTGGGGCGCCGACACGGTGATGGACCTCTCGACGGGCAAGCGGATCGATGAGACCCGTCAGGCGATCCTCGACGTAGCGACGGTGCCGATCGGCACGGTGCCGATCTACCAGGCGCTCGAGCGCGTCAAGGCAGTCGAGGACCTGACCGCGGACCTGCTCCTGGAGAACATCGAGCACCAAGCGAAGCAGGGCGTTGACTACATGACGATCCACGCCGGCGTCCGGCTCGAGCACCTCCCTCTCTGCCAGCACAGGACCACCGGGATCGTCTCCCGGGGCGGCGGCCTGCTCGCCCGCTGGATGATCCACCACAAGCAGGAGAACCCGCTCTTCGAGCGCTTCGACGACGTCGTCGACATCTGCCGTCGCTACGACGTCTCCATCTCGCTGGGAGACGGCCTGCGTCCCGGCTCGATCGCCGACGCCTCGGATGCGGCGCAGTTCGCCGAGCTCGAGACGCTAGGGGAGCTGACCCTGCGGGCCTGGGAATCTGACGTGCAGGTGATGGTCGAGGGTCCCGGCCACATCCCGCTGGACCAGTTGGAGATGAACGTCCGCAAGCAGCAGGAGATTTGCCACGAGGCGCCGTTCTACACGCTCGGTCCGCTCGTGACCGACATCGCCCCCGGCTATGACCACATCACCTCGGCCATCGGCGCGGCGGTGGTCGGCTGGCACGGAACCTCGATGCTCTGCTACGTCACGCCGAAGGAGCATCTCGGGCTGCCGAACGCCGAGGACGTCAAGCAGGGCCTCATCGCGTATCGGATCGCGGCGCACGCCGCCGATCTCGCTCGCGGTAACAAGCGGGCGGCGGCCTGGGACCGCGAGCTGTCGCGGGCGCGGTTCAGCTTCGACTGGCGGCGGCAGTTCGAGTTGTCGCTCGACCCGGAGACGGCGCAGGCCATGCATGACGAGACGCTCGCCGACGACTACTTCAAGTCTGCGGAGTTCTGCTCGATGTGCGGGCCGAAGTACTGCCCGATGCACAACTTCAAGGACGTCGACTGGGACGCCATCCGCACGGTGATCGACGAGCGAAAGCGAGCGGTCGTCACAACCCGCTGAGAGGCAGGTCGGCGTGATCAGCACGCGCGGTCCCGCGGCGATCATCGGGCTGTTCCTCGGTCGTTGAGGGATTCGTTCGCTGTAGAGCACGGTCGGCTGCTCGCCGAAGGGCACGCCTTCGAACAGGTCGCCGGCGAACAGACCCGTCGACTACGGCCGGGTCCAGTACTGCTCGTCGTATGGCCGGTGCTCGCCAGGTCCCATCGCTTCGCCGCCCTCACGCGGGCATCGAAACCTAACGACGGGCGGGGGACGGGGGGCAGTCGATCGAGCGCACGCGCGTGACGGGCGCGACGTCGTCGTCCTCGCGCAGCGGGGCGAAGCCGCTGAACATGCCCTCGCGTACGGCCTCGATGTCCTCTGCGCGAAAGCGCCGCACGCCGCTGGGCAGTCGCACGGCGCGCAGGAGCCCACGCTCCTCCCAGCGGCGGATCGTGTTCTCGGGCACCCCGAACGCCCGCGCGGCTTGGCGGACCTGAATCAGCTCTGCCATCAAAGGCAAGCCTTGAACAGGGCGGGATGTTCGCAGATCTGCCGTCATCTAGAATGCAGATCTGCCGATGTATCGATTGCAGAACTGCCGAGCCCGGAGGAGAGGATCGCCCTGCGGGTGATCGAACGCCATCTGCGGCGTCGCGTGCTCGGCGCTCTCGAGGATACGCGCGTCGTCGCCGTGCTCGGCGCTCGGTAGGTCGGAAAGAGCACGCTCGTCCAGAGCATCGCGCGCGGTGAGCGGCCAGCGTCGGTTTTCACGCTCGACGATCAGGCCACGCGGGACGCTGCGACTAGCGATCCGACCGGGTTCGTAGCAGGGCTCACCACGCCGGTCGTCCTCGACGAGGTCCAACGCGTGCCCGATCTGCTGTTGGCGATCAAGGCGCGCGTCGACCGGGATCCAACACCTGGGCAGTTCCTGCTGACGGGTTCGGCGAACATCTTGGCTGCTCCGCGGATCGCCGATGCGCTCACCGGGCGCGCAGAGTACATGCGACTGGCGCCGTTCAGCCAGGGCGAGTTGCACGGCGTGGATGAGCCGTTCATCCGGCTCCTCTTCGACGGGCGCTGGCCGCAGGCGAGCGGCGCGGGCGTCGGCCGAGCGGCGTATGCCGACATCGTCGCGGCCGGTGGCTATCCCGCGGCCCTCGACCGCACCGAGGCCAGACGTGCCAGCTTCTTCGACAGCTACGTCGAGACGATCGTGCAGCGCGACCTGAGCACGATCGCGCGGGTACAGGATCAGGAGAACGTGCGCCGGCTCTTGTCGGCACTTGGCGCGACCTCCGCCGGACTGCTGAACTTCGACGGCCTCAGCCGAGACCTCGCACTTCCTGCGAACACGCTGCGCTCGCATGTCGCGCTGCTCGAGACGCTGTTTCTCACGACGCGGATCGAGGCTTGGAGCAGCAACCTCCTGAGCCGCGTGATCAAGACGCCGAAGGTGTACGTCACCGATACGGGCCTGCTCAGCTACCTCATCGGCATCGATGCCGCGCGGCTTGCCGAGGACGGGTCGGTGTACGGCATGGCGTTCGAGACGTTCGTGGCGATGGAGCTACGGCGGCAGATCGCCTGGCAGAACAACGCTCCCCGTCTGTTCCACTACCGCGACCGCGACGGGCGCGAGGTCGACGTCGTGCTGGAGCGCCGGGACGGCTCGGTCGTAGCGGTTGAGGTCAAGACCGCCGCATCCGCCTCGGCCAGCGACTTTCGCGGACTGCGCCACTTGCGCGACAAGCTCGGCTCGCGGTTCAAGGCGGGCGTCGTGCTCTATACGGGGGAGCACACCGTGCCGTTCGGCGACCGGCTGGTGGCCGTGCCGCTTTGCGGCCTGTGGACGGCCGCGTCGTAACCCGTCTGCTACGGAACCGAAGGTCACAGGTTCAAATCCTCTCGGGCGCGCTAACGACCCGGATGATAGTGAGCGTCTTGCAGGGACTTCGTTCCTGGAACCCACGTGTCAACAGCCCGCTGCGGCTGCTCGTCGCGCTGCGAAATAGCCCGCTGTGGATCGCGCGCTCAGGCGATGGACGACATGCCGCTCGCCAGCGCCACGTAGACGTGGTCGCCGCGGACTTCCACCGCGTGAACGGTTATCCCCTCGCCGGCGGTCAGTGCCGCGCCAGTGGCAAGGTCGTAGCGGCGGTCGTGCAGCGGGCAGATGACGGCGCGATCGGTGACGATGCCGTCGGCGAGCGGGCCCCCGCGGTGCGGGCACACGGCGTCGATCGCATACCAGTCGCCAGGGGTCCGGAACAGCGCGATGGCGCGATCGTCGAGCATGATCGTGCGCCCCTCGTCGAGCGGGACATCGTGGACCCGACAGGCGAACCTCATCGTTCTGCGCCGACGACGATCGCGCCGCTCAAATCGACGCCTCGGCAAGGCTCGGCACCTTGTCGACCGCGAAGCTGCGGCGCAGGTAGAAGAACCACGTCATGCCCGCGAAGACCAGGTACGCGAACAGGAAGACGTACAGCGCCGGGATCGACCAGTCGGCCTGTGATTGCGCGACGGCCAGCTTGTCGGCCGGTGTCGCGGCTGCCTTGACGGCGGCGGAGACCCCGAGGCTCGCCTCGCGGAAGACGACCTGGATCAGGAAGCCCCCGAACGCGCCGATCGCGCCGGCGATCCCGATCACGGCGGCCGCCTGATGCTTGAAGTCAAGCGCGGTCACCTTGGGATCCAGGCCCTTCTCGGAGGCCTCCTTGCGCCCGAGCTCGCTGAAGATCGAGGGGATCATCCGGTACGTGGACCCGTTGCCCATCCCGGCGAGCAGGAAGATCGCCATGAACGACGCGAAGAAGATCGTGAAGTTGTGCTCGTTGACGCCGGAGATCGCCGTCACGGTGAAGAGCGCCTCGCCGAGAAAGACGGCCAGCGTGACCCTCGCGCCGCCGACGCGGTCAGCCAGCCAGCCGCCGAACGGCCGCGCGACCGAGCCGATCAGCGCGCCGACGAAGCCCAGCCCGGCGAGGTAGGTCGCGATGAACGGGTGCGACGCGAGGAATTCCGGGAACGTGTTCTTGATCACGAGCGGCAGCGCGAAGGCGTAGCCGATGAACGAGCCGAACGTCCCGATGTACAGCAGCGACATGACCCACGTCTGGCCGTGCTTCAGCGATTTCGCGTATGAGCGCGTGTCGGCCTTCGCGTCGGTGATGCTGTCCATGTACAGCCACGCGCCGATCGCTGCGATGACGATGAACGGCAGCCACATCAGGCCCGCGTAGGAGAGGTGGACCTCGTGCGCCGGCAGCTTCACCGCCGCCGCGGGCACGCCGATGATGATCACGAGCGGCACGAGCAACTGCGTGACCGCGACGCCGAGGTTGCCGCCCGCCGCGTTGAGCCCGAGCGCGAAGCCCTTGTGGCGCTCGGGATAGAAGAACGAGATGTTCGCCATCGAGGACGAGAAGTTGCCGCCGCCGAAGCCCGCCGTCGCCGCGCACAGCGCGAGCACCCAGATCTGCGTCGAGTGGCTCTGATCGAGCAGCCAGCCGCTCGGCACGACGATCGCGAGCAGCAGCACCGGAATCAGCAGCAGCGATGCGCTGAACGTGGTCCACGCTCGGCCACCGAACTTCGGCACGGCGAACGTGTAGGGGATCCGCAGGCCCGCGCCGATGAGGTTCGGCAGCGCGATCAGCAGGAACTGCTCCGACAGCGACAGCACGAAGCCGGCGTTGGCGAGGTTGATGACGACGATCGTCCACAGCACCCAGATCGAGAAGCCCAGGTGCTCGGCGAAGATCGAGAACTTGAGGTTCTTCTTGGCGATCCGCTTGCCGCCACGCTCCCAGAAGGCCTCGTCCTCGGGATCCCAGGCGTCGATCCAGCGGCCTCTGCGAGATTCGGCCGTCGGTTGACGTTCGACGGGGGCGTCCGTGGGCGTGCTCATGTGTCCTCCCGATCAGGTCTTCCTGGGGCGTCGAACGCGGTCTGCGGTTCATGTGGCTTGGCAACGGCGACGACGGATCTGGCCGCACGCGAGAGGGCTTCGAGGTCGGCCAGCAGGTCTTGCATCGGCGTCACGAACGCCTCGATGCCCTGGCGCAGAAGCGTGCGGGTCACGTCGTCGAGGTCGATCCCCGCGGTGCTCAGCGCCTCGAGCGCGGGCGCCGGGTCCTCGCGCACCGTCTCGCCGTGCACATCGAGGCGCTCGCTGCACGCCAGCAGCGTCTGCATCGGCATCGTGTTGACCGTGTCCGGGCCCACGAGCTCGTCGACGTAGCGCGTGTCGCGGTACGCGGGGTTCTTGACGCCGGTCGACGCCCACAAGGGCCGCTGGACGGGCGCGCCGGCTGCGCGCAGCTCAGCGAAGCGCTCGCCATGGAAGATCTCCTCGAAGCGCCGGTAGGCAAGCCGCGCGTTGGCGATCGCCGCCGTGCCTTGCAGGTCTGGGCGGCCGAGTGCCTCCAGGCGCTTGTCGACCTCGCTGTCGACCCGCGAGACGAAGAACGACGCGACCGAGTGCACGTCGAGGCCGAGGCCCTCGGTCCGGCGGCGCTCTAGGCCGCGGATGAACGCCTCGGCTACCACCGCGTAGGCCTCGACCGAGAACAGCAGCGTGACGTTGACGTTGATGCCCTCGTACGTCGCCTGCTCGATCGCGGGCAGGGCCTCGCGGGTGCCCGGGATCTTGATCATCGCGTTCGGCCGCTTGACGCGCTGCCAGTACTCGCGCGCCTGCGCGATCGTCAGGTCGCAGTCGAGCGCGAGGTCCGGATCGACCTCGAGCGACACGTAGCCGTCGCCGCCGCCGAGCTCGTCGTAGACCGGCCGCAGGACGTCGGCGGCCTCCTGCACGTCCTGGATCGCGATCTGCTGGTAGATCGCTCGTGCCGCGGCGCCCTCGCAGGCGAGCTGCTCGATCTGCTCGTCGTAGTCCGGCGAGCCGACGATCGCCTTCTCGAAGATCGCGGGATTGGAGGTCACGCCGCGCAGCGAGTGCTCGTCGCGCAGCCGCCGCAGCTCGCCCTCCTGGGTGAGCGAGCGGCTGATCTGATCGAGCCAGGGCGAGGTGCCGGCCGCCGCGAGCGCGGCGAGACGCTCATTCACCTTTGCGACGGCGCTCACGGTCGCGGATGTGATCGCGGGGTGGTGACATCATGCATCGCGTCAAGTTGTCACCGCCGGGACCGCGGATCTAGGGACCGGCGGTCCGAGGATGAGCGGGCAGCGTTGGACCGGCGGTCTAGTCTCAGCCCAGGGCGCGGTCGAGGTTGTAGGCGGCGCTGATCAGCGCGATATGGGTGAATGCCTGCGGGAAGTTGCCGAGTAGCTCGCCGGTCGGCCCGATCTCCTCGGAGTACAGGCCGACGTGGTTTGCGTAGGTGAGCATCTTCTCGAACGCCAGGCGCGCTTCGTCGAGGCGCCCGGCGCGGGTGAGCGCTTCGACGTACCAGAACGAGCACATCGAGAACGTCCCCTCGTGGCCGCGCAGGCCGTCCGGCGAGGCCTCGACGTCGTAGCGGTAGACGAGCGAGTCCGAGACGAGCTCGTCGCCGATCGCATCGAGCGTCGACAACCAGTGCGGGTCCTTGCCGGCGATGAACAGCACGAGCGGCATCAGCAGCAGCGAGGCGTCGAGCACCTCAGAGTCGTAGTGCTGGACAAACGCGCCGCGCTGCGTGTTGTAACCGCGGTCCATGATCTGGTGGTAGACGCGGTCGCGCTCGCCGATCCAGCGCACGATGTTGCCCGGGAGCCCGCGCGTTCGGTGCATGCGGATCGCGCGCTCCAGGGCCACCCACGTCATCAGGCGCGAGTACGTGAAGTCCTTCTGCCCGCCGCGGGTCTCCCAGATCCCCTCGTCAGCCTGATCCCAGTTCTCGCACAGCCAGTCGACGATCCGCTGCACGTGGCCCCACGTCTCGTGGAAGATCGGCGAGCCGTACTTGTTGTAGAGGTAGATCGAGTCGATCAGCTCGCCGTAGATGTCCAGCTGAAGCTGGTCGGCAGCGCCGTTGCCGATCCGCACCGGTCGTGAGCCGCAGTAGCCCGCCCAGTGCGGCAGCTCGATCTCCGGCAACTCGCGGCGCCCGTCGATCCCGTACATGATCTGCAGCGGGCCGCTCGATCCCGGCGGGCCCTGCTGGGACTCGCGCGTGCGGTCGGTCAGCCAGTCCATGAAGGCCGACGCCTCCTCGGTGAAGCCGAGCCGCAGCAGCGCGTAGAGCGAGAACGCCGCATCGCGGATCCATGTGTAGCGGTAGTCCCAGTTGCGGTCCCCGCCGATCCGCTCCGGCAGCGACGTCG
>Ga0208736_1000280_pt1 | contig 15719 bp, 15 predicted proteins | sample AntDryMetagUQ255_FD_188090 | JGI IMG/M metagenome (GOLD analysis project Ga0208736, IMG submission 188090) | Polar desert microbial communities from Antarctic Dry Valleys - UQ255 (SPAdes) | ecosystem: Environmental > Terrestrial > Soil > Desert | place: Antarctic Dry Valleys | collected 2008-12-31 | reverse complement strand
TAGAAACTGTCCATACGTAGCAAAGAAATAACACCATGAACAACGCCCCAAAGTACTAATAAAACAATATATAGATAGATGGGTGTTTTAACGATTGGAAATCGTTTGTACAATAAAATGAAAATGCCAATGGCAGAAAGAAGTTCATTAAACAGTAATTTTTTTTCAAAAAACCAAGGTGATATAATATAGCAAAGCGCTATAAAAAAGATGATAAATGCTATCTTTTTTTTGGAGATCACCGTCAGTTGAGAATTTAAAAGATTACTTATTATTTGAAACCATGAGTGTAAAAATAGAAGATGCAGCGCCACTAATCAAATAAAGCAAATTGTGAAAGGTATGTAAATCCCTGCAAGGTGGTATTTGAATTAATGTCTTATTTAAACTATTTGTTAGCCAATTAAATACAAAAAAAATAGTTATTAACCGTCAGTTGTATTGGCCACAGGTGAAAGCCTGATTTTTTTTAAGTTAACAAAAAATAGCGCAAGACTGAGTGTGATCAAACTAATTATATAGGTAACAAAATCATCTTTAAAAAAACGAACAAATAAATAAGGGATTAGCAACATTGATGAATTTGTAAATAAAAAAAATAACCGGGGTAACATCAGGTTTTTAATAGTAGATATTTTTCTTAATCCCAATAATAAAAATATTTCTCCTACTAAAATACTTACACCAATGCTGATTAGCGCCATGTTAAAATAGGATAGGACAATAACGCTGATAATAGTGATTAGCGCTGCTATGGCTGTAATAATTGTATATGGCCTGTCTTTTACATCTAATAAAGCTCTTGTGGTACAACTTAAGAGCATAGAATAGACTACAGCTGAAATACCTAAAAGCAAAAAAAAATATTTTTCCCCCACATATTGTTTGCCGGAAAAGAATGTAATAAAACTGTTAGGAAAGAATAAGGTAGAGCTTAAATACAGTAAAGCTATTAATATAGATAACTGATCTATTTTTAAACACCAGCTATCATTAATCATTTCTTTAAAAAAAGCCTGGTGTATAATCCGCAAAACGCCTTTAAAAAGCACATAGAATTTAAGGGCTATAAAAGCAACCGTTTCAACTGCAAGAGGATAAAAATATGGAATGATTAAAATGACCCCTATCCCCAAAAAGTAAAAAGAAACTGAAACTATACCTAAAGGAAGACTTTGTAAATATAGTTTCAGGCTTCTCCACTCTGGAGCATAAAAACTTTTGACTTGCAAAGCACGTGAAATAATAGTATTTGTCACTAAATAAACAAAAGCCCAACTTAAAATAAATACGTAACTAACTATTTCTGGTTTAAACCTGGCTGCTATAAGCATAAAGCCGTAAGGAATTGTTAATCGCAAGCATGCGATAGCTGCTCCCGTTACCGGCTTTCCTATAGCATATAGCGCATAATCACCACTCATGGCAAACAATGGTGCCAGGAAAAAAAAACTATATTCCCACCTTACAAATAAAAACGTCCCAAGCGTAAATAAAATAAGTCCCAGGGTAAAGCGTGCGGTTTGAGTAGTGTTATATTCTTCTTTCCATTTTGTTGTTAGAGCGATATTCCTCATGGCTGAGGATTGAAGGCCCAAAGCAATAATGCTTAATAACAGGGATAATAAAGCGTCTATGTGGGCAATTGATGATAACTTTTGCGGAGAAACAAGTACACTGGTGAACTTTATGGAGAAAATTGCAATTATTTGCCCAATACCTGTCAACACGGCAATGAAGACAATTCTTTTTAGCATGCTTTTTGAAATGATTGTGAAAATAAAATGAGAAATGGTATTGTTTAGTATTGTTGGGTTTTCTATTACAATTTTTATTTGAGTGCAACGTTACTGGAAAATCATTTGTCCATGAGGCTATAAAATTCTTTGTATACCCGAAAAGTTGAAATAGTTAAAAAGTTGGTTGGCAAAGCATAAAAATCAATTTCATAATATTAGTTGACCGATGAATCAATATATACAGAAAGATTACACTTCGAACGAAAAGCTAAAAAAAAAAGACCCCTATAAAAAGCAAAACAATGAAAATTGCTTGTTAGCTAAACGGGTTTTTGATATAGTTGTCTCTTTTATAGTCATTGTTTTCATATTATCCTGGCTTATTCCTATCCTGGCAATTCTAATTATTATTGACTCAAGAGGGCCAGTTTTTTTTACTCAGAAAAGGGTGGGCGCCAATGGTAAAATGTTTAAATGCTACAAATTAAGAAGCATGTGGACAAATGATCAGGCCAATTCAAAACAAGCCCAGGCAAACGACCCCCGAATTACTTTATTTGGAAATTTTCTTCGTAAATCCTGTATGGATGAGCTACCTCAATTTGTTAATGTATTAATAGGGCAAATGAGTATTGTAGGCCCACGGCCTCATATGATCAGCGATTGTGAAAAATTTTCAAGAGTGATTCCCAATTATGATCTCAGGCATGTTCTGAAACCGGGAATAACCGGCATGGCACAGATAAAAGGTTTTCGTGGAGAGACAAATTGTTTTTATGATGTTTCGCACCGTTATAAATGGGATTTGTTTTATGTAAAAAATACTTCTTTTATCCTTGATCTAAAGATTATACACAAAACATCACTTCAAACGATGTCAGCCTTAATTAAATCTCCGGAATCTGGCAGTAGAAACATTATTAATAAAACTATTCCCGAGGAAGTTTCATTAACTCTTATACCTAGCAATTAAACATTAACGCTGAGGTTTGTGTACAACACATGAACGCTTTTTCAATAATCATTATAGCAAAAGATGCCGGTAGTAAAATTGGTCGTTTGCTACAAAGTGTAAAAAGCCTATCTGATGATGTAGTTGTATGCGATACAGGAAGCGCTGATAATACGATAAGCATTGCTAAAGAATTTGATGCAAGGGTGTATTCAATTCCATGGGAAGGATATGGCAAATCTAAAAATGCAGCTATTAATTTTGCAAAATATAATTGGATATTGTCACTTGATTGTGACGAAAAAATTGATACTAAACTATATAATACATTAAACAATTGGCGGCCTTTAAATGACACAATAGTCTACCAGATAAAACGAAAGAATTTTTTGGGCGATATCTGGATAGCACATAGTGATTGGGGCGCTGACTGGCAAAATCGCTTATTTAATAAACACGTTGTTTGGTGGGATGATTCTATAGCGCATGAAGTTACTGTAGCGGATGTACCATTAAAGAAAATCAGATTAAGTGGTTACCTTGAACACTATACCTATATTGATGAAGCAGATTATAAAAAAAAAATGATCAGTTATGCCAACCTCATGGCTTTAAAATATCATCAGCGAAAAAAGAAAAGTAATTTCCTGCATATAAGTTTATCACCATTATACAATTTTATTAAAACTTATTTTTTTAAATCGGGATTTATGGATGGTAGAAATGGTTGGATGATTGCAAAAACAAAAGCATATTACACCTACATAAAATACAGAAAACTAAAAGACCTGAACAGCAATAAAAATTTAAGGTAACTGGAATTTAAATACTGATTCCAAATTCTAAAGCTAAGTTTTGCTTCATTTAAAAAAACATCTTTTCAGATTGTTTTTTATCATGCCCATAAACATCATTTCTAAAGTTTAGTTCACCAGCATTATTTACCCAGGCCGTAAAATAATTTATAAGAACAGGTATGGGATTTTTCACTTTTACATAATTTTCTTTTTCGCTATTCATATGCTGGTTAATTTTGGCGGGTGTCCACTCCGGTTGATTTCTTAATAAATAGTTAGCCATTTTTTCCGCATCTGCGAGGCGAATACATCCATGGCTAAAAGCCCGATTGGTTTTTTTAAAAAGAGTTTTATCAGGCGTATCATGAAAATAAATATCATAAGTATTAGGAAAAAGAAATTTTACTTTTCCCAGGGAATTTTCGGTACCTGGTAATTGCCTTATTAGTGGCAGACTATCATCCTTGCCGACGATCTCCATATTTCGTTTTTTTAAATGGTTGGGATCTTTTTCTATAGCAGGCAAAATTTCATCTCTTACTATACTAGCCGGAATATTCCAGTAGGGGCTAAAAACAACCTGGTTTAATTCCCCCGTAAACATCATTGTATTTGTACCTTCCTTTCCCACCACCACTACCATATCAAAGATTTTATTTTTTGCTTCATAAACATGAAGCATGAATTCAGGTATGTTTACTTCAATTACATTTTGGGGCATTTGAACAGGCATCCAGATCATGCGGTTCATGTTAATTAGTAACTGCTGAATGCGTTCAGTCACTGGAATATTCATTGCTCTCACAACTGTATCAGATATTATCCCGTTAGGAATAAGGCCATGGCGTTGCTGGAAAGATCTGATAGCAATCTCAAGCGAATCATTAAATAATTTTGAAGTATCACTGCCCTGCATTTCTCCTGTCAATTGTAATCTTTTTTTTATAGCAGTTACAGAAGTGGAAGTAGATCCTTTTTTTAGGTTTTTACCTACAACGGGAATGGATGGGAAACCACCTTGTTTTGCTACCGGGTAAAATTTGCGCAATTGCATTTTTAGTAATTTGTAAGGCTCGTTCAATTGTTCAAAACCATTTGAGCTATCCTGTTTGTTTAAAATAGAATCTGCCATACTCAGAATATCAATTTTTTTTATTGGGATAAACTGACCAATGGCTTCTTTATTTACATAATTGTTTTCAGTGTTGTTTTGTAAATAATGTACAAAGTGCTGTGTGAGGGTTAATTCTGTATTTCTAAAAGAGCTATCTGTATTAACTACAAGCGAGTCGTTTGTAACTAATGAGTCCATTCTTTTTTGTAGCTTTTTATTTTTTAGTGAACTGTCTTTATCATAAGCATTCATATAGTCCTGTAAATTCCAGAATCCCCTGCCTTGTTCTGTCAAGCCATCGCTTGAGAACCAGGCAAACTGATAATTGCGGGAATTATAAAAGTTCCGCATGCCTTTAGCAATCGAATCATTTAATTTATTTTCCGTGATAAACAATTCTACAGCGGTGCTATCCAAAAAAAGATCATTGTAAGCATTTTCGGTAGTAATGCTAATATTCCTCGGCACGGGAGCTAAAGAAACTATAGGAGTTTTTTTTTCTGCTTGTTTTGCCTCATTAGTTTTATCATTTTTCTGATGACCTTCAAAATTTTGGCAGGAGGCAAAAACAATTACTATGCAAACAGCTTTGAATATTTCTTTCATATAATGGATTTTACAAAACTTATGCCTATTAACTGCATTATTAGAAAGAAATGATCTATGTATTAAAGGCTTCTAAGCCAATACAAAAGCCAGGTGCTTTTGAATTTGCAGGCTGGGATGCTACTGTAATTGGACGTTTGGGGGTGGTTATAGTCAATTATAAAAAACGAAAGTTAATATCTATCTTGTGCTTCATTGTTCTTCGCCGTTCACAACTATTCCAACTATCCTTCAAACAAACCTTTGCTTTTATCTCATTAATTCACTTTCCTAAGAAAACCTTTCCAAATTTAATATACCCTGGTAATTAGAGCTAAATTTAGTACCATCTATGAAAAAAAGACGACAATAAAAACGTTTGTAATGTCTAAATTTTTCTGGCTCCTTTTTTTTCTAAGTGGTTATAGAGCAAGCGCACAAAACTTTCAGCTTAATGACCTGAAAGATCTTGCCACTTTTGACGTGCAGAAATTTGATGCCCACATTTCAAAAAAAGAATATAGGCGTGACTATAACTCACCCACAGAAAGCCGTACTGTCTATAATTATATGCAGTCTAAAAAATCACGTGGTAATCTGGCAAGAACCATTTCCATACAGGAAGAATTGGATAAAACAATTATTTGTTATCAAACTTCATCCCAGGCAGAATTCCAAAAGTTAAAGGAGCAAATAAACAAAGATGGTTTTAAAAGTTACGCGGATAAAACATCGCATGATGCCATATTGCAAAAGGATAATTTTCTTATTAGTATAAGTATTGAGATAAAAGACAGTATTAGTTTTTATACTTGTTTCCTGGAAAGAAAGGAATTGCCAAAAGCAAAAGATATTTTTTTCGCCGAGGATCTATTAAGTTTAAGTTCTCATGAATATCTATGTTTTTTATTTGGAGAGGCTAATGTAAAAAAAGATCTTTTTTATTATTCTCCTACTGAGACAAACAGGTGCTCAATAGTTTTTCCTAATACCAACAGGGAAGTAGTTTTTGTATGGAATGATGAAACCAATTATCGAAAATTTGCTTTTTTAATGATAGGTGGCAATTCAAAAACCAACAGCTCTTCCAATTTCTATAGGCCGATAGAGCAGAATGCCTGGCGTTCCAAACAGGGAGTCTATCCAGGAATGAGTTTAGCTGAACTACAGGTATTAAATGGTAAAGAAGTACGATTTTATAGTTGGCATCTTGACCAGGCGGGTATGTTAGCTCCAAAAAATACAGGGCAGATTGATTTTACGCATCTAAATATTGTATTAAGTTGTCTTAATTGTAGTGAATCTGGTTTTCAACAGGCAAGCATTATTGATTCACAAAAAGCAATTCTAGAGAGCAAGAAAATATATGTTTCTACGATGATCATTCTTCCAGAAGAAAAATAAACAAGCTACAGCACTAAAACATTTAAAAGAATGATGCAAAACTATCATCGCATTGATAAATTTTGAGCTTCGCCTGTTTTTTGTTTAAAAGCGCTCTTCATTACTTTATGCATTGTGTTTGTACTCCAGCTACCAGGTACAAGTATACGGCGTAAAGTATATAAAGGCTGAAGCGAGTCTCTCTTTGCAGATAGTTGAAAAGCAGCCGTAATATTTCTTTTTTGTAATTCCGGAATGGCAGGCTGGTTCCATAACCCAAATGGATAGGCAAAATATTTTACAGGTTTGCCGGTTATTGTTTCAAGTTTTTTTGCTGATTCGGTCAATTGCTTATCCCAGTCTGCTTCAGTGTACTTTGTTACTCTATGATGATCCCATGTATGAGCTGCAATAATATGACCGCTATCTGATAAGCTTTTAAGTTCTTCTTTTGTCATATAATTAGGACGGCCAATAGATATGGTCATTATAAAAAAAACACCTTTAAAACCATACTTATTCATTTCTGCAGCGCCGATAGCATATTGCTCTTTATCCGTATCATCATAAGTTATTAATACCGGTTTATCAGGCAGTGGCGTACCATTATTTAAATAAGCCACATATTCATCCGGTGTAATAGTTTTATAACCGCTATCTGCCAGCGACTTCATTTGATCTTTAAAAGCTTCAATTCGTACTTCATATTCGCCTGCGGGGGAATTTCTGTTACGTATGTGATGATAGCAAAGAACCGGTACTTCCTTCCTTGACAAAATAGTTGAAAGATCATCTTGTTTTTTTGGTAAAAGAGAATCTTTTTTTGTTACGGAGGCTGTATCTGTTGAAATGGAGGTTTGTTTTTCGTTTTTAGTTGAATTGCATGAGGCAGTAAAAAAAACTAATATCAAATAGAAAGTAAAGGGATTTTTCATAGCGGTTTTTTCAAAATTGAGTGCAATCTACAAGGTGATTAGTGAGTTTACAATTAATTTATAAAATTTTTTCTGAATTTAAAATTTGAAGTTTTTATTATTTCAAACCGGGATTGAATTTAAAATAACGGGATATAACATTTTTTGTCTCAGGAGTGATTATTATTTTTTATCAACTCCAGCAATTCATCAATTAATGGAATTTGCGCAGGATTTATTTTTTGTTTTGATTCTTCAATAGAAAACCAACCAGCTTTATCTACTTCCGGCAAATCAACCCATTTCCCTGATTTCGGAGGCCATTGAATTTTAAACGTATTTGAAGTAATCTTTTCGGAATCAATATTTCCTTGAATTGCCCATGCGTAGACCAGTTTTCCAGCTTTCTGTTTCACTGGTGTAAGTGTTATAAAATTTCCATCTATAATAGTTCCTGTTTCTTCTTTAAATTCTCTTTTAGCAGTTTCTAAGGCATCCTCCTCATCTTCCAATTCGCCTTTTGGTATTGTCCAGGCACCAATATCTTTATTTTTCCAAAAAGGCCCACCGGGATGAACCAGGAAAAATTCTATTGTATTCTCCATGCATCTGTATAATAATAAACCTGCGCTTTTCTTCATTTTTTAGTAAAATTATCTGTATGCGATCTACACCGTACTATTTAAAGAGAAAGCACATCTTTCATTGAAAAAACGCCCTTCTTATTATAAATATATTCTGCGGCGAGCACTGCGCCAGATGCAAACCCCAGGCGGTTATGAGCGGTATGAATGATTTCAATGTCATCTATTGATGAACTATACTTTACCTGGTGTGTTCCGGCAGCCGGATCTGTACGCTCACTTATAATTTGTATTTCGGATGTATCATCTGTTATGTTATTAACCCAGCTTTTTTTTCTTTGATTGTAACTAAGCACCTGCTCTGCCAGTGTAACAGCAGTTCCACTAGGCACATCTTTTTTTTGAGTATGATGGATCTCTTTTATACTCACATCATATTCATTTTGAGAGGCCATTAACTGGGCTAAATATTTATTAATCTCAAAAAAAATATTAACACCGATACTAAAATTACTTGCATGTAAAAAGCAACCATTTTTTTCTTTGCAATATTTTTTTATTTCATCAAGTTTTTCGTTCCAGCCGGTGGATCCGCTAATAACCGGGGTATCAAGCTCAATACATTTTTTTACATTTTCGTAAGCATTCTCCGGGTTAGTAAATTCAATAGCTACATCTGCTTTCGCGAGGTTTTCGTAATGGAGATCTTTTTTATTGGAACTGTTGATCTTAAGAATAATTTTATGACCTTTTTGCACAGCTACTTCTTCTATTAGTCTACCCATTTTTCCATATCCAATTAATGCAATCAGCATATTGCCTATTTAAAAAGAAGTACAAGGCTCAGGCCATTTGTTTTTGCTATATCGCTGTAGCCTGGTTTAAATCGGAAACTTAGATCAGGGCTTACATCAAAGGTTTTCAAATGTGCATCCACTGTTGCATCCACAACATTCAGTCCCCATAATAAAATAAAAATAAGTACCGTATAATCTACATTTCGCCTGAACTCATTACGGTTGTAACGCAAAAATTCTGCGTCAAGGTTAATAAGTTCTGGTTTTATTTTAAAATAGTCTGTTGAATCTCGCTGGCCTGCCGGTAAAGAAGCTTTATATTTTGCCTGGTAAGCAAAACGCAGGTCTCTGTAGGTTTTAATATTATAAACAAAAACACCCGCCGTTGTTCCAAGTGCGGCATAAACAATCGGGATCTTCCAGTATCGTTTATTATAAGCCTGTCCCCAACCTGGAATTATAGCTGATTGGATAGCAGCTTTTCTGGGTGAATGATTTAATAAAACAGAATCAATTTTTTTATCTACCGAGACGGTATCAATATTTATTTGCCTGCCTGTAGAATCAAGAATTTTTTGTGCAACAATTTCTGTTGAGACTAACAAACAAAAAAAAATTACCTGAAATAAAAAATATCGTTTGCTTTTATTCAATGGTTACATTCATTTGATCCAACAGTTTGTTTAGTTCTTGCAGCGAATAGTAATCAAAGGTTATTTGACCACTGCCTTTTTTGCTATGCCGTAAAATAACTCTTGTGCTAAAATGGGAGGCAAGCTTATCCTCAATTTTTTTATAGGTGGGAGACAGTGAGTTATTAAAGTTCTTTTTGTTTTCCGGCTCTTTATAAAAATTTCTGACAAGGTTTTCTGTTTGTCTTACTGATAACCCTTTCATTTTTATTTCATCAAAAATGTATAATTGTTTATCTATGGTATCTACATTAATTAAAGCACGTGCGTGTCCCATGCTAATTTCTCCATTTCGTACAGCAATTTGAATATCGGGTGGTAGTTTTAATAACCGTATATAATTAGTAACCGTGCTCCGGTCTTTGCCCATTCGTTCAGCCACCTGTTCCTGAGTATGATTTAAATCATCCATCATTCTTTTATAGCTCAATGCAATTTCCATGGCATTCAGGTCCTCACGTTGCAGGTTTTCTAACAAGGCTAGCTCTAACAATTCATGGTCATTTGCCTGCCGTACATAAGCAGGAATATCTTTCAACCCGGCCAGTTTAGCGGCACGCCAGCGGCGCTCACCTGCTATGAGGCGAAATTTATTGCCGTGTAATTTTGTTACGGTAATTGGCTGAATAATATCATGCAATTTTATTGATGCAGCTAATTCCTGCAAAGCCTGGTCATCAAAATCGCGTCGCGGCTGCATTGGATTGGGCTCTACATTTTCAATTTGAATACGAAATGCACCCGCAGCTTCCTGCAATGCTGCAGGTTTCAGATCGCCGATTGATGTTTTTAAATCAGAATCGATACTTTGTAGAAGCGACCGTATTCCTTTGCCTAAGGCTTCTTTATTTTGTTTAGGAGTACTCATTTATAATTTTAGTGAATTCAAAGTTCAGCATTGAACTAATAAGTTGATGAAATTAGAAGGAAGATTGCTAACTCTTAACGCAGATTTACACCTCCATCGTCCTTTCTGCCTGCGCAATTTTTGTCATATTATTTTTCTGTAGAATCTCTTTTGCCAGGTTTAGGTAATTCATAGAACCTTTACTGTTGGCATCATATAAAATTACCGGTTTGCCTACACTTGGTGCTTCACTTAATCTTGCATTTCTATGAATAATGGTATCGAAAACCAAATCTTCAAAGTGACGACGCACTTCACCAACTACCTGGTTACATAGGCGCAGGCGGCTATCATACATAGTCATTAAAATACCTTCAATGACAAGCGATGTATTTAAACGGCTTTGAACGATCTTGATCGTATTTAATAATTTGCCTAAACCTTCAAGCGCAAAAAATTCGCATTGCACTGGCACAATTACTGAGTCGGCTGCAGTTAAAGCATTTACCGTTATTAAGCCAAGTGAAGGAGAACAATCAATAATAATAAAATCATAATCATCGCGTAACGAGTGTGCTAAACCTTTTAACACCATTTCACGATTGGGGTAATTGATCATTTCTATTTCTGCCCCTACCAAATCAATATGAGATGGTACCAGGAAGAGATAAGGTATTGCTGTTTTCAAAACTACATCACGCGGTGATGTATCATTAACCATACAGTCGTATAAACTTTGCGTTACATTTTGCAGATCAAAACCAACACCTGTGGTGCTGTTTGCCTGTGGGTCTGCATCAATTAAAAGTGTTTTATATTCCAGCACCGCAAGGCTTGCTGCAAGGTTAATAGCGGTAGTGGTTTTACCCACACCTCCTTTTTGATTGGCTACTCCTATAATTCTTGCCATATTATACACATTCCTTTAAAACGATTTATTTTATTTGGTCAACTTTATTTCTTTTTTTATTTTCTAATGCGTCGCAAACTTCTACTCCCGGATCAAAATTCACAGCTTTAGATCGATCAGTCATTCAGCTTCGGAAAAATTTGAATTTAATCCCTTTGAATATTTCCTTCGACAGCAAAACAGAAAAGATTTCAATTCAAGTTTGAGATGTTCCAACGATATTATGAAATTACAAGGTCTTGTCATTCCGATACTTCGTGCCTCAGTACAGGCTGGGGAGGAATCTCAAACTCTTGAAACTTTGAAATCGCAGGACGAAAAAACATTTTAATTATAATTTCTCTGAGATGCTTCCTTCGTCAGCATGACAGAAAAATCCGCACGTTTCCTATTAATCCTTCCAATCCGCAAAATCATGGTTCAGACATTTTTTAAATTACGATACTGTCTCCGATTCCAGGCAAGAATAACTGTATGCCTGCATTTGTGAATGCTTCCTTCACTTTTTCATGATCTATTTTAATAAATCCAAATGTATCGTAATGAACGCCTACCACTTTTGTACACTGTACCATTTTTGCCGCTTCAATTGCATCATTATAACCCATGGTAAAGTTGTCGCCAATGCATAACACTGCAAAATCCAACTTTCCCCATTTGGGTATAAGTTGCATATCGATGTTTAAGGCTGTATCTCCACTGTAGTAAAATTTTTTTTCATTCGCTGAAATAATGAAACCCATTGGATTGCCACCATACGATCCATCAGGTAAAGAAGACGAGTGAATGGCATTCACACATTTTACTTCGCCAAAATCGAAACTCCATTTGCCACCGTGATTCATGCCATGTGTTTTTTCAATTCCCTGTTTTGCCATCCATTCGGTTACTTCAAATGCGCCTATGACAGTTGCATTATTTTTTTTTGCAATTTTTACGCAATCGGCCACATGATCGCTGTGCCCATGCGATAACAGGATATAATCGGCTTTGATAGTATCAATATCAATTTCTTTAGCTAATTCATTTGGAGTAATAAACGGATCAAACAATATGATTTTTCCACCCATTTCTACAGCAAAACAGGAATGTCCATAATAAGTCAACTTCATAATAAATTTTTAACTGAAAAAGCGCAAAAATACGTGTTGCAGCTTCAATTAACTCAATATCTTCCCGATTAGCAGGGTGAATATTTGATTGGAAAGAAATTTAGTTTCTCACAGATTACAGGAATGTACCCAGATGAATTTTTATTACTTATTTGCGTAAATATGTGCCATCTGTCAGCAAAAGATTACGCTTGTATATATGAACTTAACCTTTTGTATTAGCAAAACTTTGGTTATTTGCAGCTTTATTTTGCTTGGTATGCGTAATTCTCCTTTTTGGATCATCCTGGTATGTTTCATGGTCTTACTTGATTTTTATGTTTTCCAGGCTGTGAAAGTGCTATCTCAATCTGCCGGTTCTAAAACAAAATCTATTATTTATATCAGCTATTGGGTGCTTTCAGCGATGGCCTTAATCACTATACTGGTGTTGCCTTATCTTAACTTTGATAATCTTCCAAAGGGTTTAAGAAATTCAATATTTGCCTTGATCGTTGCTCTTTTTTTTGGTAAACTGATTGCCGCCGTTTTCTTTCTTATTGATGATATACGCCGTGGTATTCAGTGGGTAGCCGGCAAAGCGTTTTTTTCAAACACAGAGGGTGCAGATTTGCAGGAAGGTGAAAAGATTACAAGGTCTTTATTTTTTACATGGCTTGGAGTGGCAGCCGGAGGTGGATTATTAGGTTCACTCATCTATGGATTCTCCAATAAATATAATTACAAAATAAAAAAACTGGCACTTCAATTTCCAAACCTGCCTGCTTCTTTTAAAGGGTTAAGAATTATACAAATATCCGATGTGCACTGTGGCAGCTTTAACGATAAACCTGCGGTGCAAAGAGGTATTGATAAAATTTTACAGCTTAAACCCGACCTGATATTATTCACCGGTGACCTGGTAAATAATAAAGCAGATGAAATGATTGAATACATGGAGATTTTTAATCAATTAAAAGCACCACTAGGCGTTTACTCCATTTTAGGCAATCACGATTACGGTGATTACGTGCAGTGGGATAATGCAAAAGAAAAGACCGCCAACCTTGATAAATTAAAATCTACTCATGCAGAGTTAGGTTGGAAATTAATGTTGAATGAAAACTCGATCATTGAAAAAGGAGGCGATAAAATAGCATTGTTAGGGGTAGAAAATTGGAGCGCCAAGGCAAGGTTTCCAAAATATGGTAAACTCCGGCAGGCATATATTGGTACGGAAAATATTCCTTTTAAAATTTTATTAAGCCACGACCCCTCTCATTGGGAAGGCGAAGTATTAACTACATACAACGATATTGATCTAATGTTAGCAGGGCATACACATGGCATGCAGTTTGGCGTAGAAATTCCCTGGTTAAAATGGAGCCCGGTGCAGTATGTCTATAGACAATGGGCAGGTTTATATGAAAAAAATGCTCAAAAATTATATGTAAACCGTGGCTTTGGCTTTATTGGGTATCCCGGCAGAGTGGGCATATTACCAGAAATTACGCTGGTTGAATTGACATCGTAAACTAAAAAGTATTTCTTTACGTTATTAAGGGGGTCTCTAAAACCATCAGCCTGAACATGACGAAGGCTAAATTTAATAAACCCATTGTCCTACAAGGCTTCGGCAAGCTCAGCCTTACAGGTCGTTTATTTATAAATCGGTTTTTAGATATGCCCTAAAGTTAACCTTATTGATTGTAGATCGGCTACAGCATATTATTATAACTCACCTGTATATGATGTGTATGTTTAAAAAAATTATTTTTTTAACTGCAATTCACTTTTTATTTTTCTTTTATGCTGATGCACAAAAAAGTAAATCCTTGGTTGACAGCACTGCTTATTACAATGATCTATTCAATGAATTAGACGGCTTTCTTGACTCAATGACCACTCCAAAGAATATGTGGCTTATTAGCATTGGAGCAGGGAATAGTTTTTTAAATTATCAATCTCCGTCCAGCCAATTATTGCAGGTAGATAAAAAAATTATCTACTCACCATCAATAGGTTTTTTTCATAAAAATGGATTAGGGATTAATTTATCCTCTGCTGTTGTCAAAGACGGCTCTGATTTTATTCCTTTTCAATATGAGGTAACCGGCTCTTATGATTATTTAAAAAGTAATAGGTTTAGTACAGGTGCAAGCCTAAGCCATTTTTTTACAAAAGACTCATTGTCATTTTATACCTCTCCTTTACAAAATGAAATCTCCGTTTATTTTTCTTATAAAAAAAGTTGGGCCAAACCTTCATTGACAGCCACATATGGATGGGGTAGTTATAAATCGTACGAAGAACGAATAGAGAATATAAAGAAACTTAGGAAACGTAAGAATGAGAATGGTTATACAAGCATCGAAACTACCGAATCAGTGAATGATTTTTCTTTAGCAGCTTCTATACGCCATGATTTTTATTGGTTAAATGTAATTGATACAAAAGGAATATTGCGATTAACGCCACGTATTACATTTACCAGCGGCACACAAAAATTTGGATTTAATCAAACAAGTAATTCTGTTATTACTACAAAAGGAAAAGGTAACAACGTCAGGTATACTTCTGAAAATGTTAACCTTGATGATGAACTTTATTTTCAGCCATCTTCATTAACTGCATTTATTAAACCAGAGCTAACCTTTGGCCATTTTTTCGTTCAGTCACAATTTGCATTTGATTATTATTTTCCTGCGAAGAGCAAAAATTTTACGACGAACTATAGTATGAACATTGGTTTTATATTTTAATAGAACGTTTATCCCTTTTTTAACAGCAAGAATCTGGCGTTGGCATTATAGTTGAAAAATTTATAAAAATCTTATTATGAAAACAAAATTATCCATTCTGATCGCTTGTTTATTTTTTACACAAGCCGCAATCTCTCAACTTAAATTCGGTGTAAAAGCAGGAGCTAACATTTTTAAAGTAGATGGAAAATCTTTTAAAGATGAATTTCGCTATGGTTATCACGTCGGTGGCTTTGTAGAAATCGGTTTAGGTGGTAAATTAGGCCTTCAACCCGAAGTATTATTTAATCAGTACCAGACGAGGGTTGATAGCTCTTTTAAAAACGTTTATGAAAACGCATTAAATTTTTCCGACAATAGAGATCTAAAGCTTGGTTATTTATCAGTTCCCATTGTATTGAATTACAAATTAGCTAACATACTTAGCTTACAGGTTGGACCGCAATTTGGTATTTTGATTGACCAGGATAAAACGCTATTGAATAATGGAAAAGAAGCTTTTAGTAAGGGAGACTTTTCTATGTTAGCGGGTGCACAGGTCAACATCAGTAA
>Ga0208736_1000279_pt1 | contig 15753 bp, 11 predicted proteins | sample AntDryMetagUQ255_FD_188090 | JGI IMG/M metagenome (GOLD analysis project Ga0208736, IMG submission 188090) | Polar desert microbial communities from Antarctic Dry Valleys - UQ255 (SPAdes) | ecosystem: Environmental > Terrestrial > Soil > Desert | place: Antarctic Dry Valleys | collected 2008-12-31 | reverse complement strand
GTGCGGACGCCCTCCCGCAGATCGGTGCCGGGGATCTTGCCGGACTCCGCCGCCGGGGAGGCGATGTCGATGATGTCGTCGGAGATCTGGAACGCGGTGCCGATGACGTCGCCGAACCGGCGCAGCGCCGAGACCCGCTCCTGCGTCGCACCGGAGAACATCGCTCCGTAGCGGCCCGCGGTGGCGATCAGCGAGCCGGTCTTCTCGGCCACCACCGCCAGGTAGTGCTCGACCGGGTCGGTCCCCTCGGCGGCTCCCAGCGTCTCCCGCATCTGACCGGTGACCAGCTCGGCGAACGTCGTGGCGATGATCCGCACCGCCTCGGGCCCGAGGTCGGCGACCATCCGGGAGGCGTGCGCGAAGAGGAAGTCCCCGGTGAGGATCGCGACCGTGTTGTCCCACCGCGCGTTGGCGCTCACCGCCCCCCGGCGCATGGTCGCCTCGTCCATCACGTCGTCGTGGTAGAGGGTGGCGAGGTGGACCAGCTCCACCACCGCGGCCGCGCGCACCACGTCGGCGGATCCGTGCGGCTCGCGAACGGGCCCGAACTGGCCCGCCAGGAGCGTGAACATGGGCCGGAACCGCTTGCCGCCGGCATCGACGAGGTGCAGCGAGGTCTCCGTCAGGAAGCGGAACTCGCTCTGCACCTCCCGGTGCAGCAGCTCCTCGACCTGCACCAGACCGTGCTCCAGCGCAGCCCGCAGTTCGGGGTCGGCGAGCTCCACCCCGGTGACCCGGTCGTGCGTCGACGGACTCATCTGTTCTTCTCCACCCCCGGGCCCGCGTCTCAGGAGGCGAAGCCTCCCAGTGCCGCCCAGTCGAGGGCGAAGCCGGGTAGCACCCCCAGGAGCAGGGTGACGACCACGCCGAGGGTGATGGCCGCGGTGGTGAACGCTCCGGGCACGGTGACCGTCGGCCCGTCGGCAGCGGGCTCGCTGAAGTACATCAGCACCACGACCCGGACGTAGAAGAATGCCGCCACGGCGCTGGCCACCAGCGCGATCACCACGAGCGGTGCCATACCGTCGGCGACGGCAGCGGAGAACACCGCGAACTTGGCGGTGAAACCGCTGGTGAGCGGGATCCCGGCCAGCGCGAACAGCAGGAACGCGAAGACTCCCGCGGTCAGCGGCGAGCGCTGGGCCAGGCCGGCCCACTGCGACAGGTGGGTCGCCTCGCCGTCGGCGTCGCGCACCAGGGTCACGACGCCGAACGCGGCCAGCGTGGTGAAGCCGTAGGCCAGCAGGTAGAACAGGGTGCCGGACACTCCCTGCTCGGTGAGCGCGATGGCCCCGACCAGGAGAAACCCGGCGTGGGCGACGGAGGAATAGGCGATCATCCGCTTCACGTCGGTCTGCGTCAGCCCGAGCACCGCACCGATCACCATGGACGCGATCGCGATGCCCCACAGCAGGCCCCGCCAGGTCCAACTGGTCGCCTCGAACCCGACGTTGAGCACCCGCAGGATCGCGCCGAAGGCCGCGACCTTGGTGCACGCGGCCATGAACGCGGTCACCGGCGTCGGAGCGCCCTGGTACACGTCGGGGGTCCAGGTGTGGAACGGGCCGACTGACGCCTTGAACATCAGGCCGATCACCAGCAGGGCGAGCCCACCGAAGAGCAGGGTGTCCGAACGCAGGCTGCCGCCGGACGCCTCGGCGATGGCCGACAGCGTGACCGAACCGGCATAGCCGTAGAGCAGTGCCACCCCGTAGATGAAGAACGCGGAGGAGAAGGCACCGAGCAGGAAGTACTTGACCGCGGCCTCCTGGCTCAGCAGCCGGCGACGGCGCGCCAGCGCACACATCAGGTACAGCGGCAGGCTCAGCACCTCGAGCGCGATGAACATCGTGAGCAGGTCGTTGGCCGCGGCGAAGACCATCATCCCGCCCAGGGAGAACAGGAAGAGCGGGAAGACCTCGGTCTGCATCCCGGTGGCGAGCATGGTGTCCGCCCCGGCCGGCTGTCCCGCGAGGTTCTGCGCGCGGTCCTGCGCCGTGCCGGGACGCACCGCGGAATCCGCCGCGAAGGCACCGCCGGGCTCCACCGAGCGATCGGCGATGAGCAGCAACGCCCCCAGCCCGAGGGCGAGCAGCGTCCCCCAGAGGAAGAGCGCGGGGCCGTCCACCGACAGCGTGCCGGCGAACGTCACCACGTCGGTGCGGTCCCCGGCCAGATGCAGGCCGAGCGCCAGCCCGGCCGCGGCGAGCGCGAGCAGCGTCAGTGCCACCTGCACCGGCCAGCGCTGGTGCCGCGGGAAGAATGCCTCGACCAGCACGCCGGCGCACGCCGCGCCGAGCACCACCAGGACGGGCGCGACGGCGCCGTAGTCGATCGCCGGCGCCTCGACCCGCTGGGCCTGCGCCAGGATCTGCACAGCGAGCACCTCAGCTCCCTTCCTGTACGGCCACGGGATCGGAGAGCCCGACCTCGCTGAGCGTCGACGCGACCGACGGGTTGATCACGTCCAGCACCGGCTGCGGGTAGAACCCGAGCACCAGGATCAGCACGATCAGCGGCGCGAGCACCGCCACCTCCCGCACCGACAGGTCCGGGAACCGCGCCCGCGCGCGCTCGATGGCCACGTCCGGGTCGGTCGCGGCCCCCGGTCCGTCTCCCAGCACGGCGGCACCGCGCACCGGGCCGGTCATCGTGCGCTGGTACACCCACAGCACGTACAGCGCGGCGAGGATGATCCCGGACGTCGCGAGGATCGTGAACACCGGTTCCCGCGGGAACGACCCGATCAGCACCAGGAACTCCGAGACGAACACGTTCGTGCCGGGCAGCGCCAGCGCGGACAGGCCCGCGAGCAGGAACGTCCCGGCGAGCACCGGCGCCAGCGTCGCCACCCCGCCGTAGTCGGCGATGAGGCGGGAGCCACCGCGCGCCATGAGCATCCCGATGACGATGAACAGCATCCCGGTGGAGATGCCGTGGTTCACCATGTAGAGCACGGCACCCGCGTGCGCCTGGGTGGAGAACGCGAAGACGCCCAGCGCGATGAAGCCGAAGTGCGCCACCGACGTGTACGCCACGAACCGCTTCAGGTCCGACTGCCCCACGGCGAGCAGGGCTCCGTAGAGGACGCCGACGACGGCGAGCACCAGCACCACCGGTGCCAGCAGCCGCGACGCGTCGGGGAACAGCGGCAGGCAGTAGCGCAGGAAGCCGTAGATGCCCACCTTGTCCATGACGCCCACCAGCAGCACGCCGACGCCGACGGGGGCCTCGGCACCGGCGTCGGGCAGCCAGGTGTGCAGCGGCACCAGCGGCGCCTTGATCGCGAAGGCGAGGAAGAAGCCGAGGAACAGCCAGATCTGGGTGCTCTCCGGGACGTCGGAGGCAATCGTCACCAGTGTCGCCCAGTCGAACGTGCCCTGCCCGAGCTCCTCGGAGCTGACGACGAACACCCCGATGACACTCGCCAGCATCACCAGGCCGCCGAGCAGCGAGTACAGGAAGAACTTCACCGCGGCGTACTGCCTGCGCGGCCCGCCGAAGCGCCCGATGAGGAAGTACATCGGGACGAGCATGACCTCGAAGAACAGGTAGAACAGGAACACGTCGGTGGCCGCGAAGACGCCGATCATCATCGACTGGGTGGCGAGCAGCAGCGAGTAGAACCCCGCCGCGGTCCGGCCCTCCGGGAGCTTCTCCTCCCACGACGCCCCCATCACGACGGGGACCAGCACGCCGAGCAGCGCGATCATCACCAGTGCGATGCCGTCGACGCCGAGGGCGAACCGCGCCCCGAAAGCCGGGATCCACTCGACCGACAGCGGCAGCTGCAGCCGGTCCCCGCCGGGATCGAAGGCGAACCACGCGAACCCGGCGAGCACGAGCTCGCCGAGCGCGAAGAGCAGCGCAGTGGCCTTGGCCACCCTCGGGGCGGAGCGCATCGGCGCCACCACGAGGCTGCCGAGCAGCGGGAGCAGGAGCAGCGCGAGCAGCACGAGGCCGCCGTGGGACACGGTGCTGCCGCTCGACCCTGCAAGCAGGTCTTCGGCGCTCATCTACAGGCTCACCGCCAGCAGCGTGGCGATCACCAGGACCGACCCTCCCAGCATTCCGAGGGCGTAGGAGCGCACGAAACCGGTCTGCAACCTGCGCACCCGGCCCGACGTCCCGCCCAGCAGCGCCGCGGTGCCGTTGACCAGCCCGTCGACGCCCTTGTTGTCCATGAACACCAGCGCGCGGGTCGCCCAGGTGCCCGGCCGCGCGATGAGCGCCTCGTTGATCGCGTTCCCGTACAGGTCCGCGCGAGCGGCGCGCACCGGCAGCGACACCCGCGCCGGGCGCTGCACCGGCACCCGGTGGCGACCGACCACGAGGTAGGCCACCAGCGCACCCAGCGCGGAGATCGCGACGGTGAGCAGCGGCACCAGCGCGTGCGGGATCGGGCTCGCGTCGACGGCCACCTCGGCACCCAGAGAGGGCTCGAGCCAGCTCAGCAGCCGGTCACCGGAGTAGAGCAGGTAGCCCGCGCCGACCGAGCCGACGGCCAGCAGCACCATCGGCAGCCACATGACCGCGGGCGACTCGTGCGGGTGGTACTCGGCCCCGTCCGAATCGTCACCAGCGCGCAGGTCCTTCCAGCGTTCCTCACCGAAGAATGTCATGAGCACCAGTCGGGTCATGTAGAACGCGGTGAGCCCGGCGGCGAGCAGCGCGATCCCGCCGAACGTCCAGCCCTGCCAGCCACCCTCGTCGAACGCGGCCTCGATGATCGCGTCCTTTGAGTAGTAGCCGGACAGGAACGGGAAGCCGATCAGCGCGAGGTAGCCGAGGCCGAACGTGACGAACGTGATCGGCAGGTACCGCGCGAGACCGCCCATCCGGCGCATGTCGACCTCGTCGTGCATCCCGTGCATGACCGACCCGGCACCGAGGAACAGCCCGGCCTTGAAGAAACCGTGCGTCAGCAGGTGCAGGATCGCGAACGCGTAGCCGGCGGGGCCCAGCCCCACCGCGAGGATCATGTAGCCGATCTGGCTCACCGTGGAGTACGCGAGCACCTTCTTGATGTCGTCGTAGGCGCAGCCGATGATCGCGCCGAGCAGCAGCGTGATCGCGCCGATGATCGCGACGATGAGCCGGCCCGTCTCGCTGAGGTCGTAGAGCGGGTTGCACCGGGCGATGAGGTAGACCCCGGCGGTCACCATGGTCGCGGCGTGGATCAGCGCCGAGACCGGGGTAGGGCCTTCCATCGCGTCGGGCAACCACGCCTGCAGCGGGAACTGGCCGGACTTCCCGCAGGCACCCAGCAGCAGCAGGATCGTGATCGCCAGCATGGTGGCGCCGTCGATCTCCCCGGCCCGGGCGAACACCTCGGTGTACTGCGTGGTGCCCAGCTCACGGAACAGCAGGAAGATCGCCAGAACCAGGCCGACGTCGCCGACCCGGTTCATCAGGAAGGCCTTCTTCGCCGCCGTCGCGGCGGACGGCCGGCCTTGGTACCAGCCGATGAGCAGGTAGGACGCGAGCCCCACGCCCTCCCAGCCGAGGTAGAGCGTGACGAAGCTGTCGCCGAGCACCAGTACCAGCATCGCCGCGACGAACAGGTTGAACTGGCCGAAGAACTTGCGCCGGCCGGCATCGTCGCTCATGTAACCGATCGAATAGACGTGGATCAGCCCGCCGACCCCGGTGATGAGCAGCACGAAGGTGAGCGAGAGCGGGTCCAGCCGGATGCCGAAGTCCACCTGCAGCGCCTCGACGCCGAACCAGGTGCCGAGGCTGAGCTCCCGGACGCGCTCCTCGGCGGGCAAGCCGAGCGACTGGACGAACAGCGCGACACCGAAGCCGAACGCGCCCAGCACGGTCGCGCAGCCGAGCAGGTGCCCCCAGCGGTCAGTGCGACGACCGCCGACGAGCAACACCAGCGCGCCGAACGCCGGCAGCGCGACCAGCAGCCACGCGTACTGGCCGAGTCCCTCGGCGGGCAGCACCTCCACGCGCGTTCCCCTTCAGTACTTCAGCAGGTTCGCGTCGTCGACCGAGGCCGAGCGGCGCGTCTTGAAGATCGACATGATGATCGCGAGGCCGACCACGACCTCGGCTGCGGCGACGACCATGACGAAGAAGGCCATGATCTGCCCGTCCAGCGTGCCGTTGATGCGAGCGAAGGTGACCAGGGTCAGGTTCACCGCGTTGAGCATCAGCTCGATGCACATGAACACGACGACGGCGTTGCGCCGCACCAACACACCGACCGCGCCGATCGAGAACAGCAGCGCGGAGAGTAACAGGTAGTAGGTCGGGCTCATCGCTGCGAGTCGTCCTCACCGGCTGGGCGCGACACGGGACCGCCGGACTCGTCGGCCGCCGCCTCGGGCCCGCGCAACGCGTACGTGTCCGCCTGGTGCGCGGCACCGCTCACACTGGGCACGTCCGCGTCCAGGCTCTCCCGGGTGGTGGACTCGATGATGTCCGACAGCGACTCCGGGGCCACCGTGCCGTCGGGCAGCAGGGCCGGGGTGGCCACCGAGTTGGCGGTGGCCAACACACCCGGGCCGGGAAGCGGCGACATCCGTTCCCCTCGAATCCGGGTCTCCACCCTCTCCCGCTGGGTGGATCGCTTGGCGCGGTCGCTGCTGCTGAAGGCCAGCACCATCCCCCCCACCGCAGCCGTGATGAGCAGCGCCGAGGTGAGCTCGAAGGGGAGGAGGTAGTCGGTGAACAGGCTCCGCCCGATGTTCGCGGTGTTGCCCCCGCCGGTGGTGTTCTGCGCCAGCAGGCCCACCGGCGCGACGTCGGTGAGCGAACGGCCCACGGCGCCCACCAGCAGAGCAGCGAGGCCGACCCCGGCGAGCAGCCCGGCCACCCGTTGCCCGCGCAGCACCTCGACCACCGAGTCGGAGCGGTCCCGGCCGACCAGCATCAGCACGAACAGGAACAGCATCATGATCGCGCCGGTGTAGACGATGATCTGCACGAAGCCCAGGAACGGCGCCTGCTGTGCCATGTAGAGCGCGCCCAGGCACAGCATGGTCAGCACCAGCCACAGCGCGGAGTGCACGGCGCTGCGGGCCAGGACCATCGCCAGCGCGGCAGCCAGCGCCAGCGGCCCGAGAACCCAGAACGTGACGGCCTCGCCGGTACCCACCACGTCCGTCGGGACGGCCGGCGCCTGGGTCAGCACGGCTGCGAGCACGGTCACCGCGTCTCCTCACCCACCGCGCCGCGCTCCGCCTCGAGGCGCGGGCCCTGCACGTAGTAGTCCTGCTCGGTCTCCCCCAGCCGCATCGGGTGCGGCGGCTGCTCCATGCCCGACAGCAGGGGGCCCAGCAGGTCCTCCTTGGTGTAGATCAGGTCCTGCCGGTTGTCGTCGGCCAGCTCGTAGTCGTTGAGCATGGTCAGCGCGCGCGTCGGGCAGGCCTCGATGCACAGCCCGCAGCCGATGCACCGCAGGTAGTTGATCTGGTAGATGTCGCCGTAGCGCTCGCCCGGGGAGTACCGCTCCTCCTCGGTGTTGTCCGCGCCCTCGACGTAGATCGCGTCCGCCGGGCAGGCCCACGCGCAGAGCTCGCAGCCCACGCACTTCTCCAGCCCGTCCGGGTGCCGGTTCAGCTGGTGGCGGCCGTGCCAGCGCGGGGCGGTGATCTTCTTGACCTCGGGGTACTCCTCCGTGACGACCTTCTTGAACATCGTCGAGAAGGTGACGCCGAAGCCCTTGACAGGATCAAACAGTCCCATCGGTCTCCTCCTTCGGTCCTGCGCTCACCGCGGCGGGTTGGCGCTCTGCATCGGCCACCGCGGCGCGGCGGTGCGGCATCGGCGGGACCACCAGGTCCAGCGGCGGCAGCGGGTAGTCCGATCCCGCGGTGCGCACCTGGTCGGAGTCCTCGTCCTCGGAGCGGCGCTCCGGAAGCAGCAGTGCCACCACCACCAGAACGCCGAGCAGGATCCCGCCACCGACGAGGATCTGGGTGGCGGTGACATCGGCGCCCCGCAGGCCGCGAGCACCCGCCACCAGCACGATCCACACCAGGCTGATCGGGACCAGCACCTTCCAGCCCAGTTGCATGAACTGGTCGTAGCGAAGCCGGGGCAGCGTTCCCCGCAGCCAGACGAACACGAACAGCACCGCGAGCGTCTTGCCGAGGAACCACAGCGGGGTCCACCAGCCGGTGTCCAGCGCACCCCCCGCGATCAACGTCAGCGGCCACGGCGCGTGCCACCCGCCGAGGAACAGCGTCGTCGCTATCGCCGAGACGGTGACCATGTTGATGTACTCGGCGAGGAAGAACATGGCGAACTTCAGTGACGAGTACTCGGTGTGAAAGCCGCCCACCAGCTCGGACTCTGCCTCCGGCAGGTCGAACGGCGCCCGGTTGGTCTCGCCCACCATCGCGACACAGAAGATCACGAAGCTCGGGAAGAGCAGGAACACGAACCACCACTGCTCGCCCTGCGCGGCGACGATCTCCGCGGTGGACAGCGACCCCGCGTAGAGGATCACGCCGACGATCGAGAGCCCGAGTGCGATCTCGTAGGAGATCACCTGCGCCGCCGAGCGCAGCGCACCGAGCAGCGGGTACGGCGAGCCGGAGGACCAGCCCCCGAGCACGATGCCGTACACGCCGATCGACGAGCTGGCCAGCACCACCAGCACGCCCACCTGCAGGTCGGCGACCTGCAGCAGCGTCTCCTCCCCGAAGATCGACACCTGGCCGCCGATCGGCACCACGGAGAACGCGACGAAAGCAGCGGTCGCGGAGATCACCGGCGCCAGGAAGTAGACCCACTTGTCGGCCAGTACCGGGCGGATGTCCTCCTTGAACGCCAGCTTCAGCCCGTCGGCCAGCGACTGCAGCAGCCCGAACGGGCCGTGCCGGTTCGGGCCCGGTCGATGTTGCATCCGGCCGACCACGCGCCGCTCGAACCAGATCAGGAACAGCGTCATGACCATGAGCAGCGCGAAGACGACCACGACCTTGGCGAGCGTGAGCCAGAGCGGGTCGTCGGCGAGCACCTCGCCGGGTGTCATGGCCGGTCTCCCTGGGTGGATGGGTCTGCGGGTTCGGTGCCGGCGCCGCCGGTGACCGTGACCACCGCGCCGTGCCCGACGCCGAGGCTGCGGCGGACAGTAGCCGGTCCGGAGTTGCCCGGAAGCCACACCACCCCGTAGGGCAGGTCCGCGGACGCTGCCGGCACGCTCACCGCACCCCGTTCGGTGGCCACCGTGACGGTGTCGCCCGGGTGCACCCCGAGGTCGGCCGCGGTGGCCGGCGACAGCAGCGCGGTCACCGGGCGGGCGGTGCCGGCCAGGTACGGCTCGCCGTCCTGCAGCGAACCGTTGTCGAGCAGGCGGCGCCAGGTGGCCAACACGGCCTGCCCGGCACCCGGGCGCGGCGGCGCCGGGGCCGGAACCCGCGGGCCCGGCACACGGGCCCCGGTGTGGGACCCGAGCCGGGCGAGGTCGGCGGCAGCGGCGGCCGGGGTCTGGGTGAACAGATCCGCGTCCATCTCGACGGCGAGCGTGTCCAGCACCCGGCAGTCCGGCAACGAAGCAGGCCGGCCGTCGACGGACTGTCCGGTGATCGTGGTGCCGAACTCCCGGCGGCGACCCTCCCAGTCGAGGAACGACCCGGCCTTCTCCGCGACCGGCGCCACCGGCAGCACCACGTCGGCGTGCGCGGTGACCGCGCTGTGCCGCAGCTCAAGGCTCACCAGGAAGCCCACCTTCGCCAGCGCCCGCTCGGCGAGCGCCGGATCGGGCAGATCGCCGGGATCCAGCCCGCCGACCACCAGTCCGCCCAACGCACCGGACTCGGCGGCGGCCAGGATGCCGGCGGTGTCCCGCCCGACACGACCGGGCACCGGGACACCCCAGGCGGCCTCCACCTCGGCGCGGGCGGCGGCGTCGGCGACCGGGTGGCCACCGGGAAGCAGGGTCGGCAGCGCACCGGCCTCGACCGAGCCGCGCTCGCCCGCGCGGCGCGGCACCCAGGCGAGCCGGGCGCCGGTGCGCTCCGCCAGCCGTGCGACGGCGGAGTACAGGCCCGGCACCTCGGCGGCCCGCTCCCCCACCAGCACCACGGCACCCGACGCGCGGAGCAGCGACTCGACGTCGGCGTCGAGGGCGTCGAGCACAGCGGGTTCCTCGCCGGGCACCGCGGGGATCAACGTGCGTACCGGGGCCTGCTCGCCAGGGCCGAGTACCGGCTCCGTCCTGGCCACCGCGGGGCTGGTCCAGCTGGTCAGGTGCAGCACCGGGGTGCGGTTCTCGCGGGCGGCCCGGCGCAGCCGCAGGAAGATGATCGGCGACTCCTCCTCCGGCTCGAACGCCACGCACAGGACGGCCGGCGCCGCGCTGAGGTCCGCGTAGGTGACGCCGGCTCTGCGCTCTGTTCCGGCTCCGCAAGCGTCGCCGGTGGCCGGGCCGGTGCCGACCACGTGCGCGCCGAGGAACTCGAGCTCCTCGGCGGAATGTGCCCGCGCCCGGAAGTCGATGTCGTTGGTGCCCAGCACGACGCGGGCGAACTTGGCGTAGGCGTAAGCGTCCTCGATGGTGAGCCGCCCGCCCGGCAGTACCCCGACACCGCGGTGCCGGGCCAGGGTCAGCCCCTCGGCCGCCACCTGCAGCGCCTCGGTCCACGACGCGGGCTGCAGCTCACCGTCCGCGTCGCGCACCAGCGGGCGCAGCAGCCGGTCCTGCGCGGTGGCGTAGAGGAACGCGAAGCGGCCCTTGTCGCAGTTCCACTCCTCGTTGACCTCCGGGTCGTTTCCGGCGAGCCGGCGCTGCACGGTGCCCCGGCGCCAGTCGGTGCGCTGGGCGCAGCCAGAGGCGCAGTGCTCGCACACCCCGGGCGTGGACACCAGGTCGAACGGCCGGGACCGGAACCGGTACGCGGCGCTGGTCAGTGCCCCGACCGGGCAGATCTGGATGGTGTTGCCGGAGAAGTACGACTGGAACGGCTCACCATCGGCCACCGCGACCTGCTGCTGCGCGCCGCGCTCGAACATGTCGATGAACGGATCCCCGGCGATCTGCTCGGAGAACCGGGTGCAGCGCGCGCAGAGCACGCAGCGCTCCCGGTCCAGCAGCACCTGCGTCGAGATCGGGACCGGCTTGGCGAAGGTGCGCTTGGTCTCCACGTACCGCGAGTCCGGGCGGCCGCCCGACATCGCCTGGTTCTGCAGCGGGCACTCGCCGCCCTTGTCGCAGATCGGGCAGTCCAGCGGGTGGTTGATCAGCAGCAGCTCCATCACGCCCTGCTGCGCCTTGTCGGCCACCGACGAGGTGTACTGGGTGCGGACCACCATCCCGTCGGCGACGGTGAGACTGCAGGAGGGCTGCGGTTTGGGCATGGGCTTGCCGCCCATCTCGGCCTCGACCAGGCACTGCCGGCAGGCTGCGACCGGCTCGAGCAGCGGGTGGTCGCAGAACCGCGGCACGATGATCCCGATCCGCTCGCAGGTGCGGATCACCAACTCGCCCTCGGGAGCGTCGACCTCACGATCATCGATGGTGAGCCGGACGTACCCCTCGGGCACCGGCCGCGCCTCGGTCTCCGAAGACTGGGCTGGAGTCTGGGCTGCCAACGTCATCGATGCGCTCCTGCCAGCTCGGCCTGCTGCCGGGGCCGCGCTACTGTGACGTCTCCGGGTTGCTCCGTGCACAGGTCCAGGAACTCCTGCCGGAAGTACTTGATCCCGCTGGTGATCGGGCTGACGGCACCGTCACCGAGCGCACAGAACGACCGGCCGAGGATGTTGTCGCAGAGGTCCAGCATGAGCTCCACGTCGGCCGGTGTGCCCTGGCCGTCGACCATCCGCCGCAGCACCTTGGCGAGCCAGAAGCAGCCCTCGCGGCACGGGGTGCACTTGCCGCAGGACTCGTGGTCGTAGAACTCGGTCCACTTCAGCACCGCCCAGGGCACGCTCACCGTCTCGTTGAAAATCATCAGCGCCGTGGTGCCCAGCAACGAGCCGGCCTCCGTCATACCCTCGAAGTCCAGCGGGGCGTCGAGATGCTCGGCGGTGAGCAGCGGGGTGGACGAGCCGCCCGGGGTCCAGAACTTCAGCGGGATGCCGCCGGACATCCCACCCGCCAGCTCCAGCAGCTCGCGCAGCGTGATCCCCAGCGGCGCCTCGTACTGGCCGGGCCGCTCGACGTGTCCGGAGATCGAGAAGATCTTCGGTCCGGGCGACTTCTCGGTGCCCATCGAGCGGAACCAGTCCGAGCCGCCGCTGACGATCGACGGCACCGTCGCGATGGTCTCGACGTTGTTCACCACGGTCGGCGCGGCGTAGAGACCGGACGTCGCGGGGAACGGCGGCTTGAGCCGCGGCTGCCCGCGCCGACCCTCCAGCGAGTCGAGCAGCGCGGTCTCCTCGCCGCAGATGTAGGCGCCGGCTCCGGCGTGCACGACCATGTCCAGGTCGAAGCCCGAGCCGAGGATGTCCTTGCCGAGGTAACCTGCGGCGTAGGCCTCGTTCACCGCGTTCTGCACGCGGCGCAGGGGGTGCAGCACCTCGCCCCGGACGTAGATGAAGCACTGCTTGGCCCGGATCGCATAGCTAGTGATGATGCTGCCCTCGATCAGCGAGTGCGGGTCGGCCATCATCAGCGGGATGTCCTTGCAGGTGCCCGGCTCGCTCTCGTCGGCGTTGATCACCAGGTAATGCGGCTTTGCCGCGGCGCCCTGGTCACCCTGGGGGATGAAGCCCCACTTCATCCCGGTGGGAAACCCGGCGCCACCGCGCCCGCGCAGCCCGGAGTCCTTGATCAGCTGGATCAGCTGATCCGGATGCGCCGACAGCGCTGTCCGCAGCGCGCTGTAGCCCTCGAACTGGAGGTAGGTGTCGATGGTCCAGGACGTGGGTGACAGCCACCGGCGGGTCAGTACCGGCGTCAGCTTGCTGCGTTCCGTCATGTCGTCTCCGGCGCTCGTCATCACTTCTTCTCCGGGACCGCCGGAAGCGGCACTTCGTCGGGCATCGCCGGTACCTGCCACCCGTTGGCCTCCGCCAACCGGGCCCCGACCAGGGTCTCCTCCGCGACGGACGGCGAGTTCACCGCCGCCCGCCAGATCTCCGGGTCGGCGGCGAAACCGGCGAGCTCCAGCTCGGCGGTGCGGAAGTCGGTGAGCGGAGCGCCGCGCGTCGGGGCGGGACGCTCCCCGCGCCGCAGCGCGTCCACCAGTTCGGTCGCCGACTCGGGCGTCTGCTTGTCGTAGAACTCGTAGTTGACCTGCAGCACCGGCGCGAGGTCGCAGGCCGCCAGGCACTCGGCGTGCTCGAGGGTCACCGACCCCGGCTCGCCGGGCTCGCCCGCCGTCTCGTCGTGCCCGACCCCGAGCCGGTCGGACAGTTGCGCGTAGATCGCGTCGCCGCCCAGTGCCGCGCACAGGGTGTTGGTGCACACGCTGACCAGGTGCTCGCCAGTGGGGCTCCGCTTGTACATCGTGTAGAAGGTGGCGACCGCGGTGACCTCGGCGGTGGCCAGACCGAGCTGGCCGGCGCAGAACGCGATGCCGGCCTGGCTGACGTGGCCCTGCACGCTCTGCACCAGGTGCAGCAGCGGCAGCAGCGCCGAGCGGGACAGTGGGTAGCGCGCGATGATCTGCCGCGCCCGCGTCACCGTCTGCTCGTCGAAGTGCTGCTCGTCGACGTCACGGGGCTCGGGGAACACGTCCGGGTCCTCAGTGACGCTCATGTCCGCCAATGGGCGGGATGGTTCTTGGCTCACCGGTCCACCCCTCCCATCACCGGGTCGATCGACGCCACGGCGGCGATGACGTCGGCCACCAGGCCGCCCTCGCTCATCGCGGGCATCGACTGCATGTTCACGAAGCTCGGGTCCCGGACGTGCACCCGCATCGGGCGGGTGCCGCCGTCGGACACCAGGTGGTAGCCCAGCTCGCCGCGGGGTGACTCGATCGCCACGTAGGCCTGCCCCGGCGGCACGGCGAAGCCCTCGGTCACCAGCTTGAAGTGGTGGATGAGCGACTCCATCGACTGGCCCATGATCTTGTTGACGTAGTCCAGCGAATTGCCCATGCCGTCGGCGCCGAGGGAGAGCTGGGCCGGCCACGCGATCTTACGGTCGGCCACCATCACCGGTCCGGGCTCTAGCTTGTCCAGCGCTTGCGCGACGATCTTCAGCGACTGGTGGATCTCCTCGACCCGCAGGACGTACCTGGCGTAGCAGTCCGCCTCGGTGGCCGTCGGCACCTCGAAGTCGTACTCCTCGTACCCGCAGTAGGGCTCGACCTTGCGCAGGTCCCACTCCAGGCCCGCGGAGCGCAGGATCGGCCCCGTGACGCCGAGCTGCAGGCAGCCGTCGAGGGGCAGGTACCCGACACCCTGCAGCCGCTGCTGCCAGATGGGCTGCCCGGTGAGCATCTTGTCGTAGGCCGGCAGCCGCGAGTCCATCACCTTGATCAAGTCGCGGATCTTGTCCTCGGCGCCCTCGGGCAGATCCTGGACGAGCCCGCCGGGCCGGATGAACGCGTGGTTCATCCGCAGGCCGGTGAGGAACTCCAGCGCGTGCAGAACCTCTTCGCGCTCCCGGAAGCCTGAGGTCATGGCGGTGAGCGCACCGAGTTCCATGCCGCCGGTCGCCAGCGCCACCATGTGTGAGCTGATCCGGCTGAGCTCCATGAGCAGCACCCGGATCACCTGCGCCCGCCGCGGCACCTCGACGCCGAGCAGGCGCTCGGTGGCCAGGCAGTAGGCCGCCTCGTTGTGGAGCGGCGCCAGGTAGTCCGCGCGGGTAACGAAGGTGACGCCCTGGGTCCAGGTGCGGTACTCGCAGTTCTTCTCGATGCCGGTGTGCAGGTACCCGATCACCGAGCGGGCCTGGGTGACGACCTCGCCTTCGAGTTCGAGCACCAGGCGGAGCACACCGTGCGTGGACGGGTGCTGCGGACCCATGTTGATGACGATCCGCTCGTCATGCTGGCTGTCGTCGAGCAGGGTGTCCCAGTCGCCCCCGGTGACGGTGTAGACCCGACCCTCGGTGGTGTCCCTCGACGTGGCGGCATACGGATCCTCGGTGCTGCCGCCCATGTCGCTGGTGGTGCCGCTGGCGCGGATATGCGCGTCGGTCTTGTTGCTCGAACCCGCAAGCGGTTCTTCGGCCTTCATGCTCGAACCCGCAAGCGGTTCTTCGGTGCTCATGAGTAGGCCCTCCGCTGGTCGGGCGGAGGGATCTCGGCGCCCTTGTACTCCACCGGGATCCCACCGAGCGGGTAGTTCTTGCGCTGCGGGTGCCCCTCCCAGTCGTCGGGCATCAGGATGCGGGTCAGCGCCGGGTGCCCGTCATAGACGATTCCGAACATGTCCCACGCCTCACGCTCGTGCCAGTCGGCGGTCGGGTAGACCGACACGACGGACGGCACGTGGGCGTCTTCGACGTCCACTGCCACCTCGAGCCGGATCCGGCGCCGGTAGGTCATCGACGTCAGGTGGTAGACCGAGTGCAGCTGCTGCGACACCCCGTCGCCGTAGTCCACACCGGACACGCTGCTGCAGAGCTCGAAGCGCAGCGCGGGGTCGTTCCGCAACGTGCGGCACAGCGCAAGCAGGTGCTCGCGGCGCACGTAGTAGGTGATCTCCCCGCGGTCCACGGTGACCTGCTGGATCGCCTCGGCGGGCACCCCGTGCTCGTTCATCGCGGCGAGCAGCTCGTCGGTGAACTCGTCGAACCAGCCACCGTAGGGCCGCTCGGCCGGCGCCGGGGCGTAGACGGGCAGCTGCAGGCCACCGAATCCCGAGGTGTCCCCGGAGCCGCGGACCCCG
>Ga0208736_1000278_pt1 | contig 15757 bp, 17 predicted proteins | sample AntDryMetagUQ255_FD_188090 | JGI IMG/M metagenome (GOLD analysis project Ga0208736, IMG submission 188090) | Polar desert microbial communities from Antarctic Dry Valleys - UQ255 (SPAdes) | ecosystem: Environmental > Terrestrial > Soil > Desert | place: Antarctic Dry Valleys | collected 2008-12-31 | reverse complement strand
CCGCGGCGGCACGCCGCTGGCGGAGATCGTCACCGAGCCCGACGTGCGCTCGGCCGCGCAGGCGCGCGAGTGGCTGACGCTGCTGCGCACGACGCTGCGGCGCCTCGGCGTCAGCGACGTGAACATGGAGGAGGGCTCGCTGCGCTGCGACGCCAACATCTCGATCCGCCCGGTCGGCTCGGCGACGCTCGGGACCAAGACCGAGCTGAAGAACATGAACTCGTTTCGGTTCCTCGAGCGCGGCGTCAACGCCGAGATCTCGCGCCAGGAGGCGCTGCTGCGCGCCGGCGAAGTCGTCACGCTGGAGACGCTGCACTTCGATCCGACGACCGAGTCGATCACGTCGCTGCGCTCCAAGGAGCAGGCGCACGACTACCGCTACTTCCCCGAGCCTGACCTCGTCCCGATCGCGATCACGTCCGAGATGCTTCAGGCTGCCCGCGAGGCCATGCCGGAGCTGCCGGCCGCCCGCGAGCAGCGCTTCGCCGAGCTCGGTCTCAATCACGGCAGCGCGCGCCAGCTCGCCTGGCGCACGGAGCTGGGCGACTTCTTCGAGGCCGCGCTGGCGGCCGACGGGGCGCAGGCGACGCGTGAGCCCCAGCCGCTGGCCAACTGGGTCTGCAACGAGCTGGTCGGTCTCATCGGCGAGGCCGACCCGACGACGACGAAGCTCCAACCCTCCGCACTCGGCCAGCTCGTCGCGCTCGTCGGCCAGAAGACCGTCACGCCCGCCAACGCCAAGCGCGTGCTGGAGCGCCTTGTGAGCGACGGAGGGGACCCGGCGCAGATTGTCGACGCCGAGGGGCTCGGCTCGATCGGTGGCGACGACACACTCGAGCCGATCGTCGACGCCGCGCTGGCCGCCAACGCTGATGCCGCCGAGAAGATCATGGCCGGCAACATGAAGGCGATCGGCGCGATCATCGGTCACGTGATGCGCGAGACCAAGGGCCGGGCGGACGGCGGCGAAGTGACGCGGATCGTGCGCGAGCGCCTCGGGTTGTAAGCGCGCGGCGCAAGGAGGGGGAGCGGTGCAAGGGCTACCATCCATATCCGCCGCGTACCACGTCAGAGGAGGCTGAATGTCGAAGCTCATCCGCATGGACCAGACCGGTCACTCGACGCTCGCCGAGTGGACGATCGAGGATCCCGAAGCGGTCGAGGCGGCCGTTGAGGCCTTTCGCAGCGAGCTCGAACGTGGCTATATGGCGATGGTCAGCACCGGGCCCGGTCACGCCGAGCAGGTACGCGAGCTGCCGATCGACGCTGACCTCGTGATCCTGCGCCTGCCGATCTCCGGCGGCTAGTTCGTGGCGGCGCAGCCGCAGCCGCAGCCGCTCGCGGCGCCGCAGATCCTGCCGGAGGCCGCGGCCGTCCACTGGCGTCCACGCGTCGACGAGGCGCGGTTGCGCCGCGTCGGGCATCTCTGGACGCTGACGACCGTCGCCCACGTCGTGCCGTTCACGCTCGCCGCGATCGGCCTGATGGTCCTACAGCCGCTGGCGCTGCCGGTCGCGCTGGCCTGCCTCGCGCACGCGTGGGTGATTCCCGAGCTCTACGCCCAGCGCGGCGCCAACGTGCTGCGCTCGCACAAGCGCGGCAGCGACGATTCCGAACGTCGCTCGGTCGGGCTGCTCGGCGACCTCGTCGGCCACGACGCCCGTGAGCTGCACGCCCAGACGGGGCTGCTCACCGAGCCCGGGCGACTGGGCATCTGGCTCGTCGGCGAAGCGGGCGCATTGCTGCTGCCGTTCGGCGAGCGCAAGGCGTACTGCTACTGCGTGAAGGTCGACGCTCGCCACGCCGAGGCGGCGACGCTGCCGTCCGGCGATCGCATCGCGCATCTGCTGCTGGCGTTGCGCACCGACGAGCAGGGTTTCGCGACGGTGGCGAACCTGTCCTTCGCCGGCGCCCGCTGGAGGGTGCGCCGCCGGCTGCGAAAGCCGCAGCGTCCCGCGCTGGCCGCGGCCACCACTGCCGTAGAGCGCGACCCGCGCTGAGGGGGGTCAGCCGCTGGACGCGATCAGCGGGGTAGCGGCGAGCTCGCGGTAGGACAGGCGGTTGAAAACCCATGGTCGAATGTGGTCCAGCTGGCCAATGGCAGCACGGTGACCGCCGGTCACGATGTCGGCATGTCCGCTTCGCTTGACCTCACCCGCCGCGTGCTCGTCCCAATCAACGGCCTGCAGCCGGCCGTCGCGCATGCACCCAGGGTCCGCCGTTACCGGCTGGCCCGGCTGCCCCTCAACACCCGACACGACCCAATGCCGGACCGCTTCGCGCACCTCCGCGCAAGCTACGACTGAGTCCCAACTCTCTGACGGGATCCGCGCCCGCGGGTCCCGTCAGAAGTCGTTCGCCCGGCCGGTAGGATTAGGACATGTCCAAGATCAAGTCCTCGGCCCGCGGGCTCGGCATTCGGGTCCTCGCGATTCTGGTGCTTGCGATAGCCGCCTGGGTCCTGCTCAAGCTGTTGATCGGGGTCGTCACCGCTGTCGCCTGGACCGTCGCCGTCGTGCTGGCGATCGTCGCGATCATCTGGGCGATCCGCGTTCTCTGAGCGTCCATGGCGGGCGGCGCCTACATCACGATCGCGCTGGGCTTCGCCCTTGCCGGCGGGATCGTCGGCAAGATGAAGGGCAGCTCCTTCTGTCTGTGGTTCTTGATCTCAGGCTGCGTGCCGGTCTTCGGTCTGCTCGCGGCCGTGTGCTACCGCTACGAACGCGACGAGCTGCGCCGCCAGTGCCCCACGTGCGGGCGCGTCACCAAGATCTACGACGCGCTGTGCACGCGCTGCGGGACCGAGCTGGAGTTCCCTGAACGCGCGATCGCACCCGAATCCGCGGCACGAATGGCCCGCTAGTATCGACTGATTGGCTGGCCGTCGTGGTCGGCCTCGGGTCTGCGTTGAGAGGAGGTCGTGCATGCGTGCGGTCGATGCCATCATGGAATGCTTGAAGGCGGAGGGTGTCGAGGTCGTATTCGGCCTGCCCGGCGGCGCGAACCTCCCGACGTATGACGCCTTTGTCGACGCCGGCATCCGCCACGTCCTCGTGCGTCATGAGGCCGGCGGTGGCCACGCGGCCGAGGGTTACGCCAAGGCGACCGGCAGGGTCGGCGTCGCGTTCGCGACGAGCGGCCCCGGCGCCACGAACATCGTCACGCCGATCGTCGACGCGATGATGGACTCCGTCCCGATGGTCGTGATCACCGGTCAGGTCCGCACCGACCTGATCGGCACGGACGGCTTTCAGGAGACCGACACGCTCGGCATCACGATGCCGGTGGTCAAGCACAGCTACCAGATCCGCTCGCCGCTGGAGATCCCGCGCGCGATCCACGAGGCGTTTCACGTGGCCCGGACGGGGCGCCCCGGCCCGGTCGTCGTCGACATCCCCGTCGACCTCAGCCGCGCCGACATCGCCTACAAGCCCGTCACCGACCTGCATCTGCCCGGCTACCAGCCGACGATCGAGGGCAACGCCAAGCAGATCCGCCAGGCAGCCAAGGCGATGGCCTCGGCGCGCCGGCCGGTGATCTACGCGGGCGGCGGAGTCATCAACGCCAACGCGTCCAAGGAGCTCTTCGAGTTCGCGACCGCGGATCGCTTCCCGGTCACCTGCACGCTGATGGGCCTCGGCGGCTTCCCCGCCCCGCACCCGCAGTGGCTGGGCATGCTCGGCATGCACGGCACGCGCTCGGCCAACTACGCGATGGACGAGGCCGACCTGATCTGCTGCATCGGCGCGCGCTTTGACGACCGCATCACCGGCAAGCTGTCGGAGTTCGCGCCGCACGCGAAGTTCATCCACATCGACGTCGACCCGGCCGAGATCTCCAAGACGATCCCCGCGCACATCCCGATCGTCGGCGACGCGCGCAGCGTGCTGACCAAGCTCAACAAGGAGTACCGCGCGCTGGACGTCGAGACGTCGCGGCTGGACGAGTGGTGGGGCCGGATCGAGGGCTGGCGCGAGAAGCACCCGCTGCGCTACGACGACTCGACCGATGCGGAGATCAAGCCCCAGTACATGATGGAGGCGCTCTACGAGGCGACCGGCGGCGACGCGATCGTGACCTCCGACGTCGGCCAGCACCAGATGTGGGCGGCGCAGTACTACCACTTCAACAAGCCGCGCCGGTGGATCAACTCCGGTGGCCTGGGGACGATGGGATTCGGTCTGCCCGCCGCGCTCGGCGCGGCGGTCGGCTGCCCGGACGAGACGGTCGTCTGCATCGCCGGCGACGGCTCTATCCAGATGAACATCCAGGAGCTCGCGACGTGCTCTGAGGACAAGATCCCGGTGAAGGTCTTCATCATGAACAACGGCTATCTCGGCATGGTTCGCCAGTGGCAGGAGCTGTTCTGGGACAAGCGCTACTCGCACGTCGACATGGGCAGCTTCCCGGACTTCGTCAAGCTCGCCGAGGCCTACGGGGCGACCGGGATGCGCTTCACCGACAAGGCGACGCTCGTACAGGACATGCGCCATGCGCTCGCGACCGAGGGCCCCGTCGTCGTCGACGTCCGCGTCACGCGCGAGGAGAACACCTATCCCATGATCGCGCCGGGGCAGCCCGCGCGCGACATGGTGGGCTAGGTGGCTGTCATGGGAGAGCCCGGAACCAAGGAACTGCTGAGCCTCGAGGAGCTCGAGGCGGCGGGCAGCCTGCATACCGGCCGCAAGCACATCCTGTCGATCCTCGTCGAGAACCAGGCGGGTGTCCTGACGAGGGTCGCCGGTCTGTTCGCGCGGCGCGGCTTCAACATCGACACACTGTCGGTCGGGCCGACCGAGGATCACAACGTCTCGCGCATCACGCTGACGGTCGACGGCGCGCTGCATCCCATAGATCAGGTCACCAAGCAGCTGCACAAGCTGATCCACGTGCTGAAGATCCGCGACCTCGAGCCCGAGCACACGGTCGCGCGCGAGCTCGCGCTCTTCAAGATCTCCGTCGAGGGTCCGCAGCGCGCGGAGGTCATGCAGATCTGCGAGATCTTTCGCGGCAAGGTCGTCGATGTCACGCGTCGCTCGGTGATCGTCGAGATCACCGGTACGACCGACAAGGTCGAGGGCTTCGAGCGCATGGTTCGCCCGTTCGGGCTGATCGAGATGATGCGCACCGGCGAGATAGCGATCAGCCGCGGTAGGGGCGAGACGTAACCCACGGCTCATGCGGGTGACCGACATGGGCACGCGCGGCGCGTCTGCGTTCGCGCTCTCACCGGCTGACCGCAAGAAGCTGCGCAAGCGCCTCGAGCAGGCGATCCGGCGGGCGCGCCGTGGGCGGCGGGAGGGCGTGCTTGCGGCGCTGACGATGGCGGTCGCGCACGATGTCGATCCTTGCGCGGTCGTGTTCGCCTCACGCCGGCCGGGGGGCTCGTGGCTGTGCAGCGAGCAGCCCGACCGTGATCGGGCGGCCGTCGCCGCGCTCGGTTGCGTGGTCGCGCTCGAGGCCGGTGGGGAGGATCGCTTCGCTGTGATTGCCGCGCGCTGGCGAGCGCTTGCCGCGGAGGCCTTCTGCGATCCGGCCGACGGCGCCGGGGCGGGTCTGATCGCCGCCGGCGGCTTCGCCTTCGCGCCCGATGGAGGCGGCAGCCTGCCGTGGAAGGGCTTCGCACCGGCCTCCCTGCGCGTGCCCGAGGTCGCGCTCGCGCGCCGTGGCGACGAGCTGACGCTGACGGTCGCGGCGCTCGCCTGTCCTGACGACACCGCCGACGGGCTGCTCGCGCGGATCGATCAGCGCCTCGCCGAGCTGCGCCAGGCGCCGCTGCCGCTGCTCGATCCCGATCCGCTCGGGCGCTACGAGGTCGCGGCGAGCACGCCGCCCCAGCACTACGAAGGCGCGGTTGCGCGTGCCGTCGAACAGATCCGCGCGGGGGTGCTCGAGAAGATCGTGCTCGCGCGCGAGGTCCAGGTCCATGCGCCGGCGGCGCACGATCCGGCGGCGATCTTCGGGGTCCTGCGCGAGGGCTTTCCGTCGTGCATCGTCTTCTGCGTGGGCCGTGGTGACAGCGCCTTTCTCGCAGCCAGCCCCGAGCTGCTGATCCGCCGGGAAGGCATGCGCGCGAGCACGCTGGCGCTGGCGGGCTCGGCGCGCCGCAGCGCGGACCCGTCGGTGGACGATCACCTCGGCGAGCAGCTCATGCAGTCCGCCAAGGACCGTCAGGAGCAGGCGATCGTCAGCCGCCGCATCGAGCAGGCGCTGCGCCCGCACAGCGTGTGGGTGGCGACCGCCGAGGAGCCGGTGCTCGTGCGCATGGCCAACATCCAGCACCTCGCGAGCCCGATCCGCGCCCAGCTCGCCAAGCCGATCGGCGCCGTGCGCCTGGCGGGTCTGCTGCACCCGACGCCGGCCGTCGGCGGTGAGCCCTTCGCGGCGGTCGCGCCGCTGATCCCGGCGCTGGAGGGCCTTGACCGCGGCTGGTACGCCGGTCCGGTCGGCTGGACGGACACCAACGAGGACGGCGAGTTCTGCGTCGCGCTGCGCTGCGCGCTGCTCAGCGGCGCGGTAGCGCGCTGCTACGCCGGCGTCGGCGTCGTGCGTGACTCCGACCCGGCGGCCGAGCTGGCCGAGACCGACATCAAGCTCGCGGCGCTGCTACCGGTGCTCGCCGGCTGAGCAGGCGCCGCTCAGGGCTTGCACGGCTTCGGGTCGCGCTCACCGCTGAAGTCGACGTCGAAGATGTTCTCCAATCCGCTGCGGTCTCCGGCGCGCAGGCGCTTCATCGCGTCGGGGAGCCGATCGAGCGCGGTGTCGATTGCCTTTAGATCGGACTCCGGCAGCGTCAGCGTGTCCAAGCATTCGCCGGGCTCGAGCGCGTCCTTGATCTCGCGATTGAAGCTTGTGCCGAGCTCCCGCAGGCCCTTGAGGAACTGGGTGACCCGCGGCTCTGCCTTGTCGGCGAGGCAGTCGCCGTCGCCGTTGCATGCGGCGCCCTCGGATTTGAACGGCTTGAAGTCTGCGGCGATCTTGTCGGACTCCCTGCACGCGTTCTCGGCCGCCGCCGCCAGCGCGTCGTCCTCCGCCACGGCCGCGAGCTTGTCGCAGATCGGCTTGTACTGCCCGAACTCCGCGTCGGTCGTGATGAACTCGTTGACCGCGGGGTAGGCCTCGGCGCTGATCTTCGACTGCTTGCCATCGCCGCCGCTGCCGGACTTGTCGTCGCCGCAGTTCGCGAGCGCGAGGACGAGAAGAGCACAGCTGAGAAGCAGGCCTGCTCGCATGCCCGGAATCTAAATGATGGCGCGCAGCACATCCGCCACCAGCGGCTAGCCGGCCGCGTAGTCCGGTCCGCCGGGCATGCGGCGGTGCAGTGCGAGGTTGTCCGAGCGGTCGCCACGCACCTCGATGATCGACGTGGCGCCGCCCGCCAGCGCGGCGTCGAGCTGCGTCGCGAAGGCGTCGAGGCTGTCCGCGCGCGTGTGCTCGCAGCCATACAGCGCGGCCGCGTGCACGAAGTCCAGGCCGTGCGGGGTGGCGACATGCTGCTCGAAGACGTCGCGCTCGGCGGCGATCGGGAGAAACTCGAAGATCCCGCCCCCGTCGTTGTTGAGCACGACGATCGTCAGCGCCAGCCCGAGCCTGCGCCCGGCGAGCAGTCCGCCGATGTCGTGAGCGAGCGCGACGTCTCCGATCAGCAGGACGACCGGCCCGGCACTGACGGCAGCCGCGCCGAACGCGCTCGACACCGTCCCGTCGATCCCGTTGGCGCCGCGATTTGACAGAACACGCGGCGGGTCGGCGCGGACGGGCGTGAAACGCTCGACGTCGCGGATCGGCATTGAGGAGGCCACGAACAGCGTCGCGTCGGCGGGCAGGCGCCGGCCCAGCTCACGCGCGACCGCGGGCTCGGACAGCCCCTCGCCGAGCACGTCGTCGATCGCCGCTGCGGCCCGTTCGTCGGCGAGCCTCCAGCCCGCCAGCCAGTCGTCTTCGACGGCCCCGTCGAGCTGTGCCGACACCCTGTCGAGCGTCGCGGCCGGATCGGCGTCGAGTACGACCGCGACGACGCCCGCGGGGTCCTGCCAGACCGACTGCGGGTCAAAGGCGACCTGGACGACGTCGTCGGCGAGCCCGGCGAGCCACTCGCGCAGCGGCTTGCAGGTGGGCAGGTCGCCGCAGCGCACGACAAGGTCCGGGCGTCGCGCGTCGGCGTCCATGCGCAGCAGGTCCTCGTAGTGCGCGATCGCGCCGCGGCCGCGCCGCGCGCCGCTGAGTGGATCGGCCAGCAGCGGCCAGCGCAGCTTCTGGCAGGCGGCCGCGATGGACTCCAGCGCAGGCTCGGCGCGGCCGGCGACGACGATCGGACGGCGCGCATCGCGCGCGGCGTCCGCGAGGGCGCGCGCGGCCGCTTCGCTGTCCGCTGGCGCGCTGCTACGGGCGACCCATGGCCGTCCGCCGGCGCGCCCCGGGAATGGGTCGAGCTCGGCGCCGGGTGGCGCGATCAGCGGCTCGCGTAGCGGGAAGTTCAGATGCACGGGTCCCGGCCGTCCCTCGAGCGCGGTCCAGACGGCGCGGCAGGCGAGCGTGCGCATCCAGCGCGTGCGCTGGGCGGTCGCCTCGTGCGTGCCGACCTCGAAGAACCATTTCACCGCTGAGCCATAGAGCTTGATCTGGTCGATCGCCTGGCCGGCTCCGACCTGACGGAGCTCCGGCGGGCGGTCCGCCGTCAACACGATCAGCGGGACGCGCGCCTCCCACGCCTCGATCACGGCCGGCGCGAGATTCGCCGCTGCCGTGCCCGACGTGCAGGTGATCGCGATCGGGCGGCCGGATGCCTTGGCCGCGCCGAGCGCGAAGAACGCCGAGCAGCGCTCGTCGATGTGCGAATGGCAGCGCAGCGGCTCGTGGCGGGCAAGCGCGAGCACGAGCGGCGAGCTGCGTGAGCCCGGCGACGTGCAGACGTCGCGCACGCCGCAGCGCGCGAGCTCGTCGGCGAAGGCCTGCAGCAGTACGTGGGTGTCGGGTCGGGAGGGCATGATGGCGGGCGTGCCCGAGCCGCTCTTACTGCTGCACGGCTTCACACAGACCGGGCGCGGCTGGGACGAGGTGGTGCGCCACCTCGACGGCGAACGCTACCGGCCGCTCGCGCCAGACCTACGCGGCCACGGCGCCGCCGGGTCGCGCCGGCCGGTCGACTTCGAAGCCTGCGTGCGTGACATCGCGAGCCTGGCGGCCGGATCGTTTGCCCTTGCCGGCTATTCGATGGGCGGGCGGCTGGCGCTGCACGTGGCGCTCGCCTATCCCGAGCGGGTGACGCGGCTCATGCTCGTCTCGACGACCGCGGGCATCGAGGATGCGGCCCAGCGCGCGCAGCGGCGATCCGACGATGACGCGCTCGCGGCGTGGATGGATGAGGACGGGCGCACGATGTCCGAGATAGCCGACCGCTGGGGTGAGCAGCCGCTGTTCGCCGGCCAGTCGCCCGAGGTCGCGGCAGCGGCGCGTGCCGACCGCCTGTCCAACGAGCCCTCCGATCTCGCAGCGGCGCTGCGCGGCATGGGTACCGGCGTGATGACGCCCGTCTGGGATCGCCTATGCGAGCTGACGATGCCCGCCGCGGTGCTCGCGGGGGAGGCCGATCCGAAGTTCGTGGCGCTCGCACGGCGGCTCGCCGCCGCGCTGTCGCAGGCCGAGCTGACGATCGTCCCAGACGCCGGACACGCCCTGGCGCTGGAGGCGCCGGCGGCCGTCGCGGGCGCGCTGATGCGACACGCCGGTGGCGCGTCGTGTACCACGTAGGGAGTGTCCGCGCTCCTCGCCGTCATCCTGTCGCTCTTCGGTGGGCAGGGTCCCAACGTGCGCCCCAGCCTGACGCCGGCCGCGCCGCGTCCCGCCAAGTCCGCCTTGACGCTGCGCCAGATGGTCGGCCAGCGGATGGTGTTCGCCTACGACGGCTTGCAGCCGCCGCCTGCGCTCCGCGCGCGCATCCGGCGCGGCGAGGCAGCAGGCGTGATCGTCTTCGCCCGCAACGTCAGCTCGCCGGCGCAGCTGCGCGCGACGATGCGCGACCTGCAGGCGATCCCCCGCCCGCGCGGCCTGCGCGCGCCGTTGATCGTGATGACCGACCAGGAGCGCGGCCCCGTACGCCGCATCCCGGGCCCGCCGGCCGTCAGCACTGCCCAGCACGGCGGACTGAACGCCGCCCGCGCCGATGGGCTGGCAACCGCGCGGACGCTGCGCGGCGCCGGCGTCAACGTCGATCTCGCGCCCGTGGCCGATCTCGGCCGGCCGGGCACGGCAATGCGGCGCGAACGGCGCACCCACGGGCGCTCGCCGCGTACGGTCTCCGACGGCGTCGTCGCCTTCACGGCCGGGCTACGCGCCGGCGGAGTGGCGGCGACGGCGAAGCATTTCCCGGGCCTCGGCGCATCGCGAATCAACACCGACGCAGCGCCGGCTGCAATCAATCTGCCGCTCGCCACGCTGCGCGCGGTCGACGAGGCTCCTTTCCAATCGCTGATCGACGCGGACATCGAGCTGGTCATGCTCGCGACAGCGGTCTACCCGGCGGTCGCCCAGCGCCCGGCGGCGCTGTCGTCGCGCTGGATCAAGCGCGAGTTGCGCGGGCGGCTGGGCTTCCGCGGGGTGACGATGACCGACGATCTCGGCACGCCTGCCGTCGCCGGCTATGGCTCGTTCGCGCGACGCGCGCTGATCGCCGCCCGGGCGGGCGTCGACATCCCGCTGTTCGTCGGCAGCTATCGCAGCGGCGTGGTCGTAGCCGACGGGCTCGTCGCCGCCGTCCGTCGCGGTCAGCTCAGGCGAGCCGCGCTCAAGGCCGCGGCGCGTCGCGTGCTGACGCTGCGCAAGGGCTTGTCGCGCTGATCGTCAGCGCTGCAACCACGCCGCGGCGGCGGCCCACGCCGCGCTCGTCGGGTCGATTGGGTCGCGGTGTCCGCCCGCCGTCTCGACCAGCGTGACGTCCGCGCCGGCCGACTGGGCCGCGGCGGCGTACTTGCGCGAGTTCTCGACCGAGACGGTCTCGTCGTCGCGGGCATGGACGAGGCCGACGGGGACATCGAGCGGGATGCGCTGCATCGGGTCCGCAAGCGCCCATCGCTCTGGCACCTCCTGCGGCGTTCCGCCGAGCAGCAGGCGCGCGGTGTTGCCCGCCTGCCCCAGATCACAGATCGTGCCGAGCGCGAGCGCCCGCTCGGTGAGCACGCGCGGCGCGGCGCCCGGCATGTCGACGGGAAAGCTCGGCCGCGCGGCTGCCCACAGGGCGAGCTGGCCGCCGGCCGAGTGGCCGACGGTGGTGACGCGCTGCAGATCGAGGCGCGTGTCGCCAAGCGTCGCGAGATGGTCGATCGCCGCAGCGACGTCATCGAAGGTCTGTGGCCAGCCGCCGCCCTCCCGGCCCAGACGCCGGTACTCGACGTTCCACGCGACCCAGCCGCGCCGTACGAGGTCGTGGCACAGCGGCCGCATGATGAGCTTGCCGTAGGGCGGCTGCCAATAGCCGCCGTGCAGCACGACCGCGACCGCGTACGGACCCGGCCCGATCGGCGCGTGCAGGTCGGCCATCTGGCGTGGATGGGTCCCGTAGCGATGCTTCTCGGGTCGGCGCAGCGCCGAGCGAGCGATGCGCAGCGCAAGGTGCGTCATCCGAGCAGGCCCGGTCCAGTCGGTACTCCGATCGCGCCCTCGCGCACCGCGAGGCTGTGCTCGACGTCCGCGAAGAGCTCGAGCGTGGCCAGTCCGCACGCGGCCTGGATGCGCAGCGCGGCGGCCGCGTGCAGCGCGGCTGCGATGCCCAGCGGCCCGTCGAACGTCGATGCGATGTAGGGCTCGGCGCCGGAGGCGCGCACGAGTGTCGCGCACGCCAGCAGTCCCGAGATGCCGCCGCAGCGCCCGAGTTTGAGGCAGACCGCGTCCGCCGCGCCCGAGGCCAGCGCGCCCGGCTCGGCGGCGGTCTCGTCCATCGCGACGCGCACCGCGACGCGCTCGCGCACCTCGCGCAGCGCCACCAAGCCGTGGACCGGCTCCTCGACGAACTCGAGGCCCGCCGCCGACAGCGCCTCGATCGTCCGCACCGCCTCGTCGACCGCCCACGCGCCGTTGGCGTCGATCCGCAGCTCGATCTCGGGCCCGAGCGCGGCTCGGACCGCCGCGACGCGGCCGGCGTCGTCGCCGATGCCGACCTTGAGCTTCACGCAGCGAAAGCCGTCGGCCACTGCCGTGGCGGCCTCGCTCGCCGCGGATGCGCGGTCCTGCGCGCCAAGCGTCGCGTTGACCACGACCTCGTCGAGCGCGTCCTCGGAGAGCAGCGCCGAGACGGGGCAACCGGCGCGCTTGCCGGCCCGGTCCCACAGAGCCATGTCGACGGCCGCGAGCGCCTGGGGGAGGTCGGCCGCCGCTCGGCACGCGTCGAGCACCGCGCCCCCGGAGAGCCCGTCTGCGTCCGCCAGCACCGCGCGATAGGAGCGCAGGGCAGCCGCGACGCGCTCGGTGCAGACCCCGTCATAGGACTCAAGCGGCGCCGCTTCGCCACAGCCCGAGATGCCGTCGCCGTCCTCGATGCGCAACTCGAGCACTTCGCGTTGAGCCAGCTCCCCATATGACGTGCGAAGCGGGGAGCGAAACCGCAGCGCGCGGTGCTCGATCTCGATCTTCACCCGGCCAGGATCCCAGCGCTCAGAAGCAGGCAGAAGACGAGCTGCGCCAACCCCGTCTGCGCGAGCACACCGTTGAGCGTCGGCCCATCGGCGTGGCTGCGCAGGGTGTTCACGAGCTTCACCGAGAGCGGCAGCGTGAGCCACGGGAGCAGGAGCCACGCCGACAGCGAGCCCGCCAGCCAGGGCAGCGGCGCGACCAGGTACGCGCCGTAGACCATCGCCGCGTAGAGCAGGCCGCCGCGCTCGCGCCCGAGCTTCACCGCGAGCGTGCGCTTGCCCGCCCGCCGGTCGGAGTCGACGTCGCGCACGTTGTTGACGACGAGGATCGCCGCGGCCAGCAGCCCGACCGGAACCGCGAGCACGAACGCCTGCCAGGGCCAGCGCTCGAGCTGGGCGAACGTCGAGCCGGCGACGGCGACGATCCCGAAGAACAGAAAGACGAAGACCTCGCCGAGCCCCGCGTAGCCGTAGGGCCGTGGTCCTCCCGTGTAGAGGACGCCGGCCGCGATCGAGGCGATGCCGACGAACAGCAGCTCGATCCCCGAGACCGCGACGAGGTACACGCCGCACAGCGCGGCGAGCGCGAACGTCACGTAGGTCGCGAGCAGCACCTGCTTTGGCGGGACGAGCCCGCCGGCCGTCACCCGGACCGGGCCGAGCCGGTCCTCTGCGTCGGCGCCGCGCCGTGCGTCGGAGTAGTCGTTTGAGAGGTTGGTCCCGATCTGGATCAGGATCGAGCCGAGCAGGGCGCCGATGAACGCGCCTGGGCGGAAGACCTCGGCGAGCTCGTAGGCCAGCGCCGTTCCGACCAGCACCGGTGCGACCGCTGCGGGCAGCGTTCGCACCCGCGCGGCCATGAACCAGATCCGCACGGGGTTCATCGGCTGGTCACGCGCTAGGGCCTCTTCGGAAAGCGCGTGAAGTCCGGCGTGCGCTTCTCCCTGAAGGCATCGCGGCCCTCCTGCGCCTCGCTGTTCTCGTAGAAGAGCAGGTTCGTGTCGTGCGCCAGCTGCTGAATGCCGGCGTAGCCGTCCTCGGAGGCGTGGAAGCTCGCCTTCAGCAGGCGCAGCGCGAACGGTGACATCGCCAGCATCTCGCGACACCAGGCGACGGTCTCGTCCTCGAGCTTCTCGAGGGCCACGACGGTGTTGACCAGGCCCATGTCAAGCGCCTGCTGGGCGTCGTACTGGCGGCACAGAAACCAGATCTCCTTGGCCTTCTTCGGGCCTACGAGGCTCGCGAGCAGGCTGGCGCCGAAGCCGCCGTCGAACGAGCCGACGCGCGGACCGACCTGTCCGAAGATCGCGTTGTCGGCGGCGATCGACAGGTCACAGACGAGATGCAGCACGTGACCGCCGCCGATCGCGTAGCCCGCGACCATCGCGACGACCGGCTTGGGCAGGCGCCGGATCTGGACGTGCAGGTCGGTCACGTGGAAGCGCCCGACCGCTCCTTCCTTGCCCGGCTCGCTCATGTAGCCGGTGTCGCCGCGCACGTTCTGATCGCCGCCCGAGCAGAACGCAAGTGGCCCCTCGCCGGTCAGCACGATGACGCCGACCGACGTGTCCTCGCGGGCTCGATTCAGCGCATCGGAGATCTCGACGATCGTCTGCGGACGGAACGCGTTGCGCACCTCGGGGCGCGCGATCGTGATCTTCGCGATCCCGTCGCCGCTGAGCTCGTAGCGAATGTCGGCGTACTCGCCTTGCGGTCTCCAGTCCACGCTCATGGCCGTGCAGGCTACTTTCCACCGCATGCAGGTCGAATCCTGGCTCGGGCGGGCGGCGCGCGTACGCCCTCACAGCGTCGCGCTGCGCGCCGACGACGGCGCGCTGACCTACGCCGAGCTCGACGAGGCCGCGAACTACGCCGCTCGCTGTCTGAGCACGCTCGGCGTGCGCCCCGGCGACCGCGTCGCCATCGCGCTACCGGCGCGCCAGGCCTTTGTCGAGACGCTGCACGGCTGCCTGCGACTCGGTGCTGTGGCGGTCCCGGTCGACCTGCGCCTGACGGCTGCCGAGCGCGAGCAGCGCACCGCCGGCTGCGTGGCCGTCGTGCGCGAGCCGCTGTCGGGCCTGCCCGACGCGGGCGCCCCGCTGCGCACCACGCACGACCTCGCCTCGACGGCGGTCGTCGTCTACACGTCGGGCACGACGGCCGGCCCGCGGCCCGTCGAGCTGACGTACGGCAACTGGCTGTGGAGCGCGCTCGGGTCGGCCGCGGCGCTCGGCCTGCAACGCCACGAGCGCTGGCTGTGCACGCTGCCGCTGTCGCACGTGGGCGGCCTGTCGATCCTGCTGCGCAGCGCGATCTACGCGACGACGACGATCCTGCACGAGCACTTCGACGCCGAGGCCGCCGCGGACGAGATCGCCTGCCGCGCGACGCTCGTGTCGGTCGTGCCGACGACGCTGCGTCGCCTGCTCGACGCCGGTCTGCACCGGCCCGCCGCGTTGCGCGCCGCACTCGTCGGCGGCGCGCCGATCGGACCCGCGCTGCTGGCGCGCGCACATGTCGCGGGCGTGCCGACCGTGACGACATACGGGCTGACCGAGGCCTGCTCGCAGGTCACGACCGGTGGGCCGCCGCTGTTCTGCACGCGGGTGCGGATCGGTGCGCGGCGAGAGATCCTCGTCGCCGGCCCGACGCTCGCCCCGAGCGCCACAGGGGAGGACGGCTGGCTGCACACCGGCGACGAGGGGAGCATCGACGCCGCGGGCAACCTGACCGTGACCGGCCGCGCGGGCGACACGATCGTGACGGGCGGCGAGAACGTCGCGCCGACAGAGGTCGAGGCCGTGCTCGAGTCCCATCCGGCGGTCGCCGAGGCGGCGGTGCACGGCGCCGAGGATTCCGAATGGGGCGAGCGGATCGTCGCGACCGTCGTCCTGCGCGCCGGACACACGGCAACCTCCGACGACCTGCAGGGTTATTGTCGTGCGCGTCTCGCCGGATACAAGGTGCCCAAGGCCTTTAGCTTCGCCACGAAGTTGCCGAGAACACGATCAGGGAAGCTTTTGCGACCACAGATAGGGTCGGGCGATGACGTTCGACCCGTCTGAGTTTCGCCGCACCAGCCTCGAGCGCTGGGAGCAATCGGCGGCCGGCTGGGGCCGTCAGCGCGCGGTCAT
>Ga0208736_1000276_pt1 | contig 15820 bp, 13 predicted proteins | sample AntDryMetagUQ255_FD_188090 | JGI IMG/M metagenome (GOLD analysis project Ga0208736, IMG submission 188090) | Polar desert microbial communities from Antarctic Dry Valleys - UQ255 (SPAdes) | ecosystem: Environmental > Terrestrial > Soil > Desert | place: Antarctic Dry Valleys | collected 2008-12-31 | reverse complement strand
GACCTGGTGGGGCAGCTTGCGGATGAAGCCGACGGTGTCGGTCAGCAGGTAGGGACGGCCGTGCAGGCGCAGCTCGCGCGTCGTCGGGTCGAGCGTGTGAAAGAGCCGGTCGCGAACGCCCACCTCGGCGCCCGTGAGCCGGTTGAGCAGCGTCGACTTGCCGGCGTTCGTGTAGCCGGCGAGGGCGATCTGCGGCAGGTGCGCGCGCTCGCGCTCGGCCCGCATCGTGGCGCGCGAGGAGCTGACGCCCTTCAGGCGCCGGCGCAGCGCGGTGATGCGGTTGCGCGCGAGCCGGCGATCGGTCTCGATCTGCGACTCGCCCGGTCCGCGAGCGCCGATGCCGGGCTGGGCCGCGCTCGCGCCGAGGCGCTCGAGGTGCGTCCACAGCCCGCGCATGCGGGCCATGTTGTACTCGAGCTGGGCGAGCTCGACCTGCAGCTTGCCCTCGGCCGAGTGGGCGTGTCCGGCGAAGATGTCGAGGATCACCGACGTGCGGTCGACGACGGGCATGCCCAGGCCCTCCTCCAGGTTTCGCTCCTGGCGCGGGCTCAGCTCGTCGTCGCAGACGACGACGTTCGCGTCGGCGGCCTTTGCGGCCTCCTTGACCTCGAGCAGCTTGCCGGGACCGATGTAGGTGTTCGGATGCGGCTGCTCCAGGTGCTGGACGATCTGCCCGACGACCGCGACGCCGGCGGTGCGCAGCAGCTCGCGCAGCTCGCCGAGATCGTCGCCCTGCTGCAGCGCGGCGACGCAGAACGCCCGCTGCCTCGGACGCCCGGACTCGACTTCGCTGCCGGGACGGACTTCGCCGACCCGGCCCTGACGGGTTCGTTGCACGCTGCCCGCAGTCTAGCCGCGGTCGCCGCGTGTGAAGGACCGCGTCAGGCTCAGGCCGGTCTTAGCTCGGCGGTGGCGAGCGAGGTCGTGAACGGGACGCACCAGAAGACGACCGTGTCGTAGGTGTCGAGGTCGATGCCCGCCGGGACCTCGTAGCTCTGATCGCCGCGCGAGCCCCTGAGCCCGCCGAGATCCTTGAACGTACCGCCACCGGCGTCCGTCGCGAGGTAGACCTGAACCTGCGGGCCGGGGTCGATCTCGAAGCCGTCGCTGAGGGTCAGCCGGCGGCCACCCGCTGCGAGCTTCACGACGCGCGCCGTGCCCGAGGCGCTGTGCCCCGCCGGCGTCACGGCGCCGGTGCGCTCGATGACGTTCATCTTGGACTTGGGCTCGGGCTTGGGCTCGGAGTCCGCTGCGGCAGGCTTCGAGTCGCCCTCGGGCTGGGGAGCCAGCGGGTCGACGGCCCCCGGCTCTGAGGCTATCTGGCTCGCCGGCACGGCCTCCGGCAGCGCCTCGTCGACCACCGTGTCGCGCACGGAGGTGAAGTAGAAGGCGGCGAGCGACACCACCGAGCAGGCCAGGAACGTGCCGCGAAGCCACCAGCGCAGCTGCGGCCGCGCCTTGCCGATGCGCCCGAAGAAAACGCTGCACAGCACGAACCATGCGATCACGAGGCCGATCGCGCTGTAGTAGCCGGGCGCGACGACGGCGCCCCAGAACCACGTTCCCGCCAGCAGCGTCACGATCACCGCGGGCGGCGCCAGCAGCTTCGGCAGGGCGTCGTTCATGAGCGCCTGAGGTCCGCCCGTCCAAGCGTCTGCGTGAACGGGACGCACCAGAAGATGACCGTGTTGTAGCGGCGCAGGTCGACGCTGCCGGGGATCGTGTACTTCTGGTTGCCGCGGTTGCCCTTGAGCCTGCCGAGGTCCTTGAAGTCCGATCCGATCCTGCTGCCGCGCACCCTGCGCGGGACGAGGTAGACCCTGACGGCGCCGGCCGGCCTGATGCTGAGGTTGCGCACGGTCAGCAGGCGCTTGCCGGCGTCGGTGCGCACGACGGCCGCGCGACCGGCGGCGGGATGGCTCGAGTCGCCGTCGCGCACCGTGCCCTTCAGCAGCTCGACGTTGGCGGCCATGCCCTCGGCGGCGGGCAGGATCAGGAACGCGGCTGAGGCCACCGCGATGACGGTGAGAAGACGTCGAAGCGTGTGCATGAGCCGATTGTGTCGGTGAGTCCTTACGTTGGAGAAACTTCGCGAATCGGGAGAGCGCCCGCTCAGCCGGCGAGCTTTCCCAGGCGCTGCACGGCCTCGAGCAGGCGGTCGTCCGGGGTCGTCAGCGAGATGCGAAAGAAGCCCTCGCCGTTGGGGCCGTAGGCGCCGCCCGGCGAGATCACGACGCCGGCCTGCTCGAGCACGTGCTCGCAGTAGGAGGCCGAGCTCTCGAAGCCGTCGGGCACGGGCGCCCACACGTAGATCGTCGCCCGCGGCACCTTGACGTCGACGCCGATCTCGCGCAGCGCATCGACGACGAGGTCGCGGCGACGCGTGTAGAGCGCGTTCATCTCGCGCTTGTCGCCGTCGGCGTCCGGGCTCAGCGCGGCGATGCCGGCGAGCTGCACGGCCTCGAAGAGCCCCGAGTCGATGTTCGTCTTCAGGCGCCAGTAGTGCTCGATCGCCTCGGCGTTGCCGACGATCGCGGCGCAGCGCCAGCCGGTCATGTTGTAGCCCTTGGACCACGAGAAGACCTCGACGCCGACGTCCTTGGCGCCCGGCGTCGCGAGGAAGGAGGGCGCGCGGTAGCCGTCGTAGGTCGTCTCGGAGTAGGCGTTGTCGCTGACCGCGAGGATGTCCGTTCCCCGGCAGTACTCGACGACCTCCGCGTAGAAGCCCTCGCGCACGACCGCGCCCGTCGGGTTGTTGGGATAGTTGAAGAACATGAGCTTGGCGCGGGCGCGATCCTCGTCGGAGATCGCCGAGAGGTCCGGCGTGAAGCCGTGCTCGGCGAGCAGCGCCATCAGCACCGGGTCGCCGCCGGCGATGATCGGGCCGCCCGTGTAGACGGGGTAGCCGGGATCGGCCGACAGCGCCGCGTCGCCCGGATCGAGGAACGCGAGGTTGAGGTTGAAGATGCACTCCTTTGCGCCGATCGCCGGCATGATCTCGGTGTCGGGATCGAGCTCGACGTCGAAGCGGCGCATGTAGAAGTCCGAGACCGCCTGGCGGAAGTCGCTGCGGCCGCGGTTTGAGGGATAGCGGTGCGTCTCGGGCTCGGTGATCGCCTCGGCCATCGCCTCGACGACGAGCGCCGGCGTCGGGCGATCGGGATCGCCGATCCCCAGCGAGATGACGTCCACGCCCTGGGCCTTCTTCGCGGCGATCTTGCGCTCGAGCTCGGCGAACAGGTACGGCGGGATGCGGTCCAGGCGACGGCTGGGCTTCACAGGTTCTCCAGTCGGGTGGCGAAGTCGTCGGCGAGCTCGCCCCGGTACACGGGCACGGCCCAGCCGCTGAGGTTCAGGTGCAGGTCCTCCTCGACCTCGACGACGAGCTCGCCGCCGTCGAGTCGCACGGTCACGGGCGAGTCGCCGCCGCGCAGCACGTAGGCGACGGCTGCGCCGCTGGCGCCGGTGCCCGATGACATCGTCTCCCCCACGCCGCGCTCGAAGATCCGCGCGCGGATGATGCCGGGCTGCACCTCGCCGAACCAGCTGACGTTCGTGCGGTTGGGAAACAGCTCGTGGCGCTCGATCGCCCCGCCGATCGCGGGCAGGTCGAGCGCGTCGAGCTCGTCGAGGTCGGGCGTGTGGATGGCGCACTGCGGGTTGCCGACCTGGACGTGCTGGAAGCGCCACGTGCGTCCGCTCGCCTCGAGCGTGCTCGCGCCGTCGGCGTCGCCGGACGGGAAGTCGGCCGACGAGATGCGCGCGCGTCCCATGTCGAGCGTGCAGCTGTCCGGGCCGGTGATCGTCGGGCGGATCTCGCCGGCGGCGGTCTGGATCGAGAAGCGGTCTGCGTCCGTCCAGCCCGCGCGGCGCAGGTACATGACCGCCTCGCGCGCGCCATTGCCCGACAACTCCGCCTCCGAGCCGTCGGGATTGAAGATCCGCAGCTGGGCGACGAAGCCGGGCTGCGCCGGCGCCGACAACAACAGGATGCCGTCGGACCCGACGCCGAGGTGTGAGTTGCAGATGCGCTCGGTCCGTGCGGGCGTCAGCGCGAACGGCAGCGCCCGCTCCTCGAAGATGAGGTAGTCGTTGCCGAGCGCCTGCCACTTCTCGAATGCGATCGGGGTCATGCGGGCGCGGAGTCTATGTCGGCCGCGACCTCCTCCGGCGTGCGCCCGGCGATGTCGACGACGGTGATGTCGGGCAGCTTGCGCATCCAGGTGAGCTGGCGCCGCGCGAAGTTGCGCGTGCGCCGCTTCATCGCCTCGACGTCGCCTGTCAGCAGCTCGTCGAAGCCCAGCGCGACGCGCGCGGTCTGCGACGCCCCGGCCGCATGCGCGCGTCTGACCTCGTCCACGGCGCCCGCCGCGACCATCGCGTCGACGCGCGCATCGATGCGGGCGTAGAGCTCGTCGCGCTCGCGCACGAGCCCGACGATCTGCGTCGGGTGACGGGTGTCGGTCGTCCACAGGCGGTTGGGACCCTGCGCGGGCTCGAGCAGGCCCTGGTCGAGCAGCTCGAGCGAGCGCACGATGCGGTGGCGGTCGCGCGGGTCGATCGTCGCCGCGGCCCACGGCGCCGCGCGCGCGAGATGCGCGTGCAGCGCCTGCGGCCCGCGGGCCTCGAGCTCCGCCTCCCAGCGCTCGCGCACATCCGGCGCCACGGGCGGGCGCAGGGCCAGCTCGGCGAGCGCCGCGCGCAGGTACAGCCCCGTGCCGCCGACGACGAGCGGCAGGCGGCCCTCGGCCAGCAGGCCGTCGATCTCGGCGTGGGCGAGCGCGGCGTACTCGGCCACGCTGAAGCGCGCGTCGATGGGCAGGAACGAGATCAGCCGGTGCTCCAGGCGCGCGCGCTGGGCCCGCTGCGGGACGCCGGTGAGGATCTCCAGGCCGCGGTACACCTGCAGCGCATCGGCGGAGACGGCGACCGGTCGCTCGCCGCGCGCGCGCAGCAGGTCGCCGAGCGCGATCGCGACCTCGGTCTTGCCGACGGCGGTCGGGCCGAAGAGCGCAAGCACACGGGCGGGCATCGCTCCCAGTATGCGCTGCTTGACCGCGCGCGCGGTCGTGCGCGAAGGTGGCGGCGTGACCACGAAGGCCGGCTACTGGATCGGGGGCGCGATGGTCGCCGCCGGCGTGATCGGCGCGGTGCTGGTCGCGGTGCTGTCGGGGCTCAGCGCCGTACGCAGCGTCGACGAGTTCCAGCGCGTCGCGGTCCCGGGCTCGGCCACCGTGCGGCTGGAGGCGAGGAAGTACGTGATCTACGTCGAGGGCCCGGGGGCCGACGAGACGGTGCCCGCGGTCGACGTCGCGATCACCGACACGCGCGCCGGCAGGAGCCTGCCGGTCAAGCCGTACGGCGGGTCGCTGACCTACTCGTTCAACACGAGCGGCTCGGCGCAGGCGACCGTCACCCCGCCACGTGCGGGCGCGTACGAGGTGCGCACCTCGGGCCTGGACGAGAGCAGCGGCTTCATGCTCGCGCTCGGCGACAGCATCGGCGGCAAGATCGTCCGAACCGTGCTCGGCGGCGTCGTCGTCGGCGGCGTGCTCGGCGTCGGGGGCATCGCGCTGCTGATCGTCACGGCGGTGCGGCGCTCGGGCCTGCGCGCGCAGGCCGCGCGGGACCGGCCGCCGACGGCCGAGCCGCCCGCCCGGGACCGGCCGCCGCCACCTGCCGTGTAGCCCCGCGCCGCCGTGGTGCGACCCCGCGCTGGCGCTATCGTCACGAGCCCATGACGGTGCGCATCGCGTGCGGGTTGTCGACCGCCTCAGACCCCCGTGCCGGAGCCCTCGAGGCAGCCGCGAGCGTGGCCTCCGAGCTGGACGAGGCGAGCGTCGACCTCGCCGTCGTCTTCGCCTCCGGCGCCCATCTCGCCAATCCCGAGGCGACGATCGAGGGCGTGCACGACGTGCTGGCGCCCGACGTGCTGATCGGCTGCGGCGCGGGCGGCATCATCGGCGCCGGTCGCGAGATCGAGGGCGGCACGGCGGTCACCGTATGGGGGGCGTCGTTTCAAGACGGCGAGGTGTCGACGTTCCATGCCGAGGTCCAGGAGGTCGAGGACGGCGTCGCGATCAGCGGCATGCCAGATCTGCAGGGCGCCGGTGGCGCGATCCTGCTGCCCGACCCGTACTCGTTTCCGACCGACGCCGTGCTGACCGAGCTGCACGAGCGCTCGCCGGGCGTGCCCGTGCTCGGCGGCGTCTCCAGCGCGCGCACGCTGCGCGGCGAGGCGGCGCTGTTTCTCGGCGAGGAGGTCGTCGCGGGCGGCGCCGTGGGCATCCGCTTCGACGGCGTGGAGCTGCTGCCGTGCGTGTCGCAGGGCGCGACGCCGATCGGCCCGGAGCTGACGATCACCGCCGGCGAGGGGCGGATCATCCAGGAGCTGGCCGGGCGCCCCGCGCTCGCCGCACTGCGCTCGGTGATCGAGGAGCTCGACGAGGACGACCGGCGGATCCTCGCCGAGGGGATGTTGCTGGGGATCGTCGTCGAGCGCGGCCGGCCGGACTACCTGCACGGCGACTTCCTCGTGCGCAGCGTGCTCGGCGGCGACCCGGCAACCGGGACGATCGCCGTCGGCGCTCCGATCTCGGCCGGGCAGGTCGTGCGCGTGCACGCTCGCGACGCGGCATCGGCCGACCGCGACCTGCACGACGCGCTCGGGCTGCGCCGTCAGGCGCTGGGATCCGACCGGCCGGCCGGGGCGCTGATGTTCACGTGCAACGGCCGCGGGCGCGGGATGTTCGGCGTCCCCGACCACGACACCGCAGCGCTGACGGCCGAGCTCGGCGCGATCCCGACGGCCGGCTTCTTCGCTGCCGGCGAGATCGGCCCGGTCGGCGGCGAGAGCTTCCTGCACGGCTTCACGGCCACGGTCGCGGTGTTCGCGTCGTGAACGTCGCAGGGCGCAGCGCGCTCGTCACCGGCGCAAGCGGCGGCCTGGGCCAAGCGATCGCGCGGCGGCTGGCCGGCGCAGGCGCCACGCTCGTGCTGTCGGGCCGGCGCGCCGACGTGCTCGAGGCCCTCGCGCGCGAGCTCGGCGCGACGATCGCCCCGGCAGACCTGTCGGATGCCGGCTCCGTGCGCGAGCTGGCGGCGGCCCACGGCGACGTCGACATCCTCGTCGCCAACGCGGGGCTGCCCGCATCCGGGCGCCTGCGGTCCTTCACCGAGGAGCAGATCGACCGCGCGCTGCTCGTCAACCTGCGCGCGCCGATCATGCTCGCCCACGCGCTCCTGCCGGCGATGCTCGCGCGCGGCAGCGGGCACATCGTCGTGATGTCCTCGCTGTCGGGCAAGGCCCCGGCCGCCGGCACCTCGATCTACGCCGCGACGAAGTTCGGCCTGCGCGGCTTCGCCGGAGCGCTGCGCGCCGAGCTGCACGGGACCGGCGTGGGCGTGTCGGCGATCTTCCCCGGCTTCATCCGCGACGCGGGGATGTTCGAGGACGCGGGCGTCAAGCTTCCGCCCGGCACCGGCACGCGATCGCCCGAGCATGTCGCACGGGCGACGCTGCGCGCGATCGAGCGCGACAAGGGCGAGATCGTCGTCGCACCGGTCGCCCTGAAGGTCGGTGCCACGCTGTGCGGGATCGCCCCGGAGCTGTCGGCCGCCGTCACGCGCAAGGCCGGCGGCGACGACATCGCAGCTCGGTTCGCGGCCGGGCAGCTGGACAAGCGCTGACGCGTCAGCGCAACATCGCCCGCCCATTGCAGTGGACGCGTAGCAGCCGTCGCCCCGGTCAGTGGCTGACGGCTGCCGCGGCGGCTTCTGAGACGAGCTCGTCGGTGTAGAAGCGCTCGAGCGCGAACGGCTCGATGAGCTGCGGCGTGCGCCCGGTGGCGATCAGCTCGGCGAGCGTCTGCCCGACGATCGGCGAGGCCTTGAATCCGTAGGTCCCCCAGCCGGCGCTGATGACGAAGCCGTCGACCTCGGTGACGCCGAGGATCGGGCTGTAGTCGGGCGTCACGTCGCACAGGCCCGCCCAGCTGCGCAGCACGTTCGCGCGCTCGAGCTGCGGGAAGAGCTCGAGCGCGTGGCGCGAAGCCTCCTGAAGGAAGTTCAGCGTGCCGCTCATCCGGTAGGTCGTCCACGGCTCGATCTCGGCGCCGACGAGGATCTCGCCACGGTCTGTCTGCGAGATGTAGACGTGCATCTGCGACGAGACGATCACGACGTCGAGCAGCGGCTTGAGCGGCTCGGTCACGAACGCCTGCAGGATGTGGGTGGTGATCGGCAGCTCGACGCCGGCCATGTCGGCGACGAGCGTGCTCCATCCGGCGGTCGCGTTGACGACCGTCCCGCAACGGATCGGCCCGCGATTGGTCGTGACGCCCGTGACGCGGCCGTTGGACCGCTCGATGGCGGTGACCTCGGTATAGGGGTGGATCTCGGCGCCGCCGCGGTCGGCGGCGCGGGCGTAGCCCCAGACGACGGCGTCGTGGCGGATGATCCCGCCGGGCGGGTGATGCAGCGCGCCCATGATCGGATAGGTCGCGTCTGCGCGCACCTGCATCGCGGGCGCCATCGCCCGCACCGCGTCGGGGCCGACAAAGCGGCTGTCGATGCCCATCAGCGCGTTGACCTCCGCGCGCTCGCGCATGACGAAGACGGAGCGGTCGGTGTGCGCGAGCGTCAGATGGCCGTTCTGGGAGAACAGCAGGTTGAAGTCCAGCTCGCTCGCGAGCTGCTCGTAGAGCTTCAGGCCGGCGTCGTAGAAGCGCGCGCCCTCCGGCGTGCGGTAGTTCGAGCGCAGGATCGTCGTGTTGCGTCCCGCGGCACCCGAGCCGATGTAGTTGCGCTCGAGCACGGCGACGTTCGTGATGCCGAGCTTGCTCAGCTCGTAGGCGGTCGCCAGGCCGTGGGCGCCGCCGCCGACGACGACGACGTCATAGGAGGACCTCAGCTCCCCGCGGGGACGCCACATGCGCCGGCGGCGCAGCAGGTCACGCATCGAGCGCCTCGATCGCGTCGCTGCCGACGAACGCGACGCCGAGCGCCTCGCCCGCGTCGGCGACGACGCTCCAGACGTACTCGGCCTGCGCTGCCCCGAAGAGCACGAGAAAGCGGCCCGCTCGCTCGTGCAGCACGATCGCCGGGACGCGCGCGACCGACCCGGGTCGCAGCGCGCCCTCCGGCGCCGCGACGGCGCGCAGGTCAAGAGCTGTCAGCGTCGCCAGCAGCTCGCGCGCGCCGGGGCCGAGCACGAGGATCGCCGCCATGCCGGCGCTGACGTCGACGACCGACGCGAAGTCGAGGCCGGCCGCGGCCTCGTCGAGGTCCGCGTGCAGCGCTGCGGCGCAGGACGGTGGCGCGACCACGAGCAGCCGCCGGGCCGTGACCGGACACCACCAGGCGCCGTCGTGGTGGCGCGCGCGGCCGAGCTCGAGCGCGCCGCCCGCATGCTCCCCGGCGAGCTCGGCGAGCTGCTGCGCGGGCGCCTGCAGCTCGAACTTCGCCAGCCACGAGCGGTCGGATATCGCGACGCGACAGCGCGCGGACTGCAGCTCGGCGGCGACCGAGCCGAACCTCGTCGCGACGCTCCAGCCGTCGCGCACGGCGAAGCTCGCGCCCGCCCGCCGCAGCTCGTGCTCCAGCGGGCTGCGCGCGACGGGCACGACGCCGCTCTGCGCGATCGCCCGGTGCGGGCTGAGGAACTCATAGCCCACGGCGACTAGCCCCGCTGGCGCTCGCCGTCGGGATCGTAGAATGCGCCGATCACGACCTCGGCGTCGAAGCTGAGCTGCTCGTCGACGATCGTGATCCGCGCGCCGTCGCCGGCGAGCGCCGTCGGCACCCACGCCAGGCCGATCGCCCGGCCGAGGCGCTCGCTGAAGCGCGCGCTCGTGACCCGTCCTGCAGGCGCGCCGTCGACGACGATCGCCGCTCCCTCGTGCGGCGCCGCACCGTTGGCGCAGCGGAAGCCGACGAGCGTCTCGCGATGCTCGCGGACGGCCGCGTGCTCCAGCGCCCAGCGCCCGACGAAGTCGTCCTCCTTGTCGAGCTTGACGATCCACGACATCGACGCCGAGTATGGGTTTGACTCCGAATCGGTGTCCTGCCCGACGATGACGTGCGCCTTCTCCAAGCGCAGCACGCGCTGGGGCTCCATCCCGAACGGCCGGATCGCGTCCTGCGCGCCGGCCGCGACGATCGCGTCCCACAGCGCAGGCCCGTGGACCGCGGGCGCATGGATCTCGTAGCCGAGCTCGCCGACGAAGCCGAGGCGCAGCAGCAGCGCGGGGATGCCGGCGACATGCGCGCGGCGACCGTCGAGGTAGCGAAACGCATCCGCCGAACAGTCGAGGTCCGTCAGGCGCTCGAGGATCGCGCGTGCCTGCGGACCCGCCAGGTTGACCGCCGCCAGCGTCTGCGTGAGATCGGTCAGGTGGACGTCGAGCCTCCAGTCCGCCAGCCACCACGCAAACCACTCCTCGACCGCTCCGGCCCCGCTGGACGTCGTCGTGACGTAGAAGCCGTGCTCATCGAGCCGGCAGATCGTGCCGTCGTCCATGATCCGGCCGGCGTCGGAGCCGAGCACGCCGTAGCGCAGCCGACCCGGCTTGAGGTTCGAGAAGCGGTTGGGGTACAGGCGGTCGAGGAACTCGCCCGCCTGCGGGCCCTGCACGAGCAGCTTGCCCAGCGACGACAGGTCGATGATCCCGGCCGCGTCGTGCACGGCGCGCACCTCGCCGGCCGGGTCGCCGTAGTCATAGGGTCGCCGCCAGTCGCCGGCCCACATGACGTTCGCGCCGAGCGCGCGATGGCGCGCGTGGATCGACGAGCGCTTGGCGGGCTGAAACGGGCGGCCGGCGAGCACGCCCATCGGCACAGGCGTCCACGGCGGGCGCGCGGTCGTCTGGCCGACTGCCCGCGCGTCGACGCCGGTGTGCAGCGCGACAGCTCGGATCGACGCGAGCTGGCACATCCGTCCCTGGCAGGGGCCCATCGTCACCGTCGTGTAGCGCTTGGCGAGCTCGATCGAGTCATAGCCCTCGGCGACGCTGTAGGCGATGTCCTTGTCGGTCACGTCCTCGCACAGGCAGACGAACGCCTTGCCCTTGCCACTGCGACACGAGGACGGCGCCGCCGCCGGCGCCGCGGGAACGGCGCGCAGTCGCGTCAGCGCGGACTGCATGTCGTCGGCGTGCGCGCGGCTGACCTCGTCTCCGAAGCCGGCGGCATGCGCGGCGCGCGCGCCCGCGATCGCGCCCGACAGCTCGATCGCGTCGGCGCCGTCGACACCGGCGACCTCGCCGGCGGCCTGCACGTGCGCCGGCGTCTGGCCGGCGAGGAACTGGCCGCTCGGGATGTCGAAGGCCATCTCGCTGCCCGCCTGCGCCAGCAGCGACGTCGCCGGCAGCGAGCCGCCGGAGACGACCACGAGGTCGCAGGCGACGCTGCGCTCGCTGCCCGCCAGGGGTCGGCCATCGGGGCCGACCTGTGCGATGGTCGCCTGCGCGACGGCGTCGTCGCCGTCGGCGCGCACGACCGTGCAGCCCGTCCTGACCGTAATCCCGTGCCCGGCGAGCAACGTCGCCGCGGGCGTCGCCGCGCTGCGCTCGTCGACGACGAGCGCGATCTGCACGCCGGCCTCGTGCAGCGCGAGCGCTGCGTGCAGTCCGCGGTCGCCGGTCGTCGCCACGACCGCCCGCGAGCCGGGCAGCACGGCGTACAGCGTGGCGAGCCTGCGCGCGCCGTCGGACGTCATCACGCCCGGCATGTCGTTGCCCGGGAAGACGAGCGGCTGATCGATCGTGCCGGTCGCGGCTACGTGCGCGCGGGCGCGAACCTGATGCAGCACGCTGCCCTGCCAGACCGGAACGAGCCCGTCGTAGTAGCCCAGCGCGCAGGCGTCCGTCAGCACCTCGACGCCGCGCTCGCGCACGGCGCCCGCAAGCTCGTGCGCTCGCTCGTGTGAGCCCTCGTGCAGCAGACGGCCGCCGGCCTGCGGCCCGTCGTCGACGAGCACGACATCGGCGCCCAGATCGGCTGCGGCGAGCGCCGCGGACATCCCCGCGAGCCCGCCGCCGATGACGAGCACATCGGCGTGGCGGCGCCGGTAGGAGGTGCGCCATTGGCGCTCGTCCTGCTTGGCGAGCCTGCCGAGCCCCGCGATGCGCCGCAGCCCCCACTCGAAGACCGGCCACAGGCGCCGCGGGCGGATCATCGTCTTGTAGTAGAAGCCCGGCGGCGTGAACGGCCCGCCGAACTTGTCGACCGCGCGCATGACATCGCGCTCCAGCGACGGCCAGGCGTTGAGGTGCTCGACGCGCATCCCGCTGCGCAGGGGCTCCGTGCAAGCCCGCACGCCGGGCCGGCCGTCGACGGCGACGAGGCAGTTGGCGCACGCGCCGCTGCAGCACAGCAGGCCACGCGGGCGGTGGTACTTGAAGCTGCGCGAGAACACGCGACGCCCGCCGGCGAACAGCGCCGAGGCGATCGTGTCGCCCTGCAGGCCCTCGGCGCGCTCGCCGTCGAAGCTGAAGCGCAGCGTCTGGCGGCGGTCGATCCGCTCCCCCGGCTGGGGTGCAATCCGCGTCACGGACCGGTCTCCGGGGCGCCCGATCCGACGGCGCCCGCCGGGATCGCCTCCGGGACGGCCTCCGGCAGCGCCGTCCAGCTCACGACGTTGGACGTCGTGTCGCGCTCGGCGACGAACCACGAGCGACAGCCGGAGCCGTGATACCACCATTCACGCTGCACGCCGGCAACGTTTCGCCGCATGTAGGTATAGGCGTTCAGATCGCGCTCGGACGGACGCGCGGGCGGCCGCGCGCCCAGCTCCCCGCCGAAGGAGAAGTCCGTGACCTCCCGTGGCCCGCAGTTCGGGCAGAGCAAGACGAACGACATCGCCGTCAGCTGCGCTGCGGCTCGGTGGGGGACCCGGGGCTCATCCGGTCAGATCCGGCTCGGCCGGGGTCGGCGGCTGGTGGGTGATCTCGATCAGGTAGGCGACCATCACGTCCTCGTCGGAGAAGCGCAGGTGGTAGGCGTCGGACTGGCGCTCGACACGCTCGATCTGGCTCTTGGCGGCCTTGAAGACGTCGGCGAACGCGAAGAACGCGAAGTCGACGACGCGCGCCTGCAGGCCGCGCTCGTGCAGCAGCTGATCGGTCCACTGCTGGCTGAGGATCGACAGCTGCATGACGTACGCGACGCCGTCGGGCGCGAGCGTCGCCGGCAGCAGCGCGAACAGGTGGTCGACGAGGTTGCGACCCCAGTAGTCCAGCGGCCGGTGCGACACCGTCTGCTCGTATGGGTCGACGGGCATCTGGTACAGGCTCGCGACGATGACGTCGTAGCGCTCCTCGGGCACCCACTGAAACAGGTCCACGTGCGCGCCGCTGACGCGGTCGGCGACGCCGTTTCGAAACGCGTTGGCCAGCGTGTTGGCGACCGCCGCCTTGTCGAGGTCGATCGCGTGCACGTGGCTCGCATCGTTGATCGCGAGCTGGACCGTGAGGATTCCCGCGCCGCAACCGATGTCCAGGCAGCGCTTGCCCTCGCCGACGTGGTGCTTGAAGAGTTGCTTCCAGACCAGGAAGCTGCCCTGCGTCGGGACGAAGACGCCGGGCTCGCAGACGATCTCCGGCAGCTCGAGCGGGTACAGCACGCGCCCCTCGTCGTTGCGCCACGACGGCGGACGGGCGGGCGCGGCCAGCGTCAGCGGGTCAGAGGACGCCGACGGCATCGCCGCCGGGCGGCGCGGGCCGGGCTTGGTATCGCTCAGCGCGGCGTGCGCGGCCGCGATGTGCCCGGGCGTCACGCCGCAGCATCCGCCGATGATCTGCGCGCCCTCCTCGCGCCAGCCGAGCGCCGTCGTGGCGAACTCCTCCGGCCCGACGTCGGCGTCCGATCTCCAACCCGCCTGCGTGAAGTAGCCGAGGTTCGGATACACGCCGAGCGGCAGGTCGGTGAAGTCGCGCAACCAGGAGACCATCCCCGGCACGTGGTCCGGCGGCAGGCAGTTGATCAGCAGCGCACCGACGCCCATCTGCTCGAAGCGGTGGGCGGCGCGGCCGAAGATGTCGCCCTCCGGTCCGCCCCAGTGCTGGCCGTGGACGCCGCAGACGCCGAGCCGGCAGCGGCGGAAGCTCAGCCAGACGGGGATCCCCGTCGCCAGCAGCGTCTCGACGGCCGCGAACGTCACGTCCTCGCGGATCAGCGAGAGCGTCTCGACGAGGACGAGATCCGGACGATCGTCCGCGAACGCGCGCACGAGCAGGCTCAGCGTCTCCTGGCGGTCTGGGTCGAACGCCGCGGCGCCGAGGCTGAAGGCCAGCGCGACGTCGTCGCGGCGGCCGTGCTCATCGATCGCCTCGCGCGCCAGCTGGATCCCGCGCCGCGCGGCATCCATCCAGTGCAGTGGACGGGCGGCGCCGACGAGCTCCTGGTTCTCGAGGCCGAGGTCCCCCAGCAGCCCCCAGGTGTTCGTCGTCACGACGTCGCAGCCGGCGTCGAGATACCGGCGATGCACCTCCATGACCGCCTGCGGCGCGTTGTAGAGCGCGCGCGTGCCCCAGATGCGTCCCTCGTCGTGGGAGCCCTGCGTCGGCAGTGCGGCATCGAGCTCGGTTCCCATCGCGCCGTCGAGCACGATGCAGCGCTCCTGTCCGAACATGCTCTCGATGCGCTGGTACGGACCTGCGGCGACCGAGGCGCCAGGCGGACCGCTCGCGGTTGTCCGGCCCGCGCTGCGCGTGCTCACGCGGGCCGGCACGAAAACCGTCGTGCGTCTCGCGGATCGAGGCACGAGCGTTCAAAGCTGCAGCGGCGACCGTTCATCGCGGCGAGTCTATTGTTAGACGATTGGCTGTCAACCTGGCTGGCGCATCTAAACGAGGCACGCGAATCCTTCCGTCGACGTTTGGCCTCGTGACCGATCGGGGCGCGGTCGGGCGCGGCCCCGACGGTTCGGTTTGGCGGGCCCCCGGGCTCAACCGACCCGGGGTCAGAACAGCGAGTTCTGCACGACCTCCTCGGTCTCGGCGGCGGGCGGCGGCTCGGGCCGTGTGCCCTCCTTGACACGCGCCGGCCACGCGACGCCCTCGCGCCGCACGAGCGCGGCCAGCCGCCGGCGCTAGGTGCCTCGCGCGCGCTGGGCTGCGCGCTCGTCGAGCATGGACTGCACCTGCTCAGGCGTCAGGGGCGGCTTATGCTTGGCGACGCGACGCGACGCGGCGTGCGCTGACGTCGGCGACGATCTTGCGGTCGCGCTCAACGATCTCGGCCTCCACCACCTCCTGTTCCTTGCGGTGGGCGTCACCATCGCCCCGAGCCGCGCACTCGCCCGCGCTCGGTCGTCGTCGGTGAACAGCGAACGCCCAAGGGGCATCCGCGTTGGCTGACACCGCCTCCGCCGTGAGATCCGGCCGCCCGGCCCTAATGAGTGCGCTGTAGCTGGTGGTCTCGGGCTCGTGGACCTTGGACCGGGGGTACTCGACAAGCTCCCCGCTCGCTGGAGGCGGGACGAGTACCGCGTGCGCGCCGATGAGCTCAGATCGCCGGGAGTTCCTGCTGGGGTTCGTTCAGCCGTCCGTAGACCTTCTGAGCGAGGTAGTCGCGCACGACAGCGCCGAACGCGGGGTCGTCGATCATGCGGCCGAAGAAGTCCTGGTTCGCGTCGAGGCGATCGATGACGAGGCCTTCAAGGACCTTGTCGAGCGCGAGCTTGAAGTTCTCCGGGGAGTTCACGCGGGCCTGGGTCGCGAGCGCGTCGTTCTCGACGCAGGTCTGCTCGATCTGGTCGACGAAGACCTTGTCGGCCTCGGTGAACTCGGTGCCGAAGCGCGAGTTGAGCGTGTCGATGATC
>Ga0208736_1000275_pt1 | contig 15837 bp, 8 predicted proteins | sample AntDryMetagUQ255_FD_188090 | JGI IMG/M metagenome (GOLD analysis project Ga0208736, IMG submission 188090) | Polar desert microbial communities from Antarctic Dry Valleys - UQ255 (SPAdes) | ecosystem: Environmental > Terrestrial > Soil > Desert | place: Antarctic Dry Valleys | collected 2008-12-31 | reverse complement strand
ATCTGAAATAATATGGCCGGCCAGTTAAAAGAAGTTCGTAATCGTATAAAATCGGTACAAAGTACACAGCAGATCACAAAAGCTATGAAAATGGTAAGTGCGGCCAAATTGCGTCGTGCGCAAGATGCTATTGTGCAAATGCGTCCGTATGCCAAAAAGCTCCAGGAAATGCTTAGTAATATTGTAAGCAGCAGCGAAGGAGAAAGCGGGATGGCACTTGCAGCAGAACGACCTATTGAAAAAGTATTGCTTCTTGTAATTACAAGCGACCGCGGGTTGGCTGGTGCTTATAACGCTAATATTATAAAACTGGCGAAACAAAACATTGCGGAAAAATACAAGTCACAACACACTAAGAAGAATGTAACCATCTGGAGCATCGGTAAAAAAGGGTATGAACATTTTTTAAAAAATAATTACCTGGTTACCGATACGCATAAAGATATTTTTCTCAATTTGAAATTTGAAACTGTACAGCAGGCAGCAATGGCCGCTATGAAAGCATTTGAAAATAAAGAATTTGATGCAGTCGAAATCGTTTATAGCGAATTTAAAAATGCCGCTACACAGCGTTTTGTATCAGAACGTTTTTTACCTATTCCTAAAATAGAAAAACAAGCCGGCACTGCAAATGCTGATTTTATTTTTGACCCCAACAGGGCAGAACTGTTGGCCGAGTTAATGCCAAAAATATTAAATACGCAATTGTTTAAGGCCGTACTCGATGCCAACGCATCTGAACATGGTGCCCGCATGACAGCAATGGATAAAGCAAGTGAAAATGCCAATGAATTATTGCGCACTCTAAAAATTTCTTACAACCGTGCCAGGCAGGCAGCTATTACAACGGAGCTTACAGAAATTGTGAGCGGTGCCGCTGCTTTGAAGGGGTAAAAGACGGCCCCCGGTCCCCCGGTAGGAAGACCCTGTCTCCCGCCAGCTGGCGGGGAACTTAGGTCGGCCAAACTTTTTTTATTGAATATCTTTCTATGCGACTAAAAATTGCATAAAGTTCTCTACAACCCATATCTGGTGATTGTTTTGAAACTTCAGCATAATTAAAAATTCTATTGTGCATTTGCAAACATCACAATCGATACAAAACAAACGTCAGTTCAACATCTATTTTTAAAAGCATCGCATAAAAGAAAAATGAAATTAATGACCTAAGTTCCCCCACCCAAGACAGGGGGCTTTCTCCACCGGCGGAAGGGGGCTTCTCCCTTTTCGTTAACTTGCCATAAACTTCTGTCTTGATAAAGATTTTTTTAGTTGTATTTATTTTTATTTTTTCTTTCACTTCAATCATTGCACAGGACAGTTGCAGGCTGCGCATCAGTTTGCTTACCTGCAGCCCGGGCGAAGAACTTTATTCAACCTTTGGACATACGGCCTTACGTGTAAAGGATAATGCGACCCGTTCGGACATTATTTTTAACTATGGCACTTTTGAATTCGGGCCAAACTTTTATACCAAATTTATTAAAGGACAATTGCGATATTTTTTATCCATTGAAACTTATGCTGATTTTGCTTACAGCTATCAATACGAAAGCCGCAGCATACAGGATCAGGTGTTACGATTAAGTTGTGCCGAAAAAGAAAAACTATTCGCTGCATTGCTGATAAATGCACAGGAGGAAAATAAATATTATCAGTATGATTTTTTGTTTGATAACTGTACTACAAGAGCGAGGGATATTGTAGCAGGCAACACTGCCTCTCCGGTTATTTTTCACAATATTCTACCCCCGGATATTCCCAGCTTTCGTAACCAGATTCATTATTATTTAGATAAGGGTGGGCAATATTGGAGTAAGTTGGGAATTGATCTTTTATTGGGCGCCAAACTCGACAAAAAGGTATCAAATCAACAAGCTATGTTTTTACCCGATTATTTGCTAAAAGGTTTTGATAGTGCAACCATTAACGGGCAACCACTCGTTATTTCACCACAAACAATATTGCAGATGCCATCTCCCTTAAACAAAGGTTCTTTATTTCGCCCCTTTATCATTTTTTCATTATTGTTATTTGTGATTGTCATACTTTCTTTCATTCAAAAAACATCATCAGCAAAAGTTTTATATGCCTTTGATTTTCTTCTCTTTTTAATAGCCGGCTTAATTGGTTTACTGTTATTATTTATGTGGTTTGGCACCGATCATAACACTACACAAAATAATTATAACCTTTTATGGGCCTTGCCCACACATGCCTTGATGGCATTCTTCATTCTCAAAAAAAAAGACTGGGTCAGAAAATATTTCAGAACGGTTATGTGGCTAAGCATCCTGCTTTTGTTAACGTGGGCTTTTTTACCGCAACAAATGAATAACGGATTTATACCAATTGTGTTATTGATCATATTTAGGAGTTGGTTCATCTCAAAAACTGAAATGTATGCAGCACAAAGAAATATTAATAGAAAACAAAAAAGTTTTTTTTCGCCTCATAGGTGAAGGCCCGGTGGTGGTGTTTTTACATGGGTTTGGAGAAGATGGCAATATTTGGAAACAGCAATGGAAAGACATAAAAGGTTACCGGCTGATTATCCCTGACCTGCCGGGAAGCGGGAAGTCAGAGATGATAAGTGATATGAGCATGGAAGGTTTATGTGTTTGTGTACAGACTATTTTACATGCAGAAAACGTTACTGACTGTATAATGATAGGACATAGCATGGGAGGTTATATTACGTTAGCGTTTGCAGATAAGTTTACATCTGTGCTAAATGGTTTTGGACTGGTGCACTCTACATCTTATGCTGATAATGAAGAAAAAAAAGATACGAGAAAAAAGGGGATTGATTTCATTTCTGAAAACGGATCGGCTGCTTTCTTAAAAACAGCCATCCCAAACTTATACGCAGCCGTTACTAAAGAAAAAAATCCTGATCTTATTAACGAACATATAGAATCCGCTCAATCATTTTCAAAAGCAGCATTGACTGCCTATTACCAGTCTATGATTAAGCGACCAGACCGCAGTTCTGTATTAAATAAAACCCACCTCCCTGTGTTATTTATTTTAGGTAAACATGATACAACCATCCCTTTACACGATGGTTTACAACAATCTCATTTGCCAATGTGGTCGTACGTTCATATATTAGAGGAGTCGGGCCATATGGGTATGACAGAAGAACCGGAAAAAGTAAATTCCTTTATTACATCCTATATTTCATCTATCTACAAACCCTTAGAAAACGAATGAAAAAATTTATATCAGTCATTGTCTTTGCACTTTGCACCATCAGTGCATTTGCAGCCCACATTGTTGGTGGGGAAATGATCTATGAAGATATATCTAACGGAACCGGGGGCGCCACTAAAACTTATAGGATCACGCTACGACTTTTTAGAGACGAGCTTTGCAGCAATTGCGCTGCTATGCCTGGGGATGTTTTTATTGGCATTTTTAATAATGATAATGGAGCACAGGTATCTGCGGGATCAGCCCCTTATTTTTTAGTTTCTAAAAGTAACGAAAGTATAATACCTGTAGCAGAGCTGCCACCCTGTATAAATAATGCACCTCAACTGGTTTATCGTGTGGCTGAATATAGTTTTACGGTTAGTCTGCCGGTAAATCAAAAGGGTTATACAGCAGCTTATCAAACCTGTTGCAGGGTAAATCCTTTACAAAATGTTTTTAACGCAAGTGGCGGTGGTGGTACAGGATCAACCTATACCTGCATAATTCCAGGCACTGAAAAAATAGCTGCCGATGCTAAAAATAGCAGCCCCCGATTTACTTTAGGCATCTCTGTAATTTGTCACGATAAACCTTTTACGCTTAATTTTAGTGCGCTCGATGATGATGGCCTTACCGGCGATTCATTAGTTTATTCTTTTTGTGAAGCTTATAATGGCGGAGGGGCTCAAGGCGCAAATAATGTAAACCCGGCACCACCCTCTTCAACCACTCCTCCGCAATATGGTTCTGTTCCATATATTAATAGTTATGATGCTGGTAATCCACTCGGCAGCCGGGTAACTATAGACCCAAAAACCGGTATTATCTCCGGCATAGCCCCAGAGGAAGGAAGATTTGTTGTATGTGTATGTATTGAAGAATACCGCGGTGGAAAATTAATTGGCTACCATCGAAAAGATTTTATTGTAAATGTGGCAGATTGCGATTTCGCCGGTGCACAACTGCCAGCCATTATCCCTGTGTGCGATAGTTATTCTTATACGTTTAAGAATGAAAATAATTCTCCGCTGAATAAGACTTTTTATTGGGAATTTGGTGATGGTTCTACATCTGTAGCTCAAAGTCCCACACATACTTATGCTGATACCGGTATTTTTACGGTTAAGCTGGTAATCAACCGTGGCCAACCTTGCGGAGATAGCACTACGTCAAGCGTTAGGGTCTTTCCTGGTTTTTTCCCAGATTTTAGTTTTGCAGGTATTTGTGTAAACAAACCAACTCAGTTTACAGATAATTCCCGGGCAACTTATGGAGCGGTTAATGCATGGTCATGGAATTTTGGTGATGGAAATACTGCGGCAGATACATCTCATTTAAAAAATCCTATTTATACCTATACACAAATGGGTTTAAAAGCAGTACAGTTAGTGGTTAGTACAACCAAGGGCTGTATAGATACAATTACCTCTGCTCAATTAACCGTACCATTAAATATTATTGACAAGCCCCCCATTTCATTAGCATTTAAGGATACATTGATTTGCAATGGAGATAACTTACGGCTTAGTGCAACCGGTGGAGGAAATTTTAGCTGGAGTGGGCCTAATGTTGCTAATGCAAATTCTCCTAACCCTGTTGTAAGCCCAAACAGCACAGCAAAATATATAGTACAGTTAGATGATAACGGATGTCTTAACAGAGACTCTCTAAATGTGCGTGTTGTAAATTTTGTTACACTTCAAGCACGTGGTGACACGACAATCTGTTTAACAGATTCAGTACAATTATTTGCAGCGTCTGATGGCTTGCGATTTTTGTGGACGCCTTCAACAGGTGTGAGTAATGTAAATATTATAAACCCTAAAGTAAAGCCTTCCGCAACTACAACTTACCGGCTTACAGCATTCATCGGGGGTTGTGCACCAGCAACAGATGATGTAGTCATTACTACGGTCCCTTATCCAAGAGTAAATGCAGGGCCCGATACAACTATTTGTTTTAAAACACAAACACAACTGAACGCCTCTACTGATGGCAGAACCTTTACCTGGACGCCTTCTGCTTCATTACTTAGCGCAAACACATTAAGCCCAATAGCTAATCCGTTAAACACAACTCCTTATATCCTAACAGCATTTGATACGCGGGGATGTCCAAAACCGGGTAAGGATACAGTTATAATTACAGTGTTACCAAAAATTAATGCTTTTGCCGGAAGGGATACCGCCGTGGTAGTTGGACAGCCTTTGCAATTGTTAGCAACCGGAGGAGTAAGATATGAGTGGTTACCACCTACGGATTTAACTAATGATGCTATTCCGAATCCGATGGGAAGATATGATGGCAGCTATGAAAGCATAAAATACAAAGTACTCGTCTATAACCAACAGGATTGTTTGGATTCAGCCTTTATTACCGTACGAATTTTTAAAACAGCCCCGCAAATATTTGTGCCTACCGGCTTTACACCAAATGGAGACGGCAAGAACGATATTATTCGGCCAGTGGCAGTAGGAATATCCAAATTAGAATATTTCAGGATTTATAACCGGTGGGGTCAATTAGTATTCAGTACATCTATCAACGGCCAGGGTTGGAATGGTAAAATAAAAGGGAAAGATCAATCTTCTAATGTCTATGTATGGATAGTAAAAGGAGTTGATTTTACTGGTAAAGAAATCATTGCAAAAGGAACTGTTACACTAATCAAATAAGTCACCTCCATCCCCTGAATGGGAGCATCAGTTTTTAGTATGAAATTTTTTCTTTAGTCATAGGGGCAACGAATATTTTTAGACTTCCCCCCTTATCTTCGGGTACATTTTTACATGAAAAAAATCGTATTTATTACCGGCGCTACTTCTGGCTTTGGCGAAGCTTGCGCTCATGTATTTGCGTCAAATAATTATAATTTAATTTTAAATGGCAGAAGGTTTGAGCGGCTTCAAACACTTCAACAAAACTTAAAAGATAGGCATAACGCTGAAAGTTTTTTATTACCCTTTGATGTACAGGAACACGAAGCTGTTTTCAACGCAATTAATGCCCTACCTGATGAATGGAAAAACATTGATGTATTAATAAACAATGCAGGATTGGCTTTAGGAAGAGATCTGTTTGATGAAGCCGATCTAAAAGATTGGAATACAATGATAGACACCAATGTAAAAGGATTACTTTATGTATCTAAAGCCATCTTGCCATTGATGATCAAAAATAAGAAAGGCCATATCATTAATTTAGGTTCTGTGGCCGGTAAAGAAATTTATGAAAAAGGCAATGTCTATTGCGCCAGCAAATTTGCTGTGGATGCTATAACTAAAGCAATGCGGATTGATCTTTTACAACATAATATAAAAGTTACAGCCATCCACCCCGGTGCTGCAGAAACCGAATTTGCAATAGTGCGTTTTAAAGGTGAAGAAGAAAAAGCAAAGAAAACATACGAAGGCTATAAACCTTTATCATCACAGGATGTAGCGGATATCATTTATTATACAGCCAGCCTGCCTCCACATGTTTGTATTAATGACCTTGTTGTGACTTCGATACATCAGGCAAATTCTATTTATTTTAACAAGGTTAGCTAACTCATTTTAATATTTAGAAATTCATAACAATGTGTCTGATATTTGAAGCCTGACTGGCATAAATATTGGCTTAGCCGTCGGAAATAAAATCGATTCTTTTCGTATTAAAAGTCTGGGAGATTTACTGAGAGGATTTACTTAAGAAGGAAAATTGGTGTACAAAAATTATAACTCCGTTTTATTTTCTATTATTTTTATAAGGTATCGTCAATATCTTTCAAAATACCTTATGAAAAACTTATCTCTCCTTATCATCATAGTATTCTCATATAATTTTACTTTTTCCCAGGATGTTATTCGCATACAGCAATGTAATAGCCCGGCCATTATGAAACAGGTTGATAGTTTAAAACTATTATATTCAAAGGATGGTTTTATAGTATTGAAAGAAGCATCAATAACCATGGAAAGCGAATATGAAATGCCTGTAATAGTTCCGTTGCAGCAAGGCACCTATTATCAATTTGTGTTTATCGGTGAATATACATCCCGCTTATATGAAGTACGAATGTATGACTGGAATGAAAAGCAGGTAATTTATCAAAAGAAAATGTGGGGTGATGTGGATGGCAATATCATCTCTTATTCTTACATCCCACGTTTTAGTGAATTTCACATGATGAAGCCCGTACAGGTAAATAAGAAACAAAAGAAAAATCTTTGTGGCTACGTAATGCTGTTAAAGAAAATGAAACCTGGTAGTGAAACGTCAACCACGCGTTAAACCCCTACCCCCCGTGAGTAATTTGGCCCCCTGTCCCCCCGAAGGGGAACGTTGATCAAATAAAACTTTAATATTTGCGCTGGGCCTAATTGAAAATTTTTGAAAACCCATTTATTAAACCTGTTACTAAAAGTAATGAGTGCTGCACTTGTGCTCAATAACATTACAGAAAGTACAAGAGTGCGATGCAACAGTCGATGAAAGTAGCAATGAAGTTGGGTAAATAAAATAGAAAAAATTATTTTGAAATCTAATTGTATAAAAAATGTTTCTCCGTCCTAAGTTCCCTTCGGGGGGACAGGGGCCTCCTCCCTCTCCACCTTTGGTGGAGAGGGCCGGGGTGAGGTTACTGCGCCAATGAAATTCTTACCTGCAATCCGCCCCTTGTAGTAGTTACCGGAGCAGAAGTAGCAATTTTAGGAATGACTTTATTCTGTTCAAAATAAAATTTAAGATTGATGCGATTATTGAGCACATAATCTATGGTTGGTGATATGCGTACGACTTTTTGACCTGCGGCAGGATAGGCCGTATTCTGATCGAGTTTTGTATTTGCTGTAGCATCGTCCCGAACACTAAAATCAAAACGGAAGGTTATATCATTATCCAGTTGTTTTCCATTTTTGCCAATGCGTAAATTTTGCAAAAAAGGAACTCCCTTTTTACGCCAGTTCAAACCTAAGGTATATTCGGTTGACCTGTTTTCTGCTAATTGATAGTCTACCAAACTCAAACTTAGCTGACGGCTTTTTTTATATTCCACACGTGCAGAAAGCTGGTTTGTAAATGTCATATCTACTTCCAATAATGGGCTGAATTGTTCTGAAATTGTAATGTTTGGAACTAAGAAATAGGGAATGAAATTGCCTGTTTGCGAATCAATAAAAGATGGATAACCCACACGTAACGGGTCCTGGAATAATAAGGCTGTATTAAAACTGTTCATGCTAAGGGTGCTATTATAGCCATGCCTGATGGTGAAATTTGTAAATATCTTTTCCAGCCCCGGCAATCTTGTTAAACCATTGTAGGTAATATTCCAGTTTGGTTTCGGTAATAAACCATTAAAAGGGTTAGACTTGATCTTTGGGTTAGAATTTTTTACAAGGGTTATCGATGATGGATCTTTATCTGTGTAAGCAGCAATAAAAGAAGGGATAATTACATCCTGGGCATAACGGCCGTATCCTTTTATATAACCATCAGGGCCTGGCGTTGCACCTGGAATATAAATATTCTTTCCACCTAAACGCTGCGATAACAAAGCACGGTTTGCTTCAAATTGTTTAAAGGTTTCTGATACTTCATTCGGATCAAATTTTTCAAACAAAGTTTGATAAGAAATATAACTGATGCTGAAGCTTCCCATTGCATAAGGATTGTAACGCTGCAGCCCGCTAAAACCCGTTGTATCCTTATAGAGTTCTGAATATTGTTTGTCAAATGTTTTATTGAGTATGAGGTCTATATTCAAATCGCGAAGCGGGGAAACCTGTGCAGTTACAGCCAAATTTTGATTAAACCTTTGTTGTATTAATTGGTTGAATATTGGGTCACGGGTCAGCAAGCCTCTTGATCCCAAACTATTTATGGCACTGGTATCTGGCTGGTAACCCAACACATATTTCCAGCCGGGTGCGTCACTTCTAAAATTCATACCGAGGACTTGCGTACTGTCTAAATAACCCGGCAATAAAGTACCAAGATCTTCTGTATATTGAATGCCTATTCTTTTAACCGATGTAACTAATTGTGTAAAGAAGCGGGGAATTTTTCCAATTTGAGGTAAAGCATTCGGGTCTTTTATTGTTTTACCTGCGGAGTCTTTCGCATTCGTTTTAGGTAATTTTGCTGCAGGATTATCTGTATAAACGCCCCGTAAGAATTTCCATTTGTTGTATAATTGATCCAGGTTAAATTCACCATTTACATTCCTTGTCTGACCAGTCAATAAAGTGTTCCCTAAGCTTTTTGTTAGTAACGAAGCAGCTATCCAATCATACTTGGCTGTATATGTAGCCCGTACGGTTGTCCAATCTAATAACGGCAATTTAGAAGTAGGTAAGGTGTATGAAAAACTGGCGTCGTGATGATAGTGTGTGTTACGGCCACCTTTCCAAAAATTCTTTTGTACCGAATCTTTTTTGCCTTTCGTATCTATGCGGCCAAAAGGTTCATCGATCCGTGCATTATTCACGGCATTAAAATCAAATGTCAATGAACGGGTCAAGTCCCATCGCATGGTATAATAGCGGTCGAAATAGAAAAACTTATCATAAGTTTCGGGCAATTTAAAACCATCACCACCTACATTCCGTGAGCGTAGTGAACTGAACTGTCGAAACACATCTGCTTTTACAGAAACCGTAGGGCGGTAATTAAAATTAAAATCACGGATCAAAGCCAGCCACGGCGACTTTGATTTTATCAGGGTTTTAAGTGGCTCAATAAAACGCTGTGGGGGTGCATAGGTATAACCTACCGCTCCTCTTGTACGCTTAATATCTTCACTTTCGATAATTGGGTTTGTACGTTCCTGGTGGGTGTATGAATAATTGATATCTATGTTTGAAATATCCCAGGGACGTGGTGGTTTATTATTAGTCTTAATCTTTTTTACATTGGTGAAATTGACTGTCTTAATGGTCAGTTCGTCAACAGCATCATTTCTTATCGAATCCCTTTTTTCTTTTGCGCTTTCTTTCAGTTTATCTGCCAATTTAATATCAAGATCATAAGGATCATATTCCGGCGTACTATTGGTTTTACTAATGCCCGCATACACAGGTATTTGTAAGGCAGCTTTTTTTGGAACCAGTTTTCCTAAATCCAAATTAGTACTGGCATCAAACTGGTAAAAGTCTTCCTTGCTGCGTTCGTTCACTCTTTGTTCTAATGTACCAAAACCCCTGCTTCTTGCACTTCCTGTAAAACTAAGATTACCTAAATCGGCAAGCCTTACATCTAACCTACCTAATGCAGCCCACCCACCTCTTTCATCTAATCTTGATAAACGCAGTTCATTAAACCAAACTTCCGTACAGGTTAATTCCTGTTTTACATTTTCTACCGCCAGCAACATTCCTCTAACTTCTCCTAAATTAGGATTGCCAATTATAGCATAGGTTTTTCCATTGGCTAATTGCTGGCTATAATATTTAGAGGGTTGAACACCTTCCCTGTTTCTTCTCATTTTTAAGGCGGTCAGGTCATTCAGGTCAAAATCAAGATTATTTAACTCCGGCCATATTGCTAACGAATCCCTGCTACCAAACGGCGTTAACTTCAATGGAATTTTTATTTCATAATAATTGCTTACAAAATCATTTCCTATTCGAATAATTGCATTAAGATCATTGTCATTTAATAAATAGCCCTGCACCTTTTCTGCGTGAACAAACATTGATAATTTACCATACTTGCGCAGATCCAAATTCAAAGTTTTAAATACTCCCCTGGCATCATCTAATTGAAGATTACAAATTTTTAAACTTAATGCTTGCTCATTTTGAAATAGCTGCACGTTGTTATTGCTGATCTGCTGCTGGCGATCAATGCCCGGAGGTGATGCATATTTTATGGGCTGCCGTTGATCGTTTTCTTCAAGGTTCACAGCCAACACATCTAATTGGGTTCCACTATTAGTAGGTAATGGCAGATAATTACCTGAAGTATCTATTTCATTTGTAAACCTTCTCCACTGATTTCTTACCAGCTCCAATTTAGCTAAACGCATAACAGTTGTATCTTCAAAACCTGTCATAAACATCCGGATAAAACGGATAGATTTGAAATCAGGAATGTTACCCACCTTGGCAGCATATTCTTTTATAGGTATGCGGAAGAGATACCACGTTTCATCTCTTGATGAACCATCTGCCAGCCGTGCTTTGATACGTCTTTTATCTGTAATAAAATTCGAGCCTACCGGCATATTTGGCTTTAACTCTACCCTGTACTGAAAATATTCCTCTGTTTCATTTAATGTATTGTCACGGTTCAATTCTTCCTGGTCTGGATATAAAGTAAATGCATTGGTAAATTGATCATCAGTATTAGCAATAGGAGAATTGCCGTGTGGGTTATTAATGTCTTTATAACGTTCTAAAATACCTGCATTTTTTTGGTCATAAAATTCATCACGATAAGGCTTAAAGTTATCTGCAGAAGGGTCTGTTAATGCTATTTGATATGCCGTTTGGTTAACTACCGCTTGTAATGAATTAAGATAAGGACCAAATTTTCGCTGCTCGCCTGTATCGGTTAAACCATCAAATCCTACATCCTGAAAAGGGCGGTCGCCGGGATCATTACTAAATGCATTGGTTACTTGTATGGGATTGCGTGGCACCTTGCCCCAGGCACTTTCATCGGTTAACACATTAGGGGTAGATGGTGTAGGCAAGCCATTTTCAAATAAACGGCGGCTATCCCGCAAAACATCTTCAGAAATATTACCCAGGTTAAAATAAAGATCCCCTCCTTTACTAAGTGGCTTACGAATAAATGGATCCTGCATCCAAAATTCAATAAATTCAATATTGCCGGTTTCAAAATCAGTTTGATCAATATTCCGCATAATACCACCCCAGGATTTTGCAGGTTGCACCAGGCGGCCATTGGCATCTATTTTTCCTAACTGTGTCTGAAAATTATAGGGTCCTTTTTCGTTTGGATAATAAGCCACGTCAAAGGTGGTTAATAAGCTTTGACCAATATCCAGAGAACGTTGCGGGAATATTTCATTTTGAAAAACCTGTCTTGTTTCAGGTTTGATTAATTCAGATACATTATTACGTAAAGGATTATTTGAATTTCTTCTTTCCTGCAGAATAGGCTCTATATTATACCATGCAAATTTTGCCCTGTTGTAACCATATTCCAGGTTGTTGGATTGTTCGGCTTCCGGAAAGAGAATTACACCATTTTTATCGGGTGATTTTTGTGGGGTTGATGCAAGTATCCAGCTGATTAATGGAAAGCGAAGGTCAATAGAACTGCGTGTACCTTCAAAATCATCTATATAACTTACACCTTCGCTACCCTTCCCAATTTGTGGAGCATGACCGGGTTTTAAAACCGCAGCTTCGCCATATGCTGCAATAGCAGATGTGGCCTTAGTTGAATAAAAAGGAAGTTTATCTAACCATTTAGAGATACGGGGTACGTCTTTGCGGTAATCAAAGTCAGCGCCAAACATAGTATTCCGTATGGGATCTTCACCATAGGTAGATTTAGTAAAAAAAGGACGTTCTCCTAGCCTTACGACAGTACCTCCAACAGTAAGATTTCTGTTCACTAAATAATCGAGACGCAAGCCTAAATAATTTCTTTGTTGTAAGCCAAAGGTGGCGTTGTTTTCAAATTGCACATTTACCGGTACGCCTGAATTGATAATGGCCTGGTTTACTACTTTAAGCGTTCCTAAATCGTAGTTTATTTCATAATCGATATTTTCCTGCAGCACTTGTCCGCCTGCTGTTACTGTTACCGAGCCGCGTGGAATATTAAAGCCTAACTGGTAATCTGTATTATTTGCAGAACGGGAACGTCCCACTAATTCAAACCGGTTGAGATTAGCAAAAGTTTGCGCAATGGCTTTAATAGTGTCATACAGCGGGTAGTATAAATATTTTCTTTTTGCCGAATCGCTGTTATAAACATATTCAAGGTCACGGCCAAATGGCTCAAGTAATGGGAAAATAATTCGGCTTTGACTAGAGATAACTGTGTAGCCTTCTACATAATCAAACACACCATCTGGTTGCGGATCATTTTGGTTATTTAGCCGGTCAAGATTAACAAGGTTAAGAATGGGAGTACCTTTGAATTCAGGCTTAATATCACTGCTTAAAGGCAAATATCTTTTTTCACCTAAACTTGGTTCTTCATAGATCACATCCAATTTAAAATCCTGGCGCTCCAGTTGTCCGAAACCTACACTATAAACGTTTTTCATCATCAGGTCCCAGATTGGTAAATTAGGGCGCTGTGAAGTGGATTTCAGTAATTTTAGAAAAAGGACTTTTTGTGTATTGCCACTACTATCAGGTGGTATGTCCTGCGAAAACTCACCAACCTGGTAAACTTTGCCATTATAAGTGTATTGATAGGCAATGCCCAATACTTCATCAGGTTGCAGAGGCTGGTTCAAAGAAAGAAAACCAATGCGCTCATTGAAATAATAATCAGTCGGCTGAAGTTTGCGGCCAAATGTTTTTTCAAAATCCTGTACCGGTTGCAAACCTAAACCGATAAGTACGTTTTGTGCCTGCGTAGAATTTCGTGCATTTGGGTTTTGAAGTATGGATGTATACAATCCATTCGCCCTGTTGTCGGGTAAAATGTTTGGATTTCCCGTGGGGCTATAAAATGGATCGCCTTCACCTAAATCCATTAGCCCTACAACGTCCCTTGTATCAATAGTAGCTGTTGTTCTATTAGTAACCCAAACCTCCACTCTTAAAACCTGCACATTGGACCGTACTAACGGCAGATCCTTCATAGCATTATTGTAGTTGTTGCGAAAGTATTGCGACATCAAGAAATGCCGGTTCTCCTCGTATTCATCGGCTTTAAAATTAAAAGATTGGGAAGCTGCACCTCCCTGTAAACCCAATGACTGGCGTTGCGAATTTTGATTGGCTAAAACCGTGGTAACATATAATTTTCCAAACTGCAATTGCGATTTTATTCCAAAAAGTGATTGAGCCCCCGGTATCAACGTTCCCTTAGAAGTGAAGTTTACATTCCCGGCCTGGAATTGTTTTAATATTTCATCATCCTTACCCTGGTAATCAAGCTTTAACTGGTTTTCAAAATCAAAATTGGCAAGCGTATTATAATTTATAGGAAGTTTGATCTTGTCGCCGATATTGGCATCTACCTGCAACTGCGCATTCATATTAAAATCAAAACCTCCTGTACGCCTGGCTCTTTCCGGTAAGGTTGGATTTTTAATATTCTGCCCCTGGTAACCAGCAGAAATATCTACGTAACCACTTGGGCGAATTTCTACTTTTTTGTTACCGGTGATTCGGTTCATCCAATCGGGCGAAAACCCAAAATTGGGTTTTACATTGCGGCGGTTTAAATTGGTTAAAGTGTTAGCTCTTTTACGAAAATATTCAGCTTCATCCTTTTTACTCTGGAGTTCAATAAATTCCTTCATAGTAAAGGTCATAGGCGTACGATAATATCGGTCGCCGATCTTTTCTATGCTGTAGTACTGTTTGGTTACCGGATCATATTCAATATTTCGCTTGATGAAAGAAGTGTCTTTAAGGTCAAATGCATTGCGATTGGGATAAGTATATGGATCACCCCTACGATCAGTTATGGGGTATTTTGTTGTATCCTGGAAAAAATGATTGTAATCAGTTGGATTGCCTGCATGCGCCTGCACCTGTAGGTTTACAGTAAATAGTAGGGTGGCCCCTACCAGCGTACGCAGGATATAGGTAGAATTTAAGACCAAGTCGCTCTTCTCACAATTAGTAAATCAATAGTATCAAAGGGTTTGCAATGCTTTCTTTATTAAGGCCTCCACTCCCAATTCAGGATGTTGCTCCAACACTTTTTGAATAGCTCCATCTGCCGCCTGCCTGTTAATGCCTAAAGCAATCAAAGCATTTAACGCATCTGCCTGTAAACTATTGCCCTTCCAGGGTGAAATATTTGAGTCAACCGGGGTCTTTGCCAGCTTATCTCTTAACTCCAACACGATCCGTTCTGCGGTTTTTTTACCAATGCCTTTAATACGTTCCAATTGAGGAGCATTTCCCTGCACAATTGCCCTGCTCAATTCATCTGGTTTCAGGTATGACAACATGATTCGTGCAGTAGATGCCCCCACTCCCGATACGTTTATTAAAAGTAAAAACATTTCCTTTTCAGCTATTTCAGAAAAACCAAAAAGGATATGAGCATCTTCCCTCACAAGTAAGTGAGTTAGCAAAAGACCACTCTCCGCATTTTGGATGTTTGAATAAGTATTTAATGTGATCTGTACTTCGTACCCCACTCCCGCTACATCTACTAACACTACGGAAGGTGTTTTTTTTACAAATGCACCTTTTAAAAATGCTATCATGCCTGCGAAAGTAAGGGAAAGAGGGGTCAGTTGACAGATGACAGATGACGGATGGCAGTTAGTCGTTGATAGTGGGTAGTCAACCGTTTTCAGTTTACCGTTTACCGTTACGGTTCAAAAGTTGAAAGTTGAGAATTTACAGTTTAGTTTAATTTAGCGCCGCAATCAATACTGAATCTGGAATCTGGAATCTGGAATCTGGAATCTGGAATCTGGAATCTGGAATCTGGAATCTGGAATCTGGAATCTGGAATCTGGAATCTGGAATCTGG
>Ga0208736_1000273_pt1 | contig 15859 bp, 12 predicted proteins | sample AntDryMetagUQ255_FD_188090 | JGI IMG/M metagenome (GOLD analysis project Ga0208736, IMG submission 188090) | Polar desert microbial communities from Antarctic Dry Valleys - UQ255 (SPAdes) | ecosystem: Environmental > Terrestrial > Soil > Desert | place: Antarctic Dry Valleys | collected 2008-12-31 | reverse complement strand
CGACCGATGCCCAGGGCTGGCCATCCAGGCTCGCACCGTCAGCGCGACGGTGTCGCCCGTGCTATAGCTGATGTTCTCCGCACTGGTCGCGCCCCGGTACCCGGTGACCGGACGCGATCCGCTCACCGCCCGGCGGCACCGGCGACGGCCCACCGCGAGCCGGTGGCGCTGGGCGATCGTGTATGACTCATCAGCGCGCGTGAGCTACCTCATCGTCTTCCGGACGTCGCCCGACGTCGACCACATGGCCCCGCTCGCCTGGAAGCTCCTGGAGGAGGGCGAGACCGTGCATGCGGTGATGTCCGTCGTCCACGACGTCGCCGGCGACCACCGCCTGCAGCTGCTGCGCGCCTATCCCGGCTTCAGGCTGCACGAGCTGCACCCGGCGCACGGCGACTGCTCGCGCGGTCCACGGCTCGCCGGCTGCGCGCGAGCGACCGTGCCCTACGCGCTGTGGATGCTGCGACGCCACCGCATCCGCCTCGTCGCCGTCGACTGGGGCTACGGGCTGCCGGCCGGCTACGACCGCCTGCGCTCGCGCGCCGGAGCTGCGGCGGTCGCGCGCAGCGTGGGGGCGTCGCTCGTGCGCGGCCATCAGGCCCAGCAGCCGCGGGCGAGCTTCATCGTCGCCGCGCGCCTGCTGGGCGTCCCCGCCGTCTGCCTGCCGCACGGGCTGAGCGTCAAGCTCGACCTCGTCGCCAATGACGAGATCGCCGCGGTCGTCGCCGCGGGTGGACTCGATGCGCGCGACCGCAACCGCTTCGCGGCGTATGTCCTCAATAGCGAGCACCACCGGCAGATCCACATCGACCACGCCCGCGGCGACCCGCAGGTCATGCAGACGTGGGGCTCGCTGCGCTGGGCCCCGGAGTGGTTCGAGGTCAACCGCCGCGCGGCGCCGCCGTTTCGGTGGCCGGGCGACACCCGCGCCGGCCTGCGCGTGCTGTTCATGGTGCCCAAGTGGCGCAACCGCGTCGACGCTCCCGCGGCGATCGAGCTGCTGCGCCGGATCCAGGCGCTCGACGGGGTCTCACTGGCCGTCATGGGCCACCCGCGATCGAGTGGTGAAGACAGCGACCCCTTGCGCGGCGGCCACGGCATCGACTGGGAGCGCATCCACGACGTGTCGGGCCTGAACTCCGTGTCGGTCATCCGCGAGGCCGACGTCGTGCTCGACGTCGGGTCTTCGATCGGGCTGGAGGTCGTCCTGCAGGGCAAGGTCCTCGTCAACCCCGCATACGTGCACGAGATCGCGACCCTGTTCGACGCGGTGCCCGGCGCCGCGGTGATCGCCTTCAACGCCGACGAGGTCGTCGCGTACCTGCGCGCGCACGCCGCTGGTGAGCGCCATGTGGTCAGCGACGCGGCGCGCCAGGAGCTGCTGCGCCGGGCTGTCTACGGCGGGCGTGAGCCCTTCGACGTGGCGGCGCTGTACTACCGGCGCGTCAGCGAGCTCGCGTCCGGCGGTCTGCAGTCGGCGCGGCTCAGGCCTTTCGCACGAAGCACGGAGTCATAGCGAACGGGAGCTTCTCGATCGTGACGTCCTGGCCGGCGAAGTACTGGTCGACCGCGGCCGTCTCGCCCGGCCACGTGCCGTAGTCGTCCAGCATCAGCACGCCGCCGCGCACGATCCGCGGGTAGAGATGCTTGAGGATCGTCACGGCCGGCTCGTAGATGTCGGTGTCGAGGTTCAGCAGCGAGATGCGCAGCTGTGGATTGCGCGCCACGTACGCGGGCACCGTCTCGGTGATGTCGCCCGCGACGAGCTCGACGTTGTGATCGAGACCCTTGCGTCGCAGTACCTCCTCGAGTTGCTCGGTCCCGATGCCGGAGTCGCCGGCGGTCTCGACGAAGTGCTCGCGCGCCTCGCGATCGGCCTCGAAGGCCGTCTCCGGGAAGGCGCCGAAGGCGTCGAAGCCGATGATCCGGCGCGTGTCCGCGTTGCCGACGAGATCGCGGAACATCGCAAAGCGCGTCAGCGAGACGCCCTTGAAGACGCCGCATTCGACGATCGCGCCGGGCAGGCCGTCGACCGAGCGCATCAGCTCGTAGTGCGCGAGCAGCTTGCTCATGCGCGTCGGATCGCACGACAAGAAGAAGTTGTTCTCTACTCCCAGCTGCGGGCCGGATCGGGCAGCTCGATCATTGGCGTCCGATCCTGCGCACGACGGCGAGGCCCGCGTCGCGCAGGCGGCTCACGCCCTGCACGCTCCGCTCGGCGACGAACAGCCACGGCGTCAGCAGGACGGCGAACAACGCGAGCTTGGCGACCGCGGTCAGCGCGTCGGACAACAGCGGGCCGGCGCCCGACCCGATCAGCGCCTCGATCGCCCACAGGCCCGCGGCGACGTAGACGGCGACGACGATCAGTTGGGTGACGTGACGCACCATCACCCTGCGTCCGAGCATCATCGTCAGCGCGTAACCGCTGGTCGCCACGAAGACGACGAAGTAGCTGAGGACCGTCGCCACCGCGGCGCCCTCGATGCCGCGGTCGAGCACGGCGACCGCGACGTAGTTGGCCGCCGCGTTGATGCCCAGGCAGACGGTCACGAGCAGGATCAGGGCGCGGCGGCGGCCGGCGGTCAGCATCGCCTTGATCGGCAGGTTGCACAGCGCCAGCACGAAGCTGCCCGCCGCCATGATGTGGACGACGGCGATCGCCGGCTCGAACTCGGGCAGCGCATGGCGGATCAGCACGGGGAACAGGTAGAACGCGCCCGCGACGAACGCCGGGACCAGCACGAAAGCCAGCAGCTGCTGGGCGTCGGTGGCGTAACGGGCGAGCGAGCTGACCTCACCGGTCTGCCCGTAGCGCTCGGCCATGCGCGGGAAGAGCGCCTGCCCGATGCTCTTTGGCATGTGCAGGATGTACGTCGTCACGGACACCGCGAGCGCGTAGTAGCCGAGGTTCTCGACGTCGATGAAGCCGGCGATGATGAGGCTGTCGATCCCCGCGAACAGCAGCCAGATCTGGCTGAAGACCATGAACGGGAAGCCGTAGGCGACCAGCTCGCGCATGTGCGAGCGATCGATGCGCCACGTGAACGCAGGTCGCCGGCGGCCGGTCAGCCCCAGGCGCACGTAGAGCGCCAGCGCGCCGAGCGACGCGACGGCGGTGCCCAGGAACATCCCGTAGAAGCCGTACAGCGCGACGAGCACGGTCTGGACCGTCAGGCCCAGCGCTGCCACGAGAATCGTCGCGGCGGAGGCTGTCCGGAACCGGCGCGTCGCGTGCAGCAGCGCCAGATGGATGTCGGCCAGCAGCCGCAGCGGGCCCGTCACACCGAGCAGCACGAGCCCGTAGCGCATCTCCGGCGCCCATCCTTCCCCGAAGGCGAGCGCGAACGTCGCCAGCAGCGCCCCCAGCACGGTCATCGCGACCAGCGAGAAGGTGAAGCCCGTGTCGGCGCTCGCGGCAGCCGACTCGTAGTCTTCGCGCCCGCGGTGGAAGGGGATCTGGCGGCTGGCGCCGTCGAAGGCCCCGATCTGGGCGATCTTCGAGAGCTGCCAGAAGGACTGCATGAGCGCCCAGAAGCCCGCCCCCACCGGCCCCAGCAGGCCCTTCTGGATGATGCCGGCGAAGAACGTCAGGGCCTGCGCGGCGTAGGCGGCGCCGATGATCATCGACGCGTCGCTCATCGCGCTGTTGCCCTTGCGTCGCGGCGACCCGGCCAGTCCCGCCGGTTGCGGCCGTTGCGACGGCTCGCGCTTGCCGAGCAGCTCGGCGGTCGCAGGGCTCGTCAGCGGGCCGCTCATAGGGGCTGCGCGTCGCGGTCGGGCACGAGTCGGATGATGTCGACGTAGACCGGCTTGTCGGCGCCGGTCGTGTAGTTCTCGTCGCTGCCCGCATGGCTGAAGACGTAGATGTTGCCGCCCGCGGCCTGCACACTGTTGGGGTAGTAGTGCGGAGTCCAGTCGGACGGAAAGGAGACCCGGCTCCACGACACGCCGCCATCGGCGGTGTAGTGGATCGCCTCGTCCGCGACGTGCAGGATGCCGCCGGCGGCCGGCCCGTGGTCGATGTTCAGCAGCTCGGGATGTTGGGGGCTGCGGATCTGGGCGAAGTCGTCGGTGGTGAGGATCGGCGTGCCCATCACCCAGCCGCCGTCGCTGCGCTCGCCCGTGTTCGTCGTGATCGTGTCGCCGGTTCGCTCGAGCACCACCTGCTTGCGCGCCGGGCGGCCCTTGTGGCGCGTGCGCATGACCGCCAGCAGGTCGCCGCCGGGCAGCTCGGCGACGTCCCATTCATTGGCCGGCGCGGCGAGCTTGGACGCCCGGGGGACGCTCATGGCGTTGTGCCACGTGATCCCCTCGTCGGTCGAGGTCATCAGCAGCCACTCGGCAGGCGGCACGTCCTGCGGGCGCATCGCCAGGCGCGTGCCGGCCTTCAGCGGCCAGAACCCGCCTGTCGCGACGAGCGTCCTGCCGTCGCTCAGGCGCTTGACGCGGCTGAGGTTGTAGGTGTAGCGGGCGGCGTCGAGCAGCACCCGCCTGCCCGTCCAGCGCTTGTCGCCGGGGGCCCGTCGCTGCAGGTACGCGGTTCGCGGGATGCCGCGAACCCGCGTGCTGATGTCCTCGCCGTTGACCCGTCGCAGCAGCGTGCCGGGCGGCGTCGCGTCGCCGTCGGCCCGCAGGCCGAAGTACGGCTGGCCCGAGTAGGCATGCGGCGGGGCGTTCGTCACGCGCTCGTCCGCAAACGCGCGCGACCACGTCTGCCCGTTGTCGGTGGACTCCAGCACCACGACGTGATGATCGGCGCCGCGAAAGCCGCGGTTGCTGCAGCCGCGCGGGACGTCGACGCTCTCGCACGGCGGCGCGGCGGGACCCTTGACGTTGACGAACGCCGTCGCCACGGCGCCGCTGCGCGGCATGATCCACGCGCCCGCGAACGTGTTGTAGCCACCGGAGGAGAGGATCCTGTCGCGGGCGACGATCTCGCCCGTGACGCCGGCGGGACCCGTGAAGGGGCCGTTTTCGGAGGAAGGATCGTCGCCTCCGGCGAAAAACAGGAACGCGAGACCGGCGACTGCAAGGGCGCCGAAGAGCATGGCGAGCGCCGCCTCACGATCTACGCGCCGGAGGCGGATCATCGAACGCGCCGGCAATCCATTGACACGACAGGTTACCCTGTCGGTCTCGCCCGGTGAGATACTGGGCGATACTCTCAGGACCGGGGGGGGTGGGGCCCCCGAGGATCGGTCACAACCATATGTCCACCCAGGAATTCGCACGTATCCGAGAGCCGCGCCGCGCGTTCGTCGTGGCCAACGCTCCGTCGCACGTCGACCCGCGCCGGCGCTGGCCGGGCTGGGGCCTGCGCCGGCTGCTGGCCGTCGGCGACGCCGTGGCCATCGCGATCGCCGTCGTCGGCGCGCTGCAGGTGGTGGGCAACGACCAGGGCGCCAACCACTGGCTCGGGCTGCTGACCGTGCCGATGTGGATCCCGCTGTTCAAGGTCTACGGCCTGTACGACCGCGACGGCAAGCGCGTCAGCCACTCGACGCTCGACGACGTCCCGTACGTCTTCCACGCGCTCGTCATGGGCACGCTCGGCCTGTGGCTCCTCTACAAGCTGGCCCCGCCCGGCGATCGGCTGATTCTCAGCGAGTGCCTGGCGGCGTTCGGCTTCGGCTTCGCCGGCGTGCTGATCGTGCGCGGCGTGGTGCGCACCCTGGCGACGCGGCTGTCGGCCCCCGAGCGCGTGCTGATCGTGGGCGACGAGGACATGTCGCGCCTGCTGATGCGCAAGATCCGCGCGCACACTGAGTACGGCCTGGACCCGATCGGCTTAATCGCGATCGCCGAAGGCAGCCCGCAGGACACCGAGGGCCCGCGCGACGCCGAGGAGCTCGTCGGCGAGATCGAGCGCGTCTGCTTCGAGCACGGCGTCGAGCGCGTGCTCGCCGTCGCCCCGGCCGTCAACCACGCCGAGCTCGCCGAGCTCATCTGCCGCATGCGGACGCTGAAGATCCGCGTCAGCGTCGTGCCCGACTTCGTCGACGCGCTCGGCCCGTCGGTCGAGATCGACGACATCGAGGGCGTGACCGTGCTGGGGATCAACCCGCCGGCGCTGACTCGATCCTCGCGGCTGGCCAAGCGCACGATGGACATCGTCATCGCGCTGCCGGTGCTGACGCTCTCGCTGCCGCTGCTCGCCGTCACCGCGATCGCAGTCAAGGCCAGCTCGCCTGGCCCAGTCTTCTACTCGCAGCTGCGCGTCGGGCGCGACGGGTCGCGCTTTCGCCTGTTCAAGTTCCGCACGATGGTGCGCAACGCCGACGACGTCGCCGACGAGCTCAAGGCGCTCAGCTCGCACCCGGCATGGCTGCTGCTCGAGAAGGACCCGCGCATCACGCGCGTGGGCGGCTTCCTGCGGCGCACGAGCCTCGACGAGCTGCCGCAGCTGTGGAACGTGCTCAAGGGCGACATGAGCCTCGTCGGCCCGCGACCGATGTTGCCGAGCATGCATGACCACATCTCCGGCTGGGGCCTGCGGCGGCTGGACCTCACTCCCGGCCTGACCGGGCTGTGGCAGGTGCTGGGCCGGACGTCGATCCCGTTCGAGGAGATGGTCAAGCTCGACTACCTCTACACGACGAACTGGTCGCTGTGGTACGACGTGCGCCTGCTGATTCGCACCCTGCCCGCAGTGGCGCGCCAGCGTGGAGCGAACTAGATCAGTGGCCGGTCGCCGGCATGAGCCGGGCCGCTAGCGTCCTGGCGCGCGCTTCGCACCTGCGCGGTGCGCCGAGCATCAACCGTTTGCGCTACGAGGCCGGCGGCCGCAGCGCGATCGTCGCCCAGGCCGGCGCGGCGCTGTTGCTCAGCGTCCTCGGCGGCGCGGTCATCGCGAAGACCGGCGACTGGCAGGTCGCGGCGGCGCTGCTGGGCGGCGCGACCTTCGTCGCGCTCGGCATGCTGCAGCCGGCGGTCTTCCTCACGGCGCTGCTGGTCGTCAGGCCGCTGCTCGATGGGCTCCCCGGCGACCCGGGGCAGCTGCTCGGCCTCGCGCTGATCGGCGTCTGCGCGCTGGTCGTCACGAGCGCCCCACAGCTCGTGCGCCCGACCGCGACGTGGGCGTTCAGCATCCTGCTGATCGTCAGCGCGCTCGCCTGCCTGCCGGCGTTCATGGAGTTCCCCGGCCTCATCGGGCTCGATCCGATCGAAGAGCTCGTGCGGCTAGCTGCGCTGTTCGCGATGTACTTCCTCGCCGCGCAGCTCATCACGACGCCGCCGGTGATGCGCAGGATCATCGTGATCGTGGGACTGAGCGGGGTCGGGCCGGCGCTGTGGGCGCTCGGCGAGCTGGCGCGCAGCCCGACCGTCATCGCCCAACTCGGCCTCGTGCGCGTGAGCGGCTCGTTCGTCAACCCCGTGGCGCTGAGCTCCTACCTCGCGCTGTGCATCCTGATCCTGCTGTCGCTGCCGCGTGGCGACGTGTCGCGCTGGGTGCGATGGCCGGCGGTCGGCGTGATGACCGCCGCGCTCGTCGTCAGCTACGGCCGCGAGGGATGGGCGTTCCTGCTGGTGGGGATCATCCTCCTGCATTGGCGCACCAACAAGCGCTTGATCGCCGGCGTCGCGATCGCCTCCACGGCGCTCGTGCTGCTGGCTCCGGGGGCGCGCGCCCGCGTCCTGCCCACCGAGCAGGCGACGGGATCGCAGGTGGCGAGCACGTTCGCCTCCTACGACTGGCGCCTGGCCAACTGGCGCGGCCTGCTGATCGAGTACGGCAAGCGGCCGCTGACCGGCTGGGGACTGGAGACGACCGTGATCGTCAACCCGCGCCGCCCCACGCGCGGCAAGGGCGATCCGAAGGGCGGCTTCCAGGCGCACAACGCGGCGGTGCGGGCACTCGTCGAGGGCGGGATCCTGCTGCTCGCGGCGGTCGTGGCGCTGTTCGTCGTGCTGATCGGGTCGCTGCTGCGCATCGCCCGCGATCCCGAGCTGGCGCCGTATGCGCGCGTGCTCGCGGCCGCGTGGATGGCGATGGTCGTCGTCGCGGTCTCGACGAACGACCTGCTCGACGGGACGGCGCTGATGTACGCGCTGCTGGCGATGACCGGCGGACTCGAGGGCGCCTACCGCGTGACCGCCGCTCAGCGCGCCCGTGCGGGGCGGCAGCGGCACAGCGCGTAGACTTGAACGTGCACAGCTCGCGCCCGCCCGGCAGCCGCGCCAGCGCGGCCAGCGCCCGGACCGAGCGCGCGCTGGTCTGATTGGTCGCGAAGAACACGATCTCCAGCTCGGGGTCGTCGATAATGCGCTCGAAGCGCTCGAGCTTCATCCGGTTCAGGCCGCCGGCGATCTCGTCCAGCGCGCGCGCGTCGGCGGGGAAAGCCGAGCCGGCTGCGCTCGCGCATGACGACGCGCTCGGGAAAGATCACGGTGCGCCCACGGCACGCGCGTCATCGCGCGCTGGTGGGCGCCGTAGGGCGAGCGCCACAGCGGCCCGAAGCCGATCGCGATGTCGCCGCCGGGGCCGACGTAGCGCTTGAGCATCTCGAGGTAGCGCTCGGGCTCGGCGATGTGCTCGAAGGAGTCCTTGGAGATCGCGACGTCGAAGTGCTCGCCGAGCTCCGCGCCCTCCGCGGCGACGAGGCAGAACGCGAGCGCGTCGGCAAGCTCAGGCTCGCGCTGCAGGCGCTCTTGCGCGAACGCGATGAAACGCTCGTCGATGTCGATCCCGAGCACGCGCCGCGCGCCCTGGCGCCCGAACTCGAAGCACGAAGACCCGTAGCCGCAGCCGACATCCAGGACCCGAGCGGCCGGCGACCGGCAGATGCCCCTCGAAGCGCTTCGGGTAGCGCTGCGTGTCGACGAGCCCCTCGATGAAGTAGGCCTCGTCGTGGTCCTCGGCGAGCTCGAAGCGGTCGATGCTCAGCCGCCGCAGCAGGGCCCCCAGCGCGCGATCGCGGACGGGGATCGGCGGTTGCTGCCGCGCGCTCACAGGCGCTCGTAGGCGTGCAGGAGGGCCTGCTCGGAGTGCTCCCACGTCAGGCTCGCGGCGCGCTCGCGGGCCGCCGAGGACAGCGCGGCGCGCTCGGCTCCGTCGCCAGCGAGGCGCGCGCAGGCCGCCGCCAGCGCGCCGATGTCACCGGGCGCGACGACGACGCCGGCGCCGTCGAGCGTGCGCCTGGTCTCCAGCAGGTCGAACGCCACGACCGGGCGCCCGGCCGTCAGATACTCGGCGATCTTGATCATCGTCGAGCGGTGGTTCAGCGGCGAGGGCCCGGCGGGATCGATGCAGATGTCGGCCGCCGCGAGCTGCGCGGGAATCTGCTCGACCGGCACCCAGCCGGCCCACGCGACGCACGCCGTCGCGCCCGCAGCGGCGAGCGCGAGCTCGACCTCCGCGCGGGCGTCGCCGTCGCCGACGATCGTCAGCCGCGCCCCGCTCAGCCCGTGCACGCCGGTCAGCAGGCGCAGCAGCTCGGCGACGTGCTGCACGCCGTCCTGGCTGGAGATCGCGCCGACGTAGATCAGGTGCGGGTCGCGCAGCGCTCCCGGGCGCCCGGGCCGCGCCTGCTCCAGCCACGCCGCCGGCGGCCCGTTGCGCACGACGACGACGCGATCCGATCGCACGCAACCGCGCGTGCGCGCAATCTCGGCCATCGACTCGTTCGTGGTGAGGACGAGGTCGGAGACCGCGAACGTGCCGCGCTCGCCGGCGCGGGCGATCGCGACGAGCGCCCGGCCCGGGGCCTTCTCCGCGACGAGCTCGGGGAACAGGTCGTGATGGTCGAAGACGACGCGCCGTCGCAGCAGGCGCGCCAACAGGCCGGCGCCGGCCAGCAGGTCTGGCGGATTGTGCAAGTGCAACACGGTCGCCCCGCGCGCCAGCTCGATCAGCGCGGCAAGCTGCAGGCAGACGCCGGCGACGAGGAACTCGAGCGCGATCGAGGCCGCGCCGGAGCGTGCCTCGGGCGCGCGGAAGCGCCGGATCTCGACGCCGGCGAGCGTCTCGGCGCGACATTGGCCGCGCCGGCGCGGCGCGACGACGCGCACGCGATGCCCCGCGCGCACGAGTGACTCGGCCTCGCGGCGAACGCGGATGTCCTGCGGATAGGGGTTGTTCTCCAGCAGCATCGCCACGCGCTGGTGCCCGGATCTCGGTCGCTTGGCCATCGGTCCTATCTGCGGGACCCTAGAACGCGGCCGCCTCCGGGCACCGCCCGAAGCACCTGCTCGTAGATCCCCAGGACGCGCCGCGCGGTCGGGCCGACGTCGAACTGCGCGACCGCCGCGCGCGCTTGCGGGCTGCGCCCGTGATCGAGCGCGAGCTCGAGGCCCGCCGCCAGGCCCTCCGCGTCGGGCGCGCAGACGTGGCAGCCTGGGATGCCACGCATCACCGCTGCGACATCGCCCACCGGGGTCGACACGACCGGCAGCTCGCACGCCATCGCCTCCTTGACGACGCCCGGGGAACCCTCCGAGTACGAGGTGAGCAGCAGCGCATCGGCTGCGCTCATCCACAGCGCCATCCGCTCGTAGGCGACGCCGGCCGACGCGCGCAGCCGGACGTCGGGCGACGTCGCCCTGAGGTGCTCGTGGGCGGCGAGCGCGAGGGGGTGGTTCTTCACGCGACGCGCCGGATCGGCGGCGAACAGGACCACGCGCTCGTCCGGCGGCCAGCCAAGCTCGGCACGCGCCTGCGCCTGGGGGATCGGTCGAAAGAGATCCAGCGGAACGCTCGTGGGCACGACGTGGTTGCGCGAACGACAGCGCGCGGGCAGCACGTCCTCCATGTGCGCGGCGCAGGTGATGGTCGCCGAGGCCACGCGGGCGAGCTGGCGAATCACCGTCGCTTCGGCGAGGCTCTTGCGCGTCACCCCCGTGGCGGCGTGATCTCCCAGCAGATCGCTGCCCGTGTAGGTCACCACCAGCGGCGTGCGGACATGCAGTCGGGCGAAGAGCCCGGCGTGGCCCATGAACCCGTGGATCAGGTCGAAGTCGACCCGACGGTTCGATCGCGCCAGCTCGAGCGCGGCCGCTGCGTAGGCCCACCGCGTGCGCTGGCCGTCGATCGCCAGGACGCGTACCTGGACGCCGGCTGCCCGCAGCGCGCGCACCTCCCGCGCCGAGTGCGGGCCGTGCCACGGCTTGCCCTCGTGCGGCCAGGCGTTCGTGACGAAGAGGACGCTGAGCCCCCTGCAAGCGCCGCTCACACGCGGCACCCTACGACGGCCACCGCTCGCGCTGCTCGAGCAGCCAGCGCGCCTCGCGCTGCACGGCTGCGGCGAAGTCCGGATCGGCTGCGAAGCCGAGCGCTGTGCGCGCGGCTGCCGCGTCGACGACGAGCCGCGACGGCGCGCGCGTGCTCGGCACGCTGAGCGCGACGGGCTCGACGGCGAGCGCTGCCGCGACGACCTCGAGCACCGAGCGCGTCGTGCGCCCGGCGCCCGAGCCGAGATTCAGCAGCGCGGGGCCCTGGACCTCCGGCGATGTCGCGTTGACGACCGCGGCGGCCACCTCGGCGACGCCGACGTAGTCGCGCAGATCGGCGCCGTCGCCGTGCAGCGTCGCAGGCTCTCCGCGCGCGAGCGCGGAAGCGAAGGACGGGATCGCCCGCGGCCCCAGCTCGCCGGGGCCGAACACCGTGGCGATGCGCAGGCAGCGCGCGCCGGGAGACTCGAGCACGAGCCGCTCGGCGGCGAGCTTCGCCTCGGCGTAGGGCGTGGCTGGCGCCGGCGGCGTCGACTCGTCGACCGGCTCGTCGTGCCATGGGCCGTACACGTCGGCGGAGCTCGCGAAGACGATCCGCGCCCCCGCGGCCCCTGCCACGGGCACGATGCGCGCGGCCGCCGCCGCGTTGACGGCGTGCTCGTGCTCGGCACGCGCCGCCGGGTCCAGGCCGCCGGCGGGCGGCTCGTAGCCCAGGTGCACGAACGCGTCCGCTCCGGGCAGGACGCGCGCGATGACGTTGAGCTGCGCGGGCTCCCACCAGCGTCCGCCGGGCACCGGCTCCAGGCGCAGGCGCTCGTCTGTCACGCCGGTCAGCCGCCACGGCGACTTCACGCACAGCCCGACGACGCGAGCCCCCGCGAGCAGCGCCAGCCGTGCGACCCAGCTGCCGATGAAGCCGTCGGCGCCGAGCACCACGAGCGTGCGCCCGGTTGCCTCCTCGAGCCAGTCCGGCGGCTGCGCGTCTACCAATTGCGTACGGCGGCGCTCTCGGCCAGCGAGGCCGCGGGACCCTCGGCGCGCAGCCACTCGACGTAGCGCTCGAGGCCCTCGCGGATGTCGACTTCCGCCTCGAAGCCGAGCACCTCGCGCGCCCGTGTGAGATCGGCGAGGTGATGCATGACGTCGCCGGGACGGGCCTCGTCACGCTCGGGCTCAAGGCCATCGGCGTCGAGGATCGCGAGCAGGTGCTCGCTGAGCTCGGCAACGCTGACGCCCTCGCCGCGGGCGATGTTGACCGCCTCGCCGACGAGCTCGTCGCAGGCCGCGGCGGCGACGATGCCGACCGCCGTCTCCAACACCCACGTGAAGTCCCGCGTCTGCGATCCGTCGCCGAAGATCACCGGCGGCTGCCCGGCCATGATGCGTGTCGCGAACTTCGGGATCACCTCGGCGCTGTTGCCGCTGGCATGCTCGCGCGGCCCGTAGGAGTTGAACGGGCGCACGACGGTCGCCTCGATCCCGTAGCGACGCATACACGACTGCGTGTAGAGCTCGCCGGCCGCTTTCGCCGCGCCGTAGACCGTCGTGGGCAGCAGCGGGTGGTCCTCGACCATCGGGAAGCTGATCGCGGAGCCGTAGGCCTCCGAGGAGGAGACGTAGACGAGTCGTCCGACCGACTGGCGCACCGCGGCCAGGCACGTCGTGAGCGTGCCGGTCGCGTTGCGGTCGTGGGAGTCCATCGGCTCGGCGAGCGAGGCGCGCAGGTTGCCGCAGGCCATGTGCAGCACGAGCGAGGCGCCGGCCAGCTCGGCATCGAGCAGATCGGGGTCGCGGACGTCGCCGACCACGAGGCGGGCGCCTGCCGTCAGCGCGCCTGCGAGGTTGTCGCGGGTGCCCGCGCTGAGATCGTCGATCGCGACGACGTCCGCACCGACCGCCAGCAGGCGATCCACGACGTGACTGCCGATGAAGCCGGCGCCACCGGTGACGACGACGCGCTGGCCACCCAGGTCCACGGCGCGTAGGGTAGCGAGCCTCGTCAATCCTCGAGGGGGCCGAACGTGCGCCGCAGCGCGTCACTGCGCGTCACGGCGGGTTCCCAGCCGAGCTCGCGTCGCGCCTTGCCGGCGTCGTAGCGCACGTCGCGCGTCGAGCTCGCCAGCCCGAAGCGGGAGATGCGCGGCGGCCGGTCGCCGCCATCGCGCTCCCGGCTCGACTCGAGCAGCGCGGCCAGCCGGCCGAGCGCGACGCGTGAGACGGGTACCAGCCGCACGCGCTCGCCGGCGGCCTGCGCCGCCTCGCGAGCCGCGTCACGGCGCGGCACCTGCGGGTCGTCGACGAGGTTGTAGGCCTGTCCCGCGGCCTGCGGCGTGGTGAGCGCGAGCAGCAGCGCGTCGACCGCGTTGTCGACGAACAGCAGCGGCAGGACGTTGCGCCCGCGACCGACCGTCAGCCGTACTGGGCCAAGTTGCACGAGGCCGCTCTTGAGCGCACCCTCCTTGCCCGGTCCGTACAGGATCCCCGGGCGCACGACGACGACCTCGAGGTCGCCTGAAGCGTTCATCTCGAGCGCCATCCGGTCGGCGGCGGCCTTGGAGCGCTGGTAGTAGGCCCAGCGGTCGACGTCGGCGGGAAAGGGCGTCTCCTCGCTCACGCCGTTGGGCGAGCTCGGCTCGAGGCCGTAGACGGCCACCGAGCTGACGTGCACGAGGCGCTCGACGCCGGCGGCGGCACTCGCGTCCAGCAGGCCGCGGGTGCCCTGCACGTTCGACTGCTCGTGAACGCTCCAGGACACGTTGTTCGTCGTGACGGCCGCGCAGTGCACGACGAGCTCGACGCCCTCCAGCGCGGAGCGGACCGACGCGTCGTCGACGAGGTTGCCGACGACGACCTCCGTGTCGCGCTCGAGGTCGCGTGGAACGCGAGTGCGATCGCGGACGAGCGCCCGCACGTCGGCGCCGCAGCGCACGAGCGCGCGGGTCACGTGCAGCCCGAGGAACCCGGCGGCGCCAGTGACGAGCACCTTGCGCCCGCCCAGCTCGCCCGCGTCCTCGAGGCGCCGCTCGACCGCCGTCCGAGGCTCGGGTGCGGCGACCTCGGGCACGGCGTGGCGCTCCGGCGCCGGTGGCATGCGATCCCAGATGCGCTGCATGACCTCGACCACCATGCGACCGTCCTCGCCGGTCGCGGGAGGCGGCGTGCCGTCGCCGATCGCGCTGTAGAGCTCCTCGACGAAGGTGTGCAGATCGGGCATGTTGCGCATGGACCCGCTCAGCACCTTGGCGCTGTTGACGGCCGTGCCGGCCGCCAGCTGCGGGATCGCCTCGAGGTTGAACAGCGCCTTCGTGAACAGCCGCGGCAGACGCCGCTGGCGGTGCACGCTCGTGACCTCGCCGACGAGGTCGGCGTGGATGATGCCGTTCGTGCCGTGGATCCGCAAATACTTCGCATACGGGCGCGTGCGGATCGAGACGGTCATGAGGCCCGTCGCCGCGGGACCGCGCACGAGCACCGCAAGCTCCGACGCCGGGTCCTCCGATCCGGGAGCGCCGGCGGTCGTCACGCCGGCAACCTCCTCGATCTCGCCCATGAACACGACCTGCATATAGACGAGGTGCGGCAGGAAGTTCGTGAAGACGCCGCCCGGCAGGTGGTAGGCCCAGTGCGCGCCGCCGGCGCCGGAGAACGAGTTCGCCTCCGCCGACAGGCCGTAGAAGCTGTCGACGTGCACGACGTCGCCGATCTCGCCCGCATCGACGAGCGCTCGGGCCTTGAGCACGGAGGGCTTGCAGAGGTAGTTGTGGGTGGCGGCGAGCGTGACGCCGCACTCGTGCGCCGCCGCGATCATCCGATCGGCCTCGGTGGTGTCTAGCGCCATCGGCTTCTCGACGAGCACGTGGCAGCCCGCCTCGGCGGCCTGGATCGCCAGGGCGGCATGGCTCGAGGGCGGCGTGAGGATGTGAACGGCGTCGGGGTGCAGCTCCTCGAGCATCGCGCCGGCATCGCTGAAGGCGCGGGCGCCGGCGACCCCGGCCGCCGCCTGGGTTGCCTTCTGCTCGTCGCGGTCGACGAACGCGACGATCTCGATGCCCGCTAGCCGCAGCGCGGAGGCGTGCATGTTCGCGATCCGCCCGCAGCCGATCAGCGCCGCGCGATGAGGTCCTGTCGAGGGATCCGGCATCGGCGGGACCCTAGCTACTTCACGCGGATAAACGGCTGAGCGTGGAAAGCGCGACGGCCGCGTTGGTGGCGCGGCCGTCGGCGGTGCTTCTGGGTTGCTCTGGCGGGAGCGTCGGGGAGTGTTTCAGGCGGTTCGGATGGTCAGGGTGTCGAGGTTGTAGGTCAGGATCGCCCATCCGGTCCAGGTCTTCTGGCCCTCATCGCCTTTCAGTCGGCTGCGGCGCCGACCGTAGCCGCGTTTGAGGTGGCTGATGCGTCCTTCGGTACCGGTGCGGTAGCGCTGCAGGCGTCGTTGGGTGCGTCTGGAGCCGGGCTGCTGGCGCCCGGCGATGAACACGCGCTCGGGCGCGAGCTCTTCGAGTGCCTCGGTGGTCGCGGTCAGCGTGAAGGCGCCGTCCAGCGCGACTTCGCGCGGTGAGAGCCCGAGCTGCGTGAGCTCGCTGACGGTTTGTGACAGCAGCGTGTTCTCGCCGGGGTTGCCCGGCAGCGACGCCGCCGGCAAGATCAGGCCGCGCGCGCCGCGCTTGGTGTTCGGCGTGACCTCGGCGAT
>Ga0208736_1000272_pt1 | contig 15895 bp, 16 predicted proteins | sample AntDryMetagUQ255_FD_188090 | JGI IMG/M metagenome (GOLD analysis project Ga0208736, IMG submission 188090) | Polar desert microbial communities from Antarctic Dry Valleys - UQ255 (SPAdes) | ecosystem: Environmental > Terrestrial > Soil > Desert | place: Antarctic Dry Valleys | collected 2008-12-31 | reverse complement strand
TCTCTTGGACTTGTTCGCACTCGCCACGGTCCCAGCGAGACCGGACGAGGCGCGGAGGACCGCCACCTACAAACTTCTACGAGCTACGGGACAACCCCCTGAGCAAGATCGCCGTACGGACGCTCACAACCTGCAACAGCGCGAGCGCGAGCAGTGGCCCGCCGATCGCTCCGAGGTTGTCCATCGAGCGCTCAAAGCCATATGCGCGGCCGTAGGCATTGGCCGGGACGACATCGGCCAGTAGTGCGTTGCGGGCTGGCACTCGTAGCCCGCGAGCTGTCCACGCTCCCGCGCGCAGCAGTGCGACTTGCCATGTGGCTATCGCGGTCCCGATGAGCCCGGAGAGGACCGCTGTCGCCGTGTAGCCGCCGACCGCAGCCGACCGGCGACGATGCGGATCGTCTGCGAGCGCTCCGCCGCCGACGCGCGCTACACCGGCCAGACCATCCGACACGCCTTCGATCAGACCCAGCGCCGTCGCAGGAGCACCTAGCGTGACCGTCAGGAAGGACGGCAGCAGCGCAGTCGGGATCTCATGGCCGAGGTCTGCGAGAAAGCTCGCCGTGCCGATCCCGCGTACACCTGGTGTCAGCCATGGCTCGCTTGTCGCGGGCGGGTCCTCCGATGCCGCGCTCGTCGCCACCGGCTCATTCTTCACATCGAGGCGAGGGATGCCGTCCGGTGCCAACGATGCGTGCGTGGGTAGCAACAGTGGAGCTACACCGTCGATGCATCATCGGCAGGTACAGAGGGGGCTGTGGGATCTTGTTCGGATCTACCGCGTCAGTGACCCGATCACCAACGCTGCTCGAATCGACTCATTTCAGTTCCGCACCATCGAGGCGGAGCGCTCGCGGCTATCCTCGCAAGGCATGACGGCGTACAGCTTTCTGACGACGTGGTGCGTCGATGCGCCGATCGAGCGTGTGTGGGAGGTCATCTACGCCAGCGAGCACTACCCGAGGTGGTGGAAGGGTGTTCGCAATGTCACCGAGCTCGAGCCGAGCGATGAAAGCGGCGTCGGCGGGCTGTCGCGTTTTGAGTGGCGCAGCAAGCTGCCCTACTCGCTGGAGTTCGACCTGCGCGTTACACGCTGCGAGCGGCCCTACCTGCTCGAGGCTCACGCGAGTGGCGAGCTTGAGGGCATCGGTGTCTGGCGGCTGTACGAGGGCAAAGCCGGCACGGCCCTGGTCTACAGCTGGAAGGTCTCGACCACCCGCCGCTGGATGAATCGCCTCGCGCCGATGTTGCGGCCGGCCTTCGTGTGGAACCAGGATCACGCCATGCGCCAGGGCGCGCAGGGCCTCGCGGATGAGCTCGGAGCGCCGCTCGTGGCGTTCGGCTAGATCCCCAGTCCAGGCCCAATCGCAGCAAAATGCTGGACAAGGGGGCCGCTCTGCCCCACCATGTAGCGCCAACGCGCCGAGCGCTCGATCAAGGGACACGCTGATGGCTGTTCAAACACACAATCCAGGTCTGTACGAGCTCAGCTATGAGGACACGAAGATCACGTTCATGGCGGGTGCGGTGGATGGCGCTCCACGACTGAGCTACTCCGGTCCGCTCGGCCGCCGCGACTTCGAAGGCGATGCACTGCAGCTGCACGAGAGCCCGCGCGGCCTGGAGATCAGCGTCATGTTCGAGACGCATCTGCAGACGGTGACGCTGACGGTCTTCGTCCCCGAGCTCGAGCTCGGGGACACGCTCGAGCAGAGCTTCCGCACCGTCGGAATCCATACGACGCAGCGCCGCAGCATCGCCGGCGGCCCGGGAGCGGACATGAGCACACAGCCGCTCGAGGTCGAGGGCGTGGCGCGGCTGCTCGAGTACCGCGCAGCCGAGACGACGCTGCTGTAGGTCGCGGGCACCGGGCCGCTTCAGACGGCCGGGGCGCGGGCTAGCCCGAGGAGAGCGTGTCCTTGAGCCGCGTCAGCGGCCCGTCGGTCGGGTTGGGCAGCAGGTCTTCGAGCTTGGCGACGTCGCGCGCCATCTGGGTCATCGGCGGCTGCATCGCGCTCACCTCGTGCTCGACCGCTTGCATGCGCGCGTTGAGGTCCTCGCGCAGGCCGGCCATCATCTCCTCGATCGTGCTTTCGAGCGACTCGAGCGTCTCGACCCGGCCCTCGATCCGGTCAAGCGACGTCTGCAGCTTGCCGAGCCCCTCGAGGAAGGCCGGCATGCGGTCCTCGTCGAGCTTGGTGACCGTGCCGGCGATTCCGTCGACCGAGCCGTGCAGATCACCGAGGTCCTCGACGAGCTTGCCGGAACTCTCGTCGACCGAGGCTAGGTGCGTCTCGGCGGTGCTCTGCAGCTTCATCACGGCGCCGGCGAGCTTCTCGATGTCCGAGACGACGCGGCCGGGTAGGCGCAGTGGCATCAGCAGCGTGTCGAAGACCCCGGGGGGGTTCTCCTCAAGCTCAGGATCGTCATCCGAGGCCATGATCGGACCCTACCCTAGCCAACCGCCGCCCACACGCGAACGTGGCGCCGCGAACACCCTGCTACCAGGCCTGCACCGTGGCGCAGTGGGGGCAGCTCACCGTTGTGGTCACTAAAGCCTCGAAGATGTAGCCGCAACCGCACGAGTAGCAGGCACGATCGTCGGGTCCACCGGCGGCACGGATACGACGCTCGGCCGGGTGCATCGGGGCGGGACGGGGCGTCGGCGTGGCGACGACATGCACGCGGTGCTCGCGGCGCTGCTTGCGGAGGGCTGAGGTTTGTCGGACGATCGCGCGGGTCATGGGTCTATTACAAGGAACACTCCACTCGCCAAAGGTTTCGCTTCGCACGGAACTCTTCCTGTTGGGTCCGACGCGCCGACTCCCGCCGACCGGCGATTGCGCGGACTTCTGACTGCGATACTTCGCCCCCAATGCATCCCGCTCGCAAGCGCCGCATCCGGCTCATCGTCGCGCTCAGCGCCGCCGTCATCCTCGCGTGCGCGCTCGTCTACACGAGCTTTGGCGCGTCGGACGAGAGCGTGCAGCCCAGCCAGCTGACGGGCGCGCAGCCCGGCGTCTCCTACCAGCTCACGGGCAAGGTGGCCGACGGATCGGTCCGCGAGCGCTCCGGCGGGGTCGACTTTCGCGTGCGTGACCGTGAGGGCTCGAAGTCGGTGCCGGTGACGTACACCGGCGCCGTGCCCGATCCCTTCCGCGAGGGACGTGAGGTCATCGTCACCGTCCGCAGGCAGGGCTCGATGTTCGTCGCCGAGCGCGATTCGCTCATCACGAAGTGCCCGTCGAAGTTCACCGAAGACACCAACCAGAAGAGCTGATCCATGGCGACGGTCGGCCGCGCCCTGCTGATTCTCGCGCTCGTCGTCGCCGCGTACGGCGTGCTGGCCTCGATCTACGGGGCGCGCGCGCAGCGCCCTGAGTGGGTCGCCTCCGGACGGCGCGCGGTCTACGCCGTCGCGGCGCTCGCAACGGGTGCGTTCGCGATTCTGGAGATCGCCTTCCTGCGGTCGGACTTCTCGCTGTCGATTGTCGCGTCGCATTCGTCGACGACGACGCCGACGTTCTACAAGGCCGCGGCCGCGTGGTCCTCGCAGGAGGGGTCGCTGCTGCTGTGGCTGTGGCTGCTGTCGCTGTGGTCGAGCCTCGTGCTGTTCCTCACGCGCCGCCAGCTACGGCTCGTCGCGCCGTATGCGACGGCAGTGCTGCTCGGCTTCGCAGCGTTCTTCGCCGGGCTGCTGGTCTTCAAGGCCTCGCCGTTTCAGACGCTCGCGATGGTGCCCGCCGAGGGCAGTGGCCTGAACCCGCTGCTGCGCCACCCGAGCATGATGATCCACCCGCCGATGCTCTACTCGGGCTACACGCTGTTCGCGATCCCGTTCGCGTTCGCGATCGGCGCGCTGATCACCCGCCAGGTCGGCGCGGCGGACTGGATCCGCTCGACGCGCCGCTTCGCGCTTGCGGCCTGGTTCTTTCTCGGGATCGGCGTCATGCTCGGCGCGCGCTGGTCCTACATGGAGCTTGGCTGGGGCGGCTACTGGGCCTGGGATCCCGTCGAGAACGCTTCCCTGCTGCCGTGGCTGACCGGCACCGCGTTCCTGCACTCGATCATGATTCAGGAGAAGCGCGGGATGTTGAAGATCTGGAACATCTCGCTCGTGCTGACGACGGGGATCCTCGCGATCCTCGGCACGTTCCTCGTGCGCTCGGGGATCCTGGACTCGATCCACGCGTTCGTCGGGTCATCGCTCGGCGGGCCGTTCGTGGTCCTCATCGGGACGATGATCGCGGGCTCGATCGGCCTGGTCGTATGGCGCCGCGAGGCGCTCCGATCGGAGAACCGCCTCGACTCGATGCTGTCGCGCGAGGCGATCTTCCTCGCCAACAACCTCGTGCTCGTCGGGCTGGCGTTCGTCGTCTTCTGGGGCACGTTCTGGCCGCTGATCGCAGAGGCTCTGACCGGCAGCCGGCGTGCGCTGGGGCCGCCCTGGTTCGATCGCTACACCGTGCCGCTGGCGATCGTGCTCGTTCTGCTCAGCGGGATCGGCCCGCTGATCGCCTGGCGCCGGGCGACGGCGGCCAACGTACGCCGAAACTTCCTCTTCCCGGTGGCGCTCGCGCTCCTGCTTGGCGTCGTGCTCGCGGCGTTCGGCGTCGGATCGCGCCCGCTCGCGCTGGCGATGTTCGTCTGCGGCGCGTTCGTGGTCTTCGCGGTGGGGCAGGAGTTCTGGCGTGGCGTGCGCGTGCGGCGTGCGATGACGGACGACGGTCCGCTGGCGGCACTGCTGGCGCTCGTCGGGCGCAATCGCCGCCGCTACGGGGGCTACCTCGTCCACGTCGGGATGGCGGTGCTGTTCATCGGAATCGCTGCGTCGACGGCCTTCAACGCCACGACCGACGTGCGAATGAACCCCGGCGACAAGACGACGGTCGGCGGTTATGAGTTCACGTACGACAAGCCGACGTCCGGCGCCACGTTCACGCAGGCGGGCAACATCGAGAAGATCTCCTTCGGCGCGATCGTCACGATCCGCAAGGACGGAAAGACCGTGGCGTCGCTGCGCCCCGAGCGCGGTTACTACCCGTCGCGCGATGCATCGCTTGGTCCGGTCGGCCGCTACTTCGAGGGTGAGGCGACGAGCGAGGTTGGGCTGAAGGGCGGCCTGCAGCGCGACCTGTGGACGGCCATGACGCCGAACATCCGCGCGCTGCAGCCCGTGATCGACGAGGGCGACAAGGTCTTGGGGGCGGTCATCGACGAGCTACCGCCCGAGGAGGCCGGGGCGCTGCTGGGGCGCTCGCTGCGCGTTCTGATCGAGCGCTACGAGGCCAAGCCTCCGGCTGCGACGTTCCGCTTCATCACGTCGCCGATGGTCACGTGGCTGTGGATCGGCGCGCTGATCGTCTTCGGCGGCGGGCTGATCGCGATGTGGCCCGCGCCCGACGCCGCGCGCCGCCGGGCGACAGCGAAACTCGCCGCGCGCGTCGCTGAGGACCTCGGGCGCACCGAGAAGCGCGCCGAGACGCGCACCGCGTAGCTTCGTGGACATCGTCGCCGCGCTCGTGATTCTGGTCGCGATCTGTGGGGTGGCGTGGATCGTCTCCGCGCCGCTGCGCTGGGGTGGGGAGCGGATGCAGGCCGAGGTATCCGACCGCGTCGCCGAGCTGCGGGCGCACCGCGATGCGAAGTACCGCGAGATCCGCGACGCCGAGCTCGACATGCAGACCGGCAAGCTGTCCGCGGATGACCACCGCGTCTTGGACCGTCAGCTGCGCGCCGAGGCGATGGAGATCCTGCGCGAGCTCGACGACGCCGAGCGCTGAAGCGGTACCCTGACGCCTGTGGAAACGATCCTCTCAGTCGTTCAGGTCGCGCTCTCGATCATCGTGATCTTCTTGATCCTCATGCACTCGGGCAAGGACGCGGGCCTGTCGGGCGCGTTCGGTGTGGGCAGTGGCTCCGGTCCGTTCGGCGGCGGCTCGCTCGTCGAGCGCAACCTCAACCGCTGGACGATCGGCTTCTCGGTCGCGTTCGTCGCAAACACGATCCTCATGCTGAGGCTCTAACAGCCCTACGGGCTGGGCCGCGCCGTCACTGCGCGGCCAGGGCCGGAGTCAGAACGCTGAGGCGTACAGCGCAGCGATCTCGTCGCGGGTAAGCCGCGGTGGGGTCAGATCGAGATCCGGACGCTCTGCCGCCGCATCGGCGCATGCGTCGAGCGCGTCCGCGCTGACACCCAGCTCGCGCAGGCGGGTCGCACCGGCCCGCCGTGCAAGGTCGCGCGCGAGATCGAGTGCGGCGCCGGCACCGCTCGCGCCGCGGCTGCACAATGCGGCGAGCGTGTGCGGCAGCATGGCCGCGTTGGCCTGCGCGTGGGAGACCCCGCCAAAGCGCGCGAGCGTCTGCGAGAGGACGTGGTGCAGCCCGTAGCCGCAGCCGTCGATCGCGTAGCCCGACAGCAGGGCGCCCAGCGCGAGCACCTCGCGGTTGGGGCCACGGCTCAAGCCATACGCCGCGTCGATCAGGCGCGCGGCCTCGTGGCCTGCCAGGGCGGGCACGGGGCTGGCGCGGATCGTCGCCGGTCCCTCGATCGCGTGTCCGAGCGCGTTGGCCGCGCTGGCCGCGAGTTGGGCTTCGGGCTGCGACGCGCTCAGCGCGGGGTCGTTGATCACGATCGCCGGGCGCACGCCGGGCAGCGCTCCGTCGGCGCCCGCGGCGCGGCGGTGCACGGCGGTCATCTCAGCGGCGCTGAGCGTGGTCGGGATCGCGGCGGCGATCGGGCGCTCGCCGGGGTCGTGAGCGGCTGCGAGCGCCTTGGCGACATCGATCACGCGCCCGCCGCCGAGCGCGACGAGCAGCTCTCCTTCGACGTCGGCGCGCAGCTCGCCGGCGATCTCGTCGACGCGGCCGCCCGGGACCTCGTGGACGGCCGCAGCGCGCTCGGTCAGCTCGGGTGCCAGCTCCTGTGCTCGGCTCGTCGTGAGCAGCGCGTAGCCCTCGCCGAGCAGCCGTGGCGCATCCTCGATCGCGCCGCGGCCGAAGCGGATCGTGCGCTCGCCGTCCATCCAGGTGAAGTTGCGGGCTGCGATCGGCCTATCTCATCACGCACGCACGCCGGCGGCCCGCGGGTTGCGGACAACGGTGCCCAGGCGTGCCCGCAACGCGGACGCCAGGCTCACCGGCTGGACGAGGCTGCCGGCACGCAGGCGCAGCAATTCGACAAGCTCGACGGTGTGCGCGAAGGGGTCGGCCGCGACGCTGCCGTCGGAGAGGTCGAGCGCGGCGCGGGCAACGCCGTCGACCTCGGCGATCAGTGCGGGACCGTTCAGCGGCATGCGGCTGTCGAGCGCGGCAAGCTCGGACAACACGCGCTGGTCGTGGTCGCAGTCGGTCGCGTGGCGGATGACGATGGCGTACGTCGGGATCATGGTGGCGGCTCCTCTCAGTCCTTTCAGTGTCCAACTCTCGCAATGTCAGGGCAGAAGCACAAATGACATTCCGGAGGGTAAGCGATAAGGTGAGCTAATGCTCGATGTGAAGCGACTCCGGGTTCTGCGCGAGGTGGCGACGCGCGGCTCGTTCTCCGCGGCGGCGCAATCGCTGGCCTATACGCAGTCCGCCGTCTCGCAGCAGATCGCCGCGCTGGAGCGCGAGGCGGGCGCGATGCTCGTCGAGCGCGGCGCGCGCGGCGTGCGGCTGACGGAGGCTGGCCATGCGCTTGTCGCCCACGCCGACGTGATCCTCGCCCGGCTCGACGATGCGGAGGCCGAGCTCGATGCGATCGCCGGTGCCCGTGGCGGGCGGCTGCGGCTCGTGTCCTTTCCATCGGCCGGCGCAACGATCGCCCCCATCGCGATCGGGCGCTTTCGTACCAAGTACCCCGGCGTGGAGGTGACGCTCGAGCCGCGCGAGCCACTGGAAGCACTGGAATGCCTGAAGGCGGGGGAGTGCGACATCGCCGTGACGCTCGAGGCGCCGTTCGCGCCGCTTGACGACAAGGCGATCGAGCGGCGCAACCTGCTCGACGATCCGATGTATGTGTGCCTGCCGGCGGACCACCGGGTGGCGGGCAAGGCGCGCCTGCGGATGGCCGATCTCGCCGAGGAGTCGTGGATCATCGGCACGACCGACACGTGTCCCGATGGCGCAATCCTGCTGCGCGCCTGCCAGGCCGCGGGCTACGAGCCGCGCGTTGCATTTCAGTCCGACGACTACACGGCGATGCAGGGTTTCGTCGCAGCCGGCGTCGGGGTCTGCTTCATCCCCGATCTTGCGCTCTACACGGTGCGCGATGACGTCGTCGTGCGCCAGCTCGAGGGCCACCCGCCCGTACGCCGCATCCTCGCCGCGACGCTCTCGGGCGGCTACGTGTCGCCCGCCGCGCAGGCGATGCTCGACATCCTCGTCGCGGTCAGCGCCGAGTTTCAGGTCTCGCGGCGAGCGCTGTCGCTGGCCAGCTGACGGACCACAACGAACGAACCCGGCGTCGCACAGCACGCCGGGTTTCGCACGTCGACCTCATCATGCGCCGAAGAGGACTCGAACCTCCACGGGCCAACGGCCCACAAGGCCCTCAACCTTGCGCGTCTACCAATTCCGCCACCGGCGCGAGGGTGCGCGCAGTATAGGGGCTTGATTCCGTCCGCCGGGCTCGCTAGCTTGTACGAACAGATGTTCGCTTTGCACGTTTTCCCGTCCCGAGCCAAGGAGTCTGCCTGATGGACCTGACGAAGCGCCAGCAGGAGATCTTCGACTTCATCAAGAGCTACTCGGCCCGGTTCGGCTACCCGCCGACCGTGCGCGATATCGGTAAGGCGGTCGGGCTCGCGTCGTCCTCGACGGTGCACGCGCATCTCGCCAACCTCGAGAAGCTCGGGCTACTGCGCCGCGACCCCACCAAGCCGCGCGCGATCGAGATGCTCGATCGGGCGGTCGAGCAGGTCAAGTCGATCGTCCGGCCTGACGGGCTGCCGCTCGTCGGCCAGGTTGCGGCCGGCTCGCCCGTGCTGGCCGAGGAGAACATCGAGGAGTACGTCGCGGTCCCGCCGCTGGCCGGCGGCGAGGACGGCGAGTTCATCCTGCGCGTGCGCGGCGAGTCGATGATCGACGCCGGGATCCTGCCCGACGATTACGTCGTGGTGCGCTCGCAGGAGACGGCGCAAGACGGTGAGATCGTCGTTGCGCTCGTCGGCGAAGAGGCGACCGTCAAGCGCTACTTTCGCGAGCAGGACCACATCCGTCTGCAGCCCGAGAACACGTCGATGGAGCCGATCCGCTCGCGCGATGTGCGCATCCTCGGCCGCGTCGTGGGGCTCTTCAGGAGCGTCTCCTAAGGGAGCCCATCATGGCTGTTATCGCCGTCGAATACCCAAACCTGCACTTCGCCGCCCGGCGCGAGGGTCGGATGCTGGAGGACGTTATATCCGGCGCCTGGGAGGACCTCACCGCGCACCGATTCGCCACGTGCCCGATCTGCGCCGCGGAGATGACTCCGCGCTACGGATCCGGGGCGTCGGCGGTCGGGGGTCGGTGTACGTCCTGCCACACCGAGCTGTCCTGAGCGGCGGGCGCCGGGAGGGCTCGCCGACGGCGCCAGCACCACGGATGTCGTCTATTGCGCGCTATGCGCACACAATTCGACATCATCGCCGCGCACCGTCCCTTCGGGCGGCGGCGGGTTCTCCCTGTCTTTGTCGTCGATGTGGTTCGGGAACCGCGCGAACGCGACCCCGAACGAATGGACCGCCACGCAAAACGGCGCTACATTTGAACAGCAGGCCAGGCAGTCGCGGAGGTTCGCCCTTCGAGGAAAGTCCGGACATCACAGGGCAGGGTGGTCGGGAACCCGACCCGGGGAAACCCGCGGGAAAGTGCCACAGAAAAGACACCGCCGATGGCGCGTCAGCACGTGCGGCGCGCACAGGTAAGGGTGAAATGGTGCGGTAAGAGCGCACCGGCGCCGTGGCGACACGGCGGCCAGGTAAACCCCACCCGATGCAAGGCCGAGCAGGACCGTTTGTAGGCTGCCCGCCAAGGTCCAGGTAGGCCGCAGAGATGGATGGCTGCTCAACGACAGAATCCGGCTTATCGGCTTGCTAACGGAGGGGCTCCCACGGGAGCCCCTCCTACGTTCTGCGTCGGCCCGCCCGCCCCCCGCGCCCCCGGCCCGTCAGAGCGAGAGCGAGTCCAGGGCCGAGTCGAGGGTCTCGTGGATCGGTGCCGCGCGCGAGAAGTCCACGAGCTGAAGTGTGCGGTGCACGATGCTGCCGTCAGGCGTGACGATCAGGATCTGCTGCCGGCGCTCGGCAAGCCGCGTGGTCAGCCCGAAGAGTTTGCGGATCGCCGTCGAGTCGAGGAAGCCGACGGCGGTGAGGTCGACGACCGCGCCATGGGACTCGGTCGGGATCGCTTGCTCGATCTCGTTCGTCGTCGACTCGGCGTTGAAGACGTCGAGCTCGCCGACGATCCGCACGACGACGTGTTTGCCGTGCGCCTCGGACTCGACGACGACGGCGGGGGGCGGTGCGGTCATGCGCTCACGTGCTCGCTGAGGCGTCGGCGCAGGCGCACGGTGGTGCCTTCCGGAAGCGCTTCGAGCTGCACGTCATCCATGAGCGCTTCGATCAGTTCAAGTCCGCGTCCCTGATCGCTTGGCGGGCGCTGGTCACGCCATTGGCCGCGGTCGCTGATGGTCACCTCGACCTCGCCGTCGCGCAGCATGGCTTCGAAGGCGATCGTCTCGCCGGGTCCGGCGCCGGCGTGCTCGATCGCGTTCGTGCAGGCCTCGCTGCACGCCATCACGATCGCGTGCACATCCGGGCTCGGCGCCTGCGTCTGCTCCAGCCAGCGCCGCATAAGCGCGCGCAGCGTGCTCAGCGCACCGGGCTCGCTGGGCAGGTCGATCGCCAGGCGCGCGCCGAACGGGACGTGGCAGAGCGCGAGCAGCGCGATGTCGTCGCCGGAGGCGCCACCGGGCACGGTCGCTGCGAGCAGCCGATCACACAGCGCATCGGGATCCAGCGTGCCCGCGCGGGCCGCCGCTGCGAGCAGTTCGAGGCCCTCGTTGAGATGCTCGCCGCGGCGCTCGATCAGGCCGTCGGTGTAGAGCACGATCGCGCCGCCGGGCTCGAGCTTCGTGCGGTCCTCCTGATAGTTGGGAAACGGCAACACGCCGAGCGGGACGGAGCGCGCACCTTCGAGGAAGTGCGGCTCACCGTCGCTGTTGAGGGTGAGCGGGGGCGGGTGGCCGGCGTTCACCCACGAGAGCTCGCCCTCGACCGGATCGAAGACGGCGAGCACGAGCGTCGCCATGTGCTCGCGCGCAGAATCCTTCAGCACGAAGCGGTTGACGCGCTCGGCGATCTCCGCGGGACCGTAGCCATCGAACGCGTAGGCGCGAATCGCGTTGCGCAGCGCACCGAGCATCGACGCGGCCGCCAGTCCCTTGCCGGAGACATCGCCCATAACGAGCAGCACGCGCCCCTCGCCAAGCGAGATCGCGTCGTACCAATCGCCGCCGACCTCCGACTCGGACGCCGCGGGCAGGTAGCGCGCGCTCAGCTCGATGCCCGGCAGCGATGGGAGCGTCTGCGGCAGCAGGCTGCGCTGCAGCGTCTCCGCGATCCGATGCTCGCGCCCGAACGCGCGCGCATGGTCGACCGCGAGCGCCACGCGGTCGGCCGTCAGGCGCAGGAGATCGACGTCATCTGAGCCCAGGCGCCGCGGCGCGCGCACGCCGACCTCGATGACGCCGATGATCTCGCCGTGAAGGATGAGCGGCAGGGCGAGGATCGACGTGATGCCGTCCTCGAGCACGGCCGGGTCGACGAGGTCCTCGGGCTGTGGATCGTGCAGCAGCACGGGCTCACCGCCGGCCAGCACGCGTCCGGCCACGCCCGCGTCGCGCGCAACGCGGCGCGGTCGGCGCGATGGTGTCGCGCCGTTATCGTCGAGGAGCGAGAGGCTGCCGTCGTCCTCGATCAGCAGCAGAGCGGCCGCCTCGGCATTGAGCACCTCGCGCGTACGAACGAGCAGCGTCGGCGCGAGCGTGTCGAGGTCGCGGTCGGTGAGCGCCGCGTCGGCGACTGCTTGCAGCCGCCCGATCGTCGCGGTCGCCCGCTCAGCCTCGGCGCGCGCGGCCGTCGCACGCACGAGCTCCTCGCGCTTCTGCTCCTCGCGCAGCCGGTGGCCGATGTCGGTCAGGCGAGCGTTGAGCATCAACTCGTCCTCGCGCTCGACGACCCAGATCATCGCCTCGGCGTGCAGCCGCGATCCATCGGGGCGATCGATCGCGACGCGCATCTCGAGATGGTGCGGACGGTCCTCGCGCGCAGCCTGCAACAGCGCCCGGCGGCGCTGGTCATATCCGGCGCGCAAGTCGCGCGGGATACCGAGTTGCTCGATGGGCTGGCCGATCGCGTCCGCGCGTGAGCGGCCCAGCAGCCGCTCGGCAGCCGCATTGAGGTCCAGCACGCGACCCTCGGCGTTGGTCGAGATGAACCCGTCGCGCGCGCTCTCGACGATCAGCCGTGTGCGCTGCTCGCTGTTGCGCAGCGCCTGCTCCTGGTGCGCGCTGCGCTCGATGCCGGCGTGTAGGCCGTCGAGCAGGCGCGAGATCATCACGCCGACGGCCAGCGGCGTGCCGAGCACGAGCACGAGCCGCACGGCGATTCCGACGGCGTCGTCCTCGGCGCTGAGCACGAAGGCGTATGACCCGCCGATCAGGGCCAGGTGCGCGATCGCCACACGCCATTCGAAGAAGTAGAACGCAAACAGCGCCGGCCACATGTAGATCAGCGCGAAGAGCGTCTCCTGGTGCGTGAAGTGCACGGCCAGGCTGAGCACGATCGTGAAGGTGGCCAGCGTGACGTGCCATATCGTGTCCGGGATCTGGTCGCCGAAGCGCAGCAGCGCGATCGAGATGAGGACCGACAGCCCTGCCAGCCCGAGCACCGTCCCATCGTTGACGGGGGTGTCGGCAGGCAGGATCACCGCGAGCACTCCGGCGAAGGCGCTGGCTGTGAACAGGCAGGCCAGCGAACGGGCTTTCGTCCGGCTGTCGAACATCGAGTGGCCCATCGCTATCAGAGCTTACGTTCGCGATCGACAAGGATCTAGTGCGATCGGCGAGGGCTTGCATGAGAGAGATCTTCATGCGAACATCTGTTCGTAGTGATCGTCTGTGTTCTCCTTGAGCGGTTCGAGCTCGTCGTGGCCGCCGGAGGGCGCGCGCGGCTGCTGGGCGAGCCTGCCGCGCTTGCGCCGGAGCCTGGCCGAGAGCTGTTCATCGGCGAGGTCTCACAGGCAGCCGAGGCGTTTGGAATCCACGCCGGGATGCGCATGGGCGAGGCGCTCGCACGCTGCCCGCGGCTGGCGCTCGTGCCGCCCGATCCGATGGGCGTGGCCGAGGCCTGGGAACGCGCGCTGACGCGGCTGGAGAGCATCGGCGCGGCGGTCGAGTCGGTGCTCCCGGGGGAGGCATGCTTCGAGGCCGACGGCCTGCGCCGCCTGCACAGCCGGACGCTGTCGGAGGAAAGCTTGGCAACGAGGGTGCACTCCTCAGAGAGCATGCAGGGGGTCCTCGACGCAACGGCAAAGGCTCTCCCAGGTGCGCGGATCGGTTTCGGGCCGACACGCTTCTGCGCGATGGTGGCGGCATCCGGCACGCGGGCGCGGCGCCCGGCGCAGGTGGCCGGCAAGGACGATCTCGCGCCGCGTGAGGTCGCGCTTCTGCGCCGCCGGGTGGAGGTCGCCCAGCTCGTCGAGCCGCTCGAGCGCCTGGGCATCGGGACGCTGGGTGCGCTCGCCGCTTTGCCGCGCGGTGCGGTCTCCGACCGCTTCGGGCGCGCCGGCCTGCTCGCCCACGACCTCGCCCACGGGCGCGACACGCCGTTGCGCCCGCGCCAGCCCGGTGAGCTGCTGCGCGAGTCGCTTGAACTGCCCGAGTCCGGGTCCGGCGAGCAGCTCGGGCGCGCGCTGGGGCTGCTGATCGACCGTCTGCTGGCACGCCGCGAACGGCGCGGGCGCACGCTGCGTGCCGTCGTGATCTCCGCGCGGCTCGTCGAGGGCGGCACGTGGCGCGAGCGCGTCGTCTTCCGCGAGGCGCTCGCCGATGCGCAACGGATGCGCATGGCGCTCGGTCAGCGCCTGGCGCTGCTGCCCGCGCCGGCCGACACGCTGCTGCTGACGGTCGAGCGCTTCGGGCCGCCGCATCCCGAGGCCCGCGCGCTGTTCGATGACGGCGTCGTGCGTCGCGACGAGCGTCTGCGCGAGGCGGTGCGCCAGGCACGCGCGGCGGCCGGCCCCTACGCGGCGCTGCGCGTGCTGGAGATCGACCCGGACTCGCGCGTGCCTGAGCGCCGCGTCGTGCTGACCCCGTTCGAGGGGCAAGGCGGCGTATGACCCCCGGGCCGCGCCGGATCGGCGAGCCACGGACGGCCGCGGTGCAGGCCGACGAGGTCGGCAGGCCGATCGCGGTCGAGGGCGACGCCGTCGACGCCGTCCGCGAGTCATGGCTCGTCGAGGACCGTTGGTGGAGCGAGCGCCCGCTGCGCCGGCGCTACTGGGAGGTCGTCACGACTTGTGGGCGCAACCTCGTCGTCTTTCACGAGCTCGTCGAGCAGCGCTGGTACCGTCAGCCCTGACCGACCTGCGCGGGTCGGCACACTGTGTGCAGATGAGCCACGACGCCCTCGCCGAGGCACGGATTGCATCCCCGGAGGCGGTCGATCCAGGCTCCGGTGAGTCGAGTGACGGGCCTGCCGGCCTCGCCCATGTCGCGACCGCGTCGTTCATCGGCTCGCGCATCGTCCCGACCGGAGGCTTCGCCGTCGGGCTGGCCGGTGGCATCGCGCTCGCGCGGGTCGGGCAGCGACACGGCCTGCGCCCCGCCTACGGCGCCAGCCTCGCGGCGATGCTGCAGGCGGTCGCGGTGATGGGCCCGCTGCGCATCGGCATCCCGCTGACGCAGTCGCTGTCGGCACCGCTGCTCGGGCACATGCACGCGCGCGGCGCATCGGTCGCCGCGCAGTTGGCAGCCTGCGGCGCGATCCGGCTGCTCAACCAGATCGTGACGATCCTCTTCTACATCTGGATCGTGGCCGGCGGGTTGAAGACCTACGCGGCGACCTATGACGCGCTGACGGACAACCTCCCCGGCTTTCCGGAGGGCGTCACCGGCGCACTCGTGCTGACCGCCGCAGGCCTCGTTGCATGGACGGTCTTTGCGAGCGCCGTGCAGGTGTTCGTCTACCGCCGCGCGCTGCTGGACTGGCCCGCGCAGGCGGGCGCGGGGATGCCGGCAGCAATTCCCGCGACCGTCGAGCGCAGCGATGACGAGGTCATATCGCGCATCCCGCGCTATGACCCGCGCGCGGTCGCCGTCTCCGCCGCGATCGCCTTTGCGGCGTTGTTGGCGAGCGTCGATCCGATCGTGCTGAGCGCTGTCGCCGCGTGGCTGGCGCTTGCGTGGCTGACGTCGCGCGCCGACCGCGCGCCTGTCCGTGCCGGCCTCGCGCTCGCGGCGATGCTCGCCGCCGGAGCGCTCGTCTTCGGACTCGTCGGGGGCATCGGGGTCGAGCTGACGCTCCAGCGCGTGGCGCGCGTCACGCTGCTGGTGCTCGTCGCGACCTGGCTGCGCGCAACCGCCGGCGAGGAGGGACTGCGCGAGATCTTCCGGCGCACGCTGCATCGCGTGCGCCGGCTTCCCCCGATGGCCGAGGCGTCGGCGGTGCTCGACAGGCTCGGCGCGACCGGCGCGCTGGCGGCCTCGGCGCGCGCTCTGGCGCACACGGTGCGCCACGTCCCGCGCCGCATGACGCCTCTGGCAATCGCCGTCCTGGGCTGGATCGCCAACGAGGCGGCGCGCTTCGCGATCCCGGAGCGCAAGCAGCAGGCCGAGCTGCGGGTGCGCACGTGGGATGCGGTGCTGGTGGCG
>Ga0208736_1000270_pt1 | contig 15962 bp, 20 predicted proteins | sample AntDryMetagUQ255_FD_188090 | JGI IMG/M metagenome (GOLD analysis project Ga0208736, IMG submission 188090) | Polar desert microbial communities from Antarctic Dry Valleys - UQ255 (SPAdes) | ecosystem: Environmental > Terrestrial > Soil > Desert | place: Antarctic Dry Valleys | collected 2008-12-31 | reverse complement strand
GCTGACGGAGGTGCGGCGCACCGTCGAGGGCTCGCGCGAGCGGTTGCGCCGCGGCCCGGACGCGGTCCTGCACGCGATCGTCGACCGCGTCGTCGACGATTACTTCCCCGTCGGCCGGGCGCTGGAGGAGGACATCGAGGAGGTCGAGGCCGACGTCTTCTCCCCCGACCGCACGAACTCGGCCGAGCGGATCTTCAAGCTCAAGCGCGAGGTGCTCGAGTTCTCCCGCGCCACCGGCCCGCTCGCCGAGGCGCTCGACGACCTCTGTGGAGACCAGATCCCTCACATCGACGGCGCGATGTCGTCCTACTTCCGCGACGTGCGCGACCACCTCGAGCGGATAGTCGAGCAGACCGACAACGACCGCGAGCTGCTGACCAACATCCTCACCGCCAACCTGACCCAGGTCGGCGTGCGCCAGAACGAGGACATGCGCCGAATCTCCGCGTGGGTGGCGATCATCGCCGTGCCCACCATGATCGCCGGCGTCTACGGAATGAACTTCGAGTTCATGCCGGAGCTGCGCTGGACCTTCGGCTACCCGCTCATCGTCGGGATCATGGTGACCATCTGCGTGACCCTCTACTTCCGCTTTCGCCGCAGCGGCTGGCTTTAGCCGCGGTCGCGCCAGCGACCGAATAGTCTCCGCGGCCGATGGCCGACGGCTGCATCTTCTGCAAGATCGTCGCGGACGAGCTGCCCGCCCACAAGGTCGACGAGGACGAGCACACCGTTTCGTTCATGGACCTGAGCCCCTGGACGCGCGGCCACGCCCTCGTGATCCCGCGCAAGCACACGCCGAACCTCTACGAGATCGACGACGACGACCTCCGCCACACTGCTGTGGCGGCGGCGCGCCTGGCCCGTCGGATGAAGGAACGGCTCCGCTGCGATGGGGTCAACCTCCTGAACGCGGCCGAGCCCGCGGCCTGGCAGACGGTCTTTCACTTCCACCTCCACGTCATCCCTCGCTACGAGGACGACTCGCTCGAGGTCCCGACGCGGTCCCAGGAGGCCGACGCCGACGAGCTCGCGGGCGTGGCGGACGAGCTTCGTGGCTGAGCCCGGCGCCCGGGACGGCGGCGCCCGCGTGCGCTTCGAACGCCAGGGCGCGGTCGGGCACGTGGTGCTCGAGCATCCCCCGCTCAATCTGTTCGGCGCCGAGGTCCTCGACGATCTCGAGACGGCCGTCGAGGAGGCCGGCCGCGCCGAGATCCGCGCCCTGGTCGTCCGCGCCGAGGGCAAGGTGTTCCCCGGCGGCGTCGACGTCAACATGTTCGACGGGCTGTCACCGCAGGACGCGCGCGAGCTCGCCCTGCGGCTTTTCCGCCTCAGCCACGCGGTCGAGGCCTTCCGTTTCCCACCGTCGCGTGCGTCCACGGCCTCTGCCTCACGGCCGGCTTCGAGCTCGCGCTCGCCTGCGATTTGATCTGGGCCGCCGAGTCGGCCCGCTTCGGGTTGCCGGCTTCTCGTCCTGCACGGCGACGAGGACCAGCTCGTGCCACCGGCCGCGGGGCGCCAGCTGGCCGCCCTCATCCCCGGCGCGCAGTTCGAGCTCCTGCCCGCTTGGGGCCAGGTGCTGACCACCGACTGCGAGCAAGAGGCGGCCGGGGCGATCGGCGCCTTCCTCGACCGCGTCGAGGCCTGAGGGCGCGCAGGCGGGGCTCCGCGGAGACTGCTAGCGTTTCACGCTTGTAGGGGCCGGGTCTCCGGCTGGAAAGACGCACGCGCCGATGAGCTGGGCCGCACTTGGGCGGACCGGAGGGGGCCGTGCATGACAGGAAGGTGCACGACGGAATGCCAAGCGGAACCGTCAAGTGGTTCAACGACGAGAAGGGTTACGGCTTCATCACACCCGACGAGGGCGGCCGGGACCTCTTCGTCCATCACACCGGTATCAACGGACAGGGCTTCAAGAGCCTCCAGGAGAACTCAAAGGTCTCTTACGAGCAGGAAGAGGGCGACAAGGGCCCCAAGGCGGTGAACGTCGAGAAGGTGTGAGGCAGCGCGCGGGCGGGGCTCGCAGCGCCAGCGGGCCCCGTCCGCTACTCACGCCATAGGCGGCCATGTCGAAGGAAGAGAAGATCGAGCTGGAGGGTGAGGTCACCGAGGCCCTCCCGAACACCATGTTCCGCGTGCGGCTCGACAACGACCATGAGGTTCTCGGCCACATATCCGGCAAGATGCGGCGGCACTACATCCGCATCCTGCCGGGCGATCGGGTCAAGATCGAGCTGTCGCCGTACGACCTCGATCGCGGCCGGATCACCTACCGCCACAAGTAGGCGACGCGTCGGCCGTCGGCAGACCGGGCGCCTCTGGGGCCTGGCTCCGTCAGCCGCCGCGTCTGGCGCTGGCGACCCCCCGGCCTCGTGGTCTCTTCCCGCCCCGACTCTCGGGCTTGCCGCACGCGCGGGCATCGGCGCCGCGCCCGGCCCGGGGGGTTCGGCTTGACTCTCCGGCCGACCCGAGTACCATCGCCGGGGTGACCACGGAGGGGTGGATCTTCATGGTCGGGCTGCGAGTGTTCGACATCGGGCTGCTGATCGTGTGGCTCGTCTGGTTCTTCCGCCTGCGCGACGACGACGACTCCTCCGACGAGGGCGGCGGCGGCGGGGGTGGGCCCAAGCCGAAGCCTCGCGACAGCGGCGGCGGCGGCCTCGGCCTCCCCCTCGGCGAGGTCCGGCCCTCGGGGCGTCGTTCGCGCGACGGTCACGGGCCGGGGCGGCCTCCGCGACGGCGCGGTGGAGCTCCGCTGCGCCGGCCGATGCCCGTGCGCGTTCGCAGGCGGCGCTCGCCGCTACCAGCTCACCGCACGCGCTGAGCGCGGACGCAGCCTCAGTAGCACTCGCGCGGGTTCTTCTCGCAGAAGCGCTCGAAGCGCTCAGCCGGGCTATTGGAGGGCGGAGGAACGTCGTTGCCCTCCTCGTCCGGTCGCTCGGGGTCGTACGTGCCCCCTCGGCCGCCGCCCCCACTCGATTCGCTCGGGCCGCCGCCGTCGCTCGGGCCATCGGCCGGTCCGGAGCCGCCGGCCTCGCTGCCGGAGCCGGCTCCCCCAGGCGCTTCGTCGTCCTGGCCGCGCTGCGCCTCCGGCCGCTCGTCGGCCGCCGGCGGAGGCTTGGGCGTCTGGGCCGGCGGTGCCGGCGACCCCGCGGCTCCGGAGCCCGCATCCTGCTCGCCTCCGCAAGCCGCGTAAGAGGCCACGCAAGCGACGGCGAGCGCTCTCGCCCACCAGACCCGGCGCACGCGGCGTGCCACGGAAAGGCGCTTCAGCGCTCGACTGCGGGCAGCCGCCGTCCGCAGTGAGGGCAGTCGTTGAGGTCCTTCTGGACGAGCTGCTCGAGGGAGCATCCGCACAACCGCAGATTCTCGACCGAGTAGGGGAGCTGGCTCGGCGAGGGGGCGAGGGGGAGCACGCGGCCGACGACCTCGAACTCCTCGCCGGTCTCGCGATCCACATAGGTGCGGCCCGGTTCGACCTCGCGAAGGATCTCGCGGTCGGAGGCCGAGCGCAGGCGGTAGAGCTGTCGGTCTGGCACGGCGGCGAGAATATCAGCGGCCATGCGCGTTCTCGTCTTCCACGGCTACCTCCTGCGGGGCACCGGCAGCAACGTCTACAACGCCAGCCTGGTCCGCGCTCTGGCGGGCCTGGGCCACGAGGTTCACCTCCTGTGCCAGGACCGCGAGGCCGCGTCGCTGCCCTTCGTCGACGCCGTCGGCGACTGGGAGGCGGGCGAACTTCGGGTCCGCGTCCTGAGGGAGCCTGCGCGGGTCACCGTCTACCGCCCCGACATCGACGGCGTGCTCCCTCTGTACGTGGCCGATCGCTACGAGGGCTTCGACGCGCGTCCCTTCTCCGAGCTCTCCGAGGCCGAGGTCGAGCGCTACGTCGAGGCCAACGTGTCCGCGGTCCGCGAGGTTGTCGCCCGCTCGCGGCCCGACGTGGCGCTGGCCAACCACGCGGTCATGGGGCCGGTGATCCTCGCCCGCGCCCTCGGCGGCGAGGTCCCCTACGCGGTCAAGGTCCACGGCAGCGCGCTCGAGTACACGATCCGACCACAGCCCGAGCGCTTCGGTCCCTACGCGAACGAGGGGATCGGCGCCGCGCGCGGGGTGCTCGTAGGCTCGCGCCACACCGCTGAGGCCCTGTGGGAGCTGGTCGAGACACAAGGGCTGCGCGATCGCACCCGCCTCGGGCCGCCGGGCGTCGACGTCGAGAGCTTCCGGCCTCGTCCCCGAGCGGAGGCGACCGCGCGGCTCGCAGCGCTCGCCGAGCGACTGGGGACCGAGGACACCGCCTCGTGGGGGGGTGAGGCCGGAGCGGCCGAGGCGCTGCGGTCGCTCGACCCGGACCGCCACCGCCTCGTCGCCTACGTGGGCAAGCTGATCGTCTCCAAGGGGGTCGACCTGCTGCTCGCCGCCTGGCCGCTCGTGGTCCGCGCGGTGCCCGAGGCCCGCCTCGTCGTCGTCGGCTTCGGCGCCTATCGCGACGGCCTCCTGCGGCTGCTCTCCGCACTCGGCGACGGCGATCTCGAAGCTGCGCGCGCGGTCGCCGCGGCCGGGCGCGAGCTCGAGGGCGGCCCGCGCGCAGAGCTCTCCTTCCTCGCCGCCTTCCTCGACGGGCTCGAGGGGGCCGAGCGCGAGGACTACCGCGCGAGCGCCCTCCTCGCGGCGCCCGAAGTTCGCCTCACCGGCCGTCTCGAACACGACGACCTCGCCGATCTCCTGCCCGCCTGCGAGGCCCAGGTCGTGCCGAGCACCTTTCCCGAGGCCTTCGGCATGGTCGCCGCCGAGGCGGCCGCCTGCGGCGCCGTTCCCCTCTCGGCCGCCCACTCCGGTCTCGCCGAGGTGACCGCGGCGCTGAGCGAGGCCGTCGACGAGCGGATCCGCCCGCTGCTCTCGTTCACGCGCGGCCCGGGCGCGGTCGAGGAGATCGCCGCCAAGCTCGTCGCGTGGCTCGGGCTCGACGCCGGCGATCGCGCGCAGGCCTCCGCCGCGCTCGCCGCCCTGGCCCACGAGCGCTTCGGCTGGGAGGGGGTGGCGAAAGGCGTGATCGCGGCGGCGGAGGGCCGGCTCGACCAGCTGATCGAGCCGGGCGAGCGCCCGGCCGCTCTGGGTCAGGTGGGTTGAGCGCCGGCGCCGCTCAGAGCGCCCGGATCACCACCACCGCCGCCAGGACAAACGCGACGGCCACGGCGACGTAGAGAAGGAAGCGGAAGGCCTCGCGCTCGGACCTGAGCGGGTTCAGCACGCGGGCGTCGAGTCCGGACCGGTCATCGGGGCCCGCTCGCCGGCCTGAGCCCCGCGGTCTCTCGCCCCGAGCTGCTCCCGCTCGTCCGTGCGAGGTACTCGGTCAGCGTGTCGATCTCCGCTCGCGAGAGCTGCTCGCCGTAGTTGGCGGGCATTCCGTCGGGGCGGAAGCCGCGCACGACGAGCGCCTGCGGGTCGACGGTCGACTGGCGGATGTAGTCCCGGAGCGACAGGCGGGGGTTGCGCTTGTCGTAGACCTCGGCCAGGCCGTCGAGCGAGGGACCGGTGTCAGCGGCGGAGCCGGCATCCTGGAGCGTGTGACAGCCCGCGCAGCCGTAGCTCGTGAAGATCTCGCGGCCCGGCTCCGGCGTCGCGGCGGCCAATACCCGCCGCCGCGAGTCGATCCAGCCCGCGAACCGCTCCCGGCCGATGACGTGCACCTGCTGGCGCATGGTCGAGTGGCCCAGGCCGCACAGCTCCGCGCAGACCACGTTGTAGTCGCCCTCGCGGTCGGGGATGGTCTGGGTCTTGGTGACGATGCCCGGCACGACGTCCTGCTTGATGCGGAACTCGGGGACCCAGAAGGAGTGGATGACGTCGACGGAGCGGAGGCTGAACTCGACGGGGCGCCCCTTGGGGAGGTAGAGCTCGTTCGAGCGCACCGGCGGCCCGCCGCGCTCGAGGTACTCGAACCGCCACGCGAACTGCCCGGCTCGAACGTTGACCTGCATCGTGTCGGGGCGCTCGTCCTCCTGGTTGTCCAGGACGACCCAGGCGTAGGCCGAGATCGCGGTGACCAGGACGGTCGGGATGGCCACCCAGACGATCTCGAGGCGAACGTTTCCGTGGATCGGCTGCCCGTCGCCCTCGTCGCCGGGCCGCGCGCGGAATCTGACGACGGTATAGATGACGACCGTCATGACCAGGACGAAGATCGGCACCGAGATGATCAGCAGGACGTCGTAGAGCAGGTCGACGTCGTCCGCGGCCGTCGAGGCGGGCTCGGGAAACCAGTCGATGAGGAGCGCCACGGCGGTGAGCGGGACCGAGGCCACGAGCACGATCACGCCCATCTGCAGGGCGGCCTTACGCATTCATCCCCTCTTCCCGGGTGACGCCACGGGCGAGAGTCTAATGGGACGCCCCTGGTGGAGGGCGGGGTGGCGCGTCGCCGCTCCTGCCCCGTGCCTCGGAGGCTTAGCCCGCCCCTCCGGGCTCTGCGAGGGTCCTCGCGCTCCGGTATTTTCCCGTCTGTGAGCATCTTCTTCTTCTTCGCCGCGCTGGCTGCGCTGTGGGCCGTCGGGCTGACCATCCTCGGCCTGCGCCACCCAAGCTTTCCGGGCGGGGAGGGGGGTGCCCGCATCATCGCCACGGTCTCCTTCGTGCTGGCCGGTGCGGGCGTCGCCACCGCCGTGATCACCGGTCAAGAAGAGGAGATGGCGAAGCAGGCCGAGGCCCGGGCCGAGGAGCCCGAGGCGGCGCCCTCGCCCGCCGGCCGGCCGCTGCGAGTACAGGTCGATCCGACCGGTCAGCTCCGCTTCGAGCAGCAGGAGCTCGTGACGACCGCCGGCCCGACGACGATCGAGCTCACCAACTCCGCGCCCATCGCGCACAACATCGGCATCGTCGGACAGGGCGTCGACGTCGTCTCCAAGACCGTGGGACGCGGCGGCCGCACGAGCCTCAGCGCGCCGCTGCGGCCCGGTCGGTACACGTTCTACTGCTCGGTGCTCGGCCACCGCCAGGGCGGCATGGAGGGCGCTCTGATCGTCCGATGAGACTTCCGTGGCCGCATCGCCCTCGCGCCTGGTCGACGCGCCGTGCCGTCGCTCTCGCTCTTGCCGCGGCCCTCGTGCCCGCGCTCGCATCGGGGTGCGGAGGCGGCGACGCTGATCTCGCCAACGGCAAGCGGCTCTTCACCGGCGAAGGGCAGTGCGGGAGCTGCCACATCCTGGCTCGCGCCGGCACAGGTGGTCGCATCGGGCCGAATCTCGACCAGGCGTTTCTCGCCTCGCGCCTCTCCGGGCTGGGCGAGACGACGATCCGGGACGTCGTCCAAGGGCAGATTGCCCAGGTGCGGCGCGGCAGCCTGATGCCCGAGGACCTGGTGGTCGGCGACGACGCTCGCGACGTAGCCGCCTACGTCGCCCAGGCCGCGGGCGTGCCCGGCGAGGACCCGGGCGGCACCGTGGCCGGCCAGCCGCTGGCCGGTTCCGGCGACGAGGGCAAGCGCACCTTCAACGCCGCCGGCTGCGCCAGCTGCCACTCCCTCTCCGACGCGGGCGCCTCAGCCGCCGTCGGACCGGGCCTCGACGACGCCGCTCGCGGCGGAGGTACCCCGCAGCCGCCGGCCGAGTGGCTGCGCGAGTCGATCGTCGACCCCAACGCGGTGCTCGCACCGGGCTATCGTCGCAACCTCATGCCCGAGGACTACGCACAGAGGCTCGACGCCCGCGAGGTCGATCAGCTCGTCGACTACCTGCTGCGCGTAGGCCGGCGTTAGCTCGTCGCGGGAGACGACGTGGCCGAGGAGGCAGAGGTGCTGGTGGTCGCGAATCTCGGTCCCGCGTCCGACGCGCTTCTCGACGCGCTCCAGAGGCGCATGGGAGAGGGACCCGCGCGGTTCAAGCTGGTCATCCCGGCCACGCCTCACGTGCGCGGGGTGCCCGACGCCGCCGCGCCCGGCATCGCGGAGGGCGAGCAGCAGGCCGAGGGCTACCTCGAGGAGGCCCTCGAGAAGCTGCGCTCCGCCGGCCTCCAGGTCGAGGGGAACGTCGGCGACGCCGAGCCGCTCGCCTCGATCGAGGACGCGACCAATCTCGGGCACTTCGACGAGATCATCATCTCCGGGCGATCGGGACCGGTCTCGCGCGGCCTGAAGCTCGACCTCGCCAGCAAGGCCCGCGCCGCGAGCGGTCTGCCCGTGCGGTACGTGGAAGACCTGAAGGGGAGCGAGTAGTAGGCCGCTACAGCAAGCCTTGCGACGACAGCAGGTAGAGGGAGCCGAACACGAAGATCCACATCACGTCGACGAAGTGCCAGTAGATGCCCGGCACCTCCACGCCGCGATGCTCGTCGGGCGAGTAGTGGCCGCGAAAGGCGCGAACGGTCGCGAAGGCGAGTAGCAACAGCCCGACGAGCACGTGCGTGCCGTGCAGCCCGGTCAGGCCGTAGAAGATGGTCCCCTGCGCGTTGTCGGCCGGAGCGAAGCTCAGGAACACGTACTCGTTGATCTGCACGGCCAGGAAGGTCGTCCCGAGCAGGAACGTGGTCAGGAGGCCGAGCTTGAGCCCGAGGCGATTGCCCCGGCGCGCCGACTCCAGGGCCCAGTGCATCGTCCCGCTCGAGGAGAAGAGGATGAAGCTGTTGGCGATTCCGGTCTCGATCGGCAGCTTCTCGCCCTCCGCGGGCCAGGGCGCGTCGAGGACCACGCGGATGAAGAAGTAGGCCGTGAAGAAGGCCAGGAAGAGCATGATCTCGGAGATGATGAACAGCAGCATCCCGAGGAACTGCGGCTCCACGCGCGAGGAGCGATTGGCCTCCGGGGGGCCGTGATGCTCGTGTTCGGGCTCGTGCGCGGCGCCGGCGGCGGGTATGGCGGCGGACTCCATCTAGACCGACGGCTCTTCGCGCGCGGCCGTCTCGGCCACGATGTGCTCCACCGGCTTGGCCGTCGCCGAGCGCACCCGCTCGATGAGGTCGGTGCCTAGCCATCCCGAGCGCGTCTCCTCGAAGGTGGAGATGACGATCTCGTCGACGGGGTAGTACTGGAGCGCGTTCTGTACCGCGACGAAGGGGTCAGGGCCCATGGTCTGGCCGATCGCCTCGAAACCCGCCTCACGCATCACCTCGAGCGTTTGGGCGAGCCGCTCCTCCGCGAGCTCGCGGCGCTCGTCGTTCTGAGGGCAGACGAGGATGAACCGGTGGCGCCCCTCGGTGGTCTTGCTCTTCAGGGCGTTGAGCAGGCTCTCGCCGCCGGCCGTACGGTTGGCCACTACGAGCGTGGAGGTGATGCCCTCGCGCGCGTCTTGGTCGAGATCGACGACGACGTGCTCGACCTCGACTCCCAAGTCGCGCTCGACGCGATTCACCAGGCTCCGCTGGAGCCACCCCGAACGGGTCTGCGGATGGGTCGAGATGATCACCAGGTCGGTGCCCTCGGCCTCGAGGGCGTCCCGGATCGCCGTGTAGGGGTCGGGGTCGACGATCTCGCCGCGGGCCTCGACGCCCGCCTCGCGCAGGTCGCTGAGGGTGAGCTCGAGCCGGTTGGCCGCTGCTGCGGAGACCGCGTCCTCGTAGATCACGTTGCCGTGCTTCGGGCGGTTCTGCGGGCAGATCACGCGGATCGACTCGCTTCCGTCGTCGGCGTGGCGACGGACGGCCTCGATCAACGCCGAGCCTCCCACGGTCTCGTTGGCCACCACGAGTATGCGTCGCGGCCGCTCGTCGGTCACGGAGCCGCCGCTCCGACGCGCTCACCGCGCTGCGGGGCGATCTTCTCCGGACGCTCGTCGAAGGTTCCGTGCACGGCACCCGGGACGCCGTACTCGTACGGCCCGCCGACCACCGTGGGGATACGGTCGAAGTTGAAGATCGGCGGCGGCGAGGACACCTGCCACTCGAGCGTGTGCGCCCTCCACGGGTTGCCCTCGGCCTTCGGCCCCGAGCGCCAGCTCATGATCATGTTGACCAGGAAGACGAGGAACGAGAGGCCGAAGAGGAAGGCCGAGACCGAGATGATCGCGTTGAGGGTGGCGAACTGCTCGGCATAGTCGGCGACCCGGCGCGGCATGCCGTCGATGCCGACGAGGTGCATGGGCCCGAAGGTCAGGTTGAAGAACACGAACGACAGCCAGAAGTGGATCTTGCCGAGGGCCTCGTTGTACATCTTGCCGGTCATCTTCGGAAACCAGTGGTAGATCCCGGCGAAGATCGTGAAAACGCTGCCACCGAAGAGCACGTAGTGGATGTGCGCCACTACGAAGTAGGTGTCGGAGACGTGGACCACGACGGGGATGATCGCGAGCATGATTCCGCTGATGCCACCGAGGGTGAACATGGTGATGAAGCCGAGCGCGAAGAGCAGCGGCGTTCGCAGGTGGATGACGCCCCGCCAGAGGGTCGCGAGCCACGAGAAGATCTTGATCCCGGTGGGCACGGCGATCAGCATCGTCGTGATCATCATCGGTACGCGCAGCCACGACGCCATGCCCGAGACGAACATGTGGTGGGCCCAGACCGTGAAGCCGAGCAGCACGATGGCCATGAGCGAGAACGCCATCATCCGGTAGCCGAAGATAGGCTTGCGCGCGTGTGAGGAGACCACCTCACTGACGATCCCGAACCCGGGCAGCATCATGATGTAGACCGCTGGGTGGGAGTAGAACCAGAAGACGTGTTGGTACATGAGGGCGTCCCCGCCGGAATCCACGTTGAAGAAGTTCAACCCAAACGCTCGGTCGAGCAGCACGAAGAACTGCGAGCCGGCGATGAACGGCGTGGCGATCACGACCAGCAGCGACGTCGTGAAGTTCGCCCAGACGAGCAGGGGCATCCGGAAGAAGGTCAGGCCCGGGGCGCGCATGGTGATGATCGTCACCAGGAAGTTCAGCGCGGTGGCGATCGACGAGGCCCCCGCGAACTGGACGCCGATCGTGAAGAAGTTCTGCCCGAGCGGGGTGTCGGTCGAGAGCGGCGCGTAGGCCGTCCAGCCGGTCGCGAAGGCGCCGCCGGGAGCGAAGAACGACACGACCATCATCACGCCCGCGGCTGGAAGCATCCAGTAGGACAGGGCGTTGAGGCGCGGGAAGGCCATGTCCGGCGCGCCGATCATCAGCGGGATGACGTAGTTGGCGATCCCCGAGAAAGCCGGAATCACGAACAGGAAGATCATCAGCGACGCGTGGACCGAGAAGAGCCCGTTGTAGGTGTTCGCGTCGACGAGCTGAGAGCCGGGCGCGAACAGTTCCGCGCGCACGATCATCGCCATCAGCCCGCCGAGGATGAAGAAGACGAACGTGGTGACGATGTACTGGATCCCGATCACCTTGTGATCGGTGTTGACGCGGAAGTAGTCGCGCCAGGAGCGAGCACCGTGCCCGGAGTGGTCCTCGGGTACGGTGGGCGCGCCCGAGGCCCAGCGGAACCAGTAGTCGAAGCAGCCGATGCCGACCAGGAAGGCCATCGGCACCGTGATGAGGCAGGCGGTGGTGACGGACTCGCCGTCGACCAGCGGATTCTTGCCCATGAAGGCACGGAGGCCGATGACGAGCCCCGCCCCGATGATCAAGCCGATCGGCAGCGACAGAGCGGCGCGGTACCACCCCGGAGCGGCGAGCTTGGCGACAGTTGTCATTCGCGCATCCTTCTCACGGTGCGAGCATTCTACGCGGCGCCGGCGGCGGACGGCGGCTTCGCCGACCGAGGCCCTCGGCGGCGACCCTTGCGTCCAGCCCCTGAAAGCCAAGCCGCCCTGCGGGACAGCGCCGGGGAGTCTAACCCAGGGCATCCTCGGGCGCTCCGGACGTGCCGGAGGCTCCGAGTTCGCGCTCTAGGCGGCGAGGGCCTGCGGCGGCCGCGGCGCGCCGCGGCCGCCGTTCAGCCGCCGGAAGGCGGACGGTGACGCACCGTGGTGGCGGCGGAAGGCCTTGGCGAACTGCGCGGGCTGGCGGTACCCGACGGTCAGTGCAACCTCGCGCACCGGAACGGCTCCCGTCTCGAGGAGCTCGAGGGCTCGGCGCATGCGCACCGCGGCGAGGTGAGAGCGGAAGCTGGTGCCGCCGGCCTCGGCGAAGGCGCGCTGAAGCTGGCGGCGGGAGGTGGCGATCCGGCGGGCGACGTCCTCGAGCTCGAGGACGTGGTCGTACTCGCGGTCGATGATCTCCGCCGCCTCCTCGTAAAGGCTTCGACGGCGCTCGAGGGTGGCCGGCCGACTGCTCATGCCCTGTGTACGGACCGAGGCGGGCTTTGGATCTATGGTCGCGCACGGGCGGCGCAGGCCGCCTGGAGGGCGGGCGCTCGCCGTCCGTCAGGCGTGGTCGAGCGGGAGCTCGGCGATCTCGGCGCGCGCGGCCCTGATCCAGGCGATCACCGCGACCACCCAGACGATCATCCCGAAGGCGAACACGATGGTGCTGATGAGGATGCCCACGAGCGCGAGCGTGATTCCCGTGGCGACCACGATCGGCAGGAAGGTCGGGCCCGGGAGGTGGATCTCCTCCGAGGCCGCCGGCGGCGCGTCCGAGCGCAGTTGCTCGTGCTCTCCGGGCGCAGCGCTCAATAGAGGACGGCCGCGATGAACGACGCGGCGAGGACGACGAGCGCGACCGCGCCCGCGATCAGCCCGGTGCGGATGTTACTCAGGGCGAGACGTCGATCCATGCGGGCGGATTCTAGCCCGCGAGCCGGTACGGGGGTGCAGGAGCGCTCCGCGAGCGCGCGCTTCGATCGCTCGAACGGGCTGCCCAGGGCGGCGGCGTGGAGGCGAGATCGAGCCGGCCCCCGAGCGCGCCTAGATCCGCGCGTCGATCACCAGCGCCGCGAACAACATCGCCAGGTAGGCCAGCGAGAACAGGTAGGTGCGCAGCGCCGAGGGCCGGTCGGCGCGTCGGCGCAGCCGCTCGGCCAGCACGAGAAAGGCCGTTCCGAGCAGCCCCGCCGCCGCCACGTAGACCGCGCCGAGACCGAGTGCCGGGACGAGCAGCGGGAGGGCTGTCCACGCCACGAGCACGACGGTGTAGAGGAGGATCTGCCAGCGCGTCTCGGCCTCGCCGCGGACGACCGGCAGCATCGGGACCCCGGCGCGGGCGTACTCGTCCTTCATGAGCAGCGACAGCGCCCAGAAGTGGGGCGGCGTCCAGAAGAAGACGACCGCGAAGAGGTAGATCCCCTCCGCCCCGACTGAGCCCGTGACCGCGGCCCAGGCCACGAGCGGAGGCACCGCGCCCGCCGCGCCGCCGATGACGATGTTCTGCGGCGTGCGGCGCTTGAGCCACATCGTGTATACGCCGACGTAGCCCACGAGCCCGCCCAGCGACAGGGTTGCCGCGAGCGGGTTGACCGCCGTCGCGAGCAGTACGACGGAGGCGACGCCGAGTGTTATCCCGTAGGCGAGCGCCACCCGGGCGGGGATCCGCCCCGAGGGGATGGGCCGGTCGCTCGTGCGGCGCATGACCGCGTCGAGGTCACGGTCGAGGTAGTGGTTGATCGCTCCCGCTCCGCCGGCCGAGAGCGCGCCGCCCAGGCACGTGACGAGGATCAGGCCGAGCGAGGGCTCTCCGGCCACGAGCATCGTCGTCACGGTGGTGAAGAGCAGCAGCGACTGGACCTTGGGCTTGGTCAGCGTGAAGAGGTCGGCGGCGATGGTCCGGGCGCGCGGTCGCGTCGCCGTCGCGGTCCCCGCTCCCGCGCTCACGGCGGCTCGGGCCGCCATCAGGCGGTCACGGGGTTCGTGGCGGAGCGCCCGCCGTCCGCTTCGGTGGCGCGCCCGGCGGGGCGGGCCGCCGGCGCGGAGGCGAGCTCGAGGGTGAGCGCCGCCACCGACATCCACAGCATCGTGGCCACCGTGAGGTGGGCGAGGATGAGCAGCTCGGTCTGCTCGGGGATCCACACGTTGAGCGCGCCGAGCAGGATCTGGAGGGTGAGCAGGCCGACGGCCCCCACGGCGAGAGGGGACTTGCGGGTCCCGCGCCGGCGGCGCAGCGTCGATATCGCCAGGGCGATCACCAGCGCCGAGGCGATGTACATGAACGCGCGGTGGGTCAGCTGGATGTCGGCCAGGCTCGTCTGCCCGAAGGGCATGAAGCCGCCGTTGCAGGCCGGGAAGTCGTTGCCGCAGGCGTAGTGGGCGCCCGCCCCCGCCACCTGGTCGGTGCGCCCGTACTTCTCGGTCCCGGCGACGTAGCCGCCGGCCACGATGGTCAGGAGCACCGCCGCCGAGGCCGCTGCACCGAGCAGCCGCAGCCCGCGCCCGCCTCCCGCCGACCCGGCGGTGTCTCCGCCTGCGCTGCCGGGCCGAGGGACCGCGCGCCTCATGTAGAGCAGCAGCCCGAGCAGGATCATGGCGAGACCGAGGTGCGCGGCCACGAGCGCGGCGTCGAGGTTGAGCTCCACGGTCGCGGCCCCGAGCAGCCCCTGGGCGACGACAAGTGCGACGCACGCCAGCGACGCGCGCACGATGGCGGGGTGCGAGCGCCGCATCCGCCGAAGCGCGACGACCGCCGTAGCGATCATGAGCAGCCCGACCACCGAGGCGAGCGCGCGGTGGGTGTACTCGATCACGGCGTTCAGCTCGAGCCCGGGAACGAGATCGCCCTGGCAGAGCGGCCAGCCGTTGAAGCCGCTGCCGGCCGGCCCGCAGCCGAGCCCCGAGTCCGACAGGCGCACGACACCGCCGACGACCACGAGCACGAAGGTCGCGCCGAGGGTGGCCGCCAGGAGGCGGCGGAAGCCGGCGGTACGCGCGGTGTCCGAGGCGCTCTTCACGGTCCGATCCCTACGAGGCGCGCGAGGCCACCGGCTGGGCCACCGAGCCGGACGGCCGAGCCTCGCGCTCCAGGATCTCGCGGCGGATGTCCTTCAGGGGCTCGACGCTGCGCACGCGCGGGATCACGTCGAAGTTGTTCTCGGGCGGGGGCGACTGGGTGAACCACTCGAGCGTGTTCCCCTTCCAGGGATCGTTGCCCGCGCGCTGGCCCTTCTTGTAACTCAGCCCGACGTTGATCACCGTGATCATCACGCCGATCCCGAGCATGAACGAGCCGATCGTCGAGATCAGGTTGAAGCCCTCCCAGCCCGCGTTCTCCGGGTACCAGTAGATGCGTCGCGGCATGCCGGAGAGCCCGGCCGAGTGCTGGATCAGGAAGGTCAGGTTGAAACCGACGAACATGACCCAGAACGAGAGCCTCCCGAGGCCCTCCGAGAGCATCCGGCCGGTCATCTTCGGGAACCAGTAGTAGAGCCCCGCGAAGATCCCGAACACCGAGCCGCCGAACAGCACGTAGTGCAGGTGGGCGACGATGAAGTAGGTGTCGTGGAGCTGCCAGTCGACGGGGAAGACGGCCATCTGGATCCCCGAGATCCCGCCGATCACGAACAGCCCGATGAAGCCGGTCGCGAAGTAGAGCGGCGTCTTGAAGTGGAGCGAGCCGCGCCAAAGCGTCGCCAGCCAGTTGAAGATCTTGATCCCGGTGGGTACGGCGATGGCGAACGAGGACAGCATGAAGAAGGCGAGCACCACGGTCGCGGTCGGCGTAGTGAACATGTGGTGCGCCCACACGAGCAGCCCGAGGAAGCCGATCGCCGCCGTCGAGGCCGCGATCGCCTTGTAGCCGAAGATCGGCTTGCGCGCGAACACCGGCAGGACCTCGGAGATGATCCCGAAGGCGGGCAGGATCATTATGTAGACCTCGGGGTGGCCAAAGAACCAGAAGAGATGTTGCCACAGGACGGGATCACCGCCCGCGGTCGGGTCGAAGAAGGCGGTGCCGAAGTGGCGGTCGGTGAGCAGCATGGTCACCGCGGCCGCGATCGCCGGCAGGGCGAGGATCAGCAGGTAGGAGTAGATGAGGATCGACCAGACGAACAGCGGCATCCGGCCCCAGCCCATGCCCTTGGCCCGCATGTTGTGGATCGTGGCCACGAAGTTGATCGCGCCGAGGATCGAGGAGAGCCCGGTGAGGTGGATGAGCAGGATCCACGCGTCGATGCCGCCG